>Ga0114930_10001083_pt1 | contig 26873 bp, 17 predicted proteins | sample AnhtaG_FD_87300 | JGI IMG/M metagenome (GOLD analysis project Ga0114930, IMG submission 87300) | Deep subsurface microbial communities from Anholt, Denmark to uncover new lineages of life (NeLLi) - Anholt_01485 metaG | ecosystem: Environmental > Aquatic > Marine > Oceanic > Sediment | place... | reverse complement strand
GTGCCGGCCGGCGGCAACGTGCTGTTCATGGACGGGCATGTCGAGTTCATGCGCTATCCCGGCAAGTGGCCGATGACTGAGGAGACCGTCGAGATCCTCGAGTCCCTGGACGCGCTGTGAGTAGGCCCGACGTTCGTCGGGACGGCGCCGGTTGCCTTCGGCTGCGCGGATCATTAAGGTAACGGGGCCGTGAAGGACAGTCCGCCATATAGCCGGCCCTGGGAAGAGGTCGTCAAGGACTTGGGGGCATCTCCGGACGAGGGGCTCTCCGAACCCGAAGCGCGGGGGCGGCTGAAGCGCTACGGCCCGAATCAGCTCGAGCAGAAACAGGCCAAGCGCGCGTGGACCATCCTCATCGACCAGTTCAAGAGCCTGGTCGTTCTGCTGCTGGTGGCCGCGGCCGTGTTGTCGTTCGCGCTGCAGGACTGGACCGAGGGGTTGGCGGTCTGCGCCGTGATCGTCATCAACGCGGCCATCGGGTTCTTCACGGAGATCAAGGCGACCCGGTCGATGGAAGCCCTGTTCAAGATGGGCAACGTGACGACCCGGGTGCGGCGGGGCGGGCGGGTCGCGGAGGTCCCGGCGGCGGACTTGGTCCCCGGCGACGTCGTGGTGCTCGAGGGGGGCGACATCGTCACTGCGGACCTGCGGGTCATCGAGGCGTCCAAGCTCGAGTGCGACGAATCGGCGCTCACCGGCGAGTCGGTGCCCGTGGCCAAGGACCCCGCAGCGCTCGAGGGGGAACCCGCGCTGGCCGACCGCCACAACATGCTCTACAAGGGGACGGCGGTGACGCGCGGGTCGGGTGCGGCGGTCGTGGTAGGGACGGGGATGGACACCGAGCTGGGGCACATCTCGTCGCTGGTCGAGGAGGCGCGGGAGGAGACGACGCCGCTCGAGAAGCGCCTCGACGCGCTGGGTCGGAACCTTGTGCTGGTGGTGCTTGTGATTACGGCGGTGGTGTGGGGGATGGGGGTGCTGCGTGGCAAGGAGTTCTTCCTGATGCTCGAGACGGCCATCGCGCTGGCCGTCGCCTCGATCCCGGAGGGGCTGCCGGTCGTGGCCACGATTGCGCTGTCGCGGGGCATGCTGCGCATGGTGCGGCGCCAGGCCCTGGTGCGCCGGCTGGCGTCGGTCGAGACGCTCGGGAGCTGCAACATCATCTGCACGGACAAGACGGGCACGCTCACCGAGAACAAGATGACGGTGACGCGGCTCGTGACGGCCGATGGGTCCATCGAGCGGCGCGCGGGCCAATGGGTGGGGGCGGACGGGCGCGCCGTCGTGTGGGACGAAGGCGGGCTCGCGCATGAGATGCTCAAGATCGGCGTGCTGTGCAACAACGCGGCCATCGAGCGCCGCGAGGGCGAGACCCACCGGGTGGGCGACCCGCTCGAGATCGCCCTGCTCGAGGCGGGGCTCGAGGCCGGTCTCGAGCGGGCGGATCTCCTGGAGCGGCTCGAGGAGGTCAAGGAGGACGCCTTTGACTCGGACTCGAAGCGGATGGCGACGCTGCATCGTGAACCGGACGGCATCTACGTGGCCGTGAAGGGCGCGCCGGAGCAGGTTCTCGAGACGTGCGGGTACGTGGCGACGTCCGAGGGCGACCGGGAGCTGAGCGAGGAACTGCGGATCGAGTGGGCCGAACGCAATGAACAACTCGGGCGCGCCGGGTTCCGGGTGTTGGCGTTGGCGCGCAAGCGCACGCCGGACGAAGACGGCGACCCGTACGCCGATATCGCCCTCGTGGGCCTGCTGGGCATGCTGGACCCGCCGCGGCGCGATATCCGCGCCACGATCGAGCGCTGCCACGACGCCGGGATCCGCGTCGTGATGATCACGGGGGACCAGCCGCCGACGGCACTCAACGTGGGCGTCGAGGTCGGGCTCGTCGAGCCGGGCGACACGACCGTGGTGCGCGGCTCGGACTTCAAGCCCGTGGCGGAGATGTCCGAGGACGAGAAGCGGCGGATGCGTGCGGTGAACGTGTTTGCGCGCGTGAGCCCGAAGCAGAAGCTCGACCTGATTGCGCTGCACCAGGAGAACGACGCGATCGTGGCCATGACGGGGGACGGCGTAAACGATGCGCCGGCGCTGAAGAAGGCCGACATCGGCATCGCCATGGGCAAGCGGGGCACGCAGGTGGCGCAGCAGGCCGCCCACGTGGTGCTGAAAGACGACTCGTTCAAGACCATCGTCTACGCGATCCAGGAAGGGCGCATCATCTTCCGCAACATCCGCCAGTTCGTGTTCTACCTGATCTCGTGCAACATTGCCGAGGTGCTGGTGATCTTCCTGGCGTCGGTCATCAATACGCCGCTGCCCATCATGCCCATCCAGATCCTGCTGCTGAACCTGGTCACGGACGTGTTCCCGGCCCTGGCGCTGGGCGTGGGCGAAGGGGATGAGAGCGTGATGAAGCACAAGCCTCGCCCGAAGCACGAGCCCGTCATCGGCCGCCGCCATTGGGGCGCGGTGACGCTGTACGGGGTGCTTCTGGCCGTGTGCACCTTCGGCGCCTTTCTCGTGTCCCACTTCGTCCTGGAATTGGACCAGGACCCGGCCCGGCCCATCGAGTCCGTCACGGTCACGTTCTTGACGCTGGCGTTCGGCCAGCTTTTCCATGTGTTCAACATGCGCGACGCCCGGTCCGGTCTGTTTCGCAGCGAGATTACGCGCAATCCCTTCGTCTGGGGCGCTCTTGCCTTGTGCACGGCGATCCTGTTGCTCGCCGTCTACCTGCCGGGGGCGGGCGACGTGTTGCACACCGTGCCGCTTGGTGCGGAAGGCTGGTGCCTGGTCGTGCCGCTCAGCGTGGCGCCGGTCGTGGTCGATTGGATCGTCCGCCGCGGCAAGAAGCTGCTGGCGCGCTAAGGCCCGTTCAGCGTTCGTACCTCAGTCTGCCGTTCGGAGTTCAAACGTCAGTTTGTCCGGTTCGAAGGGACAGCTACCCCGCATGTCTCACACCCTCCGTGTCATTGCGAGCGAAGCGAAGCAATCCCCTCGCCCTCCGGGGATTGCTTCGCTTCGCTCGCAATGACACGGAGAAACTCCGAACGGGCCGACCTCTCGCGAGCCATTTCTGGCAGACGACGCCTCGCATTCGGTGGGGGCAAAGCCGCATAATCGCGGCCTGGAGTTGGCCAATGTCTGTAGCCTTTTTCGCCGGCATGTTCGTGGTTGGGTGTTTCGTTGGGGTGATGAACGCGGCCCTGGGTATCGGGGGCGGGATCCTCATGGTGCCGGCGCTGCGCGAGACGATCCCCGGCATCGACGCGCACACCGCCAAGGGCACGAGCCTGTTCATCATCATCTTCGTGGCGGCGCTGAACGCGTGGCGGCAGAACCGTCGGCGCGACGACGTGCCGTGGCGGTTGGCGGCCGTGCTTGCGAGCGGCTCGATTCTCGGGGGCTACGCCGGCGCATGGTTCACCGGGCGGCTCTCGGGCGGCGCGGTAACGTGGATCTTCATTGCCCTGGTCCTGCTGGTGGCCGCCCGCCTGTTCTTGTCGGAGCCGCGGGCGCTACTCGATAGGGGCGGGCGCCATGGGGACGCGCTGGCGTTCGGCATCGGCCTGGCCACGGGGGCGACGTCGGGCATGACGGGCATCGGCGGGGGGCTGGTGCTGGTGTCGCTGGTGTTGCTGGCGGGTCTGGCGTGCAACGAGCGCGTCACGGCCTTGTCCAACCTGGTGATGGTGGGTACGTGCAGCGCCTCGACCTACGTCCACCTGACCGCGCAACGGGGCCTCGAGTTGCCGGGCACGGTCGGCCAGGTCTGCCTCGCGGTGGCGCCGGCCATTTTCCTCGGGGCGCAACTCGGGTCGCCGTTGGGCCAATGGGTCAACGCGCGCCTGTCTTACCCGAAGCGCAAGATCGCCTTGGTTGCCCTGCTTGTGGTGGTCGCCGCGCGTATGACGTACCGCGCCGTCACGTGAACGGTTGACAGTGCGTCGGTTTCATAGTATGCTTGTAGGAGGCGCGCGAGCTTGGCGAGGGTTCGGTGTTGCACTCAGGATGTGTAGTTGTTTGCACGAACCGGCGGGGGCAACGCGGCGTTGCGCCCCCCCTGGGGCGTACCACTCCGCTCAGAATCCGGGCGCGTCGTGTAATGGCGAGGCCCGTCCAGGGTATTGTTGAAGAGATGAGCCCAACCGTTTCGGCGGTCGTATCGGGATTGGGCGCGTGATCGCGGGGAGGGTCTTGGTTAGATGAGACGGCCTCGGGAGTGGTGCAGAGGCACAATCGTTCACGGTTTGTTGCACGGGGTCCGTTTCCCATTTTGTGGGAACGGCGGGCCCCGTGTGTGAGTGGTCAACTTGGCCATGCCGGGTCTGCATGGCCGAAACCTAGGGAGGAATGGAAAATGCAGAGAGTCGAAAAAGACCGTACCAGTGTGTCGACAGCGGCGAGGGCAGCGCCGTATCCGCTGGTCCTGGTCGCGCTGTTGGCGGTGGTCGTGGCCGTGACGGGCTGCCCGCCGCCGGACGTGACGCCGCCGGGCAGTGTGACGGGTCTGACGGCCTTGCCGGGTGACGCGCAGGTCGAGCTGAACTGGACCAACCCGGCGGACGCCGACCTCGCCGGGGTGACCATCGTGCGGCGGACGGATCGTGCGCCGACGTCGGCAACGGACGGCACCGCGGTGTCGGTCGCGGCACCGGCCCAGACGTACCTGGACACCGGGCTGGACAACGGGACCATGTACTACTATGGCGTCTTCGCCTATGACGGCGTCCCCAACTACGCCGCGGGCGACACGGCGCGTGCGATGCCCACGGCGGCCACGGCGGTCCTGCTCATCCTCGAGGAATACGAAGGGCTGCAGGTCCAGATCGCGGATGGGGTGCTGCCCGCGGACCAGCGTGCTGAGTTGGCCGACCTCTTGACGGAGTCGGAGTTGCTGTACCGGGCGGGCGACGATTGCGGCGCGGCCGCCAGCATCATAGGCGCCTCGGGGGTCCTCGCCAAACTGCAAGAGTTCCGGCAGGCGGCCAAGGCCGCCAAGAACGGGGAAGCCGTCGAGACGACGGAGGACCTGTACAACCGCAGCCGCATGGTGCGCTACAACATGCTGGAGGGGCTGGCGGAGAAGGACCTGTGCCCGGGTCAGGAGCGCGTGGGGTTCGTCGCGGAGGCGGAGGTCGAGGAGGAGGGCAACGCCAAGGTGTTGGCGCTGGCCGAGTTGGGCGAACCGATGGTGCTGACGGTTGAGGAGGAGGGGGAAGGTTTGTTCACGCAGGTGGTGATTCCCGGCGCTGATTCGAAGGTGGGGGTGCCGGGCATGCCGGGCGTGCCTATCTTCCGGCGTCTCATCGCGGTGCCGATCGGCGCGGAGGTCGAACTGATCCCGCCGCAGGTCGGCAAGGAGGCGGTGGAGATCATCTCCATGAACCTGTACCCCTTCCAGGAGGAGCCGGTCGACCAGGTAGAGCAGGAGGTCGGCGAACCTGTGGAAGGGGCCTTTGACGACCCGCCCTTCGTGAAAAACGACGACTTCTATGCGGGCGATGAGTGGTATCCCCCGGAGGACGAGTTGGTCAAGCTGACCGAAATGGGCGAGATGCGGGACGTGCGCATGGTGCTGGTCGAGGTGGCCGGCGGCCAATACAACCCCTATACCAACGAGTTGCGGCTGTTCGCAGACCATTACGTGGACGTGGACTTCGTCGGCGGCAAAGGGGCCTTCATCACGGAAGCCTCGGACCACGCCTTCGAGAGCGCCCGCGCGCTCTACACGGGGGCCGTGCTCAATAAGGCGAGCATCCCGATCTACGTTGCGCAGCTCGAGTACTGGCCCGTGCTCATCGGCGAGGAGCTCCTGATCATGACCCACCCGGATTTCCTGACGGCGGCCAACGACCTGGCCACCTTCAAACGCTCGATCGGCATCTCGACCCGGGTGGTGCAGTGCGGCACGGGTTCGGGCTTCACGGGGCTCGAGACCAACAGCCAGATCGATGATTGGATCAAGGATCACTACTACGACGTGTTCGTGCGCCCGTCGTACATCCTGCTGCTCGGCGACTCCGAGTTCATCGCGCCGTTCGACTCGACCGTTAGCACGATCGGCACCGACTGGCCGTATGCCATACTGGGCAACCCGGGCGTCGACAACTGTCCGGATTTCGGCGTCGGCCGGATCCCCGTCGACACGGCGGCCGAAGCGGCCGCCGTCGTGGCCAACATCATTGCTTATGAGGGGAGCCCGCCCAATGTCGCGAGCTTCTACAGCCATGCAGCGATCGCCTCGCAGTTCCAGTGCTGCCGCAGCGGGTCACCGTCCGGCAGGGCGCAGCGCACCTTCGCCGAGGTGTCGGAGTTCTCGAGGAACGCGATGATGATGAACGGCAAGACCGTGGACCGGATCTACCAGCAGACCGGGGCGGGTACGCCGGAGCGCTATTACGACGGCGCCTTGCTGCCGGCGGCCTTGGGGCTCGGCAGCGGCTATCCCTGGAACGGCAGCTACACGGACATCAGGGACGCGTGGAAAGACGGCCGGTTCCTCTTCATCCACCGCGACCACGGCTGGCAAGACGGCTGGAGCCACCCGCCCTTCACTTGGGGCGACTTCGGCGACCTCACGGGGACCAGCCCTCTCCGGCCGGTGGTGTTCAGCGTGAACTGCGCCAGCGGCCTGTTCGACAACGAGACGGCCCCCACCGTGTACGGCACGACCGTCGGAGGCCGCTACTTCTCCGAGCGGCTGCTGCTCGATCCCAACGGCGCGATCGGTATCCTCGGGGATACGCGCAACAGCCCGAGCTGGGCCAACACGGCCCTGCTCAAGGGCTTCATCGACGCGATCTGGCCCAACACGATCCCGGCTTTCGGCCCGGCCACGTCCCAACCCCGTCTGGGCGACATTCTCAACCACGGGAAGATGTACATGATGACCCAGATCGGCACCACACAGATTAGCAGCGGCACCGCGCAAAACGAGCTGCGGCTGTGGCACGTGTTCGGCGACCCCACCCTCGAGATCTGGACCAGCTCCCCCTACTTGATCGCGTTCCCCATGCCGGAGCTGTTCTATATACCGAAGTGGAAGCCCCAGCTTTGGCAAGTCCACGTGCCCTACGAGGAGGAGGGCGCCCTCATCACCGTCCTCCAGACGCAGCGCGGGTCGGAGTTCCCGATCCCGATCGCCCGCGGCATGGTTCAGGACGGCGTGGCCAAGATGACGGTCGTCCAAGAGCCGGAGCAGGGAGCGGGCTTCGAGGTCTCGGCGACCATGGCGGGCCGGATCGGCGTCTCCGCGAGCTTCGAGGCGCCCGAAATGTAGCCCGGATGTCTGGAGGAGGTCCTGCCCTCGCAGGTAAGACTTCCCAGGAACGTAACGGGCCCGTGGGTCGCGAGAGCGGCCCACGGGCCCTTCTGATGTTCGCCGGGGTGACCTTGTGCATCCTACTCGGGGGCAGTGCGTTTCTCCGTGTCATTGCGAGCGAAGCGTCGAGACCCGTAGGTCACGCGCAATCCCCCCAAGGCGAGGGGATTGCTTCGCTTCGCTCGCAATGACACCGCGGGTGTGAAACACGCGGGCTAATCGATGTTCCCTCCTTCGGCCTCCGAGCACGAACACGGAATCGAGCCGAGGAAAACCGTAGCGAATGCCTCACAAGCTGCCGTTGGACGGTCAGAATCCGGCGTGCGAATGGTCCTGTGCTGTTCGTAACCCGCAATGGGACAATAGGTTGCGCCTGGGTGCGCCTTGGACTTGCAAAAACGGGCGGGGCTAGGTATAATTTAATCAAGTTGACCATAGCGGTCTAACGTGGTCACAACCTAGGGAGGACGGGAAAATGGAACGAGCAACGAATGGCGGCGCGACCAGATTCGCGCGACGGAGCACCCGAATTCGCCTGTTTGCGTTGGTTGGCGCTCTGGCGGCCATGGTGGTGGTCGGGACGGGTTGTCCCCCGCCGGACACGACGGCGCCGGGCCCGGTGACCAACCTGGCGGCGGACGCAGGCGACGCGGAAGTCGCGTTGACCTGGACCAACCCGACGGACGCGGATTTCGCGGGCGTCAAGATCCAGCGGCGGACGGATGCCTGTCCGTCCTCCCCGACGGACGGCACGACGGCGTTCGAAGGGTTCGCCGTGAACTTCACGGACACGGGGCTGACGAACCGCCAAGTGTACTTCTATGCGGTTTTCGCGTATGACGGTGTGCCCAACTACTCTTGGGGCGCCACGGTGTTCGACGCACCGCATGAAGGCCAGACGCTCGAGATCTTGATAGAAGAGCTCCGGGAGCTGTCGTCCGCGATCAACGAGCTTCCGACGTTGGTCCTCGCCGACGATGACAAGGAGGAGTTGGTGGAGTTGGTGGAGGAGGCGGAAGACCAGTATGCGGACGACGACCCGTGCGGCGCGGCGTTGGTGCTGGCCGGGGAGCAGGGCTACTTGCCCATCGTCCAGACGTTGCGGATGGAGGCCGTGCTGGCCAAGAGCCAAGAGGGCGTGGACGCGTTTGAGGATCTCTACGCCCGGGGCCGTACGCTGCGGTACGAGATGCTGCTTGGCCGCGGCTGTGAAGGCGAAGAGCGCGTGGGCGAAGAGGCCACGGCCGAGGCCGAGGAGGAAGAGTGCGACAACACCGAGATGGCCGGCAAGTACGAGTTCGGTGAGCCCATCCTTCGGGTGGTCGAGGACGGCGGCGAGGTCTTCACCAAGGTGGAGCTGCCCGGTGCGGACAGCACGACGGGGGAGGCGGGTCTGCCTGGCGTGCCGGGGGTGCGGCGTCTGATCGCGCTTCCCAGCGACGCGGAGATGAAGAACGTGACGGTCGAGGTGATCGTGGGCGAGGCCGAGACGTTCGACTGCAACCTGTATCCGACGCAGGAGCAGGCTGCGGACCAGGATGAGCCGGAGTTCTACGAGCCCGAGTTCGTGAAGGACGATCAGGCCTACGACACGGACGGTAACTTCCCGGGGTGGGACTACCACATCACGCCTTTGGGCGATTACCGCGACCTGCAAATGGCCGTGCTCGAAGTGCCGGCCGGCCAATACAACCCGGTCGCCGACGAGTTGGTGCTGTATGACAGCGTCGAGGTTAAGGTCGACTTCGGTACGGACGCGGGCTCCACCTTCGTGAGCGAGGCGGCACTGAACGCGTTCGAGCTTCCGCCCGAGGTCTACACGGGGCCGGTGTTGAACCGCGAGAGCCTCCTGCGCTACGTCGCGGAGTTGGGCCCGATACTGAGAGTGACCGGCGAGGAGTTCATGATCCTCACGCCGGAGCTTTTCTGGACCGAGGCGATCGCCCTGCGCGACTGGAAACGCTCGAAAGGCATCTGGACGAACGTGTACCAGGTGGGCGATACCGCGGCCCTGGACACGGCGGCCGAGATCGACCTGTTCATCCACAACCACTACTACTCGGTGTTCAACCGTCCGTCCTACATTCTGCTGCTGGGCGACGCCGAGCACATCCCGCCGTTCTATCCCGCGGCCAACAACCCCTCGCTGGTGGGGGACACGGATATCGGCTCAGACTGGCCGTACGCGATCTTGGGTACGGTCGGCGTGGACAAGGTTCCGGATTTCGCGGTGGGCCGGCTCCCCGTGGATACGACTACCGAGGCCAACACGGTGGTGCAGAAGATCGTCAATTACGAGGACAACCCGCCGAGTCTGGCGTCGTTCTACTCGAACGCGACGGTCGCCTCGCAGTTCCAGTGCTGCCGCACGGACGTGACCCAGGACGGGACGGCCGAACGGACCTTTGCCGAGGTGAGTGAGTTCTGCCGGAACGCGATGATGGCGCAGGGCAAAACCGTGGACCGGTTCTACAAGCGAACCATCAGGACGAGCTACAGCTCGGCCGGGCGGGACACCACGCCGCGCCGCTACTTCGACGGCACGCTGTTGCCGTTCGATCTCGGGCCTTGGGGCGCCTACGATTGGACCCAGACCGAGAGCGCTCTGAGGACTGAGCTGATCAACAAGTGGAACGACGGCCGATTCCTGGTCATCCACCGCGACCACGGCTGGCAGTACGGGTGGAGCCACCCGCAGTTCGAGACGAGCCATCTGGCGAGCCTGACGAACACGAACCTTCTGCCGGTGGTGTTCAGCGTGAACTGCGCGAGCGGGCTGTTCGACAATGAGACGGACCCGGGCGTGTTCGGCACGACCACCACGGGAACGTACTTCTGCGAGCAACTGCTGCGCAAGACCAACGGCGGGGCCGTGGGCATTTTGGGCGACACTCGCAACAGCCCGAGCTGGCCCAACACGTCGTTGCTCCAGGGCTACATGGACGCCATCTGGCCGAACACGCTGCCGGCGTGGGGCGGTGCGACGGTGAAGCGGCGGCTGGGCGACATCCTCAACCACGGCAAGCTGTACATGATGACGCAGATCGCGTCGTGGAGCTGGATGGCGGGGTCGGCGGATGCGGACGACGAGCTGCTGCTGTGGCACTGCCTGGGCGACCCGACGCTCGAGATCTGGAGGTCCAACCCGAATTGGCTGACGGCGGTCATCGCGGTGTATGAGCTGCGGGCGTACCTGCTGATCAGCACCGAGGACGAGGAGGCCGACGGGGCCGTCGTCACGGCGTATCAGAACGTGGACGGTGAGTTCGTGCCTATCGGCCGCGGCGTGATGGAAGACGGCAGCGCCAAGCTGTTGTACTTGGATGACGGGCCGAACCCGGCCTACGACATTCAGGTCGCGATCGGCAAGGACGATGCCGTCACCCAGCGTCAGACCGTCCCGTACATGGAGGTTAAGGTGCTCGACCAGTAACCTTGTGATTCGGGAGGGGTGAGGGCACCTCGACTGCCGGACGACAGAGGGCCCGTGGGTCGCACAAGCGGCCCACGGGCCCTTGATCTGCACGGGGGCATGGGGGCGGGGGATGGCTCTCGGCTTGCTTCTCGGCGAGGCGGATGATGAGGCCGACGGTCGGTAACCGTTCACGGGGCGCAGCATGAGAAGACCTACATCGAGCTACAAGAAACGCAGGAGGATGGAATCCGCATCGTGCTCGTGCTCGTAATCGTAATCGTAATCGATGCCCACGCTCCCGGTACCGATGACGATTACGAGCGACGAATGACGAGTAGGATGACGAGTACGATAACGAGTGACGATGACGACTACGAATAACGATTACGAGTGACGAGCACGAGCACGAGCACGAGCACGATGGCAGGCGCCCCGATTTCGTTGGCGCTCCGCGCTGCGAAAGGTTGCGCGGGTCGTGTTGATGGCATGATAAGAAATCGTCTATGGTGCTTTATCGGTTGTTGCTAAGCTCCGGATGCGGAGAGCCCGGGTCAGAACAAGGAGTCCGTAACGTGCCCGTTGGGCCGCTCCATGTGTGCGTTCTTCTTCTTGTTGGGACCTGCTTCTGCCTAGCGGCCTGTACCGCATTGGCCGAAGCGACCTATGCGGAGCGTCTCGGCTGGCCGGCGGGGTCGCGGGTGGTGATATTGCACGTGGATGACGTGGGCATGTGTCACGGGGCGAACGTGGGGGCGATCGAGGCCATCGAGAAGGGCGTCGCCACGTCCATGAGCATCATGTTTCCGTGCCCGTGGGTCCCGGAGATCGCCCGGTATTTGCGGGGGCACCCGGAGGTGGACGCAGGCGTGCACCTGACGCTGAACTCGGAGTGGCTCGAGTATCGCTGGGGGCCCGTGGCAGGGAAGCAGGCCGTGCCGGGCCTGGTGGACAAAGAGGGCTGTTTGCACCGGGGCATCGCGCAGGTGATGTTCGGGGCTACGCCGGACGAAGTCGAGACCGAGATGCGCGCGCAGATCGACCGCTGTCTCAGCTTGGGCATCAAACCCACGCACCTCGACTCGCACATGGGCACGGTGTTCGCCACGATTCCGTTCTGTGAACGCTACCTGAAAATAGGCGCCGAATTGGGGATCCCCGTGATGCTGCCCGGCGGGCACGGGCGCCACATCTCGAAGCAGGCGCCCATCATGCCCAGCGTCGCCAAGGAAATGGGCCGGCGGGCATGGCAATCCGGTCTGCCCGTTATCGACGATCTCTACATAACCAGCGCGCCGCCGGAGGGAAAAACGGCCGAGTTGATCGACTTCCTCCGCACGCTCGAGCCGGGCATCACGCAATATATCGTCCATTCCACGAGACCGACGGCCACGTACAAACACATCTCGTCGACGGGACCGGCCCGACTGGGGGAACTCGAGGTCATGCTCGACCCGCAGGTCGGCAGCGTGATCGAGGAGGAGGGCATCATCCGGACCACCTGGCGCGAGCTCAAGCAGCGTCGCGACCAATTGGGCCGGTGATGGATTCGCCCATTCTGGGGCCGGTGTGCTGGGCAACGGTTGGTACAGCCAAGCAGCGTCGGGGAGCTGCGGCGACTCGCCCAGGCTGCTCCTGCAGATGAAGGTGGCGTAATGCCGACGGCGGCGCCAGGATGATCAAGACGGACCGGGCGTGGCGGACGTCCAGCGGCCTGGGCATGCGCAATGACCGGGGGACCTATGATCCGCGGTTGGAGAAGCGAAGGTGGGCTCGTGGCGGCTACGATGACGGCGATTGGAAGCGCGCCGCCGGGAAGGTGCGTCCGGGGGTACACCAGAATCGCAGTTGATGCCGACGATCAAGGCAAACGAGAGGATCGCGCCGGTCAGGCTCAGCCACCCGAAGCCCGGTATGCGGAGGGCCGGCCCAGAAGCACAGCGGACGACCGCGCTCGCGGCCGCCCGCAACGATGTCCATCTAGCTAACTTGTGGTACTTACTTCTTGCGGATGACCAAGGCGCCGCCAATGGCCGCCATGCCGGCCAGCAGGGCAAGGGCGATGCCGCCGGCCACCGGCATCAGATGCTGGTTGCTCGTGGCCGCAGCCACGTACGCGGCGCGCAACGTGTTGGTGTTGCCGGGGCCGCCTCCGCCAACAGCGACGTAGTGTCCGAGGTTGTCCGTATCGTCCTCGTTGTAGTCTCCGAGGGCCGAGAAGGGCTCTTCGGTCGTCTTGCCGCCCAATACGCCGTAGATCTCGAAGTCCGGCAGTACAAGGCTTCCAAGCCCTGCTTCGATAGCCGCCTTGGCCGCCAAAAGGTTGGCGGCGAGGCTGTTCAAATCTGTCGGCAAAGGCTCGGGCATGCCGCACCCGAGGGCCATACCCTGCAATGCAGCGGCCATTTCGTCGATATCCGCGAGCAACCCGGGCAACTGGTCCTCTATGAGATCGCCGAGCACCGCATCGAGGGTCAACTGCATCTCGGAACTGAGACCGGCCATCCCGGCGAACCACGGCGCCAGGATGTTCAGCGTGGGCAACAACCCGGCAATGCTCCCGATTATCAGCCCGTTCTCGACAAGCCCGGCCCCCATTTCCACCGCACCGGGTGCGCACGGATTCGACGGGTTCGCGGCCGCCCACCCCAGCAAGCCCGATGCCGGAGGGTCAGGACCTGGCGAACCGCCGACCGCGATCATCTGGGCACCAAGGGCCGACGCGCCCGCGCCATCGAAGACCGCCGCGACGGCGTTTATCAAGCCCGTGAACTGGGCGATATTGGCGTTGAACTGGTCGAGGACGTCGCCGAGATCCTTGCTGTCGGCCTCGCACAGGGCCGCGCCAAGCAAGCCCAACTCATAGACGTCCAGAATGCCGTTGCCGTCCATTGGCGCCGCTACGGTGTCCAAGTCGGCGACCCAAATACTCTCGGGAAATCCTTCCACGCCGAGCAATCCCAGTGTGAATATGACAGTGCCGAACTGATTGTCAAAGCCCGAGGTGCCGAAGACGTAGGAGCACCCTCCGGTTGGCGGATCGCCCGTTGGGATCTCGAGCTGCAACGGAGGCAATGCCGCGTTGGCGCCGCCTGCCGCGATGAGCAATGCAACGGTAAGAAGCGCACAGCTTGTTTTCTTCATGGTCAAAAGTCCCTCCAAGTTAGTTCCGTTCCCGGAACACAGCCACGACTACCTCAATTTCAACTCTTGACGGGTACACCCCTTCCCCTCCGAATTAGGAGCCAAGAGTGCATTAGCCGCGACACCGGCCGCGCGAGGCGAGCACCACCTCTCTCGCGACACGATGCGCTGACCGCCGTACCTAAAAATGATGCGAGACCGCAGAGCCCACTTTGTTCTTTCAGCCCAACTTCAGGGTTTCTACCTCTCGTCTGGGTCCATAATAACCCATTGCCCCAGGTTCTGTCAAGCATTTCGTGCACTCAAAGACCGATTTTTCTTGCCCCTTGAAAACGGGGTAGGGAAATGGGTTAAAATGCTGGGGCGGCAGGATTTAGACGCGACACGCGGCGGCACGGCCGGTCGCCGCCCGCGAGATGCGCCCCACTTGGCCTTCACAACGGGAAGGAGAAACGGCATGACCGACCCCCAGTCGAGCGAAGCGACTCCCTTGACATCTGAGCAGTGGGCGTGGCGTTGGCGGGTGCTGATCTCGACGTACATTGGGTACACGGGCTACTACTTAACCCGCAAAGTATTCACCATTTGCAAGACCTCGATCGCGGCCGACATGGGCTGGGAGTTGAGCGACACGGGCCACATTTGGGCGGCGTTCTTGCTGGCCTACATGCTGGGGCAGTTCATCAACAGCTTCGTGGGGCGCAAGTGGGGACCTCGGCTGATTCTCTTGGTGGGGTTGGCGTCGTCCATCGTAATCAACTTCATCTTCGGCATTACGAATTCCTACGCCACGTTTCTCGTGTTCATGTTCGTCAACGGCCTCGTGCAGGCCACGGGCTGGCCTGGGGTGGTGGGGGGCATTTCACAATGGCTGCGCGGCCAGGAGCGCGGCACCTTCATGGGGGTGTGGTCCACGAGCTACCTCGTGGGGAATCTGATGGTGAAGTTCCTGGGGGGCTACCTTCTGGGGGCCTACGGCTGGCGATACGCGTTCTTTGGGTGCACGATACTGAGCATGGCCGTGTGGTGGCTGCTGTATTTCTGGCAGCGCAACAAGCCCGAGGACGTGGGGCTTGAGCCCGTGGTGCAACGGACCGGCGAGGACACCCGCGCTGTCCGGGCCGCCGAGTCCGACAGCGTGACCTTTCGCGAGTACCTCGAGATCCTGACGAATCCGGTGATTCTCGCGATGGGCTGCAGCTACTTCTGCATCAAGTTCATGCGCTATGCCCTGGATTCCTGGCTGCCCTCTTTCCTCAACCTCCAAGGCATGGGCGTGGATACGGCCAGTTACGCCTCGAGTATCTTCGACATGGCCGGCTTCGCAGGGGCCGTCATAGCCGGATTCCTCTTGGACCGGGTGTTCCGGGGCCATTGGGCGCTGCTGTGTTTCCTGATGGGTCTGGGCGTGATCGGCGGGTACTTGGCGGTGATCTATCTGGCGACGACGCCGATGACGGTGGCCCTCTATTTTGGGATCGTCGGGTTCATGATCTATGGCCCCGACACCCTGATCTGCGGCGCCGCTTCTATCGACGTGGCCGGCGAGAAGAACGCCGTGGCGGTGGTGGGCATCGTCAACGGGATCGGCAGCATCGGCCCGGTGGTGCAGGAGGAAGTGATCACGTGGCTGATGCGGGGCGACGAGCAGGAGGGGATTCGGAACACGAACCGGCTGGCGCTTTCGATGAGTATTGCCTTCGCGTGCCTGATGCTGGTCGTGATGTGGCGGCTTCGCGTCGCCCATCGACAACACCGCGAGGCAGGCTGACGCAAGCGCATCGCCGCGGCGCAGCACGTTCAGGAGAGGTAAGTCTAACCATGGAAGCTCCTATCGACGGATGGAAAGACAAGGCCCTGTTCACACCGGGACCGCTGACGACCGGCCGGGCCGTCAAACAGGCCATGCTGCGCGATCTCGGGTCGCGGGACCACGCCTTCATCGACGTGGTCCGCGAGATCCGGGAGGGGCTGGTGGCGTTGGCGGGCGGGGCCCCGGGGGCGTATGAGGCGATCCCGATGCAGGGCAGCGGCACCTTCGGGATCGAGGCGGTGCTGACGTCGACGGTACCCCCGGACGGGAAGGTGCTGGTGCTCATCAACGGGGCCTACGGGCACCGCATGATGCGGATCTGCCTTATGGCGGGGGTCGCCTGCACGTCGATCGAGTTCCCCGAGGACAGCGTGCCCGAGCCCAACGCGGTCGAACGGTGCTTGGCCGAGAGTCCTGACGTCTCGCACGTGGCCGTGGTGCACTGCGAGACCACGACGGGGATCGTCAATCCGATAAAGGAAATAGGCGCGGCCGTGCACAAAGCCGGGCGCATCTACTTCGTGGACGCCATGAGCAGCTTCGGGGCGGTGCCGCTGGACGTGGGGGCGTGCCACGCCGACTACGTGGTGTCGTCCGCCAACAAGTGCATCGAGGGTGTGCCGGGCTTCAGTTTCGTCATCGCCAAGCACGACACGCTAATGGCCACGGAGGGGTACGCGCGGTCCTTGTGCTTTGATCTGTATGACCAATGGCGGGGCCTCGAGCGGAACGGGCAGTTCCGGTTCACGCCGCCTACGCACGCGCTGCTGGCGTTTCGCGAGGCCCTGGCCGAGCTCGAGCAGGAGGGGGGCGTGGCCGGGCGCGCGGCGCGATATCGGGCCAACTACGCCGTGCTGATCGAGGGGATGCGGGCGATGGGGTTCAGGGAGTATCTGGTTCCCGAACTGCAGGGTTACATCATCACCTCGTTCCGATATCCGGACCATCCGAACTTCGACTTCGAGGGGTTCTACAACCGTCTCAATCAGAAGGGGGTTGTCATCTACCCCGGCAAGGTGAGCGACGCGGATTGCTTCCGGATCGGCATGATCGGCCGCATTTTCGAGTCGGACGTACGCGCGCTGCTGGCCGCCATCCGGGAGACGCTGGACGAGATGAATATCGAGCTGTAGGGCGGCGTCCATTCAGGCGGCGACTTGATCCCGCTTGCTGCGGGCCACTACGATGGATAGCGGGAATGGCGCGTGGGTCCGCTAGTGTTAGGCTATGGGTGTAGAGAGGGAGGCGCCACGTTGGCCCGAAAGGAGATGCGGATGAGAGCAGGGCGTTCATGGGTAGTTGCGGGCGGGTGTTTGGTGCTCGTGCTTGCGGGCGTGGGCGGTTGGGCGGAAGGGAACGCGGCCGACGGCGGATCCGTGCTCGAGGGCATGTTCGCGGAGCCGGCGATGACGCTCGTGGGCAAGCCGGCCCCGCAATTCTCGCTCGGGCTGTTGGACGGGGGCAAGATGAGCCTTAAGCAGCACAAGGGCAAGCAGGTCGTGGTGCTTGACTTCTTCGCCACGTGGTGTCCTCCATGCCGCTTGGTCATGCCGACGCTGGTGTCGGTCATTGACGACTACGCCCGGAAGGACAAGGAAGAGGGGCGCGAGCCGCGAGTGGTGTTGTACGCCGTCAGCCTCGGGGACTCGCCGGAGGCGGTCCGTCAGTTCCAGAAGCAACTCGGGGTGAAGTTCCCGGTCGCCCTCGACAAAGAGTTCGTTGCGGGGAAGCTGTACAAAGTCAACCCGATCCCGCACAAGGTCGTGATCGGGAAGGACGGGACGGTCCAGGCGGTGCACCTGGGGGCAGGGAGTCCCGGCGCCCGAACGTTGGAGGAACTCCTGGCGGGCTACAAGAAGCAGTTGAGGGAGGAACTGGACGCGTTGCTGGCGGGGAAGAGCCTGGTGAAGCCCAAGCGCGAGTAGTCCGCCTGTCTTGCACCTCCCGTGTCATTGCGAGCGCAGCGAAGCAATCCCCCTTGACCTGGGGGGATTGCTTCGCTGCGCTCGCAATGACACGGAGAAACGCACCGCTGGCACGGAGAAACGCACCGCTGACACGCAGAAACGCACCGCTGGCACGGAGAAGCGCAGCGCCGGCACGGGGAAACGGATTGCCGGCGCGGCGTGGCCGGGCGCTCAGTGGCCCGGCCGCTCGATGAAGAAGGGTTGTGTCCAGGCGCGTTGCTCGCCGAAGCCGGCGCATTCGAAGCGGACGTAGGTGTATGGGGCGTCGTCCGGGATGGTGAAGGTGAGTTGGGGGGCGTCGGCGATGGCGCGTCGGAATCCGAAGTCAGAGAACACGCTGATGGTCTGGGCATCGGCCGTGGATACGCCGATGGTGCTGCCGTGTACCTGGATGCGGTCGATTGCCACGCCGGTGCTGGCATAGAAGCGGCCTTCGCGAAGCGCCTCGAGGATGTCGGCGACGTCGCGTCGGTCCGACTGCACCACGTTCCACGCGACCGAGATATCCGTGGTCAGGTGCGTGTCGTCGTTGGCGAAGCCCCATACCTTGCGTCCCAGGCTCAGCAGTCGATCCCAGCGGTTGGTCGCCAACGGGCTGCCCTCGAGCCATGCGACGACGCCGTTGTAGATCTCGATGCCCGCGTAGCCGCGCCAGGCCTCGAGTTGCTCCTGGGGGCAATGGTTGAAGTGCCGCTCCCAGTTGGGGTGGCATAGGATAGAGAGGCCGCCCTGGGCGGCGATGAGGTCGAGGACCTTCTGCCGGTCCGGGTCGGGCTCGATGGCGCTTTCGCCGGCCACGTGCAGCACGTGGGGCCCGTTTGCCGTCACCTCGTTACCGGGAATGAGCGTCATGCCGCGGGCATCGAGGCCCGACGGGTCGGTGAAGCAGTCGTGGTCGCTGATCATCAGGAAATCGTGGCCGCGCGCGGCATACTCGTCCACGATTCCCTGGGGGGTGCGTGGGCCGTCGCTGTTGCCGGTGTGGGTGTGCAGATTGCCTTTGAGCCAGGGCAGGGGTCCGTTGCGGTAGGGACTCCGGACGACGATACTCATCATGCTACCTCAAGAAGACCGGCGCCCCCCTGTTTGCGAGATCTCAGAGAGACGGCGCCGGCGCAACAGACAACGCTTTCCGCTGGGCGCACCGCCGCCGGGGCTACGTCGTGCTGGGTGTTTCGCTCGGCTGGTCCGCCATGAGCCGCTCGAGTACCTCGAGCAACTGGTCGGCGTCGATGCCGTATCCCTCGCACACTTGCCCGAGGGTCTCGACCTGGCCCATGTGGCACAGGGCGCAGCCGCCGAGATGAAACGCTGCGAATACCTGGGCCACGCGCGGGTCCACCGCGAGGGCTTCGGCAATGGTCATGTCGAGATTGAAGTGCTTGTTCTCTGTCATGCTAGATCCTTTGTGAACCGTTGTTCAGGCTGTCCCCTTCGCCCAGTGCTCCTCGAACTCCTCCTCGGACGAATCCTCGAGGAGGTCCGGTCGATACAGCGTCTTCACGACGGGGTCCGCAACCAACTCGACCTCTCCCGTCGCCGGGACAAATGTGACGTAGCGCAGGACCGTCTTGTCGTCGTCGCACTCGTAATACATCCAGGCGTCGCCTTTGCCCGGGATCGGCTGCGAAGTCTTATAGTAAATCACGCGCCACCTCCATGGATCGGGCCATCAAGGGAACACCCTCGGGCGCGCCAGGATTCCGCCCCAGTCCGCCGTGGTCCTCATTCCGCGCAGGCGAGGGGGCGTATGATAGCAGGCCGGGCCTCGGAATCCAACAGCCGCCATCAACGGATGGCCAGCATGCGGTCGATGGGAAGGCGGGCGCGCCGGATCACGTCCTCGGGCAACTCGACTTCGTATTGGTTGTTCTGCAAGGCCGCGAGGGTCTGTTCGAGAGTGATGAGCTCCATGTGCTTGCAGCGCAGGTCGCGGGTGCGCACCATCTCGCGTTCGTGAAACTCGGCGGCGAGGTTGTCGGCCATCGCGCAGTCGGTAAACAAGAGGTACCGCGGCGCGTCCACGTCGCGCACGTAGTCCAGCATGGTCTTTGTGCTGCCGGCGACGTCCACCTTGCCGATGACGTCCGGACTGCATTCGGGGTGGGCGAGGATGACGACGTCGGGGTGCTGCCTGCGCGCGTTTTCCACGTCCGCCGTCGTGAACAGCTCGTGCACTTCGCACAGGGCGTGCCACCCAATCACGGTGGGCCTGCCGGGCTCGACGCCGGCGTTCAGCGGCGCGCCCTCGATGGGCTGCGGCGCCTGAACGTAGTCGACGTCAAGCCCACGGGCCGTGTTGCGTGCGAGATACTGGTCCGGCAGGAACACGACCCGCTCGTGTCCCTCATCGAACAGGTGGCGCACCACGGCCGCGGCGTTGCCCGACGTGCAGCAGTAGTCCGACTCGGCCTTGACGCCGGCGTATGTGTTGACGTAGGTGACGACGGGCGCGCCGGGGTACAGGGCTTTAAGGGCGCGCACGTCCTCGGCCGTGATGCCTTCGGCGAGGGAGCACCCGGCGTTTTCGGCGGGAATCAGGACGGTCTTTTCCGGGCTGAGTATTTTGGCGGTCTCTGCCATGAACTGCACACCGCAGAACACGATCACGTCGGCCTCGGTCCGCGCCGAGATCCGCGACAGCTCCAACGAGTCGCCGACATAGTCGGGGACGGAATGGTAGAGGGCGGGTTCCATGTAGTTGTGCCCGAGTATGACGGCGTTCCGTTGGCGTTTGAGTTGGTTGATCTCGAAGGCCAGTTCGGCCTTGATCGGGATCTCGATGTCGGGCACGATGCCGGCGAGTCTGGCCCGCATGCGGGCGACGGTTTCGGCGAGCGAGGGGGCGTCCTGGATGTCTCCATGCTTCGGCGGGAGGACAGCGGTGTCGGTAGCCACAACAACTCCGTGGTGCATAGACAAACGCGCGGTGCAGGTCATCTCCCTGGCGCCGCGGGTGTTCTACGGCGTCAAGGCGAGATAACGCTGCACCTATCTACAGGCGGCAGCATCGCCCGCGTCTCCGGTTAACTCACGATCACCTCAATGATACCACCCCGTGTGGAAGAAGACAAACGGAAGAAGGCGAACTCGGGGCCGGGGCATTCCGAGACCCGACGCTGTACTCCGCGTCGGCGGTATCGTCGGTTCCGCGGAAGGTCGTCGTGTGCGTACCATATACTGGTCGCCAAGGTCGGGCACATGACCCCATCGATCACTTGGTAAGCGGCGTATCTGGACGCACATGTCGTGGGACCTCGGTGGGATGCCGATGCATTGCACGTGGCCGTGGCTACGGTGTCCGGTTGCCCGGCGGTCCTAAGCTGGAATTTCAAGCACATTGTCAACTTCCGGAGGATTCCGTTGTATAATGGGGTGAACATGGCGCATGGATTCCCGGCGGTAGCGATACATACGCCGCAGGAGGTGCTTTTCTATGACGACGAAGACTAAGGATTTCGACTGCGTGGAGATGATGCACCGGGGGGCGTTGCGCATCCATGAGACGTTGAAAGACAAGACCAAAGAGGAACAGTTGGCCTACTGGCGGCAGCGTCACGCTGAAGCACTGGAAGAGTTGAAAAAGGTCCCTGAACCACAACCCGCCGCGAAATGAAACGCATCGGCCATGTCTTCGGGCTCGTGGTTCCTTTGCGCGGTGTCCTGGAAGTGTGCAGCCTTCCTTGGGCCTCTTGCCCGCCTTCGCTGCTTGCAAGTGCTGCGCCGGTGGCAATAGAATGGTTCGGGTGAACACAAGGGAGACTTGGCGATGCGCTTGCAACATACAATCAAGGCGGTGATTCGACCCGGGGAGCAGTCGGGCTACGTGGTCGAATGCGTTGAAATACCCGTTGTCACGCAAGGCGCGACGCTCGATGAGACCGTCGCGAATTTACACGAGGCCGCCGAGCTCCACCTCGAAGGAGCGGACTTGGCGGAAATGGGCCTGGCCGCCAACCCGACGGTAGTCATCACGATGGAGTTGGAGACCGTGCATGCCTAGTCTTCGCCGCATGTCGGGGCGAGCGGTGTTGGCTGTTTTCCAGTCATTCGGATTCGAGGTGCAGTCTTAAAAGGGAAGCCATGTGAAGCTGCGGCGGGTTGGGCCAAATGGCGAGCAGCAGACACTCACCATTCCCAATCACTCCGAACTCGACACCGGGACTTTGCGCGCTATCATCCGGCAAGCAGCCCGCTACGTTGCCATGGACCAACTTCAGGGGCATTTCTACCGTTGATATCACGCGGCCGCGGGCGGATCCCGGTCGGCGTGGCGGCGGGTTCCGTTTCGCCGAGCGTCGCGTCCGTCGACGGCACGCGCCCGCCCCTGTTTAGCCCTGTTTAGCCAAACCCTAATCTCCAAGACAAGCCCCCGCCAGCCATAGAACTCCCTGTTCACGCGAAACCAGGAGGGCCGTCGGAGAAGGAGATCTCGAGCTTGCCGCGCCACGAAGCCCCGCGATTGGATCCTTCGTCGGGGAAACGACTGTAGGTAGCGTAGGCGTAGACTGGCTCCTTACCGACCTCAAAACCCCTTTCCGCAGTAATCCGTCCACCAAGAGCATCGACTCGAAGCGAATGTTGTCCCTCCTCCACATGGACTTTGACCTCCTGTATGCGCGCTCTCAGACCAGGGCGCTTGACGCGCTGTGGCGGACATACTTCTCGGCCATCCACGAAGAACCGCATGTCTATCGACCTTGGCTTGCCTCCGGCATGGTCCAACTCGAGTATGAGATTGCTGTTGTCATCAATAATAAGCTCTATATACTTACCTGGAAACACGTTACACGCACATACAAGCAGAACCAAGAAAGACGCCAGCACAATCATGACCGCCTTCTTACAGTGGCGGTGCTCCATTCCCAGGCCGTAAGAATGTTGTGGATCACACATGGAACGTTCTTCTCCTCATACGTTCTTGTCCTCAAAACGGCGCACACTGATGGTCAGAGAAAGGTCCATTTATTCGTTTATTTTGGTCTATCCAATCCGCCTCGACCAGACCTCCTCTCCGGAGACGCGGATGGCGTCGCAGTACTCCGTCAGAGGCCCCTGCTCACCACGGATGGTCGTGAACTTCAGTGTCTCAACAGGCAAGCGCCTTGCAAGGGCCATCGCGGCGGAAATCAGTTCCTCGGGATCTTGTTCCGGCGTTGCCCACGAGAGCGCCATGGCTTGGGGTCCTGGCTCCCAGCAATGGAGTTGAACGTAGGCGCTGCCGTCGGACCGACCCGCACAAGGACGACGCAGTTCCTCAGCCGCCAACCGTACGGGGCGATTGCCGATTTCCCACATGTGCGCCGACGACCCCTGTACCCAACCCCATCGCATGGGGAGGGTCCTGACGACTCTGTTCGGCACCGTCCTCAGCAGTCGCCAACCCGAAGATAGGTCTCTGGGATCTACCTTCGCGATGTAGGTCTCTGTCTCTAAGTAAGGGGTGAATTGACAGGACTCGTAGAATCCTCTTGCGTCATCTTCGGGAACCGTTCGCAAAGCAAGGCACGACCGCTTCTTTGCATTCTGCAGACCAGCCTCAATCATGGCCCGGCCGACGCCTTGGCGCTGATGATCAGAATGGATCTGGACCATCCCGAGATACAGGTGTCGACCGTAGGGCAGCGGTTCATGGCTGACTATCCACTCTGCGTGCCCCACCACGCTCCCGTTGAGCAAAGCGACGTCAACCAAGAAGCCCCTGAGAATGCGGTGATTGACCCAGATCGCACATTCCGCAGGATCGGCCCAGGGGTCATCACAGCTTGCGTGCACCGCCTGGATTTCGGGGACATCCGCAAGTGTTGCCGGCCTCACTGTTGCCGCCCCTGTCATTTTCGACCTCCATACACTGGGCCACCCGGAACACGCACACAAGCGTAGATGCCATCACCGCCCGCTTCCTCGAAATCACAACGGTACAGGCAGTCTTGGCTGCGGGAATAGGGCCACTGCAATGATATGGAATTGTATCTGCTGGGTGCAATTGGGGGGCGCGAGGCGTTGCAAACGGGGCCCGGCCATACGATAATGGAGGCTCCGAGTGTGGGGAACCGCTGCTGCGGTACGAACGAGGGAGCAAAGCAATGTGGGCAACGCGTCGCACGGGGCGGCCGGCTTGGGTGTCGACGATCATGGGAGTGAGCATGATGGGTATGTGCTTGGGCGCTGCGGGTGCGCCGCCGCCGGCGCCGCTGGCGCCGACGCCGACGCCGGCGCAATTGGCGTGGCAGGAGATGGAGTACGGCCTGTTCTGCCACTTCGGGATCAACACGTTTCACAATCAGGAATGGACCGACGGCACCAAGGCCCCGGAGACCTTCAACCCGACGGACTTCAGCGGCCGGCAATGGGTCGAGGTGGCGAAAGAAGTCGGCATGAAGTACCTCGTGGTTACGGCGAAACACCACGACGGGTTTTGCACCTTCCCTACCGAGCACACGGACTACGGCGTGACGTCGAGTCCCTGGCGCGGCGGCCAAGGCGACGTGGTGCGCGAGGTGGCCGACGCGTGCCGCGAGTTGGGCGTCATGTTCGGGTTCTATCTGTCGCCGTGGGACCGCCATGAGCCGAAGTACGACGACGCCAAGGCTTATGACGCGTACTTCCGGACGCTTCTGCGCCACATCATTACGACCTATGGTCCGGTCGGGGAGGTGTGGTTCGACGGGGCCGGCACGAAGGGGCACGTGTACGACTGGGACAGCTACTACGGCTTAATCCGCGAACTGGCGCCAAACGCCCTGATCGCGATCTGCGGCCCGGACATCCGCTGGGTGGGCAACGAGGACGGCGTGGCGCCGGACACGCTGTGGAACGTGCAGGAGCGCGGTGGGGAGAAAGTATGGCACCCCGCCGAGTGCGACGTGCCTATTCGCAAAGGCCAGTGGTTTTTCCACACGGACGGCGAAGACAAGCTGCGCACGCTCGACGAGATGCTCGATATCTACTACCGGTCCGTGGGGCACGGCGCGGTGCTGCTGTTGAATATCTCGCCGGACCGGCGCGGCCGGTTGCCCGAGAGCGACGTGGCCCGCGTGCGTGAGTTGTGGGACGTCATCACGGAGACGTTCCGGACGAACCTCGCCGCGGGCAAGCCGGTCGAGGCCACGAACGTCCGCGGGAACGACGCCGCGTTCGGCCCGGACAAGGCCGTCGATGCCGATCCCGGCACGTATTGGGCCACGGATGACGGGGTGACATCCGCGTCGTTCGTGGTTGATCTGGGCGGGGCGGCCACGTTCAACCGCGCGATGATCCAAGAGCACATCGCGTTGGGGCAGCGCGTCGAGGAGTACGTTGTCGAGGCCTGGGACGGGGAGCAATGGACCGAGGTCGTGCGCGGGACCACTATCGGCCACAAGCGGCTGGACCGGTTCCCGGCCGTGACGGCGACGAAGGTGCGCCTGACCGTCGTGAAATCACGCGCGTGCCCGACTATCCGGGCCTTCGGGCTGTACCACGCGAAGCGGTAGGCACGGGGAGGTTTCTGTCATGAAGCAGTTCTTGGTAGTGCTTCTGACGGCGTTTGCCGCGGTTGCGGCCGGGCCGGCGTGGGAACGGATGCCGGTGCCGGGGTACTGGGAGAAGGCCGGGCCGGAGGCGTTGAAGAACTACAACGGCTTCGCGTGGTACCGCTGCTTTGTTCAAGTGCCGGAGGACTGGAAGGGCCGTGCACTCAAGCTGCGCCTGGATGCCATCGACGACTGCGACGAGACCTTTGTCAACGGCCGCAAGGTCGGCGCGACGGGCACGATGCCGCCGGACTACCACGGGCTGTGCTCGACGGTCCGCGACTACGTCGTGCCTGCCGCCGCGGTGCGCTTCGGCGCGTGGAACCTGATCGCGGTACGGGTGTACGACGCCAGCGGGTGGGGCGGCTTTGTCAACGGCGGCCAGACGCTGAAATGCGCCAAGGGCAGCGTGAAGCTCGAGGGGACGTGGGAGTTTCGCACGGGTGACGACCTCGAGTGGGCGCAATGGCCGGTGAAGCCCGGCTCGAAGGAAGGACGCAGCATGGCCGAGGAATTCGCCAAGACGTTTGACGCCATCCCCGGTTCCGAGGGCGTGGCCTTTGCCGGCGAGGCGCCGGGGCCGGGGAACGACCTGACGCTGTGGTACCGCAAGCCGGCGCGCGAGTGGGTCGAGGCGCTGCCCGTCGGGAACGGCCGGCTCGGCGCGATGGTGTTCGGCGCGGTGCATAGCGAGCGCATCCAACTCAACGAGGAGTCGGTCTGGGACGGCTACGAGCGGGACACGACCAACCCGAAAGCGCTCGAATCGCTGCCCGAGGTGCGGCGGCTGCTCTTCGAGGGCAAGAACGCCGAGGCCAAGGACCTCGCGGGCCGCGACCTGATGGGCCAGCCCATGGGCGTCCACTCGTATCAGTCGCTGGGCGACTTGCGCCTTCGGCTCCCGAAACCCGAGGAGGTCGGCGACTACCGGCGCGACTTGGACCTGGACACGGGCGTGGCGTCGGTCCGGTTCGTTGCGGACGGCGTGCGCCACACGCGCGAGGTGTTCGCGTCGGCCCCGGCCCAGGTGGTGGTGGTTCGCCTCGCGGCCGACCAGCCCGGCGCGGTCAACGTCGCGATCACCATGAGTCGGGAGCAGGACGCGGCGTGCGTCAGCCTTGGAGATGACGGGCTGGCGCTGACGGGTCAGATTCAGCGGCGGCATCACGATACGGACGAGGTGGTGGGACTGCGGTTCGAGGCCCTCTTGCGGGCCTTGCCGCAAGGCGGCGCCATGACGGGCCGCGACGGGACGCTGTCGATCGAGGGCGCGGACGAGGTGGTCTTGCTGCTGGCTGGCGCCACGAACTATCGCGACCGTGCGTGCGATCCGCGAGCCGCGTGCGCGCGCCGGGTCGAGGCCGCTTCGGAACGCACCTACGCCGAGTTGCGTGCGGCGCACGTGGCCGACCACCGCGCGCTGTTCCGGCGCGTGGCGCTGGACCTCGGGCCGAGCCCGTACGCGGACCGACCGACGGACGAGCGGCTCGAGCAGGTCCGCGGGGGCGAGTCCGACCCGCAACTCGTGGAACTGTACTTCCAGTTTGGCCGGTACCTGCTCATGGGCAGCTCGCGTCCTGGATGTCTTCCGGCGAATTTGCAGGGGGTCTGGAACGAGCACATGAGCGCGCCGTGGAACAGCGACTACCACACGAACATCAATCTGCAAATGAACTACTGGCCGGCCGAGGTC
>Ga0114930_10001081_pt1 | contig 26888 bp, 13 predicted proteins | sample AnhtaG_FD_87300 | JGI IMG/M metagenome (GOLD analysis project Ga0114930, IMG submission 87300) | Deep subsurface microbial communities from Anholt, Denmark to uncover new lineages of life (NeLLi) - Anholt_01485 metaG | ecosystem: Environmental > Aquatic > Marine > Oceanic > Sediment | place... | reverse complement strand
CTACCGGGGGCACAGGCTATGTCCCGTTGACCTTGCCGGTCAATCTCTATGATAACGAGGCGCCGGGCGCCAAGGTGATCAACTTCAAGGACATTGATGTGCTGCTGGATAGCTGGCTCGAAGAGAAGCTGTGGCCGCCTGAAGAATAACGGGCGTTGATAGCGATTGAGTTTTCGGCAAATTCGGGGCCTATGCTAATTAGTATCTGTTGCGGAAAGTAAAAACCGATGATGTCACCCCTGCGAAATCAGGGGTCCAGAGCGAAAAAGCTGGATTCCCGCTTTCGCGGGAATGACAAATGTGGTTTCCGCAACAGGAACTAATTAGCAGTATAGGCCCTGTTTTTTTGGGGAAGTGTGGGGGGAACATCGGATTGGACGAAACAAGGAAGGCAAAGGAGATAAAGGGGATCGATGAATTGGGCCTATGTTTTCCTTACGGCGATTGTGTAGATTTGCCTTTGCTGTTTGCGGTACTTTCTTTCGAAATTTGTTCCGACGGATTCGCCGGGGTCGGCGCCGGCGGCGGGGAGAAATTCTGTCGGCTCAAGACGGTCTCTGCCGGCCCGGATAAGGTCAGTTATCAACTCAAAATATTGGGGGTCGTCGGTGGCTACCTTTATGGTGCCGGCGGTCTTTAAGGTATAAAGCAAATGAGCAAGATTGTCTGGGCAGAAAAATCGTCTTTTGTGATGGCGTCTTTTTGGCCAGGGGTCGGGGAAATAGATGTGGAAACAGTCTACGGAGTGAGGGGGTACGCGATGTGCCAAGAAGGTGGCGGCATCGGTACGGATTATCCTGACGTTTGTCAGGTGCCATCGGCCGATGCGGTCAACGGCGTGGCGATAGTATTTGTTGGCCCTTTCGATGCCGATGAAATTGACGCGTGGCTGGGCCGTAGCCTGGTTTAAGAGGAATGTGGCTTTTCCGGAGCCGATTTCAATTTGGACGGGGCCGGGACGTCCGAAAATGCGGACAAAATCGATTTTGCCATCCAAATCTTCGGGGTTTAGTGAGACCGAAGAATAGTCTTTGAAAATTCGGGTCATTGGCAGCCCCATCCACGAAATATGGGTTTATAATTTATATTAGGGACGTAACAAAGATATTATACGCAAGAAGGGCGCTTTAGGCAAAGATGGAGGTTGTTTTTTTTGCTTTGGTGTGGCTAAAGGTGCCGCGGCGGGTATTCGATAAGAAGCTGTGAACCGACTGTCAAACAGAGCGTAGCAATTATAGGACTGGAATGTGTGAGCGTAAAAGGGAGACCGGACAATGATTCGGCAATTGCTCAAAAGACGGCGCAAACACATACTGATAGACATCAACACGCAAAAGGATTTTTTCTTAGCTGGTGGTAAGGCGTGTATAAGGAACCACAGGAGGATTTTGGGGCGTATCCGGAGGATAATGGCGTGGGCGAGGCGCCGGAATATTCGGATAATCTCGACCTGCGAGGTCTACGCCAATAATAACAACCACAAGGGCGCGAGCTACTGTATTGACGGGACAGACGGACAAAAAAAGATACGTTACACACTGCTAAGCAATCGGGTGACTTTTGCGGCAGACGGCAACACGGATCTGCCGACAGAGCTGCTGCAACAGTACAGACAGATTATCCTGCATCAGCGGTGCGTTGACCCGTTCGAGGAGCCTCGAATAGAAAGACTTCTGAGTGAAGTAAAGGCGGATGACTTTATTCTGATCGGCGCCAGTACGGAAGGGTCGGTTAAGGCAACGGCCCTGGGTCTGCTGCAGCGTGGCAAGAGGGTGAGAATTGTGGTTGATGCATTAGGATTGCACAACAAGAAGGACGCAAAAATGGCTTTGCGGAAGATGGAGGCGAAAGGGGCTAAATTAGTCGAGACCAAAAGGCTTTGCGGCGTTTCTCATTTGAGACAAGTGGGTATATGCGACTGCGATAGCTGTCAAAGAAGACCGAAAAAGCCGGCAGATAAGATGACGTCCGAGTCATAAGGCGGGTACCTTGACGAAGCCCGTGGTAAGAGGCATTTCTGTTTTCACTTCTTAACGAACCTGTACATGAGAATTTCATCGATGTATTCGTCATCTGCGATTTTGATTTCGCGGATTCTGAGGCCCTCCCCAAGAAACTTCATTTTTCTGTATAGGTCGATGGCGGGCAGATTGTTGGCAAAGACCGAGAGCCTGACCTTTTCAATGACAGGGTTTTCTTTAGCCCAGCCGATGAGGCAACGAAGCAAAGCTCTGCCGATGCCCCTTCTTCGGAATTCGGGGTGGACGCTCATATACAGGCTGCCTCGGTGGGCGATTCTTTTGCGTGAGCCGCTTTCGAAATTGAGCATACCCACGATGCGGCTGTCGAGCTCGGCCACCAGAGCAACCCGGGTCGGATTGTTGAGTCGCTTTCGAATCCATTTGCGCTGTCTCTCAACGCTGAATGGGAATTCGCGTGCGGTGGTGATGTTGTAGAGGTCCTCTTCCAGAATGATGCGGGTTTGCTCCTGCACAGCCTCTGCATCGTCGATGACAGCCGATCGAATTGTGACCTTTTTACCATCTTTCAATTTGTATCGCCTGGCTCTTACTTTACCCATTTGAGAACTCCTTATTGGTCCTAACAACAGTCATTATACAGAAAAAACCTTGCAAGTCAGCCCCTGGCTGACTGTTTTTGAGATTTGAGGAAGGCAGAGGGAATATCGAATATCGAACAAGGAATGTTGAATGATGAAAGAACCTGCGGTGGAACCGCAGGCTAAATAGTAGTGGATTGGTGTTCCCTGCCTTCGCAGGAATGACACGTTAGGTGAAGGCTTCGAGGTTTTCTGAGGGGACACCGGGTGGCATACCGCCGCCAGCAGAGAGGATGATGCGGGTTTTGTCGGTGAGAGAGCTGAGGGCGGCTAATACGGAGTTTTGAACATCTTCGGGGGCGGCGGCGGCGAGGACGTCGCGCGGGGGGATGCTGCCGAGGAGGGTGACTTTATTGTTGGTAAGTTTCTTCATCTCGGCGAGGGTGTGGTGGTGACTGAAGTTGAAGAGGTTTACGCCGATTTGGGGAAGTTGCGGTGCGCAGATTAAGCCGGGGGCGTCGTTGTGGAAGAATTTGACGGTGACGTCGAATGATTGGAAGATGCGCTTCAAGTAAGGCAGTGCTGCTTTTTCAAAATCGTCCGGGCCGAGGAAGCCTACGATGTCGTCGAGGACGAATATACCATCAATTGAAGGGAAAGTTTTGGTCTGGAGTTCGAGCCAGTCGATGATGAAGTCAGTGACAAGGGTGAGCAGCTTGTGGGTTTGGTCGGGGCTGGTGCGGAGGACGGTTAGGAATTCGGTGGCGCCGAGGAGGAAGGAGGCGATGTTGAGCGGGCCGCGTGAGACGGCGAATTTGATGGCGTGGCCTTGCTGTTCGATGCGGGACTGGTTGAGTTTTAGGCGATTGAGGACAAAGGGCAATAAGCCATCTGTTTTGGGGTTGGGTTTTTGGAGGGAGTGGATGTCATTGATGTCGGTTATGATTTTTTGGGGGAAGGGCAGGTCGTTTTGTGGGAAGGAGCATTTGCAGCCGAAGGCGGAAGGCTCGGTGCACATAGCGAATTCGGCCCAGAAGCCGGGGAGAAAAATTATATCCGGGAAGCGGTTGACGGCTTTTAGGTTGGCTTCGAACCAGAGCCGGTCGTTAGAGAAATAGTCGAGAGTAGAGATGGAGGCCCAGTTGGGGAGCCAGGGGCTGTCGATGATAAAGGCGACGGGGAGTGGGGAAAAGAGGCTCCCATTGATTACGTCGACGAGTTTTTTCCATTGTTCGCTGGTCATAAGCTCTTTTTTGCGCGACGGACAAAATGAACGAGAATGACCAGAGCGACGAAGGCCAGCATGATGGCGATGCCGAACCATTTGAGCCTTGACCAGAGGCTCCAGATACTGACGAACGTTGCTGCGGCAGTGGCGGCAATCATCAGGACATTCCAGAGGACGCGCCTTGGTCCCTGCGGCATATTGTCACCCAACATAGTCTTTTGGTTCATCAGCAGCAAGAAGGCAAAGTATGCAATCGGCAAGAGTATGATGCAGAACACGGAAGTGGGCATTGCCAGCCATGGTGCGGGCTTATTCCAGAAAATGGCGGCCAAAGCGCCGACCGAGACTATCAGGGCACCGATGCGGTGGGTCCAGCCTTTGGCAGGTCTGTTGAGCATCTCGCAGAGACACAGACCGTTGATGGTCATCAGCACGCTCGCAGCACCTATGGCCATTCCCATCACTCCAAGGCCGAACACAGCCTGGGCCAGAAATGAGCCGGTTAGTGGAGTCAGGGCTTCGGCCAGGTTAAGGTTATCTCGTTTGACGAGCATTGCAGCCATCTTCCTGTCGGCGTACGGCAGTGCGCTTGTCCGTGCCTGCAATTGCTCGGGGGAAAACGCTGTGACCTTGTCGGGACCGATCTCGGACTGCAGGCGTTTGGTCAATAGCGCTTTGTAGGGACCAACAAGATTCTTTGGCGGCGCCACGAGTTTGCCTTGTTTGTCAACTTCACCGAGGAAACCCGGAGCGGGCGTTACGTGGAACTGTGATGCCGAGGCGATGACCACAAAACCGGTCGCCAAGATGAACGGTATGAATAGTCCGGTAGAGAGGTCGAAGATGGCGAGGCCTCTGAAATGTTTGTCCCATCCTCGTCGGAGCATGGAGTATGGCAGCAGGAAGGTCATGTTGATTCCCACTGCGGCGGCGGTAGCAGCAATCATGACGTCGCGCTGCTGGGCGACAATGTGGTTGGACCAGAATTGCTGGAACTGAGGAGCTACGGCCTGAATATAGAGCTTAACCGTATCAGCGGGCTCGGACAACATTCGGAGCCTCGGTATCAGCCCCCGGAATATCTGCCCCCAGGGTAGCTGCCCCTCAATGCTCAACTTGATAACGACGCCACAAAACGACAACACAATCATGCTCACGATTAGCTTGATGATGATTTCGAATATTTTGACGCCTCGGCCTCCGGCACCATAGAACATGGTCATGGTGATGCAGACAGCAAGAAGCAAAGAGACACAAATCACCTTTCCCCACGGGTCGGGTACTGCATCGGGCCCGAGCAGTTTGGGCAAAAGATTCTGCTGGATGGCACGAGTGCCAAGTACAAATTGCGGCATAGACCAGACGAGGTTGGCCGCCATCGAAGCAAGCAGCCAACTCCATGCGAGCACGGGGCTGACGTGGTCATGGATGGCTTTAAGCGGACGTTCCCTGATGGAAAGTGTAACATAGGCAATGGCACCGAGCATAATTATACCTAAGATCATTGCCAGCGGCTGGAGCCACATAAAGGCAAAGCCCACGAGGACACCGAGGTATAGACTCGATGAGAATGAGACTCCTCCGAGTGTAATGCCGCTTTGCAGCCATCCTGGGCCTGATAGTTTTGCGTATGCGGCGAGGGTAGCAAGCCGTCCTTTTTGTCCGGCGTCTGCCAGGAGCCTGCGTTCTTTTTGAAGGGCCTGCGTTTCAACGGTACTGTTTGATTCTGCCTTAGCGTTGTTTTCCATATTCCAACCTTCCATAATTGTCGTTATGTTTGTTTGGATTCAGTGTTCCAGTTCAATTTCGCTATCGGTGTGTCAGAATGTCTTGACGGGGACTTCGGCGCCGGCTTTTTCGGCGGAGACGTATGCACTGTAGATAGTCGAGATACAATCGGCGGCGAGGCGGCTGGTGCCCTGGAGGGGCTCGTCACAGGTGATAGTGCGGTAGAAGGCCTCGATTTCCTGGGGGTAGCCGGTGAACCAGTCCTCGTCGGGTGATGGGTTGGACCAGCCCTGCTTGGTACCGATTTTTTCGACGACGTAGATATCTTTGAAATTTTCATCGACGGGGTTGTAGGTCTGCATAGCGGTATTGGGGTTGATGTTGCAAATGGTTCGGTGGTTGTTGGCGGCGACCTCAATCCAGTTGTGGATACCGCCGAGGAGGATGTCTGATGCGATGATGTCGGCGACGGTGCCGTCGGCGAAGGTGATGTGCATAATGGAGAGGTCGTCGATGTCGTGGTAGTTTGCGCGGATGTGTCCTTCGTCGCGGAAATTTTTCATTCTGGTGAGGGCGTGTGTTCGTGCGGAAATGGTTTTGGGGCGGATGGGTTTGCCGTTTCGTGCGAGTCCTTCGACGCGTTTGAAGTAGAGTGCGGCGGTGATAGGGTGACAACCTTTGCTGAGCATGACGCCGCCGCCGGAGAATTTCCAGTAACCGTAGGTTGAGGCGTGTGAGCCAGAGTGGGCCTCTTCGCCGTGCATCCAGAGGATTTGTGCGCCGGTTTTCTCGATGATTTCACGCTCTTTCTGAATGGAGGGTGCGTAAACCCAGTTTTCAGCGTAGAGGATTTTGCCCTTGCTTTTTTGTTCGGCTTCGAGCATTCGCTCGATGCTGGCGAGGGCGTGGTCGAGGGCCTGCTGCTTGGGGAAGGTTTCTCCGTTGAAATCATCGGAGCCATCCCCAAAGTAGCCTGTGAGGGGTTTTTCGACGATGGCGAACTTGTCTCGCTGGAGGGCGGCGATGGCGATGGGCTCATGAGAAACGGGCGGGGTGCAGACGTGGATGACGTCGACCTTATCGAGGGCCTTTTCAAGGCTGTCGAAGGCCTTGATGTCGCGTTTGGCGGCGTAGTCCTGGCCTTTTTCTTTGTTGCTGTCGAAGACGCCGACGACTTCGGCGTTGGTGGCGTACAGTTTTTTCAGGGCTTCAAAGTGAAATGTTGCGGAAAAGCCTGCGCCGATAATGGCGGTGCGAACGGTTTTCTTGTTCATCCGAGGTCTCCTTTGCTTTGTTTTGTTCCTTTTTATTCGCTCGTGCGTATTAGATGCTTGATTTTACACATTTGGATTATAAATTCCAAGAACTTCTCATGGGTCTGGCGAGGATGCGGTTGGCGTGGTCGTCGTTGGTGAATCGTTCTTTTTGGGGGTCCCATATTAGTTTTCGGCGTAGGAGCATTGCGATGTAGCCGAGGACGCAGACGGTGTTTGAGCGGTGGCCGATTTCGACGGGGGCGATGGTTTCGGACCGGGTTCTGATGCAGTTCAAGAAGTTCTCTTTGTGGTTATTGCTTTTGTATAGACGTATTTCGCCGGGTCGTATAGGCGAGGTCAAGAGTGATTTGGGGTGGGCGTCAATGACTCTTCGCTTGACGTAAACCCAGCCTTGGGTTCCCTCGAAGAGAACGCCCTGCTTGTTGGTTTTGTTGTCGGCGCAAATGAGCTTGACGCCGTTGGCGTAGGTGTATTCGATGCGGAAGATTCCGTGGACGTTCCAGAGCCCGTCTTTTGGATATTGGGCCGAGGCCTGAATTTCGGTTGGGCCGGTGAATTCGGTGTCCATAGCCCACTGCGCGATATCGATGTGGTGTGAGCCCCAGCCGGTAATCATACCGCAACAATAATCTGAGATTCTCAGCCAGCCTGGTCGGCCGAAGCCTTCTTGTGGGTGGACGCGCTTTTCGGTATAAGGGGCGGGAGGCGCTGGGCCGAGCCACATATTGTAGTCGAGGTTTTCGGGGATTGGCATTGGCGGCTGTGGTGTTGTGCCGGGGTCTGTGGGCAGGCCTACCTTTATGGTGTGCAATTTGCCGATTCGGCCATTGCGAACGAGCTCGCAGGCGAAGCGAAATCTTGGGTCGGAGCGCTGCTGGCTACCAACGAGGAGGATGCGGCCATAGCGGCGAACCGTGTCACTCAAGAGGCGTCCTTCGCGGATGGTACGGGTCAATGGTTTTTCGACGAAGATGTCCTTGCCGGCTTTTGCGGCGGCGATGGCGGGCAGCGCGTGCCAGTGGTCGGGGGTGGCAATTAGAACGGCGTCAATATCGGCTCGTGCGAGCAAAGCTCTGAAATCCCTGTATATGGAACAGCCTTTGTAAGTTCCGCCGGCGCTTTGTTTGGCATAGTGTTCTTCAACGATTCGGCGGGCATTTTTTAGCCTGTTGGAGTCAACATCGCAGACGGCGATGACGCGGGCCTGGTCAAAGCCGAGAATTGCTCGCATGTCACCAAGGCCCATGCGTCCGACGCCGATACAGCCTATGGTAATGCGATTGCTCGGCGGGTTTGCCGCGAACACTGAGGAAGGAACTATTGCGGGGAGCGCCAAAGTGGCTGCTGCGGTGAGGGCGGAGCTTTTCAAGAGGTCGCGGCGAGTAAGGAACGCGGCGTTTTTATTTTTTTCAGGTTCCATGTGTGCGTATCAGGTTCATATAGAGATAATAGCCGGCACTTGTTATGGATACTATTATAGCGATGAGCATTGCGATATTCCATAAAATCGCCTTGGTCCCGACTGGTTTGTCTGTGCCGAGATACTTTTTGCTGTTGTTTAAGATAAAGAATATTATGTAGGCGAAAGGCAAAAGCAGTCCGCAGATGGCGGAGGCTGGGACGGCTATCCAGGAGCCCATATATTTCCAGAAGATGACGCCGGAGACGGCTGGGGCGGGCAGGAGACAGGCCAGGCGGTATCTCCAGCCGCCCGGCTCGACGCCAAACATCTCGCAGACGGCAAATCCGCACATTAGCATGTGTACGGTAATGGTGCTGAGGGTCATTCCGAGTATTCCGAGGCCGAAAACGAGGCGTGCGAGTATTCTGTTGAGGCCGGCCGCCTCGAACATTGCCGCAGCTTCGATGGGCGAGAGTTTTGTCGAACCGGAGGCGAGAAGCTGTGGGTTGTGGATGGTGGTGGCGGCGGCAATAATTACGAGTGAAGTTACAATAGAAAATGGCAGGAAGGTTCCGGTAATCAGGTCGAACCAGGAAAGGCTGCGATGTTCCTTTGTCCAGCCGCGGGCCAGTAAACTGTAAGAAAGCAGAAAAGTGGAATTGATTCCGACGGCGGCGCTAAATGCGGCGACGACGACAGTAACGACGCGCGGGTCATCACGGGGGAGCTGCGATGGCAGGAAACCCTTAAAGAGTTTGGCCCACTCGATACGGCCTGCAAGAGCCTGACGTGTCACGACAACGGCAAAGGCAACAATAATAAGCCACACAAAGCTCTTGAGCATTCGCTCATATAACCTGACACCTTTGTGCCCGGTGCCGTAGCTCCAGGTGACGGCGGTGGAGATTGTTAAGAAAACCAGTCCGATTCCAATCAATATCGCTGTGCGTGTGGCGGGTGTGGGCTCCAAGCCTGTGAAGACGTTGATCATATCTTCGGTCATACCTGCGGCGAGGGCATACTGTGGGAAGTGCCAGATGATGGTGACGGCGAGAGCGCCGAAGACCCAGGCCCAGGCGACGGTGGGATGAAGGATGCGTTTCATCATGTGAAAGGGACGGACACCAGTGGCGAGTGTCTGCTGTGAAATCGCGGCGAGCATGATAATTCCGATGAGCATGGCTATGGGCTGTACCCAGAGGAGTTTGTACTGTAGATAGGCTCCGGCGAAGAGTGAGGCCATAGCGCTTCCGCCGCCGAGGGTGAGTGCGCTTTGCAGCCAGCCGGGGCCGGTGAGGGTGAAGTATCCTCGCCAGCGTTTTAGAAAGGGCTGGTTTTTGAGTTCGGCGAGCTTAGCTTTCTCCTCAGTCAGGGCCTGTGGGTCCGAGGCGGCGAACATTGGCAGGCCTCTAAAGGGGTCTGTCTCAGGGGGGGAGATATTTTGCTGGTTTGGCATATAGCGCTTCTCTGCTGTTTGTCTAATCCGTTAATTTTTCCAGTTTGACTTCCGGCGGCTCGGCGAAATCGTTCCAAAGGCGTTCAAGGTCGGCGACGACGGGTTTTCCTTCGTGGACGTAAAAGCGGTATTTAAAGACGTAGTCTTTGCCCGGTTCCATTTTCCAATCACCGAGCTGCGAGGGTGCGAAGCCGAAAAAGACGTGTTCATATTCTCCAGACCAGATTCGCATTGGTTCGGGATGGCGGAAATTTTCGGGGTGGCCCATAACTGTCAGGCCGGCCCAATCCGTTCCGGTCATACCATAACTATCGCACCAGCGGGCACGCGTTCTGTTACCGTCCTGGCGGGTTTTGCCTTCGGAGGTGAGGCATTCGGCGTTGTCCTGGTTCCATTGTCGTGTTGCCCTGAAGCCGAGTCCGCCGTAGCTGTATTTGAGGTGATAAAGGGGACTGTCGGTAGCGCATCGCTGGGTTGAGAGGAAGTCGCAGAGCCAATAGCCTTTTTCCGGGCCGCCGAGGTTATAGACGCGAACGTCCCAGGTTTCGTTGAGTACGACCTTTTCGCCCCGGGGGGCAGTGAGGTCGATGTGTTCGTGCTGGGCCTGAAAACCGCCGTAAACCGGACCGATTGTCTGTGAAACGAATTCCTTGAAGCGAACAGTACCTTTGCCTGCCCCGAGGTTCCAGAAGTCTATATTTCGGCCCTGGAATTCGGTCTTTGTCCAGGGCATCCAGATTCCCATGTGATGAGTGTGGTCTGGTGGATGGATATCGGTGAGTACGGTACCAGCCGGTGACCAGAGTGGGTGGATGAAGGCGGAGCGGGTGTAAAGCGGGCTTTTTCCACCTGGCGGCGGGACGAGAGCGTGGTTGTATCTGAGGACCTTTTTTCCGGCTGCGCTGATTTCCAGGAATGAATCGTTCTTTGTAACTTGAACACTCGATGACGGCAAGAGCACGAACCGGCGTTCGACGCCAGGTTTAAGAGCGAGGCTGATGCCCTCCTGCAAATCTCTGCCCGTGACGGTTGCCTGCCGCCAAACAGGGTTGAACTCGTGGAGGACATATTGTTTGTCCGGTTGAAGGGTGAACCATTCGGGGAACTGGTTGATTCGTGGCCAGTCGAGGGGCATATTCATATTCGTCTTGTGGCGCGGCTTGTCAAAGATGATTTTTCCTGTCCATTGTCTGTCGGCGAGGATAGTGATTTTGAGGGTGTCGGCCTGGAGGGTGGCCCCGAAGATGACGTCTTCTCTCCAAGGGTCGATGGTGATGCCTTTTGTTTTCCAGAGGCAATACATTATGGTGGTTCGTGCGAAGTTACCGTCACCGTGCCAGCCTTCGATGACGCCGTCGGGCTGCTGCTTGCTCCACATTATTTTTGTTTCGCTGTCAATCCAGTCTGCGGCGGAGGGGACAGGCTCGCGATTGTAGAGGTTAATGGCGCTTTCGATGGAGTCGGCAAAACCATCGGCGCCGTAATTTCCTTCCCACTTGTAGTTTCTATAATTTGCGTTTATGTTGCCAAGAGCTTTAAGGGTAGCCTGGCGGTATGCTTCGGTTTTGTCAATCAGATATACGGTGTAGAAGCCGTTGAGGTTGTAGCCCCAGGTGTCGGCGATGCCTTCTTTGTGGCGGCCGGTTTGCGGATTGATGGAGTTATAGAAGAGTCCGTGTTCGTTTCGGCCTATTTCGAGGATGCGGTCGAGCATTTCGTGAACGGGTTTTTGATAGACTTGCTTTTTTTCGGGCAATGCGAAGCTGACGGTGGCGTAGAGTTCGCAGAGTCCTGAGACGATTTCACAGCCGTGGTCGCGGAGCCTGAGTTTATCCGTGTCTCGTGTGGGGTGGTGTTTATCGAGCAGGTAATAATCACCGAGGCGGATAGCCCAGTCGAGGTATTTTCTGTCCCCAGTCATCCAATAGACGCGGGAGAGGGTCTGGAGCATCTCGCCGTTGATTTCGTGGTTTTCGGAAACGATTTTTCCGTATTTGGTTTCGACGGGCGCGTGCTTCCACATATCGTCGAGTATTCTAATCATACGGTCGGACCAGGGGCTTTTTCCGAGCCATTCGGTGAGGGGCAGGAGGCCGTCTTTGATGTATTCGGATGCTCCGTACATAATGCGAGCTGTATCGGGCTCTTCGTCTCTGAAACTCTCTTTGGAGAAGGAGTAGGTGTCGGGTAACGCTCCAATTCGGGAGGTGAGTTTGGTTTCGGTATGGAGCATATCGAGCATACGTCCTTCGAACAAAGGACGGTCAGTTATGGCGGCGGTGAGGACCATGAAGGGGTAATTGTCTGCGGCGGCGTCCTGCGGGTTCCAGAAGTCTCGTCGTCCTTCTTTGAGGCCTTTGGGGATGAGTCCGGTTTTGGGGTCGGCGTGGTTTAGCCAGCCTTTGACGTAATTTCGGCAACGGGCGAAGCCTTCGTTGGCGAGTCGTGCGTTTTGCAAAGCGAGGCTAAAGGCGGAGTCTTCCGAGTGGTCTTGCCGGACGAGCTCGTATGTGCGTTCGGCCCCGGCAGGTGTGGCGCCGGAGAGAATCCACCATAGGCGCGGAGTGCTGCCTGGTTCGATTTGCGAGGGTACGGGAATACGGCCGGAATCTTCGATTTCGTCCAGTCTTAATTGAGCATCCGGCGTGTGGTCAGGTATGCTGTTGAGCGTGATGGATACAGGAGTGTCAATTCGAGTGTGCTTTCCGGCGTTGACGATGATTTTAGCCAGGGGTTCAGCGACGACGATAGATTGAAGTGCAAAGGACAAGAGCAAGTGGAAGAAAACAGCCGAGCGCAGCAAAATTGGCGTTTTCACTTCTCCGGGCTCCTTAATGAACAATACTCAGCTTCGGTGGTATGCCAGCAGGGTGTATCCGGTTAGTTTCTGGATTATACTTTCTCAGGTACCACGAAGGGCTCTCGGTAATTTCGTGTCAGCAGGTCGTTTGCCCAGCGGGCAATGCTGTATTCGCCGGAGCCGACGAATCTCTCGGTTTTGGGGTCCATTTTAAGCCAGGGTCCGAGGACGGCCTGTTCCTTTGATAAATCGAGCCAGTTACTAAACAGATGGTCCTGGAAGCGTTCGAAAGGGTGCTGGGCCTTAGGTTCGTCTTTGAAGGCTTGCTTTATCTGGTCGGGCGAGGATTTCTGGCCGAGTCGATAGGAGATATTTGCCATGTGGCACAGGGCGCTGGAGAGATGGCCTTCGAGGATGTCGGCGTTTAAGTCACTTACTTTTCGGCTGCGGACCGCCTGGATGAAGTTTGCGTAATGCTCTTTGCCGCCGCTGCCTTTGAACTGCTTGATTTTGTTGCCGTCGTTATCGTACACCCAGCCGCCGCCGCCGCCGCCGGCGAAGTAGCCGTTTTCGCATTCAATGACGACACCGATACGAACACCCTTGTAGTTGTCCATAGCGGAGGCGTCCTTTCTTCGGGGAAGGCCGCGGACCTCGAAAATTATTGGGGCCGGCTCGTAGTCGAGGATAGCAATCTGGGTGTTGGCCGTTTCCGCATCGTCATCGTATCCGAATCGTCCGCCGATACTCATCACTGCGGGGGGAAGCTGGTTTTGGCCTGTGGCCCATCGGCAGAGATCAACCTCGTGAATTCCCTGGTTGCCGAGGTCGCCGTTTCCGGTGGGCCAGACCCAGTGCCAGTCATAGTGCAGACGCTGTCTCATCAAGGGATTGAGAGGTGCGGGGCCTGTCCAGAGGTTGTAGTCAAGCGATTGGGGGACGGGTTGGGGACCAGGGACCTTTCCGATGCTCTTGCGCCGCTTATAGCAAAAGCCGCGGGCCACCACGATTTTTCCGAGGTTTCCCTGATGGATGTACTCGAAGAACTCCTTGAGGCCCTCGTCGGAGCGTTTTTGGGTGCCGGCTTGTACGATGCGGTTATATTTTCGGGCGGCCTCGACTATTTTTCGGCCTTCCCAGACGTTGTGAGAGACAGGCTTTTCGACGTAAACGTCCTTGCCGGCCTGGCAGGCCCAGATGGTAACGAGGGCGTGCCAGTGGTTGGGGGTGGCCGTGGAAATTGCATCGATTTGCTTATCGTCGAGGAGCTTTCGGACATCGGTGTAGGCCTTAACCGTTTCATTGCGGTCCGTGAATTTCTTGACTTCGCGGTCGAGAATGTCCTTGTCCACATCGCAGAGCGCGACGACGCGGACACCGGGGATTTCCAAAAACCTCTTTATGTGGCCGCTGCCCTGCCCTCGAAAACCGACTACGGCGACGCGAATGTCATTGTTTGCACCGAGGGCTCGTGAAAAGGGCAGTGCCAGCGCGGCGCCGGCAGCCATTGAACCCTTAATGAAAGTTCGACGTGTGATACCTTTCATAAGTAACCTCCTTCATAATCAAAAGCATACTGAATCGACATAATTGTCATAATAACCGAATCCGCTGCCCAAATCCACCCTATTTTGTAAACATTTGCTGCTTGAAATAAGATTTGAGAGGGATTATGGTGTAGATTATGAGAAAGTTGTATTTGATAACTATCTTGTGCTGTGTTCTGCATGGCTGTGCGGGGCAGCGAGTGTTCGTTGATTTTGACAAGGGTATCACAAGGGTCATCGCAGAGAAGAACCGTGTGACGGAGATTCGTTTTCGGTCCACCGTAGGGTATAAGGACCCCTACAACGAGCTGACCTTAGATGTGGTTTTTGACGGGCCGGATGGTGTTTCGCTGCGGGTGCCGGCATTTTGGGTCGGCGGGAGGGTTTGGGCGGTGCGTTTTGCGGGCGAGCAGGCGGGTGATTATACGTTTAGGTCGGTCTGCTCTAACGCAGAAGATGAGGGGCTACATAGGCGAACGGGAACTGTCACGGTGCGACCTTATGTTGGAACGAACCCGTTGCTGCAGCATGGTCGGCTTCGGGTTGCGGAGGACAAGCGGCATTTTGTGCAGGCCGATGGTACGCCATTTTTCTGGTTAGGCGACACCTGGTGGATGGGGTTTACGGAGCGGCTGGACTGGCCTGTAGGTTTCAGGTTGTTGGCGGCGGACAGGGTCAAAAAGGGATTTAACCTGGTTCAGATTGTGGCGGGGCCGCTGCCTGATATGGATTCGTGGGACCCGCGGGGCAGGAATGAGGGAGGTTTTCCTTTTGAAAAGGACTTTGTACGGATAAATCCGCGTTTTTATGACCGCGCCGACCTGAAATTGGAGCATTTGGTTGATTCGGGGCTGATGCCGTGCATTGTGGGTATGTGGGGATACCATCTGCCGAGGATTGGGGTGGAGCAGGTCAAGCGATACTGGCGTTATATTGTGGCGCGGTATGGGGCTTATCCTGTGGTGTGGTGCGTGGCGGGCGAGGGGACTATGCCGTATTACCTTTCGGAGAACAGACAAGCAGACAAGGAGCTTCAAAGGCAGGGGTGGTGTGAGGTGGCTTCTTATTTGCGCCAGATTGACCCATACGGGAACCTGATAAGTATTCATCCGGCGACGAATGCTCGTGATATGTCTGAAGAGGCTGGTCTGTTTGATTTCGAGATGCTGCAGACGGGGCATAGCTGCTATGACAGTCTGGAGCAGACGGCGTCGGCGGTATCAAAGGCGGTTTCTCGGGAGCCGCGGATGCCGGTGGTGAACTCGGAAGTGAATTATGAGGGGATTCGTGGGCAATGCTGGCAGGATGTGCAGCGTTTGTCGTTTTACATTTCGGTTTTTAACGGGTCGGCCGGTCATACCTATGGTGCGAACGGGATATGGCAGCTCAACGAAAAAGACAAGCCTTACGGCCCTTCGCCGCATGGGCGGAGCTGGGGGAATATGCCGTGGCAGGAGGCGGCGCAACTTCCCGGTGGAAAACAAGTGGCGTTGGGTGGACAATTCATGGCAAGATTTCCGTGGTGGGAGCTGGGGAGGCATCCGGAATGGGTGGAGCAAAAACGTGAAGAAACAGACCGAAAGGCGATACGGTGCATGGGGATACCGCGGCGGCTGCGGCTGATATATGTGCCGCTGCTTTGGAAACCGCCGGTTTTGAAGGGGATTGAGGCGGACGTTCAGTACCGGGCGTACTATTTTGACCCGTGCACGGGTGCCGAGTACAAACTGGGCTTAGTAACAGCGGACGAGAGCGGCAACTGGCAGGCAGCGGCGGCGCCTCCCGAAGCGCACGACTGGCTGATTGTTCTGGAAGCGACAGATAAGTAGTACTACAACGCAAGTTGGGAAGAAAGTCCCCTTTCCCGGTCAAAATTCCAAGCACGAAGCACGAAATCCGAAAGTGAGGAGCGAAATCAGGAGTTTTTGCGTTTTGTAGAGAGGTATGGAAGGCCTCTTTGTGTTAGTTTCAGGCTGTCGCGTCAAACAAATCCCGATCATGGCTGGTACGGTCCGCCGAGGTCGTATGCGAAGTATTCGACGAGGGCCTCTGCGCCGGGGCCGGCACCTAATTGGATGTAGGCGTCCCTGGGGGTGCGGTACTCGCAGCGGCGCATGCCGATGAGTTTGCCGTCGCGGTAGATTTGGGCGACGCGGTCGGGGCGGGCTGCGATTCTGTAAGTATGCATGGCGTCGGTGTTGTCGAGGCCTTCGGCAACAGGGACGAACTCGGCGAGCGGTAGAAAGGCCGAACCCTGGATATAACCTTCGTACCAATAGACGCCGGTGTCTGTTATGGCCAATGCGTATCGGCTGCCCGCGCCGTCGTAAAGCTCGATGTCAACGGCCTTGGCTTCGGGCTTTCGTTTAATGACCTGCGTCTTTAGTTCAACCGTAAAGCCCTTCTTCTGGTCGACCGCGGCAAAACCGGCAGGGTCGGCGCTTCTCTCATAGAAGCCTCCTGCCTTGTTGGTAATTCTCAGTGGTCTATCAGTCGAAAGTGGTTTCGTAAAATCTTCGGTCCTGGCGAACCATTCTCCCCGCACCGTTGATTCTGTAAGGACGTAGGCCTTTTCAAGGCGTTTTTTTTCCGGCAGTGGTTTGGCATCCAGCGGCGTGGGTCTGGTCGGCGCGGCGGGCGGCGCAGTCGTGAGCCACTTGAGGTTGAAGGCGTAGTGCTGCCGACTTGTGAGCAGGTTTATAACGCCGTCGGGCGTTTGGCATACGGTAAGGTATCCGACCGATTCGGTATTGTGCGGGCTCATTATAATTGGTTCGCCATTCAAGCTGCCGACCTCATGAGGCGGGCCGTCATCGGTTAGCAGGCGCTTGTGTGGCCAGGTTTTTCCCTCATCGAATGACACAGCGCCGAAGAGGCCTGATACCTGGTGCTGCCTGCCGGAGGCGTTGGTGAGCATCATCTTATTACAGAACGAGGCGAAAAACAACGGCCCTTCCTTGAGGCGAAGCAGAACGGCCCTTTGTCCCCAACTGACAGGCGGGAATTCGCTTGGCGAATATTCCCAGGTCTTACCCATGTCACCGGAGATGCTCATGGGCATTTTTCCATCGATGTCCCTTTCGCGTCCCAAAGCCATCAACCGGCCGTCCGAAAGCTGCACGGCGGTGGCGTGTTTGCCCCCGATAGAGCCGCCGCATTTGCTCCAGCTTATGCCCTTGTCGCGGCTTATCCAAAGGATGTTCGGCCCCTTGTCACAGGAGAGCGCATAAAAGCCTTCTTTTGTTCGGAAGACGGACTCGACGGGCATTCGACTGGGCCCGTGGTCGGCGATGATTCGGGGCGGGGACCAGGTGACGGCGTTGTCGGTCGAGCTGCGCATCACCAGTGCAACATTCCTGACCGTATCGGCGAGTCCCTGGAAATGGTATATTTTCTCTTTGCCGTCGAACCACAGCGCGTGACCGTGGTCGTTACGGTCGGGTGCGTCCCAGAACAGCGATGCCGGCTCCCACTCCTTTTGGCCGTAGCGCAATCTACTGGCGGCGACGGCGAGCTCGCGACCCGACTCGCCAATGCACGTATGCCAGATGGCGAGCAAGTCACCGTTTGGACATTCGGTGACGGAGGTGAAGTGGTTGTGCTTTTCGTATAAAGGGCCTCTATTGCCGGGCGGCATTTTGACGAACAGACGCGGCTCGTGGAAATAAGGTTTTTTTGGATTGGGTCCTTTGTTAATATCGGGGGGAATCTGCTGGGTGACGTTTGTTTGGTAAAGCTGTGGGAGCGGCAGCAGAAGGGGTTTGGTTTTGGGCATATTGCCGATAACGACACGAAAACCAATGAGGGTGTGCTTGTCTTCCAGCAGTGTACCGAGGCGATTGGCGGAGCGCAGATAATATGGGTTGGCGGAGCGGTCGCCGCTGCGGATAACCTTGAAGTCACCGGTGACACGTCCGACAGGGTCTGTCTGGTCTGCCGCCTCGTAGGGGCCGTACCAGTCATAGCACCACTCTTCGACATTGCCGTGCATGTCATAGATGCCCCAGGGATTGGGTGGTGTTTGGCCGAGGTTCAATGACCTCTTCGAGTTGTCGGTGAATTTTTTCGGGAGCGTGTTGCCAGTGTGGTAAGGGGCGGTGGTTCCGGCGCGGCAGGCGTATTCCCATTCGGCCTCGGTGGGCAGGCGGTAAGGCAGGTTTTCTTTGTCGGAGAGCCATCGGCAAAAGGCCCGGGCATTGTACCAGTTGACATTTACGACGGGTGCGTTGTCTTCTGATAAGGGCCCGGCTTTGGGGCGCAGTTTCCTGTGCTGAGGGTCAAAAAGCTCATAGTGGAGATTCGTTACTTCATACACACCAATATAGAAGGGTTTGGTGATGGTGACGGTGTGTTGGGGGTGTTCGTCAAAGTCACCCTGGGGGTGGGTGGCGCGGTCTTGGGTGAGTTCGGCGGTCAGCGGGGTGTCTGCTGCGCCCATCTGAAATGTGCCGGGCTCGATGCGGGCGAGCTTGATGCCAATGAAGTTTTTGTATTCTTTGGTTTTCGGCATTTCATCCGACCAGCCGGGCACGGCGAGGACAGCAATAAGGCCGAGAAAAGAAGTAACCTTTGTCAATTTCTTGCTAACCGTGGTTTCCATCCTGATTGTTACCCATCCTTTCTTTTCGATATGGCAAAACGGTAATGCTATCGGTCTGTGTAGACCAGTGGCAAGTCAATGTTCGGTTTGTTTTGTAACTGCCAGAGTTTTAATAGTGCCATCATCATAGTGTCGGCGCGGGTGATGGCTTCATAGTGGTCGAAGCCTACGGCGACGCGAGGCAGTGGTGATATGTCCAGGAAGTTGTCCATGCCGAGGCGAGCGATGTAGTCGGCGCGGTCGAGATATTTTTTGTCGCCGGATGACTCATAAGCGACGGTCATGAGCATAATGACGTCACCGATGATGCCGGGTTTCTGAATGGCCTGGGCAGGCGGGTCGTTCTTTAGGTATCGGTTTGCGCAGGCGGTAATGAGGCGGTGGTAGCCGGTCTTGACTTCGCCCGGTGGCAATTGCCGGCAGCGTTCGCAGCATATCATTGCGACCTGGGCCTCGGTGGCCTTGCCGTACTCGAAGTCCCAGATTGGACAATATGAACGGCCGACGGCAAAGGCTTTCATTGTGCTGACTCCGGCAAGGTCCACGAACAGATGCGGTGAGTCTTCGCCCAGGCCTTCGTGGTATTTTAGAAAGTGCCGGTCCTCGGTTGCTGCAAAATCGAGCATCATTTTCTTGAGTTCGGCGGGTACGAACTGCGCGGCCTCGTGCAGGTCGATGGCCAGCGACAAGGTGCCGGCGACGTGGGAATGAAGTCCGCCGATGCGAGGGTCGTGGTCGAGCTTGATTTCCTGGCCGGAGATGTAGTGCAGCCACTGCTCGACCGATAGCGGCGCGCGGTCACTGGGAAGCGCCCCCGTTATCGGATGGCGGCTGGCCTGTTTGAAAATCAAGACTCGCTCAATCGCCTTTAAGAAGACAGGGTCTTTAGTTCGGTCATAAGCGTGTGCCCAGGTGGTGATGTAGAAGCCGGCGTGTCGTGAGATGTTGCAGCTTTTGCCTGGGCCGTGCTCAGAGTATTTTGCGTGCCGATTGAAATCGCCGGAATGATTGTAAATCTGATGGTCCCAGAGTCCTTTGGCAAAGGTTTCGCAGGCCTTGGGCGCAAGTTGGAATGAGCGGTCCCAGAGTACCCAGGGCCGGTAGAATTCGTGGAGGTCGCGGCCCTTGCAGGCTTCGGCGGTGACGTCCCAGTGCAGGTGCTCGCCCCAGGCAAAAAGGCCGGTAACAGGGCTGCGGCAGTTTTGGAAGAACCATTTGAGGGCCTGGTCGGCTTGCTGGGCATACTTCCTGTCGCCGGTCAGCTCGGTCAGGGCGTATAGTATCTGGTAGAAATTCAGGTCATGATGCGGGTTTGCGCCGTAGGCCCTGTCGCCTTCTCGAATGCCCTGTCCCTTCAGAGGTCTTCGGACAAACTCGCAGGTCTTGAGGTCGAGCCCCCCTGCTACAAAGACAGGTGATTTGGCGCTGCCGTATGTGTCCCTTCCATGCTTGACCAGGGTATCAGCATAAGATATGACGGCCTTGAGGTATTCGGGGTGAACCTCGAAGGTCTTTTCTGCTCTTTTACTCTGGGGCCTGTTAATCTTATTTTGGTTGATGAGTTTATAGTTGAGCAGTTTCTTGTTGCGCCAATGGGACCGGGCTTTTACATTGCCGTCGGGGCGGTAAACGGTGCAGAGGATTGTCCCATCATCGCGATATTGGCGTTGCCATTTTTTTGAGCCGTCGCGGTTCCAATATGTTTCGGTGCCGAGTTTGCGTCCGGCGATATAGTTGATTTCCCACTGTTTTTGGCCGGTTTCGTATAACCAGGTTTCTTTGCCGTGTAGCAGATAGCGTCCGTCCCCGGTGACTGCTGCACTCCAGGTTGCTTTGGGTTTTCCAGTGGGATAATTCTCGTGATATTCGTTTATGCTGTTGTTTGTAATCTTAACGTTGTCTGTCAGTGTGGCGGCGTCATCGTTGGCGAGTATCCAGGCCTCATTGAGCTCTATGTGCAGATTGGGTTTATTGCGGGAGGTAACCAGATGTATGATGCTGTTTTGACTTTGGGCGGCGCCGACGTAGCCGACCGTTGTGACTTGAACGGGTTTGCCGTCATCGTCGAGGGTTTGGGCGCCGATGAGCTTTCTGATACGCCAGGTTTGGCCGTTGTCGTCACTCAAGCAGGCATAGGCACCCGGTGCGGTGAAACCTTTGACATTCGGGTCTCTGGCGTTACCGAGATTGCTTACATAGAGCAGCCGGCCGCCGGCCAGTTTGAGCATAATGGGATTGCGTCCTCCTCCCTGACCGGGCATTGGTGAGCGACTTACGTGCCAGGTTTTTCCCCAGTCGGTGGATACGTTCCTGGGGCAGAAGCCGTCGATGGTTCTGTTTCTGGTTCCGTAGGCGAGGATGGTATTGTCGTCGAGCAGCGCGAAGGTGGCGTGCAGTCCGAGGGTTCTGCCGCCGGTGTCGAACCAGGTTTTGCCGTTGTTTCTGGTGGCCCAGAGTCCAGAGGTGGAGCCCCAGCCATCGAAAGCAATGTACAGGCTATTGTCAGGTCCTCTGAAAGCAGAGTTTATAGGTTGTCTTCTTCCGTATCCGCCTGGGTGGCTTTCAAAGATGGGAAACTGTATTGGGCTCCAGGTTGCCCCGTTGTCTTTGGAGACGGTCCACTGGAAGGGATAGCCTCCGGTGAGGTGTATGCCTCCCCAACCGAGCCAGATGGTTCCGTTGTCGTTGAAGATAAACGGGCTGGCATCGTTTCCGTCGAGGAAATCGGGCCAGACGCTGGGGATATCCCAGTGGTTGGAGCCGTAGCGGAGGCGAACGACGAGTATGGAAAGGTCGGGGTCGCTCTCGGCGAAGCCGTTGTAATAGACGGCGAGCAGGTCACCGTTGGCAAGCGCGACGACGGCGCCGTTGTGCTGGTTTGTTCCGAGTCCGGGGGGCAGGCCGATTCTCCAGCCGATGTTAACCATTTGTTCTGTGGTGAGCTGGGGGAGAATGCGACGTGTTCTGTAATAGGGTTTGGTCATATCGGGGCCTTTGGAAACTGCGACGGCGGTTTGCTTTACGCACCTTTGGAAAAACGGCGGCTCGAATTGGTCGTGTGTGGTGTCGGGCATTGGTGCCTGGACTACGCGGAAACCGATGTGGTGCCACCCGGCTACCAGACCCTTGGCACGGTACGGCGAGGTAGATTGCGGGCCGGGCGGTAACGGAGGATTTATGTTTTTCATTTGTGCAGCCTGAAACCTGCGTGGCGGTGGCGCAAAATCAGGGGGGACCGAGGCACGGTTGGCTGAGCGGCAATAGAAAGGAGCCCTGCCCAGCGCCCAGGGTTCAACATCTCTTCCAAAGTAGAAGCTCATGGTTTGTTTGTCGAGCAAGTCCAGCCCGCCGCCCCGGACGATTTTCATCCAGCCGGATTCGGGGCCGACTGGGTCGGTCTGCGCTGTCTGATGGTACAGGGCGTGCCAGTCGAGACACCATTCGAGGACGCCTGTGTGCATATTTTTGAGTCCCCAGGGGTTTGGCGTTTCGTGCTGCGGCGGGGAGCTGCCGGAAGAGAAGGGAGTCCAGGTTCCTGCGCGGCAGGCGTATTCCCATTCGGCTTCTGTGGGGAGGCGGTATGGTTTGGCCTCTCTTTCACTTAGCCATTTACAGAAGGCGACGGCGTCATGCCAGCTTATTGACGAGAGATAAGGATGGTGGTCGAGACGGGCCTTGAAACCGGGGAAATCTGGCCTGAATTTCCTGAACTGGTCGATGGTAACCTCAGCTTCAGACATGTAAAACGGCTTTGTAATTGTCACCTTGTGCCGAGGGGTTTCATCATAATCGCCATTTTTCAAACGGGGCCGAGGACTGCTTTGACCTGTCAGCGGGGCGAGTTCGGCACCCATCATAAATGTCCCCGGCTCGACTTGAACCAATTTCATACCGATAGAGTTGGTGAAGGATTCTTCAATTTTTCTCTCGCCAGCGGCAACCCATGTCCTACAGGCGAACACCAATATAGCGGCAAGCAAGAATCGTTTTTTCATTATGAGAGCCCTGAACACACGGTATAGCCCTGGATTCACTGGACGGTCCGAAAGCCCCGATGGCTCCGAATGCCGTCGAGAGGTAACAGCCTGCTCATCCGGCCTTGATATCTATTTAGCGGCTGGCAATTGTAACCAAAACGATTGTGTTAGCCAAGCATTTTGGGCTTCTCAATTTTGTGGTGTCAATTAGGGTATAGGGTATAGGGTTTATCGTTCAGTTTGCCTTCTCTATCCCCTGTCCCCTGTCCGCTATAGCCTATCATTTCTCAGGGTAAAGGAGCAGGTCGTCGAGCGGACAAGCTTCGTCGGGTCTCAATTGCGAGAATAACAAGGACGCTGATGAGCACTCCCAAGAGGCCGAGCAAGACAGTCAGAGCAACAAAGAGGAGAATATAAATAATTGCGCGTTTGCCTGAAAGTGGCGGTCTGTTTGTGGTCTGGGGCCATATTTTAATAAGGCCAAGGAGCACGACGAGCGCTGCGAGGGCTGTTAGACTGCCATAAAGACTACGGATTGCACTGACGGGGACGGCCCAGATGGTAAGCTCGGGCTGTCCCGCCGGGCGGGCGAAATCAAGGCGGACCTGGCCCTGCGGCAGCGTTACCGGCAGAGAATAAGTGCCCTTAGCCACGTAAGGCTGTATCCCTTCCCTGGCGGCTTCTTCGGCTTCCACAGCGAGCGCTCCAGCTTTCAGCCGGTATCCCGCTACATCAGTGGGCGCAGCATCCTCGGCTTTCGGCAGTTCCCGCTTTTTTCTACCTTCTTCTTTATACCCGCCATACCCGCCATACCCGCCATACCCACCGTAGCGACCTGCTCTATAGGCGAGCCTGGTGTCGGGTGGTCTTGGTTCGGTAGTTTTTGCGGGCTTGGCGGGAGGGCGTGCCCTTTCTGCTCCCTTCCGGAACCACCGCTGGGCCCGGCTATCGGCCAGTTCGGACAACTGTTTTTTAATCTGCGCCTGCTTGATGTCGATTTGAGCGGCACTTTGCTCTGAGAGTTGTTCGAGAATCGTGCCCATTTGGGCGTGTTCCTTGTCATGGACGATTATCACATCGCCGTTCGTTACACCGCCGGTCACGACAAATGCGTCGCCCGCCTGGATCCGGTCCACTGACTGTGCCAGTTCCTGTCGCTGCTGTTCCGAGAACTCCAGTTGTTGTCGCAGGCGAGCAATTTGCCCTTCTTCGTTGTCGGCGACGAACCGGGGCTTTTCCAGCAGGACACCATTGCGGATTCCTTCGGCCACACCGGGGTTGGTAGATGAGTCATTAAGAAAAGTGAGCACATTGCTTATGGCCTGTACCTGCGCGCCCGAGACGGCCGCGGTATTACCCGTGATGATAGCCTCCTGAAAAGTGCCCTGTCTGTCGAGTTTTGACTTTAGACGCTTATAATCTTCGCGGGCGACCTGGTCGCGGTTGGCTTCGAGGTATCTTTGAGCCTGTCTGATCTCAGTATCGAGTCTTGTGTTAAAGGCTTTCCAGTTTTGGCCGGTGATTTCTTCTTTTTGAGTGGCTGAGCCGGCTATCTCACGGTATGTTTTGTCGAGTCTTTTTAGCTGTTTGAGTCTTGCGTCGATGCTGAGACTGAGCATTTCGACGGTTCCTGCGACCGGTGACATATTGCCGCCTGGGCGCATATAGCGGTATCCTCCGGGCAGTCGCAGGGACCAGGTGGTCTGCATCACGGGCATACCAACGATAGATATGGCGGGGGGCTTTAGTCTGGTTATGCCATTCAACGGCTCAACCAAGGGTTCGGTTCCATCGTCGGCAAAATAGAGATAGACGTCGTAGGGCAGCCCGCCCGGTGAAGTTTTAACGAGAGGGATGAGGACCTGGCCCTGAGGCGAATCGGCAGCGGTCACGGGCTTGACGGGCTGAGCTGCCACTGTGGCACTCCAGAGACGTAAGCCTTTCGGCATTTGAACTCTGAGGAATTGCTCACTGCGGTTCTGGAGAGCCACTTTTACCTCGTAGCGGCATCGGCCGTTACGGTCTATAACGGTGGTCAGCGCAAGCAGGTCCACGACGGCCTGAATTCGAGCTGCCGGTTTGGCCGGCTTGAAATCAAGACTCAGTGACCAGTTGTGCTTAAAGGCGTGGAAGACGTACTGAAGAGACTGCCTCATCTCGTCGGGTATCAGCTCTCGCTGTTCACTGACCGGCAGCACTTCCAGATTTGTCTTTTCTTTGACGCTTATTTCGTGTCGGGAGATGTTTTGCACGGCAGCGATTGCGCGGTATCCGGCCGGCGATGTGGTTTCAATACGCGGCATCTGCAGCAGCTCGGTAGATGCGTCAATCGGCAAGACGAAGTTTACCGTGACGTCCACCGTGCCGGTGACCTCATTAACGAGGGCGACATCCCATCCTGTCCAGCCGCCGCCTGCATCGGATTGTGTTACACTTCGCTTTGCGGGTGACTGGACCGCCACGAGCGGGGCGTACTCAGTGGGCACTTTGAAGTGAAGATGGTCAACAGGCGAGCCGGTGATGTTGTAACGAAGCCTGTAGGTATATGCAGCGGCAGTTGTTTTGACTACGAGGCCCGCAAAAGTCTGTACGCGTATGCGGGTGGGCTGAGGGGTGATGTTCAGGCGTAACGAAGGATGGGGCATCTCGTAGCGGTAGGCGAACTGCACCCTGTTGATCTGGTCCTTATCGAGCCAATCCCGCAACGTCCGAGGTGCAATTGACTTGAGGTTCTCGCTGGAAATGGTCTGAGCATCGAGTGACGCGGCCGGCTGGACTGCGACTCGCCCCTGTTGCTCGGTCAAAGGCCGCTGGTCAGGACCAACAGCCATAATTGTGGGGACCTGGAAATCGCCAAGGTCAACATCGCTTCGGACAAGGACCAAAGCCATAGTGGCTTCACGCACGGCCGAACTAAATTTGACGTGCAGAAACTTGCCGTCTGCGCCCGGGCGTTCATAGAAATTTTCAACGACGGGCCCAACTGCGCTGAGCAGCTCGTAGCCGTTGGGCAGTGCAAAGTCTGCCCCGAACAGTCGCCCCCGGTCAGCTTTAAGAGTTGCCTGGATGAGCAACTGTACGCGGTCGGTGCCGACGCGTACAAGCTGGTCGAGACTGGCTTTGGGAGTGACCCTCAAGCGTGACAGTTTTACGAATAAAGAAAAGGGCCTGTAAGGCCAGTAGTACTTAGCCAGTGGCAGAGCCCTTGCGGCGGTCGGCTCGGTATCCCGAGCTTCTAAATCCACCCTGCGTCCGCCGGTCACCTCTGCGACCTTGACGGTCATGCCGCCGGCCGCATGCAATGTGACCGTTCCGCTTTCGCGACTAACATCGGCTGCCCGGACCAGGTTCAACCGTGCGGGTGTGTCCAACGCAGGCAAGTCGGCCAACCACCTGGCAGTCAACTGGTACTGCTTTTTTGCGGCGCGGTGCAGGCGCACCTCTATTATCCTGAATACTGTGCCTTCGATAGTCTTTTCACCAACCTGTCGAAAATCGCGAATGTTGGTTCCTTTCAAATCCGTCAGCGTCACACCTTGCGGCAGAGAAAGGGCGAATCGGTCATGCTCTCCGGCGGAAAAAGTGTATGTAATCCTGCTGACGGCGACAACGGCCCAGTGAAAGGCATAAATATCGTGGTCTGTGTGCGCTGAAAGTGTGCGGTCTGTGGCCCCGCCGCCCATTTTCGGCAGCCAGCGAAGTGTAAGCTCTCTGGTCATTCCCAGAGGGACCGTGTACTCAACTTTGCCATCCACCGTTTGGCGTGTCAGTGTGCCGTCGATTCCATCGACCTCAAGTTCGAGGTCCTGCTGTGGCAAGAGGACGGTCATCACGGCGGCGGGCAGCGGCGGCAGCGAAAAACTCGCACTTGCCCTGCGGCCGAGCTGCGTTGCCGTGGCGATGGCGTTGAGCTGCAATCGGCCTGAAATCCCGCCCGGCAGCATCAATACCATACCGGTTTTGGAATTCTGAACTCTGAACTGCGAGTTTTCGGAGGTAGGAACGCCCTGCCATTGGGCTGGTTTTCCATCGAGTGTAGCCTCGGTGACGGCCAGACCCTTTATTGGCAAAGCAAGCACGACCCAATCCCTGCCGTAGGTTTTGATATCTGCAGTCAGCAGCAGTTTTAGCTGCTGGTTTTTTACGGTCAGCCTGTAGCGAACATCCGCTAATGAGATATCGGTCCCCGGCCGCAGGCTGTCGATGGGGTCTTCGGGATGCGCCTGGTTCCACAATTCGACGTAGCGAGAGTATGGAATGAGAATTTTTTTGGACTTTTCCGCGGCGGTGGGGTCGCCTTGGTAGGGGATAAT
>Ga0114930_10001080_pt1 | contig 26890 bp, 24 predicted proteins | sample AnhtaG_FD_87300 | JGI IMG/M metagenome (GOLD analysis project Ga0114930, IMG submission 87300) | Deep subsurface microbial communities from Anholt, Denmark to uncover new lineages of life (NeLLi) - Anholt_01485 metaG | ecosystem: Environmental > Aquatic > Marine > Oceanic > Sediment | place... | reverse complement strand
GGAGTATAGCCGTGCGCAGCTGTCGAACCGACTCAGCCATGGAGGAACCGGGCAGCTTCCGGATGACGAGGGGACCATCGGCAGGCGACAGATCTGGCACCTCACCCAGAACTGGCAGGCCCAGAACGGTCTCTTGAGCGGGGCCCTCCCAGCGAATGCGGTCTTCTAGGAATTCGATGACCATAACGCCACTGAAAGCAAGGACCACGCCGGCCATTCCCGCCACGGCGACGATCAACCGAGTCTTGCGAGCAACTGGAAACGCGGGCTCGGTCGCGGGCTCCATTATGGTGAGGACATTGGGCGTTTGCTCGGTGATCAATGACTGAAGCAGGGAGGCATAAACGGTCTGGTATGAGACGCGAACGCGTTCTAGCGCTACCATGCGCTCTTCGGCGTCTGCTATCTCAGCGGCAGAGGTCATGTCAGCGAGAGCATGCTGCTGCTCTGACAGGTTGGCACTCATCTCCTCTATCTTTGCCCGCACGTCCCGCAGTTGCCGCTCGCTGAACGCCCTCCGTTCCCCGTCCTGCTGAGAACCCGGACTCCGCTGGACAAGCTCCAGAGCTACGGCATTGGCAATGGCCGCCGCCCACTGGGGGTCGCTGTCTGCCACTGTGATCTCGATGAGCTGTAGTTGAGCTTGCACTCGGACGGTCATCTGCCTCGCTAACTGTCCGGGAGACATGTCTAGTCCCAGCCTCTGCGCCACCGCCTCAGTTATGATGCGTCGCTTGGCCAGCTCAGCGTAGGCCTGTGCCAGCTGGCCGCTCATGGTGAGCACACCTGGGCTAGGGCTGACGCTTTGAAGGCTTGAGCCAACCATCACGGTTGCCTTGGCCTGATACAGATCTGGCTGGCGCGACGTAAGGTAGTAGCTGACAGCCATGGGCAGAACCGCCCCCAGAAGCATCAGCCACCACCAGCGTCTGGCGACACCCAGGTATCGCCGCAAGGCCTGATCATCCACTGTACGTTTCCATCACCGAAGTCTGCTGCTCAGTATGCACCACGCCCGTTCAGAACCGCCGGGATCGTCCGAAACAGAATGTGCAGATCGAACCAGATCGAATAGTTGCGGATATAGTACATGTCGAGACTGACGCGTTCATCATAAGACATATCGGATCGTCCGCTTACTTGCCACAGTCCGGTGATGCCCGGCTTGACGGTGAGCAGGTTGGTCTCCCACTTGCCGTACCTTTGGAGCTCCTCCTGGGTGATCATGCGCGGGCCAACCAGGCCCATCTCGCCGCGCAGGACATTCACCAACTGAGGTAGCTCGTCCAGACTGGTCCTGCGAAGAAACCTACCAACCTGGGTGATGCGCGGATCATGCTCCAGCTTGTAGTTCCCCTCGAACTGCTCGCGCAGTTCAGGATCGTTCTGCAGCATGGCATCCGCATTCTGAGCCATGGTCCGGAACTTGAAGGCATTATACTTCCGCCCGCCGAGCCCGACAACCCGCCGACGGTAGAAGACCGGTCCGCGTGAGTCCAGCTTGACTAGGATTGCCAGCACCAGGAACAATGGCGACAGGACAATCAGGCCAAGAAGGGCAAGAGAGTAGTCCAGAGCGCTCTTGAGAAAAGCCTCCAGGCCGCTCAGCCTCACTTTGTCCACGCTGAGGAGAGGCACGTTGCCGAACTCGCGGACGTGCATGCCAGTGGTCAGGATCTCGAAAAGACCAGATGCCAGGCGCAGGTTGACCCGTGCGGAGGTGCCAAAGGCCCGGAATACCTCCAACAGGCGCTCACGGGGGATCGACGAAGAAACCAGGATGACCTCAGCAACCTCCCGCTCGGCAACCATGCTCTCAAGAGTATCGGTTGATCCCAAGACACGGACTCCCTCGATCACCTCAGTGTGGACTGGCAGGGAGTCGTCGAGGAATCCAATGACTCCCAGGCCGCTGTTGCCAGCCGAAAGTAGTTGCTCGGCAATGGCTTTCCCCTCAGGACTTGCGCCCACGATCACGGTGGGACGCGTGAAGTAGCCCCGCGATCTCAAACGGTAAACGACCCTTCTCACAGAAAAGCGACAAAGACCGTCCAAGACGATGACCAGGAACCAGGACAGAAGCAACCAGCCTCTGGCAATGACGAATCCCGGCTCGACGAAAGTGGCAAACACCACGAACATCATCCCCAGGGTCGAAGCATTGACAATGCCAGAATACTCCTGGGTTCCCCCCAGCAGATTGGAGGGGTTGTAGAGGCGGAAAAGGGCGAATATCGAGAGCCACCCAGGAATCAGCCCCAATACCAGAGTGCGGTAGAGTTCCAGACTGGGACGCACGTCCGACCGAAAGAGCGGAACACGACCGTGGAAGCGAACAACGTAGGCCAGGGCAAAAGCACTGCCTATGGCAAGGGCGTCAAGCCCTACCAGTGTGGCCACGAGAGCCACCTCCTCAGACGGCCGACCTGCCCTCCTCCTGCTTCGAACATCGTGAGCTTGTCGCTTGCCAGCCTGCAAATCAGTTTCCATCTTGGCTCCCAAGAGGATTGCTCTCGTTGCCAATACAACTCGATGCCGACGCGGTAAAGCCGGCGTCGCAAGGACGGACCAGAGGCCCTCTACGGCGACCTGTGATCCAGGCCAGTTGCTCGAGCCCAATGCGTATCGCTGACCTGAGCACCGCCAGATTACTGATGCTCTTCAGATAGGTCCAGATGGGACCTGGCCGCAGTGCCCACTCTCTGAAAGCCCGCCGAGCGTGTGCCTCAAGCTGCTCCGCGGAGAGGTGGGGGTAGTCCAGCACTGTGGAGCGATCCATGTCTACGTCTTCCCAACGCACGTCGGGCCGCAACCAGCCGCTTTCAACGACTTCCCTGTAAAAGGGAGTGCCCGGATGGGGCGCGGCAATGTGGAACAGGGCAAGGTCGAGCGGCAACCGTTTGGAGAGGTCGATCGTCTGCTGGATCGTCTCCTCGGTCTCGCCGGGCAGGCCGATGATAAAGTACCCCCAGTTCTTGATCCCGGCTGCTTTGGCCCAACGCAGGGCCGTCGCCGCTTGCCCAGGCCGGTATCCCTTGTGAACCCGTTTGAGGATCCCCTCGTCTGCCGACTCGATGCCCCAGGAGATCAACCAGCATCCGGCCCGCCCCATGAGCCGCAGCATCTCTTGATCCACGTAATCGACCCGGCTGTTGCACGTCCATCGTAGCGTGAGACCCTCTCGCAGGATCAGGTCGCATAGCCCTACCACCTGCTCGCGACTTACCGTGAAAAGGTCAGCATACATGTGGACGTTGCGAACGCCGAGTTCCAGAAGTACCCTCAGCTCTTCCATGATGTTCTCAGGCGAGCGCACCCGCACAGACTGCTGGTAGGTCACGTGCTTGATGCAGAATCGGCAGCCTGCGGGGCACCCCCGACTGGTCACCACGAAAGCGTAGGGACCCCGAAGCATTGGCATGCGGTAGCGGTCCAGCGGCAGCAGGTGATGCATCGGGAGAGGCAGGTGGTCCAGGTCTGGGATGAACGGCCGGTCTGGGTTAACGACCACCTCGCCATCTTTGCGCCAGACAAGACCCTTGCATGTGCTCATGCCCGCCGAGCCGCCACTCACGCTTCCCGTCGGTTCGCACGTCGGATCCGACTCCTGCAACAGGTTTCGCACCCAGGACGGCGATTCGTGATCCTCGAGAGCATCGATCAATTCGCGAAGGGTGAGCTCGGGCTCGAAACGCAGCACGAAATCGAGCGAAGGAAACGCCTCCATGGTCTCAACAGCCATGGGTGTAACGTGAGTGCCAAAGGCGATGGTGCGGGCTCCCAGAGCCCTGGCCAGAAGGGTGCCGTACATGTCGTTGGTCAGCGTGGGCGCCGTGACCTGGGTGACGTAGTAGCGAGGGCGACATTGCCGCAGCAACTCTGCGAACTCTGCCCAGCCCATGTGGGTGGCGATGGCATCTATCACCTGCACCGAGTAGTCGGGATGGAGCATGGCTGCAAGCTGAGCCAAGGACACCTGAGGCCAGATCATCCCCTCGCGGGAGCGACGCCCCACACGGTGCTGGGACCGTATCCAGATGCCGCCGTCGGGGGCGGGCGGATTCACCAGGAGCACATCCACGGCATTTGCTGGTCGCGGCCGGCCAGGTCTTGTCGGCATCGCTCCCATCTTGGGCAAACGTGCTGAGTCTCGCATAGCGATGGTTCGTGTCCCCAGGTTGCGGTTCGACTCTTGCGACAGGCTCACGACAAATGTCATCCCACGTATGTCTCTGGTGGCGGGTTGCTCCTCAGCGAGTGCAACACCTGGCCATTCCCCGCTTGATCTCGGGTTGTCAGCGTCTCTCTTTGGCTCAGCTCTTCCAACACACGCATGATGACCCACGAGATGGCCAGTTGTGCCCCCACGAGGATCAACAGTGCGCTACCTAGCTGGTAGAGCCACAGACGGGACACGGGCCAGCCGTTGAGGCCAAGAACCAGGCTGGCCACTCCCACAGCCAGGCCAACCAGACCCGTCAGTAGCCCCATCCAGCCAAAATGTCGATCCAACGGACGAGTGAATATGGGTTTGCCGAACAATCCCTGACGCACCGGCCGCTTGTGGAAGAGGGACACCAGATAGTTGAACATCGCGCCCAGGGCAAAGACACTGGCGCCGGAGACTGCCAACACCAGTGCGGCAAAGACGCCGAACACACCCCATTGCCCCAAACTGGTGATGCCTCGGGCACGGGCGATGACCAGCCCCACACCAACTGCCCCGGCTATAGCCATCGCGCCGATCCCCAGCAGGCCGAGAACACGCACTGGGTTGTATCCCAGGGCCGTCCAGATGATTGTGCGCAGGAAGCGAGCGCCGTCACGCAAAGCGCTGAGCTTGGATCTGCCCACCCGCTCTTTGTAGGGAATCGGCACTTCTACCATCGTTAGCTGCTCATGCACAGCGCGAGTGCTCATGGTGGGTGTGAAGTGAAGACCATCGGGCAGTGGGTAGAGATAGGCGAGCGCGTCGCGCCGCAGCACCCGCATGCCGCTGGACGAATCGGTGATATGAGTATTACCCACCAGGCTTAGCAGGCCAGCAAAGAGCTTGTTCCCGACCCGCCTCACTCGTGGCATCTGCGACTCTGCGCCCAACATGCGCGACCCTATTGCCAGGTCGGCACCCTTCTCCAACACCTCTCGGCACAGGTTCGGCAGATACTCCGGGGGGTAAGTGCCATCGGCATCAAGAAAGGCCAGCAATTCACCCGTCGACTGATAGAACCCGGTCTTGAGCGCCGCACCGTAACCCTGATTCGTCGGGTGCTGCACCAGTCGCACCTGACGAAAGCGCGACACGATCTCTGATGTCCGATCTTGTGAGCCATCGTCCACCACTATAAGCTCCAGATTGTGGATGCCGATCTGGTGCAAGCGCGGCTCGATCGAGAGCACGCGCCTAATGATGTCTCGGATTCCGTCTTCCTCATTGAGAGCGGGGATAACCACGGACAATGTATTCATCGAATCGTCTCCGCCGCAGACTACAAGTAGACCTCGCCGCCGACTTGCCTCTCACCACTCCCTACCTCTCTCATAACCTTGGCCGGCACTCCTGCCACGACAGTGTGGGGAGGCACATCGCGAGTCACAACTGCACCAGCCCCCACGACAGCACCCTTTCCCACTCGAACGCCGTCTGTGATGATGGCGCCGGCTCCGATCCACACGTCGTCTTCGATCACGATACCTCTTGCGCGGATCCCTTGATCCACGAATGGTCTGTCAGGATCTTCGCAGACATGCTCGACAGCCAGAATCTGCACCAGGGGTGACGTGTATACTCGATCACCGATGACCACGCCACCCTGACCGCGTATGACGTTGAACTCACCAACCAGACTTTCACGGCCGATGCGTATGCCAGCGTGTGGTAGGCCGCGGAAGTTGTAGACGTGCAGCTCGGCGTGATGCATCACAAGGGTGTCTTCGCCGATCTCTATGCCATTCGGACAGGCATGCAAGTAGACGCCATTATCCAGGTACACACCCTTATGGAGGGTGACGTTGCGGGGCTGGGCCAGACGCACACCAGACTCAATGGCCACCATGCCCCGACTTTGCAGGATCGCTTTGTACGCCAATGCCCGGAGCCCAATGCCGAGCAATCCAGGAATCCAACCAAAACAGAGGAAAACCAGTTGCTCGGCAAGGTACCGGCCCCACCCCGTAGAGTGCCCCTCAAGGTAGTATCTTGTTTTCCGCCAGATGCTGTTTCGAGCCTGTTTGATCGCACGCGACATTGGACGGCCTGGACTCCTGATAGCGGCCTTGCCTCTGAGTCGAGAATGCTGCTGGAGGGACCTTCGATGAAGTGCTTCGATGAAGTGCGAGAGAAGCGATGCATCGTCGCATACGAGGCTGGTGCCGTCTCTGGGTAGTGATCTCAGATGATCTCTACCTGAGGTCTTCTCAGGCTAACAAGGAGCCGACCGCGCGATTCTCTCGGCCGAGCCGACCCCCGATACGCTTTCGCTCTCGGTTTGAATGATCCAGGCTGCGGCCTCACCAATGTCTTCACAGACGTGGGCCCCGCCACGATGGAGGCTCACAGTCCCGCACTCGGTCGGCCTGCCCTCCAGGCCTGACGGGACCAAGACACACTGGCATCCCACAGCCTCTCCCGCGGCGATATCCGTGGGCTTGTCTCCGATCAGGTAGCAGCGCGTCAGTTCAAGGCCACACTCCCTGGCAGCTCTCACCAGGAGGCCGGGACGCGGCTTGCGGCACTCGCAGTCCTGTTCGGGTGTGTGGGGGCAGCAGTACGTTTGGGCTATGCGTCCCCCCGCACGTTCGATCTCGACTATCATCCGACGGTGAATCTCACGCACATCCGCTGCCGAAACGAGGCCGCGGCCGATAGCTGACTGGTTGGTGATCACAAAAAGGCGGAACCCAACCTCCGTGAGCGAGGACAGCGCCTCCAGTGCCCCGGGCAGGAACCGGAACTCCTGCCAGCTCTTGACGTAGTCACTGCGCTCCTCGTTGATCACGCCATCACGATCGAGGAACACTCCCACCTGCGATCGGGGCTTGCGATTCTCGGCTCCTGCCCTGCATGAGTTGTGGCCGATGTCTTGTCATCTCCTTAACTACTCGAGAAGGGACCATTTGGTGTCAGTCCAGCGGGCAGCCCAGCTCGTTGTTGGCCTCAAGTATGTCGGCAGCATCAGTCTGAACGAAGCCGATCACCTCGCCCACACTCAGAGGATAGGCCACATCCGGGTGCGCCGCGCTCAACAGGGCCGCCGTCCCGTGCCGGGCCAACTTGTTTTCGGCGCCACCTCGCCTCCTGATTGCCTCCCCGAGAGTGATGCCGGGCTCGAACAGGTCCACACCAAAAGTGGCGTCGAAGTCGTCGTCGAGCGAGTGTCCAGTCGGCCCCCAGACATCCAGGTGGTTCTTCCAATAGCCTGGCGAGCAGCCCTCGCAGCACGTCGGTCCCTCACACGCTAGGACCGATAGTGCCCATATGGCGCAGACGCCCAGGACGAGCGAGAGCGCCAGAACGAAAACAGTGGTCTTCTTGATCCTTTTCATCGTTGCCTGCTTCTGTACTGTTTACGCAAGAGATGAGCGCCTCATACAGTGACATCGGGCTATGCGTCCCTCCACACGCACGATCTCCGGTGTCATTCGACGGCGGATCTCACGAACGCCCGCTGCCGCAACCAAGCCGTGGCCGATGGCTGGCCACGCTGCCCCTTCGTGCCTGTGGGGGGACCCGCAGCGACTGTCGCCAGGTCACTCGCTGGGAGTCAGCTTGGCTCCGGACTCGTCGCAGACAGCGCTGCGAGAGCTCGGATCATGCCATCGATCCCTGTCCAGGTAGCTCCACAGTGGACACTCGGCTCGCGACTGAGAGTACAAAGCCGACCCGGCGACTGCCCGAAGGTCGCAGCGCGTCGTTCCTGACGCAGACACGCCTGCAGGCCTTTGCTCCTGACTCTTGCCGCTTGATGGCCGCTCCTCAAACCACGGGCGTGATGCTTGGGCTGAGCTCATAGCCAGTTCCAGAGCTCGTGTCAGGAGGTCTGCGTCGCGCGCGCGTAAATGTTTCATAAATCATACGTAAATTCTACGCTAATCATTATACCATCGATTCTGCGCTTTGTCCAGTTTCTGGGGTCCTCGTGAGCGTTCAGAATTTGGTGGTGAGTGGACTGCGGCAAAGCCAGGTGGCAGCCCGCTTGCCGACATGAGACCCTTCCCCGAGTCGTCTCTTGCACGTCGCGCGAATTGCTGCACCGGTCCCTGTCAAGACCGGCTCGGCCGTGGTCAGCGGTCGCTTGGCGCAGACAGGAGCCTTGACTTCTCCCATGATCGTGGCTATGGTGGAGCCGTCGGCCTGTCAGTCAGGCATAGGCCGCGAATGTGGAGTCGCCGAGCCCCAACGCACGCTGAGAAGCCGGCAACCGTCGGCGCCACGTAGTGGTGGTGGCCGGCCGCCGCGGCTCAGAATCTGAGTCCAACACGACAGGTTCTTCCTATCGAAGCCCCCCCCCTCGACTGAGTCTGAGCCGACTGCTTGCCGCCCATCCGAGGAGAGGGCTGAGTCGTCCCCACATGGCTGTCTGACCTGGCTGCCGGTGTCGCCGGGAGCGGGGAGGCGAAGAATGAACATCAAGACAGACCTGGACTTGCCCGTTCTCCTCCTGCTGCTGGGGGCGATCCTTGGCCTGGGTGTGGCCTACGACCGGTCGCTGAGCATACCCATCTTCCGTGCCTTAGTGATCTCCTGGCTGCTCTGCGCCCTCCTGGCCCGTCTTTCCTCGGCCGGTGTCCGCTCTGCGGCCTGGGCGCTGCTCGGTCTCTGGACTCTGGCGGCCTGGTACTTCACCACCCAATACGGTCATCTGAGCTATCCTGCCAAGATCGGTCTCGTCCATGGGTTGGGACAGCTGACGGGTCGCCCGTGGCCCGACCTGACTCTGTTTCGACCGCAGCGCAACGCCATGGCAACCTTCCTGGAGGGGGGACTACCGGTGGGGATAGGCCTGCTCTTGTCCAGCAAACGTGCGTGGAAGCGCGTGGCAGCACTCGTGGCAGTGGTTTCGCTGTCCTACGCTCTCTCGCTGACCGCCTCGCGCGGAGCGTGGGGGGGACTTGTGTGCGCAGGGCTTATGGCTGGCATCTGGTCGGTGCGAGGCAGGTTGCCCAGGCGGGCCTGGCTGGTCATCGTCGCGAGCATAGGGATCACTCTGGTGACCGGGATCGCCGTCGTGGTCGCCCTATTGCCTAACTGGGCACCTGGCGTCAGAGGCGCGCTGGAGTACGCTGCCGACCGGTTCGCTTTCCACGGCAGGGTTTTCAACCTGGTGAAGGACTTTGCCCTGACTGGCATCGGCTTGGGTGGCACCTTCGGAATGATCTATAGCCGCTACGTGCTGTTGATCAGAGTGCCGTTCCTTACCTATGCTCACAATCTCTTTCTGGCCGTGTGGCTTGGCCATGGCTTGCTGGGAATCTTGGGGTTTGGCTGGCTGCTGTTCGTCCTCGCGCGACTGATCGGGCGTGGGCTCCGGCAGGGCGCCTCGCCACTCTTCTGGGGGTCAGCTCTGGGGATGGTTGCATCTCTGCTTCACGGACTCGTGGACGCAACTCAGTACGAGGGGCCTGGGTGGCCGATGTTGCCCCTCTACGCGCTGCTCGGCTTGGTGGCGGCGACCGCGCCCAAACGACTCGTTTCGAGACGCTGGCTTCGCCTTTCCTGGCCCTGGCTGTCGCTGCTTGGCGTGCTGGCCCTGCTCTTGGGGATTCTGACCCAGCAGGCGCTGGCGAGCATTTACCAGATCAATCGGGGATCCCTCGCGCAGGCGAGGGCAGACTTGGCTCCGGACCTTTCGGAGGGAGAGCGCGCAGGGCTACGGGTCCAGGCTGCGGCGCGCTACGCACTCGCCATGAAACTGTGGCCCGGCCAGACGATGTCAGACCGTCGGTTAGGTCTCATGGCCACGGACGCCAACGAGTTTGAGACGGCCATCTCCCACCTGGAGCGCGCCTACGAGGGCAACCCCTCGCATCCGGCCAATGTCAAAGGGCTGGGATTGGCCTATCTGTGGGCTGGGCGCCTGGATGAAGCCCAGGTGCTCCTCCAGGACGTCCCCTGGATGTGCGAGGAACTCCACACCTGGGCCTGGTGGCGGGGCACTCAGGGACAGGACGACTTGGCAGGCCATGCAAGGCTGCTTGCTGGGAGGATCTGCGCGGAGAGCCGGTCGGAGAGCGAGTCTCCTGAAGTCGCATGCCCGGAAGCCAGAGGGATTGGGGCACGCTAAGGCGATGCGTCAACGGCCCACATTTGCTGCGACTGGCGGGCGGGGTTGAGGGCGTCGCTCAGCATGAGGTGAACAGGTTGGCACTCTCTCGGGAAGGGACTCAAGACCCACCTTGAACCCGATTCATCAAACACGATCGGCTTCTGCGACGTGCGCGAGCATGTCAGCCAGTCGCGTTGCAGCCATGGAGGTCCGGCATTCTCTTCCTGTACCCAGCACTAGTTTGTCAGAACGCTCAGTTTATCGCAAGGGCAGGTCACCGGATTGATGTCTAAATGGCTCTGGAGACCATTTCCAGGCCCGTATCCATGCCCGCGCCCGCCATCGCGAGCTTCAAGGCAAAGCGACCAAACAGCACCAGGCGTGGGGCCTATCGTCCCACCCCCACGTAGCGGTAGCCGAGACGCTCGAGCTCATGGCGCGGCAAGAAGTTCCGTCCGTCCAGCAGCAAGGGGACACGCAACAGGCCCTTGACTTTTTCCCAGGGGAGCCGTCGGTACTCGGGCCATTCGGTCACTAGCACCAGGGCGTCGGCCTCGCGGACGGCGGCCAGAGCGTCATCGCAGTAGAGCACTCCCAGGTCGGGGTACTCTCTGCGGGCCCGCGATAGCGCCACCGGATCGTGGGCGCTCACTTGGGCGCCCCGGGCCAGCAGGCGGCGGGCGATGTCCAGGGCGGGCGCGTCGCGCAAGTCGTCGGTGTGGGGCTTGAAGGCCAAACCCAGCAAAGCGATCTTGCGGCCCTTCAGGGTCTTTAGCTCGGAGAGCAGCCTCTCCCCTACCCAGCGACGCTGCCGCTCGTTGATCTCACGGGCAGCCTGGATGATCGGCGAGGTGAGGCCGTATTCCTCGGCCGTGCTTATCAGGGCAGCCGAGTCCTTGCCAAAGCAGCTCCCACCCCACCCGATGCCGGCACGGAGGAACCGGGGGCCGATGCGAGAGTCAAGCCCCATCCCCCGTGCCACCTGGGTGACATCGGCTCCCACCCTTTCGGCCAACTGGGCCATCTCGTTGATGTAGCCGATCTTGACCGCCAGGAAGCAGTTGGCAGCGTACTTGATCAGTTCGGCGGAGGGAAGGTTGGTGGTGACCAGAGGCACGGCCCCTAACCCGTAGGGACGGGGCAGGAACTCTGGGGCGGGGAAATCCTGGTTCAGTATCGGCCGGTAGAGACTGGAGAGAACGTCCACCGCCCGCTGATCCTCTGCGCCGACTACGATGCGATCGGGGTAGAGGGCGTCATGCAGAGCTGAACCCTCTCGGAGGAACTCGGGGCTGGAAGCCACCACGTAGCGATCACCCGGATCGTCCTCGTTGTGGGTCCTGAACACGTCGCGCACCAAGGCGTTGACTAGATTCCCGCTGCCGATGGGCACGGTGGACTTGTTGACGATGACGGTGAGACCGGGCCCGAGGTTCCTGCCGATCTCCCGAGCCGCCGCCTTGACGTATCTAAGGTCGGTGGTGCCATTGGGCAGCGAGGGAGTGCCAACGCTGACAAAGATCACATCGGCCTGGTCCACGCCGGCATCCCGGTAGCAGGACGTGAAACGCACACCGGCTCGAACCAGGTTGAGCATGGCGGCCAATCCCGGCTCAAAGATGGGCACCTTCCCCGAGTGAAGGAGCTCGATCTTGCCCTCGTCCACGTCCACGCAGGCTACGTCATGGCCCACGTATGCCAGGGTCACGCTGATGGTAAGGCCCACATAGCCCGCGCCCGCCACGACAACGTTCATCCCAAGACCCTCCCCTCTCAACCTGGAGTCGGTGCGCCCCATGTTGGCGACAGTTGGCCAAGGAAGCAGCGCCGCTCCTTCTTCGTCGCCTCCTGGTCTCATCAACCAGCATGGCAAGCCCCCCCGGAAGCCGTCGCGGCAGACGCGACCTGCGTCTCGCCGAGCGTGTTTGTGCCAGGGCCCGAATGACCGACCGTATCGGTTCCTCGCTCGGCGCCGGGGTCAGGGCATTATGGCGGGGACGCAACGTTCGGTCGCCGCGCGCTGTTGGGGACCCATGCCTCGAAGGACGAGCCAAACCGTCGCCTAGCGCCCGGGTTGATCGCGCACAGGTATGAGAGGCATCCACTAGGACTACTTCGTTAGAATGCTCGTTTTGCGGCGAACCATGTCACCGCATGGCCCTCAGAATAGCTGCAGACGCCATCTCCCAGCCCGTACCGCTGTCCGGCGACTAGCTTCTGCGGGCTTCGGATCGAAGTGACAGAGTAGTACTGGATGCCCCCTGGAGAACTCCGCATCCTGCCCAGCGCCCCTCGGGCTCTCTGCGTGGCCAGGATCACCCATTCTCCTCCACGTAGATGATCCTGCTCCCTTGCGGTTCAAACTGAAAGGGCACCAGCCCCAGGGCGGGTAGCGCGCGCACTATCTCGCCGTGTCGCTCTACCGGCGCGTACAGCAGGAGGAAACCTCCGCCACCAGCTCCGGTGATCTTCCCTCCGATGGCGCCATGCTCACGGGCACATTCGTACCATTCGTCGATTCTGGGATTGCTGATGCCCGTCGCCAGGCGTTTCTTTGCTAGCCAGCCCTCATGCAGGGTCTCTCCAAAGTGCTCCAGATCGTCGGCCTCCAGAGCACTGCGGAGCTGCCGCGCCAAGCCTACCATTGTGCTCAAGGTCTGGCGGATTCGCCTGTCTTTCTTCATACTGCGCCTTTGCTCCGTCAGGATATCGGTCGAAGAACGAGTTATCCCCGTGTAAAGGAGCAAGAGTCGCTCTTGCAGCCTCTGCTTCGTTTCTCGCGAACAGATCACTGGGTCCACAAACACGCTATCGTCAGAGTTGAACTGCAGGTAGCGGATGCCCCCGTAGGCAGCGATGTACTGATCCTGCTTACCAATAGGCTTACCGCAGATTTCGATCTCTATGCGGCACGCCTCCTGGGCCAATCTCTTCGCGCCCGCATGTCGGCCTGCGTAGGCATGAAGGGCATTCAGCACTCCCACAGTGTACGTGCTGGAGGAGCCCAACCCGGTTCCCGCCGAAGGGATGTCGGAGATCGAAGTGATTTCGATGCCGCCATCGAGCCCGACCATGTGCAGGGACTCTCGGATCAACTCGTGCTTGAGCTCATCCACGCTGTCCACGATCTCAGTGACCGAGTAGCTGGCGCGGATCTTCTGGTCGAACTTCTTGTTCACGGTGATGTAGATGTACTTGTTGATGGCCGTACTGACCACTGCTCCCGGCTCATGGCGATAAAAGGCCGCAAGATCGCTGCCGCCGCCGACAAAGCTGATGCGCAGGGGCGTCCGCGAGATGATCATTCCGTTGACCTCCGAGTACGCCTGAGTCGCGAGACTGGCGCGCTTGGGACCGATGACAAGAGCGACTGGAAGCAGCCGACGCCACGACTGACCGGCGAATACAGATCTGGCGCACAGCCACTGTTTGGCCGGCAACCATGATGGGCTTCCATCGTCCATCTATATGATCGGCAGTGAGTGCGCTCACCTCCATGAACTTGCCGTGATAGCACCGTAGGAGCCACGTGAAAACGGAAGACTGCGTCTTGCTTGAAGAGGAGACGACCCACGTTCCAGGTGCTGGTGCTGGCCGATTGTCTGACAAGTCACTGGCCGTTGCCCGCACAGTGGGCACCTCTGCGAATGACCTTGCATCATCCTCACGCCCTCCCACGCTATCGGCAAGGGCTGTCCCTTCGACTGGCAACGTGGGTGCAAGTGGCCGTGCCCGTGGCCCCTTGCGGCCTTTCCCCATGATTCTTTCGCCAACGCTTGCGACGCCGCTGCCAGTCCTCCTAGCGCAAGAACTTCTGGGCTGCGGTCGTGGGCCAGTCGCGCTCAACCTGCGCGTATTTGTCTGGCGTTCCGATGTCGATCAAATAGGTCTCTTCCGTTATGAGCCAGCCATACATCGGCGCGCCAGTCCGAAGGAGGCGAGGAAACAGATCAAGTCCAAAGTCATAGAACCGACCCTCCGGTACATACGCCAGCAATTCAGGATCTATGACCAGCACGCCAGCGTTGGCCAGGTCAGAGAACACGTCCTCTGGGGCCGGCTTCTCGGCAAAGCGCCTTACTCTTCCGAGCTCGTCCAGGCCCACGATCCCACACTCACGGGGATTAGGAACATGGTAAAGGCTCATGGTCAGGTGAGGCTGCCTGGTCTGGGCAATGTGAAAGTCCGTTAGGGCTCCTAGGTCGAGGTCCGTGAGAACGTCACCGTACACCAGCACGAAGGTCGCGTCAAGGAAGCTGGCCATCCGCTTGACCCCTCCCGCGGTGCCCAGAATGGTCTCCTCCAGCGAGTAAGTCACCTGCACGCCGAAGTTCGTCCCGTCGCCGAAATGATCTGTCACCGCCTCCGGTCGATGATGAAGATTGATGGCAATTCGGGTGACGCCGTAGTATCGCAACCAGGCGATAGTGTACTCCAGCAGGGGGCGTCCGGCCACTGGCAGCATCGGTTTGGGGCAGCGGTGGGTCAGGGGGCGCAACCTGGTCCCCTCGCCAGCGGCCAGGATCATTCCTTTCCCGATCATCCCTGGCCCTCCCACCGGGCAGGTCCCGACCTTCTGTTGAAGCAGCAAGCAGTGTTTCCGGTTGGCATAGGTTTCTTCACTTGGGCAGGCACAATGAGCTGGACCATGTCGTCTGGCCCAAGATTCTCGCCGACAGTTCCGGGCGTTTCGGAAGATTCCCCCAACTCTGTCCGTGTCGGCGAAGCCCTGCCCACAGTATCGCCAACGGCCACGCCGTAGTCAAGAGCTGGCTGGACGCACCCCAGAGTTGGAAGACTCCACTGATATCTCGATCAGTGTGCACTCCACTGAGGCGGAGCGCCTCAGCATATCTCCAATGGCACTCTGTCACCCTGCTCACTCAAGTGCCACGCTGCCTGTCAGCTCGCCGGAAGACAACCCACTGCCTGAGCCAAGGAGATGTGGACGCCAACTCGGTTGTTTGCGAGGAACGTCAAAGCCCAGGCCTGGTATGACGCTTGTCCGCGTTCTCCTTTCACCAAATTCTGAACGCTCGGATGGTGCTCTTCTGCTGGACTCCGCCCTGAATCTATGGTATAATTGACGTAGGATTTACGGATGATTGACGTAGAGCCCATAGGGTGAAGCTCGGATCTGCTGGCGCGGCAAACTCAAGCATGGTGTGTTCGGAGTGGGCCTGTGCGCAAGGAGTCGGGTTCATTGCTGCGGGTGGTGGTTGCCGGTTCTGGCCGGAAGGTCGAGGCCCAGAGTCTCTGGATTGGGGAAGGTCGGGCTCAGTAAGCAACCGGTTACAGGAAAGCTGCACTCAAGAAGTGGTAGGTCCCTGGTGTGTGATCAGGAATCGTGCCCATATGAAGAGGTGGCATGACCCAGGGGGAGCTGTTTGAGCTCGGGCTCGCCATTGGAGATGTGACGATCGGGCTGCGGTGCTGGGACGAGGAGTTTGCGCACGTGCTGTCATGCTGGTGTGGCAAGTTCCGGTCCGAGCGATCACCCGACTTCTGGCTGGAGATCGAATTGCGAGAGGGCCGCTGTGCCTCAGCGATCCAGCGGATCTTGCCTGAACTGCGCGTCAAGACTGAGGGAGCCCACTTCCGTTCTGACCCTCAACTATGGGAGGGAACTTATTCGGCGACGGGGCGGCTATTGAGGTTCAGTAGCGAGCGTGCGCTGTTTGATCTCTCGACACGGCCGCGCTGGTTGAACATACTCCTGTCGTCTGTCTACAATACTGTGTGCGAGAGTCGTGCTGGGGCCACCCGAGCTTGGCACCTGGTTCACGGGTGTGGCGTCGTGGTGGATGGGAGAGGCTACCTGTTCACAGGCCCCTCTGGCGTGGGCAAGACGACGGTTGCCCGATTGTCCCAGGACCGGACTGTGCTCAACGATGAGGTTGTGCTCTTGCGCTCGTCGGCCCGGGCGGTTCGGATGATAGGCACGCCGCTGCTGGGAGGAGTAAACAGGCGGAGTGGAGAGTGCGTGCAGGTTCAGGCCATCCTCATGCTCCGGCCCGCACGCGATACTGGCCTGCGGAGACTGGACAGAAAGGAATCCTTTCAGCAGTTTCTGGCGCAAGTTTTCGATCTTGCCCCTGTCTGGTGCTCTGAGGGGAACCGAAGGCAGTTGCTGGGGCAGCAGATAGAGTTCTCTGGGGCGGTGCTCAACGAGGTCCCGGCCTACGAGCTACGTTTCCAGCCTGACGGATCCTTCTGGCCTTTGCTTGAGGCTCTCTAGGGCAATGTCGCACATTGGCACAGGGATGACGGAAGTCTGGTCCGGCGACACTCCCTTGCTGCACGAGGTCGTGCGTCGAGCGGGCAAGAGTCTCGTGCCGTGGCAAGCGGCGCTAGAGGTTACACACCGCTGCAATTTGCGCTGCAAACACTGCTACATCGACCGTGAGCTCCGGCAGTACCCTGGCGACGAGCTGTCGGTGCCAGAGTGGAGCGAGATTCTGGACCAATTGGTCGCTGAGGGCACACTGTACCTGTTGTTCACTGGTGGCGAGGTCCTGCTGCGTTCCGACTTTCTGAACATTGCCTTTGCGGCCAAAGAGCGCAACTTCAGGATCGCGATCCTGACAAACGGCACGCTGGTAGATGCGGCGGTGATTGCCGGGCTTGCACGTCTGCGTCCGATAGCTGTCGGTGTTAGTCTCTACGGAGCGACGGCACCGACGCACGAGGCGGTCACAGGTTGCCCGGGCTCTTTTGAGGCGTCTAGGGAAGCGATTGTGCGGCTTACCCAGAACGATGTCCCGGTTGTGGCGCAGGTCACGATCATGGATGGCAACATCCATGAGGTTGGTGCAATACGGACCCTGGTAGACAGCCTAGGAGCTTCTTTGTCGATGAGCCATGAACTGGTACCGACCAGGGGGTGTTCTCAGAGTCCACTGCAGTTCAGGCCTACCTATGATGCCATTAACCGTTATCTGGCATCGGATCCTCTCTTCCGGACGTTGGAACCAGGGTTGGGTCCCACAACGTGTCAGGCGGGCAGGGCAGTGTGCGCCATATCTCCTTATGGAGAAGTCTTGCCATGCCTGATGATGCCCATGTTGCTGGGTAACCTCCGCGACCGATCGTTTCGAGACATATGGTGGGAGAACCCGTCTGATGATCTGGTCTCTCTGCGTTCGCTTTCCAGGGGCGATTTCGAGAGCTGCGACGGCTGCGCCGATGCCGCCTTCTGCGAGCGCTGTCCAGGAGTCGCCCTCGCGGAGACGGGTTCTTTGACGGGACGACCCCCTAGCACTTGTCATTCGGCGGCGACGCGGGCCAAGCTCTATAGTGAGATGCAAGGAGAAACCAGTATATGAAGGAGCGATACGAGAAACCTCACATGGTCATCCAGACCATCGAGCTGGCGACCTTGGCTGGCTGCTACGGGTGGGAGGGCCCCAGCTACTGGTTGAAGTGGTTCAGTTGCTTCAATCTGTGCTGCAACTAGCAGCTCGCGCAGCTTGCCGGAAGACAATGCGCTGCCTTCGACCTGAAGTGGCTCCGAGACGGGGACGGCAGCCCAAGCTGTATCAGCCTTGGGCTGTTCGGAAGTCCAGACTTGCCGAAAGCGTCTAGAGCGATTCATTGTCGGTCGACGCGGAACTCCGGCGTTCTGGGGGGTCGTTGCGGCGTCTTGTTGGGTGGATATCGGGCAACCTGCAATATGATATAGTTCTATGACCACTGCGATGTGTAGTCCCGTGAACGTAATCTCACTCTCGGAAGGACCGCTCTCGCAAGAGCTGTTTGGTGAGCTCTGGGAGGAGCTGTTCCTCAAGACTGGAGCCCTCTGGGGCCGCATATCCTCTGGGAGCATGGGTCCTCTGCTTCGGGCAAATGACCGGGTGTTGGTGGAGCGAATCAATCCGAGCGTAGTTCGCTTTGGCGATGTCATCCTCTTTAAGTCTGGCAGTGCTCACGTGGTTCACCGGGTGTTGGCCAGGCGGTCTATGCAGGGCAGTGTGTCCTTCCTCGAAAAGGGCGATCGCAATCCATTTGCTGGTTTCGTCCCTGCGAGCGAGGTGTTGGGCAGGGTGCGCGCCGTAGAGAGAAACACTGGCACTACTGATCTGGTGTCGGGCAGAGGGCGTGTGCTCCAGATTGTGTTGGCTTGCTACGGGTTGGCAACCCTCGTCGTCAGACAAATGGTGCGTGGGCTCTTGCGCAGGTTTGGGGTGTCCCAAGGCCGTGGGCTCGGGAGGCAGTTCGATCGATTGACGGGTGCAGTACTCGATGTGCTGGTCGGGATAGCAGGCGGAAGCTAGCCGCTTCCGGAGTCTGCAACACTGATTGCCAGGTCTTGGTTGGTTGTTTGAGTCCAGGAGAGGCTTGTCTCACAAAGGAAGTGGCGTGGAGACTCTGTATCTAAGACGTTGCGAGGACTTTGTCTGGCGAGACATTGGTGGTGAGGTGGTCATACTGAACGAGGAGGGGACTCAGGTTTGCCTCCTCAACAAGACGGCGTCCTCGATCTGGACGCTGTGCGATGGGACCAAAGCCTTGGACGAAATAGCCGCCCAACTCTGCGATCGCTTCGATGTTTCCTCCGCCGAAGCGTTGGCAGATGTGCAAGAGTTTGCAGATGAGCTAGTAGGCGCTGGCCTGGTCGTGTGGTCTGCGTAGAGCCGGTTGCGACAACACTGCATTCCGCGCGCTGAAAAGCCCCTGATGTGTCATGGTGTCCGAGCGACACTGGGGTGACTGGCTACGCTGTGTGTGCTGGAGGGAAGGCGGTCGTATCATCCAGCTACGAGTCTCAAGCAGCAACTGCGGGGTTCCGCGCCGAATCGTCTGGCGGCTTTCCTGCGTCGCAGGGCGCAGGCTTTCTTTCTTCTCCCGCTGGGACTCCTGTAGCCTTGTTCGCTCGCCGGGAGGAATGACGGGATTGTGCCAAACGTCATCGAGACCTTCTCGCTAACCAAGAGGTTCTCCAGGCTGACCAACTACCGTGCCTTGTTTCGCTTCCGACGGCAGGAAGACATTGCGGCGGTGGATTCGGTCAGCTTGACGGTCCGCGAAGGCGAGCTCTTTGGCTTGCTCGGCCCCAATGGCGCAGGCAAGACCACCCTTATCAAGACGCTGTGCACTCTGATCCTGCCCACCTCAGGCCGTGCTCTAGTATGTGGGCACGACGTGGTCGCAGACGCGCCAGCGGTCAAACCCCTGATCGGTCTGATCGATGCCCAGGAGCGCAGCTTCTTCTGGCGCCTGTCAGGCCGCCAGAACCTGCAGTTCTTCGCTGCGCTGGCGGGGCTACGCAGATCTTCGACTACCAGTCGGATTGCGGAGTCGCTCGATCTGGTGGGATTGAAGGATCAAGCAGATCGCCGGGTCATGAGCTATTCGACCGGTATGCGACAGAGGTTGGCGATCGCGAGGGGGCTGTTGGCCATGCCTCGCGTCCTGTTCATGGACGAGCCAACGCGTGGTCTTGACCCCCTCATCGCCCGCGATCTGCGGGCTTTTGTCCGGGAGAAGCTTGTAGACGAGCTGGGATGCACCGTGGTGTTGGTGACCCATCGTCTGGAAGAGGCGGAGGAGCTTTGCGACCGGGTGGCGATCATGAACTGTGGCCAAATCATCGCCTGTGGCCCGGTGGCGGAGATCAAGAAACGGATCGCTGTGAGGCAAAAGTACCACATCTCGGTGAAGCACTTGTCGCTCGGCGTCCTCGAGAATCTGCGAACCAGCCACGGTGTCGTGGAGCTGCGCTGGGTTGAGCACAATGCCCACGGGGTTGATCTGGAATTACTGCTGGCCGACGAGGCTGAGACACTACCGTCGGTGATGCGCATCATCGTGTCTCATGGAGGCGACATCCAGCATTGCCGTGCCCAGAGTCCCTCGCTGGAAGAGGCCTTCGTGCATCTTGTGAGAGCGGCTAACGATGGGCCATAAGGCACTGGCGTTCATCCGGCGCGATTTCCAGACTCAGGCCAGCTATCGGCTCGACTTCTTGATGCGCATCGCCGGAATGCTGATCTCGGTATCCATATTCTTCTTCATCTCAGACATGTTGGGAACGGCCGTCAATCCCTATCTTGAGTCCTATGGGGCGGACTATTTCCATTTCGCACTGATGGGTCTGGCCTTCTACCCTCTCATCGAGATCAGCGTCAACAGCATGTCGCGCGCGGTCCACGAGTCCCAGGGCAACGGCACGCTGGAGGTGTTGTTTCTGAGTCCCACGCCCATTGTGGCGGCGTTGGTTATGTCCAACCTGTGGACTTACTGCTGGGCATTTGCCCAGTCGATCTTCTGTCTGCTGACGGCTTCGCTCCTTTTTGGGGCACATCTGGACTGGGCGAATATCCTGAATGTCGTCGTGGTCGTCCTCACGGCTATCCTCGCCAATGCGGGGCTGGCACTCTTGAATGCCAGTTTCGTGCTGGTAACCAAACGGTCCAGCCCGGTGGCCACGCTCTTGAGTATGGTCACAGGTATGCTGGCTGGAGTGTATTATCCGGTAGAGGTGCTGCCAATCTGGCTTCGATCCGTCGGCCGTCTTCTTCCGGCAACCCATGCCTTCGATGCTCTACGTCGTATCATGCTGAAGAGTGCCTCTCTCGCCGACATAGGAACACAGCTATTGGCCCTGGCCGTGCTCACCCTTGTGCTTTTGCCTGTGGGACTCATAGCTTTTCGGTGGGCGGTGCGTTGGGCCAAGATGGACGGCAGCCTTTCGCAGTACTGATTGGAGAACGGTCGGTGAAGATCGAGAAGCTGGATAGCTTCGAGAGAGAGCCCATTTCTGGTGCCGCGCTGACCCTGCTCTGTGATTTTGCGTCCGGCGATACGAAGCGGACCATATGCCGTCTGGACGCTGACTGGGAGGAGGTCTTCCAGGCTCTGTGCCGCAATGGCCTGATTGGCCTTGCGTATCGTCATCTGAACCAGTGGGAAGACCGGGACCATCCGCCTTCCTCGTTTCGAGAATCAGTGTACCAGGCATATCGTGTGAGCGCCATCCGCATGGCACTGATGTGTCGTCATATCGGTAGAGTATTGCGCATGCTCAACGAGTCCGGCCTGGAGTTCATGGTGGTGAAAGGTCCGGCTCTGGCTCACAGCGTCTACCCTTCGCCTTCTTTGCGCTCATTCAATGATCTGGACCTGGTGGTGAGAGAGCGAGACTGGGAGACAGCGCACGCTACTTTGCTGAACATGGGGTTTGGGCTACTGACCGGTTCGCCCTATCCGCCGCCCAAGTTGGTTGCGCAGGCCGTGCTCTACAAGAGCACCTATGCGCATTCGGAGACGGGACTGGCGCTTGACCTGCACTACGACGACATCTTGAATAGTGGGCTGGCCTCTCGGGACGCGGAGGGATTCTGGCAGCGAGCCGCGCCGTTGGAGATAGAAGGTTCACAGATCAAGACTCTGTCCTTGGAAGATCAGCTCATTCACTTGTGCGCCCATGCCCACTATCACGGCTACACCAGGATGAACTGGTTTTCGGACCTGGCTTTTCTCGTTCGCGACCACGAAGAGGAGATGTGCTGGTCCCGCGTGATCGAGATCGTCAGCGACGAGGAGGTCCAGGTACCAGTATACTATAGTCTCCGCTTCTTGCAGACCCTATTGGACGTGGCCGCTCCGGCCGACGTATTTGCGGCGATCAAGCCAGACCGCTTTCGCCTTTGGATGCACGACCTCTTTCTCCCCGAGAAGGAAGTGCTCTCGATGCAGCCCATGTGGCGACCCGATTTCAGCTTCTACTTCCTGCCCCTGTTCAAGCGTCTCATTCCTGATCTACTGGTTATGGGCCGGCGCTGGTACAAGATGCGTTACCTCCTGCGGCTGCTATCGCCGGCTGGGGACTGGCTGAGGTACTACTATGGGCTTGATGGCACTTCGAGCGTCGCGGTTCACTACCTTCTGCATCCGTTGAAGCTTGCTTATCACTACCTGACCGAGATAGCGGCCGCTGCTCGCCTGGGTCGGATCAAGCTTGAGAACCATGAATGGCCAGGTGGCCGGCAGAGCATGGTCTCCGAGGCTACTGGGTATCCAAGAAGAAGGGCTTCGACGGGCTCGAGGCCAAATGAAGGGTAGGAGTCGGGTGTCCTCACCGCCGGCAAAGAAGCTGGACGATAGCGTCCCAGCGACGAGGTACTGAGGTCATGCGCATACTCTACATTACTCCCTACGTACCCTCTCCAATACGGATTCGTCCCTTCAACTTCATCAAAGGACTTGCCAAGCTTGGGCACGCTGTAACCCTGCTGGCTTTGGCTCCAGGAGACGAGGCAAAACAGGCTCCGGGCGTGCGGCCCTACTGCCACGAACTGAAGATCGTCCCATTGACGTCACGCCAGATCCTTGGCAACATGCTTGGCAACCTCTTGAAACCCATACCCTTTCAGGCGGCCTACGGGTGCAGTCCGCAGATGCAGGAACTGATTGACAGGGCCCTGAAGGGTGGTGAGTTTGACGTCATCCACTTGGAGCATCTGCGGGCGAGCCTTTTCGGTAGAGCGATATCGGGACTTCCCAAGGTCTATGACTCGGTTGACTGTATCAGTCTTCTCTTCGAGCGAGCGTCGGAATCAAGTCCTCAAATCGCCACCCGGCTAATGGCCAAGCTGGATCTGAGCCGGACGAGAAGGTACGAGGGTCGGCTTGGCCGGCTCTATGACAGGATTCTGGTAACTTCCGAAGAGGACAGAGAGGCTCTGCAGGCACTCATAGCTCAGAGAGACACAGCTCATCTCCATCGAAAGCTGGTCGTGCTGTCCAACGCCGTCGATCTGAGCTATTTCGCTCCCCTCGACGCTCCCCGAGACAGCGAAACCCTGATCTCTACTGGCAAGATGAGCTACCACGCCAACGTGGCCAGTGTTCTGTACCTAGGTCGCGAGGTCATGCCCATCATCTGGAGAGACCGGCCCCAGGTGAAGCTATGGGTTGTGGGCAAAGACCCTCCATCCGCCATTCGTGCCCTGGCGGCGGATGATCGGGTGACAGTCACTGGATACGTGCCCGACCTGCGGCCCTACCTGGCGCAAGCCACGGTGGCCGTCAATCCTATCCCCTACAGCGTCGGCATCCAGAACAAAGTGCTGGAATCGATGGCCATGGGCACCCCAGTGGTGACGAGCCCTCGAGCGTGCATCGCGCTAGGCGTCAGTCCAGAGAAGCATCTGCTCGTGGCTCACTCCACCTCGACGTTTGCCCAGCAGGTGTCGCGTCTTCTGGATGACAGCGAGTTGCGTCAGCGGGTCGGCGCTGCTGGGCGCAGGTACGTTGAGCAGAACCACAGCTTGGCGAGAATCGCGACGAGGTTGGTGAGCATCTACCAGGGGGTTATCGAGGGCTTTGGACAGGGCGAGTAGCGGCTGGCTGTAGCGGCTGTCTGCACGGTCGCGAACCGAGTGACGTTCCGACAGGTGCCAGTGCGCCGACGGCTTGAGTTATCGTGCTTCCACACCGTGTGGGATGTGACGCGTGGATTGTGGGCGACTTGGGCAACCGGGGAGAGATTAGTCCACGCGTCGAGCAACCCGCGTGCCCTGGGCTTTGCATGTCTTGCGTATGCCGACGACTTCTTCGAAGGACACGCAAGTCACATATGGGTGCGGCTCGGTGCAGTGTAGCGTCGCGACAGCGCGTCGGGAGTGATGTTCGCAGGAGGAGAGGGGCCACCTGAGGAGGAACGAGACAGTTCCATGCGCCATCTAGCCATCACTGTAGCGCAGGCTGGTCATGGGCCACGGTGTGGTGTTATCTATGGTCAAACGACTTGAGGGCGGTCAGCACAAGGCGCCCCAGAGCGAAGATCAGTATCAACTCGGCAAACAAGGCCATGATCACTCCTCGAGAGATCGTCCGCCGATTCTGATTGCCATAGCACACCCGAATATGACAAGTGTCATCTCCGAGCGGAGAATCCATAGCCAGGTGATCGGAATCGCCTCCTGCAGCGGTCTTCGGCTCAGCAAAGCACCTGCCATGTGCGCTCGTTGTCCCCAGACTGCTGCCGGCCACGTACTGGCGGGCCCCACTTTTGCTGAAGAGAAGTGTGGCCTGGTCACATCCCTAGTATTATACTATATCTGGGGGTTGGCCCCGTAAAATCGGCGTAAAGTCCCGATAACGGATGACCAGGATAGACCGCGCTGGCAAGAGAGCCGTATTCCTCTCACCTACGGATGGAGAGGCAAGGGGATGGAGAAGGGGACCGCTAGTGCTCGCGGGTCATTCGCAACGACGGACACGGTCCGTGGTTGTTGCCGAGCGCGTTCGGGAACATGCTTGTGGGCGGCGAGCGAAAGAGACATCTGATCCAAGGGGGTGACGTTGAGGGCCGTCGATCCATGGGAAACCAGGCAAGTCTGTATTTACGTCTGACTGCCTGGTCGGAATGCTCAGTCGAGGAGAGCGCCTGGGTCCTAAGCGTATCTGGGTGTACAGAGGTTCAGTCCAAGAGGACGCGACCGGCTGGCCGCCGCTGCTTCGACCTTCGGCTGAGACTGCCCCCGGGATCTCGGCGCAACCGCATGACCACGCGACGTATTCACGGGCCTGAGGGAAAACGGAGTCGTCGCGAAGGAAGCGCCGCAACGCCATCGGCGGGGCCAGAGCACGGTAGTCGTTGAGCTCGCAGACGGATCCCCCACCGGAGAGCCATTCTCAAGGACGATCAATCTCGGGGAGTCGGTGCGGTCGAAAGCCCTGTGACTGTCCGCAGCGTGGATGTGTACAACAACCCCCTACGCGATGGTGCGGCGCTCTGCGGTGGTTGTAATGGGCAGGCTCGGTCCTGGCTCCTACCCACCCGTCGGCGCCTCAGCGGTCGCGGAGATGGGGATGTCGTCCAACCGCGACCCGTGGACGATGTGCTTCGCACCCACCCATCCCCGTCCGCCCCCAGAGGTCGTGACCAATAGCCAATCCCCTTCTTCGTTCCGTCCTGCCACCTGCACGGTGTCGCCCCCGTGGATGATCGCCAAGACGGCGAAGTCTAGCCCTGGCCCTGCTCTCAGGTTCAGCGATTCCGCGGTCACGGTGCCCTGAGCCGGCGTGCTGCGCGGCCGAAGGGTACTGGTTGCTGCAGGCGCGGGCGGTGGGATTGCTGTTGCAGGCTCCGCAGTTGTGGCCTCTGGCTGAGGTGCGGATGTGGGTAGGGGGGCAAGCGCAGTCAACGTTGCCTCCACTGCCAGGGCCGCGCGGATTTGATCGGTAATGACTTCGCCTCTGCTGGCACCTGGAGCAAGCGTGGGCGTCTGGGCCAGGTGAGTCGGGTTGACGGTTGGAGTCCGCAGCTCTTCAGCGCGCACGGAGCTGGCTATTAGGGCAATGTCGGACTCCTCGGCGCTCGAGAACGCCCGGGCGTCCTCGGCCAAGACCATCACCCGAACGAGTTGGCCAGTTTGAGGGTACGGAATGTAGATCTCCTTCGCACAGGCGATGGCCAGCTCTTCCTCCTCATCAGGCAACTCCCTGGTCTGCGTATAGTCCACGACGGCCGCCCGGTGTGGCCCGATGTCAGATGGTCCTTTGTGTGTTAGTTGGAAATCCCATCCCCGACGGTCGGCACCGTCGGCTGCCCGTTCCACACAACAGTTGATGAATCCCTTTTCGTCTTCATCCAGATAGTCAACGCACTCGGGGTTCTCAACGATAGAGACTGTCAGCAAGAGACGTCCCCCAGAGAGCCTGGTCTCGCCTGCCTTCTGCTTATGCACGGTCAGCCACGTGGGCGCCCAGAAGGTGAACTTGTCAGTGATATCCGCATGCTCGAGCCAGCCCTCTGGTACGTCAGGCGTCGGCACGGGGGTGTTCGTAGGAGTTGCCGAGGGCGTGATCGACGGTGTCCACGTCGGCATGCGAGTGTTGGTTGGTGTGCCCGTAGGCTTTGGGGTCACGGTAGCAGAGGGCGTGGCGGTAGGCCTATACACAAGTGCTGTCATGGTGCTCGCCACCGCCTCCATGGGAGCCTCTGCCGGCGCGTTTCCATCAGGCGTAGGACCTGGGGCCAGGCAGCCCACCACAAGAGTCAGAGAAAGAGCTGCCATCGCCACCGCGCTCAGATACAGCCTCCTTCCTTTTCCTGTTCTCAACGCTTGCCTCCTTGTGAACTCCTATCAACAGCTCGACTATCCTCTACACCTATCTGGAAACGGTGACGGTACTCGAGAGCGCGACGCTCTGTTTGCCAAACAGGCACTCTGCCAACTGAACTTGGACCGGAAGATGGACGGTGCCCTCTGAGACTCACTCAAGGGGTGCCTTCGCTTGGGCCGCGCTCCCGAGTGCTCCGATGCTGTCGGCGCCCTTGCACAGCAGGCATTGTACCACACTGTGCGAGTCTGGCAAGATGGCCGACGGTCCGCGGGACGACGGGCGACTGGGCCGCACACATTTCTCATGCGGCTGCGACATCACCGCGGTGTCGCCTGCCAAGCGGAGGGCACACGGTGGTCCGCAGACGCGTGACGGGTGAAGCCATCAGGAATCGCTTGGCAAAGGTATGTCGACAGGTATGCGGTCCAAGCCGCTTGCCTAGAATGCCCAGGCCACGGCAGGTCCGGGCCACGATCTTGTACACCCAGTCCTGGGTGATCGGTCTGCCATGCTGGGTGAGAAACACGTTGGCCACCGTGGGCGTAGCGGGC
>Ga0114930_10001079_pt1 | contig 26899 bp, 21 predicted proteins | sample AnhtaG_FD_87300 | JGI IMG/M metagenome (GOLD analysis project Ga0114930, IMG submission 87300) | Deep subsurface microbial communities from Anholt, Denmark to uncover new lineages of life (NeLLi) - Anholt_01485 metaG | ecosystem: Environmental > Aquatic > Marine > Oceanic > Sediment | place... | reverse complement strand
TCCTCCGGGTATTCTTGAATTCGGGAGCAGTTACTGTTGGCGTATTGATGAGGTTTCCGTTTCCGGCAGGTCAAAAGGTGTTGTCTGGTCTTTTACCGTGGACGACGGCAAGGCCCGCGGGCCCGACCCAAGCAACGGTGGCTATGCGCCGTTGGACGCGGTGTTGAGCTGGACGGCCGCGCCCCTCGCAAGCCTGCATGATGTCTACTTTGGGACCGACTCTGCCGCGGTGAATAGCGCCGACAAGGCTTCGGATGAATACGAGGTCTCTACCAGTGGCACGAGCTACGATCCAGGGCAGTTGTCGGAGGTGACCGACTATTACTGGCGGATAGACGAGGTGGGTGCGACAACCTACGTCAAAGGAGACGTCTGGTACTTCAGCACGGTAGGCGGTCTTCATCTGAAGGTGGACCTTGGTCTGCCCCAGTGCTTCGACGGCGGCGCGGTGGTCATTCGTGACCCACCAGTACCCGGGACGGTGAAAGAAGGCTGGTGGGGCTTTGTGGCGAGTCGGTGGGCGGACATGTACATGCACGACGCCGTATGGGAAAGGGGTGAGAACGGCGAGTGGCCTCCACCGGACACAAATGGCATCGCTGGTTCGGGCGTGCACGTTGCGCTGGGTTGTGGGGGCTGCGGAGACGGCGGTTTTCATGTATATAATATGTGCAGAGACAATCTGGGCGGTGGCGGCTGTCCCAGCGGCGCGCCGGAAGGAGGTCCCATTGCCAACGGCTGGTACCATAACGTTGACTGGGGGGGAGAGGCGACCGGCGATGTCTTGATGCGGATAAACGCCTTGCCGCCGGGTGAATACGTGCTGGTGAGCTACCATAACCACTGGGAGCCTTGCAGCCAGGAGACGCGGAATTGCCTTAATTGCTACTCGCTGATGCCGAATATGCCGTCCGTGACGGCGCAATCGCTTCCTCCGGGCTCACTGCCAGGTTATGGTCAATGGACTTTTTCGCCGGGCACTGGGATGGGAGTGACTCCCATCCAAGACGCCTATGATGTGGACGTCAGTTGTGTTACGTCGGACGACGAGGTCACTACATCGGTGATCAGGTTCTACACTGACGGCTCGGACGTGCTGGTGATTTATGACGGTGGAGACAACACGTACCCGGACCCTGCGCGGCCGGACCGCGAGGGGTCAAAGGGGATACTCAATGCGTTTGAGATTATACAGGTTGGGGGAGAGAGGCCGGTGAGCGTGACAGCCTACAATCCCAGCCCGGCGGACGGCGCTACAGGTGTGTGCCGGGACGCAGTGGTTAGCTGGTCGCCAGGAAAGTACGCCACTTCGCACGATGTATACTTCGGCACGGATTGGGAGGATGTGAACGATGCCGATACGTCTTCGGGGAAATACAAAGGCAGGCAGGCTCTTGATGCCAACAGCTACGACCCGCCCGGGCTTCTTGAATTGGGTGGCAGTTACTATTGGCGGATTGATGAGGTCAATGAGGCCAATAGCAGCAGTCCGTGGAAAGGCGAGGTCTGGAGCTTTGCAGTTCTGGAGACAGAGTGTTTCATTCTGGACGATATGGAGTCCTATAACACGAGCGATAACGAGATATATTATACATGGATAGACGGGTCCAATAACGGGACCGGCTCCTGGCTTGAACTTGGGGTTGACCCTTGCGACCCGGTCCGCGGCGGTGAGCAGTCGATGGAATACCGGTATGACAATGATGATGTGTTTGGCTCGGACAAGTATTCTGAGATCTACCGCACATTCTCCGACCCGTGTGACTGGACTGTTTTGGGTGTAAGAGGGTTGACGCTGTACTTCTATGGCGACCCAGGCAATGATGCGGCCGAGACTGAGCAGATGTATGTAGGCCTGGAGGACAGTACAGGAGCCGGCAGTTATGCAGAGGTCAGGTACGGCGACAACGGCGAGGATATGAACGACATCAAGATTTCAGAGTGGCAGCAATGGAATATCGACCTCGGGGACTTCAATGATGCGGGTGTGGACTTGAAGAACGTCGCGAAGATGTATATTGGCTTCGGCGACCGGGATGCCCCTGTGGCCAGTGGCAATGGTGTCGTATACTTTGACGATATCGAGGTGTGTACGCAGAGGTGTCTGGGTTCCGGACCGTATGCTGATCTGACCGGCGACTGCGTCGTTGACTACAAGGACCTTAAGATGCTGGTCGAGCAGTGGCTGGATGACGGCGGCGCTGCAGATTTGCACGAGGATGGCGTGGTCAATTTTAAGGATTATTCCATTTTGGCGGAGAGCTGGCTCGATTCACAATTGTGGCCGGCGCCGTAGACCGGTTTGGCAGGGCCTTTGCTGTTGAGGTGAAATTGGGGATGCCTTGGCCCGGCCGTGCGATGTGGCGGCCGGGTGCATGAAATCCGGTGGTGTTGCTGCAACCAACGACTGCAAGTCTCTTTTTAGAATGCTCGAAATGAAGCCGGAAATCTTGAATTATCAGGACGGATTTGGTAGTATGTTAAGAATGGAGGCTCTGCCGCGTACTTGAGCAAAGATATACAATGTCATACGGGAAATCTCAGTTAAATGGTAAATGCCAAATTGTCCTGGCTGCCATCATTTTTGGTTGCGTGGTCAGTTTTGTGGACTTCGCAGCCTTTGCATCAGAAGCTTCCGGCAAAGGGCGTGTTATCGAATTCGGCTGGGATACGCCGACTATTGGCTGGCTTTGCGAGAATGTCGCCATCGCCGAGTGTACTACTGCCTTCCACGGTATCATCCTCGACTTGGCGCAACGTGAGGGCCAGGCCGGCCTGAGCCGTCATGTGTGGGTCAGCACCGCTATATCTTCGGACCTCCGGCAAAAGGCCGAGGAAGATATAGTGTTACTAAATGACGCCAATTTCACACGTTTGCGCGATGACAGCTTTTTCCGCATCAACTCCTCCGGCTGGTCGTCACCACCGGACTGGTTTGACTCCGACTTTAACACCGTTGTTTCCAACACCGCCTTTGTAGTCGCCGCCGTCAATCAAACGTCCCTGGCGGGAATCGCCTTTGACCCCGAAGACTACCACTTTAATAGTTGGTACTACCCAGGTCAGAAGTACTCGGCAACAAAGACATTTGAGCAGTACCAGGCCCAGGTGCGCCAGCGAGGGCGTGAAATGGCCTCGGCCATTAAGAGTGCCTGTCCAGGACGCGATTTAACTCTGTTGTTTCTGTTCGCAAATTCCCTGCCCTATATTTCGACGCAGTGGTGGGGACATCCGTTACGCGAAGACAGCTACGGGCTGCTGCCTGCATTTGTCGACGGCCTGCTCGATGAGGCCTGCGGACAAATCAGAGTCATTGACGGAATCGAAAGTGCCTATCCGAACAAGACTCTGGCACAGTTTCAAGGCAGCATCAGCAATTACGAGGGCGGCGCGTCCCTGAGCGCCGATCCTTCACGATATTTATCCTGTGTTGGGATTGGTTTCGGCACGTGGATGGACTATCGTTCTAATGACCTCGGCTGGTATACCGAACCCGATGAGTTCTATCTTAATCATTTCACACCGGAGACATTCAATCAGGCCATGGACATCTCTACCGATCTTGCCGAGTATTCATGGGTCTATACCCAAATTCCGGATTGGTATCTTGGCACGGTCCCGGAGGCTTACTTTAACGCGTTAGCCGACGTCACGGGACTGCCGCCCGCCGCGCCCTGTATTGCGTTGCTAAGGGCCAAGGACCCCTTCCCTTCCGACGGCGCCCAGAACGTTCACCCGAAGGTTGTGCTCAGTTGGGAAGCAGGCATCAAGGCCGCTTTACACGATGTGTACTTCGGCACCGATGCCGACGCGGTCGGCGATGCCAATAGAAGCGAGACGTTGGACGTGTATGTGGGACGACAGGATGCCTGTGAGTATGCTCCGGCCATTTTTCTTGAGCTGGGACAGACCTATTGCTGGCGTATTGACGAGGTCAACGACGTCAATATCTGGCAAGGCCGGGTCTGGCGTTTTACTGTTGACGACGGCAAAGCTACCTATTTGAGCCCTGCCAACAGCAGTTCCGATATTGCCCGCGAGGTGACCTTGAGCTGGTCGCCGGGTATCGTTGGTGCTTCGCACGACGTCTATCTGGGCACCGACCTTGATGCTGTCGGTGATGCCAATACATCTTCCGCTGAGTTCAGCGGCAACCAGGCTCTTGGGAATGAAAGCTACGATCCGCCCGGCCTTCTTGATTTGGGCCGGACTTACTACTGGCGGATTGACGAGGTCAATCCCGGCTACGCAGACAGCAAAGGGGATGTCTGGAGTTTCACCGTGGTGCGGTGTATAGTGGTCGATGACATGGAGAGCTACTGCACTGGTAGCGGTTGTGACAACCGAATTTACGATACCTGGATAGATTACTGGATTAACTTGACCGGTTCCATCATAGGGCTGGGGGTGGCCCCCGACCCGGTGCACGGCGGCAGCCAGTCTATGATGTTTGACTATGACAACGATTTTGAGTATGCACAATACGACTATTCTGAGACGGAGCGTGCCTTTGCCGAACCGTGCGATTGGGCGGCTTTGGGCGTGAAAGGGTTGACGCTTTGCTTCTATGGTGATGCGGGCAATGATGCGACCGAGACTGAGCAGATGTATGTTGGTCTGGAAGACAGCAGAGGGCCCACCGGCTACGCAGAGGTCAGGTACGGTGACAACGGCGAGGATATGAACGACATCAAGATTTCAGAGTGGCGGCAATGGAATATCGACCTTGGGGACTTCAATGATGCGGGTGTGGACTTGAAGAACGTCGCGAAGATGTATATTGGCTTTGGCGACCGGGATGAACCTGTGGCCGGTGGTAATGGTATCGTCTACTTTGACGATATAGAGGTGTGTACGCAGAGGTGCCTGGGTTCCGGACCGTATGCTGATCTGACCGGCGACTGCGTCGTTGGCTACAAGGACCTTAAGATAATGGCAGAGCAGTGGCTGGATGACGGCGGCACTGCAGATTTGCACGAGGATGGTGTGGTCAATTTTAAGGATTATTCCATTTTGGCGGAGAGCTGGCTTGATTCGGCACTGTGGCCGGTGCGGTAGAGACGCAAGATTTTGCGTCTCTACAGGATTCGACAGGAGGACTATGATGCATAGAAAATCGATTTTACTGGTGTTCGTTGTTTCTTTGCTGGGTCTTGCTGATAACGCTCCGGCATTTCCTATCAGGGTGGACGTCGGTGGTGGTAGCCTGAAGGCGGGGTGGACGCGGATGCCCGATGCGGGATACGGCAACGATGGTCAAGTTACGGTGGAGGGAGTAGATTTCGTCGCTTCGTGCTATCTGGCGGGGGATGAGAAATGGCGCAGCTATGCCGGTGGCGAGATTGGGGGCGATTATTTTGACTGCGACAACGGATACGGGGACCCGGAGGGTAGTATAATACTGACAATCAGCAACCTGCCGGCCGGCAGTTACGAGTTTACTTCGTACCATAATTATGCCATGCCGGACTATCGGTGTCCTCTTAATATTACGGTCAGCGGCAGCGGCGTCTCTTACTCGACGACGGCCACCAACGTGCCGGTGACTCAAAACACTGTCGATGATGTTGGTCTTGGCAGCGGTACGGTTGAGTTTACAACTACAAGCAGTGCCGATGTGATTATCCAATTTACACCAACCTGCAATACCAGGCCGGCCGGTATGATGTGCCTGAACGGCTTCGAGCTGGATACGGCGGGGCCCACGGTGGCGTTTGATTTGGCAGCGTCTGGGGCCCTGGAAACGGTGAGTCCAGCCGTTCTCAGTGTGAGTTTGTCGGAAGCGATAGGCGAGACGGTTACGGTCAACTACTCGGTTAGCAGCGGCACGGCTGAAGGCAGTGGCGTGGACTATACATTACTGGGAGATGGAACGTTGACTTTCGTGGCCTGGGATGCGAGCGAGACAATCAGTATCGACATTGTCAACGACGGTGAAGATGAAGAGAATGAGACAGTAATTGTCGAATTGTCGAATCCGAGTGGCGTGGAATTGGGGGCTATAACGCAGCATACCTATACAATCATCGACCCAAGGCCGGATGTAGAATTCGACGCAGCCAGCAGCAGCGGCCCGGAAGACGTCACTCCGGTCAATATTGCGGTGAGTCTGTCGGTCGGCACAGCCAGTACGGTGACAGTGGATTACTCGGTTAGCGGGGGCACGGCCGATGGCGGCGGCGTGGACTATACGCTTTTGGGAGACGGCACGTTGACGTTTGACCCCTGGGAGACGAGCCAAAACGTAAGCATTGCGATTGTTGACGATCCATGCGAAGAGGGGCCGGAGACGATTGAGCTGACGCTATCGGCGCCAAACAACGCGAAGCTGGGAGACATAAGCCAGCACACTTTTACGATAAACGATGATGAGCTGGGGCCGACATATATCAACTCACTTGGGATGGAATTCGTTTTGGTCATGCCGGGGACGTTCACGATGGGAGAAGGTGACGGTCACAGGATACAGGATTCCGGCAGTCTGGATTATGACGAGCAGCCGGCACATACCGTCACCATCAGCAAGCCTTTTTATATGCTCAAGATGAAAGTCTCTCAAACGCACTACGAGCAGGCGGGCCTTGGCGGGTCGGCTTCGGATGTGAGCTGGAATGACGCCAACGCTTTTGCCGAATGGCTTGGCCAACAGGACGGTATGAACTACCACTTGCCGACTGAAGCTCAATGGGAATATGTTTATGAGAACCCCGGGGCGGTGCAGGACATGAGCGGCAGGGAATGGGTTCAGGATTGGCACGGGACATATCCGCACGACGAAGTGACGGACCCTGTCGGCCCGGCGAACGGCGTTCTGAAGGTCATTCGTGGCAACGGTCGGGACCGCTGGGCTTTGCCTACTAATGCGACGTACGACCCCTGGTACCTTGGCGAAGCAGGGGCGTGCAGTTTCCGGCTGGTGATGGAATATGATTCTCCCGAAGCCCCGTACGTTTCACCGGCTGTATTCTGCCAGGCGGCTATTAAGCAGAGTACGGCACCTGCGCTGCAAGGGCCTGATGCGGGCGTGCCTTACTTCACCGTGCGTTTCTCGATGCCGATTCCGCCGGATAACATTGAGGACGGTGTTGCTTCAATGTTAGGCTGTTGTGCGTCAACGATGCACCACAGTCACTCTCCGGGATTTGAAATAATGCCCAACGGCGATGCGTTAGCCGTTTGGTTCACCGCCCATGCCAGTGAATATGCCCAGGATGTCAGATTTGTTCAAGCTCGTCTTCGTTACGGCTCCGACCAGTGGGATATGCCTGAATTGTTCTGGGATATGAAGGGTATGAACGATGAGAGCGGTTTGTTATGGACCGAAGATGACGGGACAGTGCACTTCTTCGGTGGGGGCCGAATTGCCAATTCGGACAGGCGGCCGTTTGTGATGGCTGTCTCGAACGACAGCGGCGCCACGTGGGAGTTGAAGCGGCCGTACTTTCCAGTACTGGCGGTGAATTTCACCGCACAGCCCGTTGTGAACGCCTGGCGGCAAAACAGCAGTACAATATACATGGTGACTGACGGTGATGGCTCAAACAGCATTGTGTGGCGGAGTACCGACAATGGGGTGACCTGGAACGATATGGGGGGGAGAACCAACGGGCGTCACTCGACGATTGTTCCGATTGGCAGTTCGGGCGAGCTGCTCTCACTCGGCGGCAAGAACAGCGATATCGGTGGTTATATGCCCTGGAATAAGTCGCCCAACTGGGGGGCCGGCTGGCCCGACGAGGGGCCGACGTCTTTTGCGCCGCTGGGCAGCAATCAGCGGCCCTGCGTTATCCGGCTGGCGAACGGCAAGCTGGCGTTTTGCAGCGATGCACAGCATCGAAACAATTATAAGCCACCCAGCAGTTATGATTATGGCTGCATCGTTGCGCTGTCGGATAACGATGGGGCGAGCTGGTACATTAAGAATCTTCCGGTGACACTGCCGCACGAGTCCGACCGGGACTATGGGACTTTAGGCTACTCGACAATACGCCAGGCTCCAAGCGGTGTCATTCACATCCTGACAACTATGACGCATCCCTGTCTGCATTACGAGTTGAACGAGGCCTGGATTTATTCGGGCGAAGGTGATATTCCACCGGAGACCACCGGCGGGACAGTGAACCAATACAGCGAATATTATCCCGGCGGGGCGCTCAAGGCGACCTGGAGCGCCAGAACCTGTCCCAACGGCCGGTACCTGCTGTACGGGACGGAAACTTCGTATTACGAGGACGGGACGAGGGAATATGAAGCCACTTACGAAAACGGGCGCAAGCTCGGCACTGAAACTTACTGGGGGCCGGATGGAACCAAGATTTGGAGCTGGCAGCATTATGGTACCAATTTCGGCGTGTGGAGCCATTACTGGTGGACCGGGTTTAAGAGGATAGAGTCACGCTGGGATACATATCCGGCGCCCAGAGACCTGCCGAGCCGTAATTTCAGCGGCAGGGTGGCTAACGGTGAGACGTACCATTGGGGTCGATGCGGAGAGGCGGAGGAGGCGTGGAGTTTCGTGGACGGCGAACTGATAGACGCAGCCCCGCTGCCTGAGCCACAGTTTAACAGGGCTGATTTTAACGGGGACGGTATTGTTGACGGGCAGGACCTGGGGACTTTTGTTGAGGAGTGGCTGAGCCGCTGCCGTATAAACCAGTGGTGCGAGGGCCGTGATATTAACAAGAACGGCAAGGTTGATTTTTACGATTTTGCCGTCCTTACCCTGGAATGGCTTGTGAAGTGCCCGTAGAAGAAGGGGCGGTTCGTGAACCGCCCGTACAGGAAGGTGAATACTATGTTGCGAAAAAGCGTGTACCTGGCTGTTGTTATCCTGGTGGCTGGCGTGGTAACCAGCGCCTCGGCGATGTCGCTGAAGGGGGCATTCTATTTCAGGGCTGACTCGGACGGCAGTGCCAGAATAGGCCCGCATCCGGATGTGATGGTGCGTTTGGGTGACGGCGAGGATAAGCTCATATTCCGGCGGGACAAAGGGTATCTGCCGGTATGGTACACCGAGGGGTACCCAGAGCAAGATTTACCCATAGAGATAAGTCGCAGCAACTGCGAGAACACCGTCAATTCTTTCTCGCGGGTGTTCGTGATAGAAAGCAATCCGGCCCGTGCGATAGTACACTGGCGTTATGCACGTGATTGCAGTAATGTCGGGGTGACGGGATGGGTGGACGAGTATTTCACGGTTTATCCGGACGGTGTGTGCATAAGAACAATCAAGAATGCAGCAGGAACCAGCTTTGAACAGTGGAACACCACGGCTCCGGATATTAGGACGATGCAGTTGCTGCCCGAAGGTATCGAGCCTCTGCCCGCCGAATGGCTTGATCCTGCGGTGCTTTCTGTGACCTCCGGCGACTACACCTACGAAGGCTTCACCGAGGAACGCCGATGCTATACGCTGCAATGTAACGTCACCAGTGATCCGACGGTCTTGAACGCTACGCTTGAGACGTCCGGCGGCAAGTCAATTCACGACCCTGTGATTGTTATCAAGAACTGGGGTGATGCCGAAGCGCAGGTAAGCGTTGATGGGCAGAGCTTCGGAGACTGCTGCGTTGGTTACGTCGATGATATGTATGGGGACCACCTTGTTGTGTGGCTTGGGCTTGAAACGACCGCTTCGACTGATATCTGTATCACTCCCACTGGTGGAAGCGGCGAGTTTATAAACAGGGCGCCGCCTGGCGATTTCGGTTATGACTTCGACGCAGATGTGCCGCCGCTGCCGATGGGTTCGCCGGAGCCTGGGCCGTTCGGGGCCTATTATACGCGTCTGAAGTTCAACAACCGATTTGATGAGCTGTGGCGGGTGGGGGAGCATACAGATGTAGTTGTCCAATTTGATGATAACGCCCACCGATTTGTCTTCTGGCGGGGCGCCAACTATATTCCGCACTGGGCTTCTGATACCAGTGAAACCCAGTACTCTAATTGGTATGACACGCAATTCGTCGAGCGTCGTGGTAGTGAATGGGGTCTTGACGGCTGCTGTGAGCCGATGCAGGACTGGGAGTGCAGGTATTCCCATGCCCGCATTATTTCGAGCAATCCCGCCCGTGCTATTGTTCACTGGCGCTATGCACCCTGTGACAAGCACTACGATATTCCCCGGGACGGCGGCGGCGATATCTGGGGCGATTGGGCGGAGGAATACTTTACGATATACCCCGACGCTGTCAGTGTTCGTAAAGTTACTGCATACAGCTCCCGCACCGGCGGCTTCGATATGGAAAGTCCCCATATAGAATTCCACGAAGCGATTCCGGTTACAAATCCGGGCACCGTTCCGGAGGATAACATACACTGGAACGCACTTTCGGCGACGGATTACGACGGTAATAAAAGGGACTGGCTTGCTGAAGATGTCGATGGTGGTGCAATGACGGACCTTGATGAAATTGAAGACAGGCCTATCATGGTTGTGAGGATGAAAGGCAGTACGGTACCGATTACTGTTGTAGAAGGCAATTCTGTGGAACACGATCCGGTTGGACAGGATAATTGCAGGCCGTTTAACGCATACGACGACTGGCCGGCTTGGCCTGAAGGTGATCGCAGCGGAGGCGCAGGCGGCTGGTATTGGGAAGAAGACCCTGACACACATTGTTACAGGAATTTCTGGACAAAGTACCCATCGCATTGTTCGATACTGCATTTGAAGTGGAAGGATTATGAACATCAGGTAAATGAGAAAAGAACCAAGTTAATGTTATTTGGCATGTTCGATGCCGCCCAGGCGGCTAATGTGAATAACGTGATTGCGTTGGCCCGGTCCTGGGAGTATGCTCCTGCTTTGACTATTACCAGTCTTGGCTTTTCCGGCGGCGAATATGACAAGACAGAGCGGGCATACAAGATATTACGGACTTCAGCCGACGCGAAATTGCTGAGCTTTACCCTGCAAGCCTGGTCGGGTTCGCCGGTTGTCAATCCCTGCTTTGTAATTGAGAACTGGGGCAGTGGCAGGGCTGGGGTGGTTATCGACGGACAGGTGGTAGAGCCGGGTCCTGACTTCCGCCAGGGAATTGAAGAGAGCGCCGATGGAGTATTATCACTGGTGGTATGGGTCAGGAAGGAGTCAACGTCGCCAATCGATATTACAATAATGAAGCCCTTCGGCCTTGTGGACCTTGCGAACATATCTGACCGGTGGCTCGAGCGCTGTCGCATTAACAAGTGGTGCGAAGGCTGGGACCTTAACCACAGCCGCAGCATTGATTGTGACGATTTTGCTATCTTTGCTTTGCAATGGGTTAACGGGTGTCCGTAGACCTTAAAGCAGGGGCGGTTCGCGAATCACCCCTACGGATCCGTGCAAGTTTGCAGCCAATTCAGGGTCTATGCTGGATAATTCAGTATGGCCCCCACTTTATCGGAACCAGCCCAAACCCAAATTCTAAGAATCAAGGTCTGCGGATGTTAAGTGCATTCTATTTTGCCCGGCTGGGTAAATTAGATTGACCCAAAAAGGGTAATCTGCGATTATACCCTGTCCGCCGGTGGCGGATTTTGCGGGAACTTTTTGGGGTGATATTGGTCTAATTAAAGAGAAAAGACGTGATAGAAGCGTCAAATGTCAAGATTGATGATGCCGTGCTGGTCGAGCGGTGCCGTCGGGGTGATTCGGCGGCGATGGAGCGGCTGATACTCAGGTATCAGAATCGCATCTATAACGTTATATTGAAAATGTGTGCAAACACCGACGATGCTGCGGAACTAACGCAGGAAACCTTTGTCAAAGTAATAGAGAATATCGATAAGTTCGAGGGCAGAAGCGGCTTTTATACGTGGGCCTTCAGAATAGCTGTTAACCTGACTTTGAATTACTGCCAGAGGAGCGTCAGGCTCGGATACAGGTCGCTGGATGCCGACGACGATGAGCGCAACCGTTCCGCCATCGGCGGATTGAAGGAGTTTTTGAGCGATGATAGTTCGCCCGACCCGGCTGCGGTTGCTCAGAACAAGGAGTTGTGCGGGATAGCTGCGAAAGCGTTGATGAAACTGGATGAGGCACAAAGAGCAGTAGTTGTCCTGCGGGATATTGAAGGTATGAGTTACGCTCAGATGGCAAAGGTGCTGAGTATTGAAGTGGGGACAGTTAAAAGCAGATTGAGCAGGGCCAGAAGCAGTCTGAGAGAGATTTTGGAGACGATGTTGCAATGAAAGAAGAAAATCCGAATATCGAAGAGCTGCTGAATAGCTTCATTGACGGGGAGCTGACGGAGAGACATCGGACTGAGGTTGAGCGGCTGATATCGCACGATGCGCGAGCTGCACAGCGGCTGCGGGAGCTGCAAAAGTGCAAGATGCTGGTTAGCTCCCTGCCCCGTGCGGAGGCTCCGGCAGAGATGTTAGAGCGGATAAGAGCTTCGCTGGAAAGGGAAACAGTGCCGGACCAGCAGCCGGAACGTTTCAACGAGCGTAGAGGAGCGAGGCATTTGCTGGCTCGCAGGGTTTTGACTGCCGCTGCTATGATTGGACTGACGGCTGTTTTGGGAGCGGTGATTTACACGATTGTAGTCCCTGAGAGCGGCCCAGGAATGCCCATTGCTGTTGAGGATTCGCGGCCGGTGGATAGAGTGGAGTCGGCATTTTATGGCAGGCTTGAGCTGAAGACAAGTAATTTGGTTGCGGTTGACGCCTCTATTAACAGGGCGATTGAGGAAAACGGCCTTTCGGACTATGCCAGTGAGAGAAGGCAAGGGGACAAAGGCGTGTACACTCTTAGCTGCAGCCGCGAAAGCTTACGTTTGCTGTTGGGTGATTTGGAAGGTATATGGGAGAGATTTGATTCGGCAACGCTGTTTGTTGAGACTAACCAGTTCGGCGAGCAAGTAGTGGTTGACACAGTTACGGCTGAGCAGATTGGTGCGATTGTCAACCAGGGTACCCTTACGAAGCGTATCGAGCTGTCAGAGGATTTTGCTGCCTTGAACGACATGGCCGGGCTCTTGCCGGGCAGGAATATATTAGCTGCCATCGATGATACAGGGGGCGATTTAATAACAATACCAAAGCCGCGTTTGACTCGGCCTATAAAGGCGACTAAAGCACCGGCACCTCAAGTGAAAGATGAGGAAATGGTGCATCTGACTATTGTGCTTGCAGGCAGCGAATAATGGATTGCTGATTTGGCTATCCTCCACGGGCGGACAGGCAACGAGAGAACAAAGGAATGCTTGATACACAAAAGTGCTGTCTGGTAATTGTTGACGTTCAGGGCAAGCTGGCGCAACTGATGTATGACAGGGACGGTTTATTCAAGAACATCCAAATTCTCATCAAAGCCGCCAAAATCCTCGATATTCCAATCGTGTGGTGTCAACAGTGTCCTGCGGTTCTGGGGGTGACGGTGCCCGAGATTGCGGAGCTACTTTCCGATCACGAGCCTATAAACAAATCCACTTTCAGTTGCTGCCGGAGCGAAATTCAGGAAGTTAGCAGCCTAAATCAGGCTGTTTTCTTTTTGTCTTTTGTGTCTGTTTTGGTTTTGTCGGCGGATTTTGGTTCTTTGGTTTTTTTCTCGGCTTTCTTTTTGGCCGTGTCCGTATCGGGCTTGCCTTTCTCGCCTTTTTCGCCCTTTTTGTAGCTTTCACTCCGGTAATCGGTTTCGTAGAACCCGGAGCCTTTGAAGATTAACCCGGAGCCGGCGCCGATGAGGCGTTTCAAGCTCGCTTTACCACACTTCGGACATTTGCGGAGGGACCTGGCGGTTATGGCCTGGAACTGCTCAAACTCATGTTTGCAATTCCCACATATATACTCGTAAGTCGGCATAGTAATTATTCCGTATCCGGCGCCTCGTCGGTTGTTTTTTCTTGTTCGTCTTGTTGTGATGGCAGCGTGCTGATAATCGCTTTCGTTGGTCGAATGACTCGGCCATTCAATTTGTATCCTTTTTGAAATTCTTCGAGCACGATGTTCTCTTCTGTGTCAGGCTCGGGCTTTTGCATCATAGCCTCGTGAAGGCTTGGGTCGAATTTTTCGCCCAGCGCCTCTATCTGCTGCACGCCGTGTGATTTCAGGATATCGAGCATCTGGTCATAGATAATCTGTATAGCTTTGGTCAGGACGTCCACGTTGTCAGCCGACTGTGCATTTTGGAGCGTGTGCTCAAAATTATCCAAAGCCGGCAGCAGTGTCTTTATTATTTTTTCCTTTTCGTAAAGAATTGTGTCGGTAATTTGTTTGGGAGCTCGTTTTTGGAAATTTGCATAGTCGGCGCTGACGCGCTGCAGCTTTTCAAACATCTCGTCTTTTTCTGCCTGCAAATCGTCTATTTGTTGACGAAGTTCTTCGGCCTCACTATTCCTGGGCTTCGAAGGTTCTTGTTCTTTTGGTTTTTCTTTACTTTTGTGTTTCATTCCACCCTCGGCGGATTACCGAAATATTTTTTTAATTTCTCGAAGAAGGTTGTGGATTGGGGGGAAACCGTTTTATTTTCCGTTTTAGCGAATTCTCTCAGCAGTTCCTGTTGTTTAGCGTTCAGTTTCGCTGGAGTTTCGATAGTGATTTGCACAAGTTCGTCACCGATTCGGCCTGTTCGCATGTTGGGCAGACCCTGCCCTTTTATTCTAAAGACGCTCCCGTATTGCGTGCCCGACGGGATTTTCAGCCCTCGTGTGCCGTTCAGGCTTGGCACATCAATTGTTGTCCCCAGCGACGCTTGGGTAAAACTTATGGGGACAACAGCGATAAGATTGTTTCCGTCACGCTGCAGAAATTCGTGAGGTTTTACTCTTACGTAGCAATAGAGGTCACCTCTTGGTCCACCGCTTCGGCCAGGCTCACCTTCGCCGGCGATTCTTATACCCTGTCCTTCGTGAACGCCGGCCGGGATTTTAACATTAACGATTCTCTTTTTAGGTACTCTCCCCGTGCCTCTGCATTTCTTGCAGGGATTGGTAATAATTTGCCCGCTGCCTCTGCATTGCGGACAGGTAGAGACCATCTGGAAGAAGCCGCCGCCTCTGGTGACCTGGCCGGTTCCGTTGCATCCTGGACATCGGCCGGGTGAGGTTCCTCTGGCAGAGCCGCTGCCCGTGCAGTCGGAGCAAATATCCTGCCGGGTGAATTCGATGGTCTTCTCAGCCCCTTTAGCGATGTCGTTCAGCACCAGGTCGACGGAGGTTTCAAGGTCGTAGCCGCGGGTCGGTCCGCTTCGTCTTGTTCTTCTTCGTCCTCCCATCCCGAACAGGTCACCGAGGTCGCCGAAGCCGAAGATGTCTTCGAAGATACTGCCGATGTCCTGCCACCTCATATGCGTGTAGTCACGCATGCCCATTCCGCGAAGGCCGTCGTGTCCGAACTGGTTATAACGCTGGCATTTCTCAGGGTCGCTTAGGACTTCGTAGGCCTCGGCGCACTCTTTGAACTTTACCTCGGCCTCTTTGTCATCCGGGTTCTTATCGGGATGATACTTGATTGCCATACGCCGATATGCGCGTTTGATGTCATCGGCGGAGGCGTTCTTGCTTACCCCCAGAACTTCATAATAATCACGTTTGGCCATTTTCTCGTATCTCGTTGTTCGTATATCGTATATCGTCAGAGTTTCTTAATCAGATTTGAGGTCATTCGACCAATATGATCTAACCTTTCAAGCAAAACAGATTCTTCGCTCTCCGTTATGTACTTTAGCTCTTTTGATATCGTTATTTGTGTTTCCAGCTCGGCACAGCTCCCTGAGGACAAGTACAGAAATTGCTTGTATTCCTTGTTATGGAATTTCCTGAAGCCTTCTGCTATATTCGATGGTATGGAGACAGCAGCTCGCCTCATTTGAGCAACTAACCCATAGGTTTCCTGTTTTGGGAATCTCTGTGTCAACTGATACGTGTCTTTAACCAGCGTTATGCCTTTTTTCCAAACTTCCAGTTCTCTATATGTCTTTATCCCCATGTCACCGGCCCGACGAAATACGATATACGATATACGAGTTACCTTACTGAGCCGGGTATAGGTTCTTTGTCTTTATCGTCGTCTTTCAGGTCGGTTACCAGCACGTTAGTAGTTAACATCAGAGCTGCCACGGAAGCGGCATTTTGCAGGGCGGTTCTGGCAACCTTTGCAGGGTCTATGATTCCGGCCTTGAACATATCGACAAACCGGCCGGTATTGGCGTCATAGCCGATGTTTTCATCCTCTTGCAATTTTTCCAGCAGTTGAGCGACAACCACATCGCCCTGGTCGCCGGAATTGTCTGCGATCTGACTTGTGGGCGATTTTAGAACATTGCTAACGATATCGAAGCCGATTTTTTCATCGCCTCTTGCCTTTGCCCTTGCCTTTTCCACCTCGCTGATGGCACGCAGGAAAACAACACCGCCGCCTGGGACAACGCCTTCTTCGGTTGCCGCTCTTGTGGCGTGAAGTGCACTCTGGAGCAGGTCCTTACGCTCCTTCATTTCTGTCTCGGTTGCTGCGCCTGCTTTGATGACGGCAACTCCGCCGGTCAGTTTTGCGAGCCGTTCCTGCAGTTTTTCGCGGTCGTAGTCGCTGGTTGTTTTTTCAATTTGGTTGCGGATTTGCTCGCAGCGAGCGTCTATGTCTTTCTTTTTGCCGCCGCCCTCGATTATTGTGGTTTTGTCCTTGTCAGTAACGATTTTTTTGGCCTGGCCTAATTGTGAAAGCTCAATGCTTTCCAGCTTTATACCCAGGTCCTCCGTTATCACCTGTCCGCCGGTCAGAACGCCCATATCGGCTAACATTGCTTTTCTGCGGTCGCCGAAGCCGGGTGCTTTGACGGCACAGACTTTCAGGACGCCCTGGAGGCGGTTAATGACCAGTGCTGCAAGTGCCTCGCCTTCGACGTCCTCTGCAACAATCAATAACGGCTTAGCGACTTGAGCGATTTTTTCGAGTAGCGGCAGAAGCTCGCGAACATTCGATATTTTCTTCTCGTGCAGCAGGATATAGGCATCTTCAAGTACTGCTTCGAGCGTTTCCGATCTGGTCATAAAGTATGGGGAGATGTAGCCCTTCTCGAACTGCATACCTTCGACGACGGTCAGCTCGTTTTCCATACCTTTGCCCTCTTCGATTTCGATAACACCCTCTCTGCCGACCTGGTCGATTGCATCAGCCAAGATTTCGCCGACTCCCGAGTCATTGTTGGCGCTGATGGTAGCGACTTTTGCAATATCATTATGGCCTTTTACCGGGTTGCTGATCGACTCGATAAAGCTGGTGACAACTTCCACTGCCTTGCTGATTCCTCGCTGGATGGCCATAGGATTTGCGCCGGCGGTTACGTGCTTCAGCCCCTCGCTGTAGATTGCTTCTGCAAGAACGGTTGAAGTGGTTGTTCCATCGCCCACAACGTCGGAGGTCTTGCTGGCAACCTGATTGACCATTTTTGCGCCCATATTTTTGAACGGTTCCGGCAGCTCGATTTCTTTGCTGACCGAGACGCCGTCCTTGGTTACTTTCGGCGAGCCCCAGCTTTTTTGCAGGATGACGTTTCTGCCGGTAGGCCCGAGAGTGACTTTTACCGCCGCAGCCAATTGTGACAGCCCGTCCTTAAGATGCATTCGTGCTGCTTCATCAAACATTAATTGCTTTGCCATTTTCTATTACCTCTACAAAATACGTCTATATGTTGACGTGGTTTATTATTTGCATTCATAGTTTACTTTTCAACAATTCCGAGGATGTCACTTTCCCGCAGAATTACATGTTTTTCTCCGTCGATTTCGACTTCGTTTCCCATGTATTTGCCGTAGATAACCTTGTCGTTTTTCTTTACAGACATTTTGCTTCTTTTGCCGTCGTCGAGCAGTTTGCCCGGGCCGGCGGCAATAATCTTTCCGATTTGCGGTTTTTCCTTTGCCGTGTCCGGCAGATAAATGCCACCGGTGGTTTTCTCTTCAGCCTCTGACTGTTTTATTACAACTCTATCATCCAAGGGTCTAAGTTTCATAATTCACTCCTTGATTTAGCTCGTAGTTATTGGTTCGTGGTTCATAGCAAAATAATCGAGTATCTTGTGTTTTTGCTTTTTGCTTTACATCATACCCATGCCGCCCATTTCGCCACCCATTCCACCGCCCATTCCGCCGGGCGGCATACCGCCTGGGCCGCCCTCTTTTTCTTGGGGTTTTTCTGTGACAAGGCAATCGGTGGTCAGAAGCAAACCGGCTATGCTCACGGCGTTTTGCAGAGCGATTCGTGTTACCTTTGCCGGGTCGATGACACCAGCTTCGACCAGGTCTTCGTACTTGTCTGTGTCGGCGTTATAGCCGAAGCCGCCTTTGCCTTCGGTGACTTTGTTGACAACGAGGTTCGCAGTTGCACCGGCGTTGGCGGCAATATAATAGCAGGGCATTGTAAGTGCCTTAGCTACTATATCGGCTCCCGTTTGCTCATCGTCTTTAAGTTTTAATTGCTTGACAGCATCGATACAGCGGATAAGTGCTACACCGCCGCCGGCGACGATACCTTCTTCGATGGCCGCGCGCGTGGCGTGAAGGGCGTCTTCGATTCGAGCCTTCCTTTCTTTCATTTCCGCCTCACTGGCGGCCCCAACATTGATTTGGGCAACTCCGCCGGTTAGCTTGGCAAGCCGTTCCTGGAGCTTCTCGCGGTCATAATCGCTGGTTGTGGTCTCTATTTCGCTTTGGATTTGCTTGATTCTGCCGCTGATGGCTCCTGCGCTGCCGACGCCTTCAATGATGATTGTGTTATCGTTGTCGATGGTTACTTTCTTGGCCTGTCCGAGCTGTTTGATACTGATATTCTCCAGTTCGATGCCCAGGTCTTTGAAAATCGGCTCTGCACCTGTCAGGGTTGCTATGTCGGTCAGCATTGCTTTTCTGCGGTCACCGTAGCCGGGTGCCTTGACGGCTGCAACCTGAAGGACGCCTTTTAGTTTGTTGACTACCAGTGTTGCCAATGCTTCGCTCTCGACATCTTCGGCGATAATCAGCAGAGGTCTTTTGCCTTTTGCAGTCTTTTCGAGCAGCGGCACGAGCTTGGCTACGTTGCTGATTTTGTCTTCGTGAACGAGTATGTATGGTTTTTCCAGTTCGCAGGTCATATTCTCGGGGTCGGTTACGAAATGGGGGGAAAGGTAGCCGCGATCAAACTGCATGCCCTCAACAAACTCAACGGTTGTCTCGAGACTTTTGCCTTCTTCAACGGTGATGACACCATCTTTGCCAACGCGCCGGAAGGCTTCGGACATAATCTTTCCTATTTCTATGTCGTTGTTTGCCGAGACCGAGGCGATATTGATTATGTCGTCCTTCCTGGTGATGTCAATGGGCTTTGCCAGGGCGGCCAGTTTGTCAGTCACGGCCCTGGAAGCCTTTTGCATACCGCGGTTTAGGGCCATAGCGTCGGCGCCGGCTGCCAGATTTCGATATGCCTCCTTGAACATCGCTTCGGTGAGCACAGTGGCGGTTGTTGTTCCGTCACCGGCAATTTTTGATGTCTTGCTTGCCGCTTCTTTCACGAGCTTTGCGCCGAGGTTTTCGTTCTTGTCGATAAGCTCAATTTCTTCGGCAACAGTCACTCCGTCTTTTGTTACGGTGGGTCCGCCCCAAGTCTTGTCGAGGACAGCGTTTCGGCCTTTTGGGCCGAGGGTTGATTTTACCGCTTCTGCGAGTTTTTGGACGCCGGCCAGCAACCCGGCCCTGGCGTCAGATTCAAATGCTAAATTTTTAACTGCCATAATAACTTCTCTCCTTAATTGCCGTTTTGTGCGATTCGATAGTTTAGTCCGAGTTCAATTTATAACAAAGTAGCAAAAAATATACCAGCTTTAAGTGGTGGAGGCTTCGTTGCAAAACTTTTTGCCCTAACTGTTTTTGGAATGGGCAGTTAGGTAATCCACAAATTAGATAACGTGAGGAGTGAGACTGCATTCCTGGTCGCGAAAAATGCCAATTTTGGCACATAAGAGAGCCGACTACGCCAAGTTGACAGGTGGGAAGAGATAGCGTACAGCGTGCAGCGGAGAGCGAATATGCAGTGAATCAAGGGGGCGGATTTTAGAGATGAGATTGAGGGTGAATGGACAGTTGGTTTGGCGGGAATTGGGCAGAATATCGAACCAAACACGCAAGTTTTAACAAGAAAACAGAAAAGAAGAGGCCTTGATTCTGAGTCAAAATCAAGGGTGGTTCGAAGCAAATACGCAAGCGCCTGTTGTGAAAATCGGTATAATGTGGGGACATTTCAGGACACAATCGTTGATTCTGAGGTAAAAATGGGGGTGGTGGTCAAGAACAATTCCACGGAATTTCGCATGACTGGTGCAAGTCGTGCGAAAAAGGGGGTCAAAAATTGATAGAAATTGACAGAAATTAACAGAAATTCGCAAAAATTCACAAAAAATTCACAAAAATGAGCACTTTTTGGCACTTTTCGAAAAGGCGACTTGCGTGTTTGCGCGCGCGGAGCGCGTGTGTCGCTCGTCGCTCGTGACCTAGGAAAAAATGGTGGAGCCTTCGGCTGCGCTCGGGACGGAAGACAGAAGGCAGTCCTATGAACTCCTTACGGAGAAGACGGAAGACAGAAGACAGACGACGGAAGACAGTCCTATGGACTCCTTACGGAGAAGAGGGACGATGGACGATGGGGGATGGAAGGCGGAAGGAATATCGAATATCGAACAAGGAATATCGAATGTCGAAGTGGGCGGGAGGCAGGAGTTAGGAGTCAGGAGGGGGAGGGGGCGGTGGAATTTTGAGTCGAAAATTTTTTGGAAATGTTCTGTACAGCAAAGGGTCAAATGGTATAATGAAAATTGCCCTTGGATGGTTTGCTGAGGGTAAAATTCGGAGGTCAAGAAATGGCACGCTACCATGCCCATTGCGGGCAATTAAACTGGGGTGGGCGGCGGTGCGCGCTACAAATACTAACAATTTTTGAGGAGAGGTGAAAATGCACGGGACCAATACAACAATAAGGCTGGTAATATCAGCCTTTCTACTGGCAATGGTGGGCACTGCTGCCGGGCGAGTCATATACGTCGACAGCAATGCTCCCGGAGCGACTCACGACGGGGCAAGTTGGGCTACGGCGTTCAAATACCTACAAGATGGACTGGCTAGCGCATCTGCTGGGGACGAGATTTGGGTGGCTGACGGTACCTACAAGCCGGATGCAAATACTGCCAATCCTGACGGTAGCGGCGACCGGGGGGCTGCTTTCCAGTTGAAGGACGGGGTGGGTATTTACGGGGGGTATGCGGGTTTTGGTGAGCCGGAGCCAAACGCGCGGGACGTTGAGCTGTACGAGACGATTCTCAGCGGGGACCTTGACGGCAATGATGTTGATGTGAACGAGCCAAGTGATTTGAAGAATGAGCCGACGCGGGGGGAGAACAGCTATCACGTGGTGACGAGCGTGGAGAACGACGAGACGGCGTTGCTGGATGGGTTCGCAATTACGGGCGGTAATGCGTACTGGGGCGAACACTGGAGTGACTGGAACGGAGGCGGTGTCTATTCGTTCAACAGCAGCGTGAGGATAGTGAACTGCACAATAAGGGGCAACTGGGCCAGTCTGGGCGGGGGGATTTGCTGTCGCGGTGGCAGCCCAACGATGAGCAGCTGCACTGTAAGTGGGAACGGGGCGGGGGGATGGGAGGGCCGAGGCGGCGGCATCTATTGCAAGGGCGGCAGGCTTGAAGTTACCAGTTGCATAATAACAAAGAATGCGGTTGTGGGCAGGTATGCGCAGGGCGGAGGAGTCCACGGTTGTGGCGGCCCGATCAGGGACAGTGTTATCACCGGGAATTTTGCCCAAGATTTGGCCGGCGGTCTGAACGAGTGTGACGGCCCGATCATTGGCTGTACTATCAGCAACAATGTAGCTGGACGTGATACCGGTGGGCTAGCTCGCTGCGACGGGCCGATCATCGACTGTGAAATCAGCGGCAACGTGGCCGAAGAAGAGGATACCGGCGCTTTGGGTCTGTGCGGGGATTTAATCAACTGCGTTATTGTCGGCAACTCGGCGGGGAGAGACGCAGGGGCGATGGGTATCGGCTCCAGGGATGTCATTAACTGCATCATCAGCGGCAACCGGGCGGGCGGCAATGGCGGCGCACTGCGCGGCTTCGACGGTGTTATTACCAACTGCACCATCACCGGCAACTATGCCAGCGGTCAGGGTGGGGCCATGCACGATGGCCAGGGGCTGATAAGCAACTGTATCGTCTATGGGAACGAGTCGGGTGATTCTTCGGTTTTGAGCGAGTCTTCTGTTCCATCCTATAGTTGTGTGCAAGAGGACTGTAACGGGACGGGGTGTATTGTTGCGGATCCACATTTTGTGGAGGACGGATATTGGGCCGATGCAAACGACGCAAACCTCGTCGTTGAGCCTAATGATCCGAACGCTGTATGGATTGAGGGTGATTATCATTTGTTGGCTGGTTCGCCGTGTATTGATGCTGGGGACCCCAATTACGTAGGTGAGCCTAATGAGACAGATTTGGACGGCAATGCGCGTATAGTGGATGGTGACAACGACGGAAACTCAGTGATTGATATGGGGGCATACGAGTTTTTTATGCTGCCGATTGAAGTGGAAATGAAATTTACGCCGCGGGCGTTGAATCCGGAAAGTAAGGGCAGGTGGGTTAAGGCGCATTTTGTCCTGCCAGAGGGGTATGCGGTTGGGGACGTGGATGCTAATAGTCCGGCTGTGATTGAGCCGGGGGGTATTGAGTCGGAATATATGAATGTCTTTGTTAATGAAGATGGGCTGGTTAAGATTGAGGCGGCGTTTAGCCGGGGTGAGTTTTGCGGTATTGTAACAGGTGATGAGGGCATTGAAGTAACTGTTGTAGGCCGGCTTACCAGTGGTCAGCAGTTTTATGGTACGGACATAGTCAAGATAACGAGTAACGCTCTGAAGTATCTTGCGAGTTTGGCATCTTACTGGCTTGAGGCGGGGTGCGGTAAGCCGGATTGGTGCGGGGGGCTTGACGTTGACCAGGATTCTGTGGTTAATTTCGTAGATTTTGCGCTGTTCGAGAGCTGCTGCATTGAAATCGTCGCCGAATGAGCAGGTTAGAATGGGCGGATTTGGTCGGGCGGGCGTGGGGGATACATTTTCGATTTTTGACTTGCGATTTACGATTGAGGATTGAGATTGCCGCGTCGTCCCGATGAATCGGGACTGCTTTCAGAGATGACAATTTGGATAGAGCCTTGGGCTTGGCTCAGGATGACAAACGGAGGTTGCGGCAGACAGGGGGGAAAATCCAAATACCTACTTGACGTGCAGAGTCTATGTGAGTATAAGGTTGATTTGTCTGGACTTATCTGGAATGTAGAGGTAAATTTATGTGTCGAGAAGAAATGAGGTTTTTTAGTATGGAGTATTGCAATGCGAAAGATGTGGACAAAAAAAGATGTTGAACTGCTGAGAAAACTATATCCGACCGCGCCTGAAAAAGAAGTTGTACGGCGGCTGGGGCGGGGCTGGTACTCAATAGTAAATAAAGCGGTGCGGTCTGGGATTAAAAGGATAAGGAAAGCCTCTGAGTGGTCGGAGCGAGATATCCGGATAATTAAAAAGATGTTTCCAAGCCACAGTGTGCGGGAAATAAGTGAGCGGATGGGACGTGGCGCCGGGGCGATACGACGAAAGGCGCTGAAGATGGGACTTGAGAAAACTGTCCAGCCGAATTACTGGACGGATAAGGAGTACAAGTTAATAAGAAAACTGTACCCGAGGAAAACAGCGCGGCAAATAGCCGACCGGCTCGGGCGGACGGCAGGGATGGTACGCAAAAAGATATGGGATATGGGGCTGAAAAAATACAACGTAGGGCATCAAAGGAAACAAAGGGGAAAGCGGTAAATGCCCAACAGGTGATATTCGGTAAGAACACGTGTGATAGCCGGGGTCGTGAAGTTGGTCGCGGACAGGGGCGGTGGGCAGTGAGAGGTCAGGTTTGCTTCAAAAGCAGATCATATTCAGTCTGGAAGCGAAGCTTGTGCCTGACTTCTTCTTGTGCCAAGGCCAAAAGCACTTCGCGTGATTGCTGTTCGTGAACGTTGGGGATGAGATTGACGTAGGTTCGGAAAGCAGCTTCTTCCTTTTCGATTCCGAGCATTAATACGTCCTTGTAATCCATATCCAAAGGTGACTGGCTATCTGATAAGATATAGTCGTGTTCGGGGATGGTGACTTTTGGGACTGGCGGCAGGACCCTGCCGGTCTTCATAACTTCAAGTTCCAGCGTGGCTTTGTGGTCGAGCTCTTCTTTTGCCAAATCTTCAAAGACCTTGCGGATTTGAGGGCTGTCCACTCGGTGAGCGAGGGCCAGGTAGAAGTTATGGGCCTCTACTTCTCTGGCAATTGCAAATTCCAAAATCTCGTCGTCCGGATTAACATGTGGCATTGTCGGCTCCCCATAAAACGGCAACTCATAACTTGTCCACGACTTAACTTGAAAGCAACGTAAATCCTGCGATGCGTTGTCGATGCAGTTTGTGCTTCGGCGGCTGTTCGTAAATTGTAAGCTTTCCTCAGATATGTTCAAGTGCTTTTTTGAGGGTTTGTGGGCGGCAGTCAATTTTGTCGTGCCTAATGGGCGCTGTCCGGGCAGGGGCCTGGGGATATGGGTGTTAGACAGAGGCAGGGACGGCGGCGACAGGTCTGAACAAACAAGAAACCACGAGTAAAACAGGAGGCAAAAGACGTTACGTGCGGGCAAATTACGGCAGCAAATAAGTATTTCTCGCATCGACAGGGATTTTAGCTATAATATTTTTATAACAGCGCGGCTTATTGCCGAGTAATAATTAAGAGTGGTTTGAATAGCAGGTATAATCTTATAGATTATAAAGGAATAATTGGCATCATATTTTTGGGAGGTTTGTAGCCATGTTAATTTGGGTATTCAGGACGATTTTTATTATCGTTATCGCGGCGGTTTTATTCGTCAGTCTAAGTTCTGAGAGTATTTCGGAGGGAGACCCGGTCCTGGACGAAAATGGCAGGCCTGTTCTGGACAAATACGGCAAGCCTGTATTAGGATTCGAGAGGACCAGTTTCTGGGTGATTTTCTGGAGCGGTCTGGGGATGTCAGCGTTCGTTTTTCTGCTGGACGTTCTTACACCGAAGAAGAAACTCAGCGCGCTGGCGGGGGTGTTCTTCGGTTTATTGGTTGGGATGCTTGTCAGCTGGGCTTTGGCGCCGGTGGTGGACATGATAAAGGATACGTATGATATCGCTATAAAAGACGAGGCAGTGATTGCAATAAAGGGGACGCTGGGAATATGTATTTGCTATGTAGTGATCAGCATCGTGATGCGGACGAAGGATGATGTGCGTTTTGTGATTCCTTATGTTGAATTTGCGAAGCAGACGAAAGGTGCTCGGCCATTAGTTTTGGATACATCGGTAATCATCGACGGACGGATTGCGGATCTGTGCCAGAGTAGATTGTTTGACGCTCCTCTGATAGTTCCGCGTTTTGTTCTCAACGAGCTACAACTGATAGCAGACTCGAGCGACAAGCTTAAACGGAACCGGGGCAGGCGAGGACTTGATATTCTTAACAAGATGCAGGAGAACTCCACTATGGAGGTAGAAATAGATGAGAGTTCGATTGCAGAAGTTGAGGATGTCAAAGGGGTAGACCAGAAACTGATTGTATTCACGAAGAACTGCAACGGTCGGCTGGCGACGACGGACTATAACCTGAGCAAGGTTGCACAAGTTCGTGAGGTTGATGTGTTGAATATAAACGACCTGGCTAATTCGCTAAAAGTAGTGGCTCTACCGGGTGAGACGATGGAAATTAAGATTATAAAGCCCGGGGAAGAGCCGGAACAAGGGATAGGATATTTAGCCGACGGTACGATGGTTGTTGTCGAAGGCGCCCGCAATAAGATTGGACGCGAACTGGTCATCAGTGTGACCAGCTCTCTGCAGACGGCTCAGGGCAAGATGATTTTCGGCAAATTCGAGGGTTTTCTGCAAGAGAGAAATAATAGCAGAAGTCGGTCATAGCATAAAGAGCAGAACAAATACACGAAAAGAAGAGAAGGCAAAAGAGCATAAGGTACAAATGCTCTTTTGCTTTTTTATTTAGCCCTCGAGAGACATTTCAAGAATAGAGCGATGGCGGATATAAGGCCCAGGCCAAAGAGGGGCCAATAGAAGTGAGATTGAAAATCAGGCTCCGCGATGTATCGGCCGGCAATGCAGAAAGAGACAACGACGACAAGAGCAGCAAGAAGGAAACCAAACCAGTCGGTCCGGGCTGTTTCGATAGCTCTGCCCAAGCAAGAGCGCGAGAGTATTATCATGGCAAAAGCAAACAATGTAACAGAGACAAGAACCGGTGCGAGGACAGGGCCGGCCCAGACAACCGGTATCAGAAAGAGTATGTCCCAATCCATAATTGAGCTGGGCCAGTTGATGAGAAGTTTGAGCCAGATGTAGTAAGAGATGTCCCAGACGGCGAAGATAACCATGAAATAGACGAATCTGAGGCGGCGATTATTGCCGATGAGCCAAGCGGCGGTTAAGATTAAAACCAATGTGGCGGCTTCTCGGCCGACTTCAGTTGATAAGAGCCGCTTCCAAAGCGGGCTTATGCCAAAACTGGTCATAGGAAAGGTAAAGCCGTCAGGATGAAAGATTTCCCGCAGATAAACAACCACGGCAGCTTCGATATATCCAAAGGCGATGCTGAAAATAAGAACGAGACAAAATCGTTTGGGTATTGTTCTGAGCAGCTCACGGGATGTATCAGGTAATTTCGGATTCATTTGCGTTATAGATTTTTCGTAAGCGTTCACCGTGTTTTGAATAACTGAAGCAAAAGTTCTCTTTGTCCGATAATAATTATATGGGCAAAGACGCATATATAAAGCAGTTGGAAGAGGAAAACGCAAAGTTGAAAAAGCGT
>Ga0114930_10001078_pt1 | contig 26904 bp, 22 predicted proteins | sample AnhtaG_FD_87300 | JGI IMG/M metagenome (GOLD analysis project Ga0114930, IMG submission 87300) | Deep subsurface microbial communities from Anholt, Denmark to uncover new lineages of life (NeLLi) - Anholt_01485 metaG | ecosystem: Environmental > Aquatic > Marine > Oceanic > Sediment | place... | reverse complement strand
GCGGGGCGCGGCTTCGACCTGGTGCTGGCGGACATCGAGGCCGGGCCCGAGGCCGACGCCGCGGTGAAGTCGGTCGAGGCCCTCGGCCGCCGTGCCCGGTTCATCCGGGCCGACATCGCCGACCTCGCTCGCCTGAAGCCGCTCGTCGACGAGGCCTGGCGGGCGTTTGGCACGCTCGACTGCCTGGTCAACAACGCCGGTCTACAGGTGCAGGTGCGCGGCGACCTGTTGGACGTGACGCCCGAGAGCTTCGACCGCCTCATGAGCGTCAACCTGCGCGGCACGTTTTTCCTGACGCAGGAGGTGGCGCGGCGCATGGCGGCGGAAACACGCCCGCCCGGCGGACCGCACCGCTCGATCGTCACCGTCTCCTCGGTCAACGCGGTGACGGCGGCGATCAACCGCGGCGAGTACTGCCTCTCGAAATCGGCGCTGACCATGCTCAACAAACTGTTCGCGCTGCGTCTGGCCGGGCACGGCGTGCATTGCTACGAAATCCGCCCCGGCGTGATCGCGACCGAGATGACCGCGCCCGCGAAAGAGCGCTACGACCGGTACATCGCGGAGGGGAACATCCCGATCGCGCGCTGGGGCGCGCCGCAGGACATCGGCGCGGCGGTCGCATGCCTCGCCTCGGGCGCGCTGCCGTTCTCCACCGGAGACAGCTTCGCCGTCGACGGCGGGCTGCACATCGCGAAGATGTAGGAGGCGGACGGCCGACCTACCGCGGCTGGCGACCGAGCGCGCCGCACAAGACAGCGTAGAGCTTGCCGATGTCCGCGTTGATGAACGCGGCGGCGATCTGGTTGTCGTAGTCCCACTTCTTGGTCTGCTCCAAGAGCGCCTCGAACTCGTTGATGTAGCGCGAGACGTAGGTGCGGAAGTCGGTGTCCGCCTCGAATTTCTCGCGCACGGCGCGCAGCTCCTTCACCGCCGTGCCGGCCAGCAGGCGGCGCGTGAACGCGGCCTTGTCGCCCTCGTAGAACTGCTTCCACACCCCCCGCGGCACCTCGGTTTCCAGCACGCGCGTGATGTCGATCGACAGCGAGTTCAGCTTGTCCATGATGTAGGTGGCCGAGCGCAGGAACGCGTCGCGCCGCGCCTCCGCCTTCTTGTCCTCGATCGCGTTGATCTGCGTGAGCGCGAGGTCGCTGGAGCGCTTCAGCGTCTCGGCCTGGTTGCGGAACGCCTCCGTCGCCCGTCCCGCGCGCTCGACCGCCTGCTCCGCCGCCTTGATCATGGCCACGGCCTGCTCGCGCACCGCCCGGTCGAGCTCGCCCACCTTCTCGGCGGTATGCTCGGTCGATTGCGTGAGCTCCTGCGCCTGGGCGGTGAAGCCGTCGGCGAGCTGCCGCAGCCGCGTCGCGGCCTGGCCGTAGGTGTCCGACAGTTCGCGGCTGCGCGCGCGCATCGCGTCGGCCGCCGTGGACATATGGTCGCCGGCGGATTGCGCCGTGCCGGCGATCGACTCCGACTCGCGCCGCAGCTCTTCGCCCAGCTCCCGCACCCGCAGCAGCGCCGCGTGCGTGCGCTCGTCCAACTGGCCGGCGTGCTGTTCCAGTGCCGCGGCGGTTTCGCGCGCCTGCTGGGTGGCGCGCTCGGTGGCCGAGGAAAGCGCCTCGGCCTGGCGTCCCAGGCTGGCGCCCGCGCCGTCGAGCCTTTCCACCACGCCCATCGCCTGCTCGGCGGCGGTGACGATCTCGCGCGCGAGGCGCTGGAACTCGGCGCTGAGTCCGCCGGCGCGGCCCGTGACCTGCTCGGTGGTGCCGACCACGGCCTCGGCCTCGCGCCGCAATTGCTCGTGCACCTGGACCGCGCGCTCGGCGGCGTGGTCGGCGGCCTGAGTCAGCGCGCGGCCCTGGCGCTCCAGCGCCTCGGCGATCACCTGCGCCTGGGTCGCGGCGCGCTGCGCGGCCTCATCGAGCTGCGCGCGGTTGCCGGCGAAGCTCTGCTGCAACTCGCCCATCCGCCCGGCGGCGTCGCCAGTGGCGTCGGCGAGCTGCTTGGCGTAGCCCTCGATCGATAGCCCGATCTGCGACGCGCGCTGGGCGGCGGCGTCGGCGGCCTCGACCAGGGCGTCGGACTGCGCGCGCAGGCCCTCGCCCGCGCTCGCGACCTTCTGCGTGGCGCGGTCGGAGGCGGCGCTCAACACCGCGATGTGGCGGCCCAGCGCCGCGCCCAGATCGCCGATCTCGGCCGCGGCCTTGGTCGATACGCCGACCAGCGCGTCGGCCTCGGCGCGGATGCGCTGCGTCTGCTCCGCGTAGCTGGCTGCGATGCGTTCGGCCGCGGCCCCGGTCTCCTCCGCGAGCGCCTTGGTCTGCGCGCTCAGCGTCTGGCCCACGTGGCCGAGGTCCCCGGTCAGGCGCTGCGCCGCCGCCGCAACGTTGGCGGTGATCTCGTCGGCGATATGGCGCAGGTCGCCGCCGGTCTTCGCGAAGTTGGTCGCGATCAGCTGCGCGGCGCCGGCCGCGTCGGTGACGATGCGCGTGGCCGCAGCCGACGCGTCGGCCGCCATCTTGTCGGTGTCGCGCTTGAGTTCGTCGACGCCGGCAACCAGCGCGGCGCGCAGGCGCTGCGCCGACGTTTCGGCGTCCGCGACCGACTGCTCGTTGTGGCGCCTGACCTCCTCGCCGGCCTTGGCGTAGACCTGCTCCAGGCGCGCGGCGACCGCCGCGGCGTCGACGTCCAGCGCCTCGGCGCGCCGGCGCAGCTCTTCCGCGCCGCGGTTGAACACCGCCGCCACGCGCGAAGCGACGTTGGTCGCCTGCTCGACGATGCCCTCGGACGCGCGGCGGATCTCGCCGCCGCTTTCCACGAACCGCACCGCCACGCGGGTCGCCGCCTCGTCCAGCCGCTTTTCCAGCTCGCGGGTCTGGTCGCCGACCCCGCCCGTCATCTGCGCCAGCCGCGCGGCCATGGTGTCGGCCTCGCCCGCGAGCGCCTCGCGCAGGCGCTTGGCGGCGTCGTTGGCGCCCGTGACCATCTCGTCGGTGTGCTGCTGCAAGGCGTCGCTGCTGCTGGTGAAGGTCGAGGCGACGCGCAGCGCCGCTTCCTGCGCCGCGGCCACCATGGCGTCGGCCTGCTGGCGGATCGCCTGGCCGTGGGCGCTGAATGAGGCCGCCATGCGTTCGCTGGCGTCGCTGGCGGCGGCGACCGCCCCCTCGGTGCGCTGACGGATGGTCTCGTCCGCCCCGGCGAAGCTGGCTCCCACGCGCTGCGCCAGCATCTCGGCCTGCGCGGCGAGGCCTTCGGCCTGCTGGCGCAGCTTGTCGCTCGATTCCAGCATGCCGGCGACCATGCGGCGCTCGACGTCCTCGACCTGCTGGATCTGCGCGGCGGCGCGCTGGCTCAAGCCCTCCACCGCCTGTTCGAACTTGACGGCGATACGCTGGCCCACGTCGGTCGAAAGCCCGAGAAGCTGGTCGGCCTGGTGGCGGATCGCGCCGGTCGCGGCCTCGAAGCGCTCGCCGATCCGCTCGGCCGAGCTCGCGGCGACGCCGACGACGTCGGCAAGCTTGCTGCGAATGTCGTCGTGCGCCTGGTCGAACGCGGCATAGACGCGCCCGGCGGTCTGGCCGCCGGCGGCGACGAGCTGCTCCATCTGCTGGCGCATGCTCTCGCCCTCGTCCTTGAGCTTGCCGGCGGCGCGCGAGGCGGCGCGCAGCGAGTCCTCGACCTCCTCCACCAGCGCGGACGCGGCCTTGGCGACGCCGCCGGCGGCACCCTCGCCGGATTCGCGCATCTCCTCGGCGCGCCGGCGCAGCGTCTCGCCCGCGCCCTCGAGCTGGTCCATGATCCGTTCGGCGGCCTGCGTCAGCGCCTGCGAGGTAGCCTGGAACCCCTCGCCCGCCTTGCGCACCGTCGCCATCGCCTGGTCGCCCGCGCCGCCGATCTGCTCCAGCCGCTGGCGCATCTGGGTCTGCATCTCGCCGGACATCGACGCGACGCGCTCCGCGGCCGCGGTGAGGTCCTGCTGCTGCTGGCGCAGCAGGTTCGCCAGATCGTTCGTCTGCTGCCGCAGGTTCGTTCCCAGCGTCTCCGTGCGCTGCTGCAGCTGGGCGTTCATGTCCTCGGTGCGCTGGCGCAACAGGGACGAAACGTCGTCGCTTTGCTTGGCGATCGCGGCGGAAACGGTTTCGGCCTGCGCGGCGACGCGGCCGGTCAGCGTGTCCAGGTCGAGCGCGTATTGCTGGAACACGAGCTTCACCTGGTCGGCCTGCCGCCCGGCGCGCTCGGCCGCGGCGGAAAGCTCCTGCGCGTTCGCGCGCAAGGCCTCGCCCATCTCGCGCGAGCGGCCGACCGCGCGCTCGGACGCCTTGTCCAGCTCGGTCGATTGCTGTTTGAGCGAAGACTCCACCTCGGCCGTCTGCGCCTTGAGGCGGTCGTAGAGCTCGGCCAGCCGGTCGACCTGCTGTTGCAGCGTTTCGCGCACGAAGCGCGCCTGCGCGGCGGCGTGGTCGGTGACGTCGCTCAGGCCGCGCGAGTGCTGCTGGAAGGTGCCGCCCAGCGCCTCGATTTTCTCCGCCGCGGCGTCGGACGCCTTGGTCAGCATGTCGGCTTGGCGCGCCAGCGATTCGGTGACCGTCCGCACGCGCGCGTCGGCCGAGGAGTCGGGATAGGTGAGGAGCTGAAGCTGCGCGCGAAGGTCCTCGGTGACGCGCGCCACGTCGCGCAGCCGCCGCCGGTACGAGGTCGCCATCCATAGCAGCGCCAGCGGCGCCGCGGCGCCCACCATGAAGCCGCCGATCTCGTGCGGCAGCAGGGTCAAGAGATTGTCCCAGCCGACGAAACGCTCGAAATAGACCGCGCAGGCGACGAGCCAAACCGCCGCGAGCGCGGGCGCCGACAGCACGGCCGCGAACAGCCGGTCGGCGATGGCCTCGATCCGGCGGCGGCGCACCTTGCCGCGGCCGGGGCGATGCTCCGCCGCTTCGGCCTCGCCGACTTGCGCGCGCGCCGCGGGGCTGCGCGGCAGCGGCGGCAGGTTGGCGATGGTGCGTGGGTCGAGGCGCCGGCGGCCCGGCAGGTCCAAAATGCTCACGCGGTCGGCCATTCCTTAAGGTTTGATCGGCCCTGGGACCGTCCGTGCCCTCCCTGGCGCCGGCGATTCGCAGGCCCCCGCACGGATATGACGGAATTATAGCGCCTTCCGTGCCTGCGTCCCCGATTCTTCTTCGGTTGCCTGCCGCCGCCCGGCCCCGCCCCGGCCGCTTGCCGACGCCCGCCCGTGCGGGGTAGCGTCCCGCGCCATTCCGGCAGTGGGACCGCTTCATGCAGGATTTCGCGCAGATTCGCGTCATCGCGCACCGCGGGGCGTCGCAATACGCGCCCGAGAACACGCTGGCGGCGTTCGACCTTGCGGCCGACCAGGGCGCCCGGGCGATCGAGTGCGACGCCAAGCTGACGCGCGACGGCGCGATCGTCCTGATGCACGACGACACGGTGAACCGCACCAGCTCGGGCCGGGGCGCGGTCAGGCGATTCGACCTGAAGGCGATTCGCGCGCTTGACGCCGGCGCGTGGTTCGATCCGCGCTTCAAGGGCGAGCGCGTGCCGACGCTGGAGGAAGCGGTCCAGCTGTGGGCGCGGCGCGGCTTACTGCCGCAGATCGAGATCAAGCCCTGCCCCGGCCGCGCGGCGGAAACCGGCGCGGCGGTGGCGCGCGCGGTCGCGAAGCTGTGGCCCAAGCACCTGCCGCACCCGCTCCTGTCGAGCTTCGCCATGCTGTCCTTGCAGGCGGCGCGCGAGGCGGCGCCCGGCCTGCCGCGCGCGTGGCTGACCGAACGCCTGCCCAAGGATTGGCGGCGCCGCGCCGGGCGCCTGGGCTGCGTGGCGCTGCATTGCAATCACAAACATCTGATCGAGTCCGCGGCTAGGCACGTCAAGCACGCCGGCCTTGCGCTGCGCTGCTACACCGTCAACGACCCGGAGCGCGCCAAGCGGCTGTTCGATTGGGGCGTCGATGCCGTGTTCACGGATTGCCCGGACCGGATTCTACCCGTCGCCTGACCCGGCCCTGGCGCGCCGCACGCTGGCATACCAGCGCCGCGCCGAATTCCCGTCCGAAATCCCTCTGGCCTGATCGCAACAAAACCGTCATCATTCCGCCATGGACCTGCGGCGGGGGGCCGGCAAGCTCCGGGCACCGCAATGCCGTCAGGCCTTCGGGAGGAGAAAAATCCGATGAAGAGACGCTTCGCTTTCGCCGTCGCCGGCGCGACGGCTGCGCTTCTGTCCGCGGCCGCGATCCAGTCCGCCGCGGCGCAGACCGAGATCCACTGGTGGCACGCGATGACCGGCGCCAACAACGAGGTGGTCAACAAGCTGGCCGCCGACTTCAACGCGTCGCAGAAGGACTACAAGGTCACAGCCACCTTCAAGGGCGGTTACGCCGACACCATGAACGCCGGCATCGCCGCGTTCCGCGCCGGCAACGCGCCGCACATCATGCAGGTGTTCGAAGTCGGCACCGCCACGATGATGGCCGCCAAGGGCGCCATCAAGCCGGTGCAGGAGCTGATGAAGGAAGCGGGCGAGAAGTTCGACCCGAAGTCGTACCTGCCGGCGATCACCGGCTACTACTCGACCGCCAAGGGCGAGATGCTGTCGTTCCCGTTCAACAGCTCGTCGGCGGTGCTGTGGTACAACAAGGACGCCTTCAAGAAGGCGGGCCTCGATCCCAACAAGCCGCCCAAGACCTGGCCCGAGGTGTTCGACTACGCCAAGAAGCTGAAGGCGTCGGGCTACGACAAGTGCGGCTTCTCGACCGCGTGGGTCACCTGGCTGCTGCTCGAGCAGTTCTCGGCCTGGCACAACACGCCGCTGGCCACCAAGGCCAATGGCCTGGACGGCTTCGACACGGTCTTGAAGTTCAACAGCCCCTTGCATGTGCGCCTGGTCACCGACCTGGCCGCGCTGCAAAAGGACAAGACCTTCGACTATTCCGGCCGCACCAACACCGGCGAGGGTCGCTTCACCTCGGGCGAGTGCCCGATCTTCCTGACCTCGTCCGCGTTCTTCGGCACGGTCAAGGCCAACGCCAAGTTCGCCTTCGGCGCGGCGCCGATGCCCTATTACCCGGACGTGCAGGGCGCGCCGCAGAACTCGATCATCGGCGGCGCTTCCTTGTGGGTGATGGGCGGCAAGAAGCCGGCCGAGTACAAGGGCGTGGCGAAGTTCTTCACCTTCCTGTCCGACACCGACCGGCAGGTGGGCCTGCACATCGCCTCGGGCTATCTGCCGATCACCAAGGCGGCCTACGACAAGGTCAAGGGCCAGGGCTTCTACAAGGAGAACCCGGACCGCGAGACGCCGCTCTTGGAGCTCACCAACAAGACGCCGACCGAGAACTCGCGCGGCCTGCGCCTGGGCAACATGGTGCAGATGCGCGACGTGTGGGCGGAAGAGCTCGAGGCCGCGTTCAACGGATCGAAGACCGCCAAGGCGGCGCTGGACACCGCGGTCAATCGCGGCAACGACATGCTGCGCCAGTTCGAGCGCACGGTCCGCTAGGCGCAAAGGCCGACCGGCCCGTCCGCGACCCGGCGGAGCATCCCGGGAAGCGGACGGGCCGGTTTCCTTTCCTTCCGCGCCATGCGCAAGGTCGGATTCAACAACCGCTGGCTGCCCTATCTGCTGATCGCGCCGCAGATCGCGATCACGCTGGTGTTCTTCTATTGGCCGGCGAGCCAGGCGGTTTGGCAGTCGTTCCTGATCCAGGACGCGTTCGGCACGACCACCGAGTTCGTGTGGTTCGAGAACTACCAGGGCCTGTTCAAGGACGGCGCCTATTTCAACGCGCTGGGCGTGACGATCGTGTTCTCGACCGCGGTCGCGGCGCTGTCGCTGGGCGTGGCGCTGTTGCTCGCGGTGCAGGCCGACAAGCGCATCCGCGGCGCCGGCCCCTACAAGACGCTGCTGATGTGGCCCTACGCCGTGGCGCCGGCGGTGGCCGGCGTGCTCTGGCTGTTCATGTTCCAGCCCTCCCTCGGCGTGCTCGCGCAGCAATTGCGCAACATGGGCGTGGACTGGAATCCTTTGCTGAACGGCACGCACGCCATGATCCTGGTCGTCATCGCCGCGACCTGGAAACAGATCAGCTACAACTTCCTGTTCTTCCTGGCGGGCCTGCAGTCGATCCCCAAGTCGTTGATCGAGGCCGCGGCGATCGACGGCGCCGGGCCGATGCGGCGGTTCTGGACCGTGGTGTTCCCGCTCCTGTCGCCGACCGCGTTCTTTCTTCTGGTGGTCAACGTGGTCTACGTGTTCTTCGACACCTTCGGCATCATCGACGCGGTGACGCATGGCGGCCCCGCGCGCGCCACCGAGACGCTGGTGTTCAAGGTGTTCCAGGACGGCAGGCTGGGCGGCGATTTGGGCGGCTCGGCCGCGCAGTCGGTGATCCTGATGGTCATCGTCATCGCGCTGACCGCGGTGCAGTTCAAGTACATCGAGCGCAAGGTGCACTACTGATGGGCGCCCCCGGCCATGGTTGAACGCCGCCCGATGTCGAATCTGCTGGCGCACGCGATCCTGTGGGCGGGGATCGCGATCGTGGTGTTCCCGGTCTATTTCACGATCATCGCCTCGACCCACACGCCGCAGGACATCTTCAACGGCACGATGGGCTTCCTGCCCGGCGGCGTGCCGACCGACAACTATGTCGCCGCGCTGTTCGCCGGCGCCAAGCAGGTCAAGACCACGCCCGCGACCGTGATGATGCTGAACAGCCTCATCATGGCGCTGATGATCGCGGTCGGCAAGATCGCGATCTCGATCGTCTCGGCCTATGCCGTGGTGTATTTCCGGTTCTGGGGCCGCATGGCCGCGTTCTGGACCATCTTCGTGACGCTCATGCTGCCCGTCGAGGTGCGCATCTATCCCACCTACAAGGTGGTCGCGGACCTCGGCCTGCTCGACAGCTATCTGGGCCTCTCGGTCCCGCTGATCGCCTCGGCCACGGCCACGCTTCTGTTCCGCCAGTTCTTCATGACCATCCCCGACGAGCTGGTGGAAGCCTCGAAGATGGACGGCGCCGGGCCGATGCGCTTTTTCTGGGACACCGTGGTGCCGCTGTCGCGCACCAACATGGCGGCCCTGTTCGTGATCCTGTTCATCTACGGCTGGAACCAGTACCTCTGGCCGCTCTTGATCACCACCGACGCCGGCATGGACACGATCATCGTCGGCATCCGCCGGCAGATCGTCACCTCCGACGCCAACACGGACTGGCACATCGTCATGGCCACGGCGGTGCTGGCGATGCTGCCGCCGGTGGCGGTGGTGGTGCTGATGCAGCGCCTGTTCGTCAAGGGCCTGGTGGAAACCGAGAAGTGAGGCGCCGATGGCGGACGTGACCCTGAAAGCTGTGAAGAAGTCGTTCGGCGCCACCGCGGTGATCCACGGCATCGACCTGCACATCGCCGACGGCGAGTTCCTGGTGCTGGTGGGTCCCTCGGGCTGCGGCAAGTCCACGCTGCTGCGCATGGTGGCGGGGCTGGAGGAGGTGACGGAAGGCGAGATCGCGATCGCGGGCCGGACCGTCACCGGGCTCGAGCCCAAGGACCGCGACATCGCGATGGTGTTCCAGAACTACGCGCTCTATCCGCACATGAGCGTGTACGACAACATGGCCTACGGCCTGCGCATCCGCGGGCTTGCCAAGGGCGAGATCGAGGGGCGCGTGAAGAAGGCGGCCGCGGCGCTGCAATTGTCGCACCTGCTCGACCGCAAGCCGCGCCAGCTCTCGGGCGGCCAGCGCCAGCGCGTGGCGATGGGCCGCGCCATCGTGCGCAACCCGGCGGTGTTCCTGTTCGACGAGCCGCTCAGCAACCTCGACGCCAAGCTGCGCGTGCAGATGCGCATCGAGATCAAGCGGCTGCAACGCGGCCTGGGCGTGACCAGCATCTACGTGACGCACGACCAGGTCGAGGCGATGACCCTGGCCGACCGGCTGGTGGTGATGAACGCCGGCCGGGCCGAGCAGATCGGCACGCCGATGGAGCTTTACACAAGGCCGGCGACGCTGTTCGTCGCGGGGTTCATCGGCTCGCCGGCCATGAACATGATCCCGGGCAAGGCCGCGGGCGCGACCCTGGAGCTGCCGGGCGGCCGCAAGCTGAAAGTCGACCATGCCGCGCAAGGCGAAGTCACCGTCGGCATCCGGCCCGAGCACCTGACGGCCGCGCGCGGCGCCGACGGCATGCTGCCGCTGCGCGTGGAGCTGATCGAGCCGTTGGGCGCCGAAACGCTGGTGCATGGGAGGCTCGAGGGCGACGGAGCGGAGATGACCGCGCGCGTCCAGGGCGATTCGCCGGTCCAGCCGGGCGCGGTCCTGGGCCTCACGGTGGAACCGCGCCACGTGCACCTGTTCGACCGGGCGAGCGGCGCGCGACTGTGACCCCGCCGGCCGCCGAGGCCGCCCCGCCGGCGTTCGATCCCCGCGACCCGACGTTCGTCGCCGATCCGTTCCCCGCGTTCCGCGCCTTGCGCGCACACGACCCAGTGCACTGGTGCGCGGCACTGCGCGGCCACGTTCTGACGCGCCATGCCGACGTGAAGCCGCTGCTGGCCGACCCGCGGCTGTCCGCCGACCGCATCACCCCGTTCGCCAAGGCGCTTGGGGCCGAGCAGCGCAAGGGCGCCGCGGCGCTGATCGACCTGCTGACGCGCTGGGCGGTGTTCGTGGACCCGCCCGACCACACGCGCTTAAGGCGCCTGCTCAACGCGGGCTTCACGCCGCGCGCGGTCGACCGCCTGGCGCCGGGCGTCCGGCTGGTCGTCGACCGGCTGATCGACGCGGCGATGAGTCCGGGGACCAACGGCGGCCGCATGGACCTGATCGCGGACTTCGCCTATCCCCTGCCCGCCACGGTGATCGCGATCCTGATCGGCGCGCCGCCCCGCGACATCGGCCTGTTCAAGCGCTGGTCCGACGACATGGCCCAGTTCGTGGGCAGCGCCGTGACGCGGCCGAAGCGGCGCGAGACCGCGGCGGCGGCGGCGCGCGACATGGCGCGCTACTTCCGCGACTTGGTGGCGGAGCGCCGCGCCAGGCCCAGCGACGACATCATCGACGAGCTGATCGCGGCGCGCGGCGCGGACGGGCGATTGAGCGAGGACGAACTGGTGGCGACGTCGGTGCTGCTGCTGTTCGCGGGGCACGAAACCACGACGCACCTGATCGCCAACGGAATGCTGGCGCTGCTGAACCACCCGCGCGAACTGGCGCTGCTGCGCGCCAAGCCGGCGCTGATGCCGCAGGCGATCGAGGAAATGCTGCGCTACGACGGCCCGGTGATGGCGCTGACGCGGGTGGCGAAAGAGGACCTCGCCGTCGGCGGCAAGCGTGTCGCCGCGGGCGACCTCGTGTTTCTCATGGTCAACGCGGCCAACCGCGACCCGACCGCGTTTTGCGACCCCGACGCCTTCAAGGTGGAGCGCGACGCCGCGGCGCACCTGGCGTTCGGTTTCGGCCCGCATTACTGCCTAGGCGCGCCGCTAGCGCGCCTCGAGACGCGCATCGCGGTCGAGCGGCTGCTCGCGCGCCTCGGCAAGATCGAGCGCGTGGGCCCGGAGCCGGAATGGCAGGACACGCTGGTCCTGCGCGGCATGAAGAGCTTCCCGATCGCGTTCGAGCCCGGATCCGCCTAGCGGGCCGCAACTGCGTCGTTCGACAGGCTCAGGATGAGGTTCCAACCAATCCTCATGCCGGGCCCGTCGAAGCATGGGGGTTCTTGGAATTCAGATCTTCTCTTCCCGCTCGGTCATGGTCGCGGCGGCGTCGTGCAGGACGTCGCGGCCGACCGCGCCGACGAACACGTAGGCGTAGCCGTTCCTGCGCCAATAGATGACGTTCAGGCCGCCGCGCTTGATCCCGGTCCATTCCACGTCCTTGCGCGCGGTGTGGGCGATCGTGAAGCTGACGATGTCGTTGCCGTCCACGGCCTTGTAGAAGAACTGCGCGGCGGACTGGCCTTCCACGAACGTCACGCGTCCGCCCTGGAGCCGAAAGCCCACGGGTTCAAGCCGCGGCAGGCGCAAGTCGCGCTTCAGCCGCCGGCCGAACCAGGTCTCCAGGTAGTCCCGGTCTTCGCCGCCGATATCGACCAGCGAACGGTCGTCGCGCCCTTGGCTGCGGACATAGACCTGGTGGTAATTCGACACGCTGTTGAGCCAGGCGTCCTGCTGTTGGGCGACGATGGTGTAGGGCAGTTCGACGCCGATGCCGGGCAGAAGCGCGACGGCGCCGAGGGCCGCGATCGCGAGAATCGCCGCGGCGGCCGCGTAGCGCCGAAACGCGCCATTGCGCCAGGGACGCGGCGCCTGCGCACCCAAGGGCGCCAGCAGGCGCTCGGGCACCGGCTCGCGCGCCACGTCGTTGAAGGCCGCGCGCAGGGCCGCGGTCGTGTCGCGCAGCACGCGCACGCGCCGGGCGAGCGCAAGATCCGACTCCATAGCGGCTTCGATTTCCGCCACGCCGGCCGCGTCCATCTCCCCGTCCACATACGCCATCAGCAACGTGTCGTCCGCTTTCATTCCGTCCCCCGTCGCGGCCGTCAGCTCAGCCGGACGATCTTGTTCGCGTCGCCGCCGCCGCGCTCGCGCGGCTTCTCCAACAGCTTCACCAACGCCGCACGCCCGCGCGCCAGGCGGCTCATCACCGTGCCGATCGGTATGTCCAGGATCTCGGCCGCTTCCTTGTAGCTGACACCCTCGACCGCCACGAGCAGCAGAATCTCGCGCTGCTCTGGCGCCAGCTTGGCCACCGCCTCGCGCACGGCCTGCATCGTCATCTGCGCTTCCATGGCGCGCTCGCCGTCGAACGACGTCTCCATCTCGCCTTCCTGCAGCTCGCGCGCGCGCTGGCGTACCCCTTGCGCGCGCAGTTGGTCGATCCAAATGGTGCGGACGATCCGGTACATCCAGCTGTCGAGTCGGGTTCCCGGCGTCCACTGTTCCATGCGGGCCAGCGCCCGCTCGCACGCCGCCTGGACCAGGTCGTCGGCCCGGTCGGCGGTGCCGCACAGCCCGCGGGCGAAGCGCCGGAGGCGGGGCAGCAGCGCCACAAGCTGGCTGCGGAACAGGGCGTCCAAAGCGTACCGTCCGACCGTTGCGTCGATCCGCCGCAATTTGGCCGCCAAACCGTTAACGGCCAGAGCGGGGAATTATTCCGATGTCCCCGGAACCGACACTAGGTCGGAATTGTGGCCGAATTTCAAGCAGCTACGGCCTGCCCCGCGGCTATGGAATGACAACGCCGCACCCGCGTTTTCCTGTTCGCGGGGCCGGCGACGCCGGTAGTCCCGCATGAGCCAACGCATCAACCCATCAGCAACGGAGACCCTCCCATGAAGACACTCGCCGTCGCCCTCGCCGCTCTCGCTATCGTCGGCCTCGCCGCCGCGCCCGGCTTCGCGCAGGGCAAGGGCTGCGCCGACGAGATGAAGGCGCTGAAGGCGGCCTGGGACAAGACCCCGGCCGGCGCCAAGAAGGACGCCGCGGGCAAGGAGTACAAGAACGCCGAGACCGCGCTCGGCAAGAAAGACGAAAAGGCCTGCCTGGCGGCGGTGAAGAAGGCCCAGGCCGCGATGAAGTGAAGTAGTCCTGCCGAAACCTTTTCGCCATCGGCGCGGCCCCGTTCGCGACGGCGGGCGGGGCCGTCGCTTTGTTCGCGCCGGATCGGGAATAACGGCGCCGGCACCGCGTTAGTCCAAGGCAGGGGACGATCGGCCCGAGTGGGAGGAAGCGCAAGGTCGCGCGACGACGAAAGATCGCCCCAACGACGCGACCGCAATCGCAAGCACAAATCCGTCCGAGACAGCCATCGGGACTCGCCGTATCGGCACGGGCCCCGGCCGCATCGTCGGCCGGGGCCGTTTTTGCGCGTGCGGCAGTCAGTCCCAGGCCGGCATCGCGAACGGCCGCGCCTTCTCGTAGGCGCGCGCGGCCTGAAGCACCAGCGCGTCGGCGTACATCGGCCCCACGAGCTGCAGCGCCACCGGCAGCCCCGCCTTGGTGAGCCCGCAGGGAACCACCGCAGCGGGTTGGCGCGTCAAGTTGAAGGGATAGGTGAAGGGCGTCCACTCGGTCCAGCGCTTCATGCCGGACTTGGCCGGAACCTCGCGCCCGGCGGCGAAGGCGGGAATCGGCACCGCCGGCGTCAGCAACAGGTCGAACTTCCGGTGGAAGCGGTTCATCACGACGCCCAGCTCCTCGCGCCGCTTCACCGCCGCCAGGTATTGCAGCGCGCTGTAGCGCTCGCCCACCGCGGCGATTTCCTGCAGGCCCGGATCCATGCCCGCCCGCTGCCGCGCGTTGAAGGCGGACAGGGCGTTGGCCGCCCCGGCGAACCAATGCACGGTGAAATAAGCATGCGCGTCCCGGAACGCCGCGGTCCCCTGGCCGGGATCGGCTTCCTCCACCTCGGCCCCGAGATGATCGAAAAGCTTGGCGGCCGCGTCCACGGCCGCCGCCACTTCCGGGTCGACCTTAACGTGCCCGAGATCGCGGCTGTAGCCGATCCGGACACTCTTCACGCCCCGGTTCAGGCCCTTCGTGTAATCGACGTTGGCGGGCGGCAGCGCGTACCAGTCCCGCATGTCGGGCCGGGCCATGACCGTGAGCATCAAGGCCGCGTCGGTCACGGTGCGCGCCATCGGCCCGACATGCGACAGGGTGCCGAAGGGGCTCAGCGGATAGGCCGGCACGCGCCCGAAGCTGGGCTTGATGCCGAACACGCCGGTGAACGCGCCGGGGATGCGGATCGAGCCGCCGCCGTCGCTGCCGGTCATCAGCGTCCCCATGCCCGCCGCCAGCGCCGCGGCCGAGCCGCCGCTCGAACCGCCGGGCGTCATCGCCGGGTTCCAGGGGTTGCGCGTGACGCCCGTGAGCGGGCTGTCGGTGACGCCTTTCCAGCCCAACTCGGGCGTGGTGGTCTTGCCGAGGAAGATCGCGCCCGCCTCGCGCAGCCGCGCGACGGCCGGGGCGTCCTCCTCCCATTTCTGGCTCTTGGGGTCGATCGCCTTGCTGCCGCGCAAGGTCGGCCAACCCTTGGTCAGCATGATGTCCTTGACGCCCGTCGGCACGCCGTCGAGCGGGCCCGAGGGCTCGCCGCGCGTCCAGCGTTTCTCCGCGGCGCGCGCGGCCGCCAGCGCCCCCTTGCCGTCGACCAGGCAATACGCGTTGAACGCGGCGTTGTGCAGCACGATGCGGTCGAGCGCCGCGGTGACCGCCTCGACCGGCGAGAGCTTCTTCTTGGCATAGAGCGACAGCAGCTCGCTCGCCGGCAGCATGGCGACGTCGACGGCGTTTTTCGGCATGGCGCGGTTCCGGAGTTCTCCCAGGCGAGGCCGGTCACACTGGCATGCCGTGCCAAGCCCTGTCGAGGCGCAGCATCCCGCGCGAAATCCCGGATTCCGGCCATTCAGGGGGCATTCAGCTTCGCTGCCCTATGGTCGCGGGCAGATGGCGCCCGGGGGACGCAGCAAGGGCCGCGGAGCCGGCGCCGCAGGATCGCAGGAAGCGCTCCGTGCAACGACCAGGGCCGAGGAACGGCCCGCAACGGACCTAAGGGGTGACGGCCATGACCAGCAATATCGCCAAGTACGCAACCGTGATCGCGCTTTCCGCCGGCCTCGCCGCCGCGGGCGCCACCCCCAGCCGCGCGGGCGACCTCGACCCGCTGTTCGGCGGGCTGATCGGCGGCGGCATGGGCGCCGGCATCGGCTATGCCGCCGGGAAGAGCAAGGGAGCCGCGATCGGCGGCGTTCTCGGCCTTGGCTTGGGCGCGATGCTCGCCCTCGCGGCCGACCAGGACAACCATCGCCGCTACCCGCGCGCCGTCTACGCACCGCCGCCCCCGGCCTATATCCCGCCCCCGGCCTATGCGCCCCCGGCCTATGCGCCCCCGCCTCCGGCCTACCAGCCCAGCGCCTACCAACCCGCGCGTGTCCCGGCGGCCGAACCATACGCCACGGCGCAGTACAGCCAGGCGCATTGCCGGGAGTACAGCGGGACCATCACCGTCGACGGGATGGCGCGCCCGGCCTACGGCACCGCCTGTCTCCAGGCGGACGGCATCTGGCGCATCGTGAATTGACGCGCGTGCCCGCCGCAGCGGCCCTGTGGACGAAAGCGAATCAATCGCAGGCTGCAAGGCGTTAGCGACGATTTCTTCAACCAATAGGCCGGCCGGTCCGGCGCGTCGAAAACGAGGCGGGCCGGCAGGTTTTTCAAGCACTTGCGCTTTCCACGTCCGCGCGAGCGATGGGGCGCGTCAGAATTTTTAACGCCCGGTTAACGTCCTTCCCCTAGACTGCGTGTGAATCGCGGCGGATCGAACCACGCCGCGGCACTCTAGGGGACTGCGTCGGACAAATCTGCACGCGGCGAAGTGTGGCGAAGCCATGGCTCTGAGTCCTGCACGCCCCAGCGCGCCTGGGCCCGCGATCGGTCCGGTTGAGCCTGCGCCGGCCGGCAAGGCCGAGCTGCGGCGCCATCCGCGTTTCAGCGTGCTGTGGACCGGACGCATCGACGTCTCCTCGGAATGGATCGAGTGCGCGATCCTCAATATCTCGGCCGACGGCGCCAAGCTGCGGCTGTTCCAGGCCATCGACCTGCCGCCGCGCTTCTCGGTCTCGGTCGACCGCTACGGGGTGTTCCCGGCGGAGCTCGCCTGGCGCGAGGGCAACAGCGCCGGCGTGCGTTTCCTCGGCGACACCGGGCCGATCGCCCAGGCCATCGCCCAGGCGCTGCCCACCGACCGCGTCGGCCGCTAGCCGGTCCTTCGTATCCGCCCGAAAGGAAAAAGGGGCCGACCGGTTGCGACGGTCGGCCCCAAGTGTCTTGGGAACTGGGAGGGGAATGAGACAGCGCGTTACCGCTGTATGGATTTCTTCTACGCCCACCGCGCCCGCTTCGCTGTGACCTACGTCACTCGCCGAACGGTGATGGAAAATCCAATTAAAAGAACGTCTTAACCCCATCGACGATGTCGTAGTCGTCGTTGACCGCGTACAGCAGCGCCCATTTGTCGAACGTGGTGCAGGGATGGGAGATGCCGCAGGCCACCATGTCCCCGACCCGCAAGGGCGAGGCCGCGTCGACAGTCATGTGCGTGTGCTGGTCGTTGAGGCCCGTGACCACGTTGCGCCCCGCCATCGCCTGGGGCGCGTTGTGCAAGCCGGGCCGGAACCACAGAATCGGCATCGGATTGTGCGAGTCGGTGCCCACGTCGCGCCGACCGAAGGTCAGGAGGCACTTGCCCGGCTCGGGCCTGGATTGCACGTAGGCCCACAGCTCGATGGCCGGTTTGAGGCCGGGGCCCAAGTCCTTGAGCGCGGGCGCGCGCGCCAGCATGTCGGCGAAGGTTTCGGAATAGGACTGCGAGTCGTGCGTCAGGTAGCAGCCGCTGCGCGTCAGCACCTGCACCGGCCGCTTGAGGCCCGCCTCGGCGAACCGCTCCGCCACCAGGTCGAAGAACGCGCTGCCGCCCGCGGACAGGATCACCTTGCCTTCGGCGAACAGGCCTTCCTTCTCGGCGGCCCGGGCGATTTCCATCAGGAAATCGAGGAACGCGCGCACCTTGGCCGCGGAGTCCACCGGCCCGCCGCCTTTCAACAGCCCCTCGAATCCTTCCACGCCGCGCAGCGCGAGATGTGGCGCCGTCGCCTTGATCGCGCGGCCGACCGTGAGCGCCTGCGCCAGGTCGCGCGCGCCGGTGCGCCCGCCGGCGATGCCGCCCTCCAGCAGCACCTGCAGCGGCCGGCCGACCTGGGCCGTGCGCGCGGCCGCGGCCAGGGCTGCCGCGTTTTCCACCGAATCGACCAGGCAATAGAAATCGAACTGCGGGTCGCGCTTGAGCTCCGCCAGCACGTAGGCGATCGCCTGCTTTCCCACGAGCTGGTTGGCCAGCACGATGCGCTTGACGCCGTAGCGCCGCGCCACCGCGATCTGCTGCACGGTGGCGAGCGTGATGGCCCAGGCGCCGCCCTCGAGCTGCAGGTCGAACAGTTGCGGGCTCATCGGCGTCTTGCCGTGCGGGGCGATCGCGGCGCCGGTCTGCGCCAGGAACGCGCGCATCCATTTCGCGTTGTGCTCCAGCGCCGAGCGCTTGAGGACGGCGGCCGGCAGCGGCACGTCCTCGCGCAGCAGGTTCCAACCCTGCTTGCCGATCGCGCCCAACGGCAGCGCGCCGACACCCGGCGGGAAGCCCTTGGTGCGCCCGTCCACCGGCGTCTGCATGAGTTCGCTGAGGTCGATCATCGCCCTTCTCCCGCGGCTTGGCGGCGGCTATGGTTGCCGCAAAGCCGCGCGCGAGCAACCGCCATCCGCGCAGAGGAGAACCCCATGTCCCGCATCGTGACCATCGCCGCCGCGCAAATGGGTCCTATCGCGCGCAGCGACAGCCGCGCGTCGGCGGTCAAGCGCATGATCGAGCTGATGCGCCAGGCCAAGGCGATGGGCGCGGAGGTGATCGTCTATCCCGAGGCGGCGCTGACCGCGTTCTTTCCACACTGGTGGATCGACGACGAGGCGGAACTCGACTCCTGGTTCGAGCGGGAAATGCCGTCGAAGGAGACGCAGCCGCTGTTCGACGAGGCCAAGCGGCTCGGCGTCGGATTCCATCTCGGCTATTGCGAACTGGACTTCTCGACCGGCAAGAAGCGGCGCTTCAACACCGCGATCCTGGTGGACCGCAGCGGCGAGATCGTCGGCAAGTACCGCAAGATCCACCTCCCCGGCTACGCCGACCACCGGCCGCAACTCTCGTACCAGAACCTGGAGAAGCGGTATTTCGAGGTGGGCGATCTGGGCTTCCCGGTCTGGCGCGCCTTCGGCGGCGTCGCGGGCATGATGATCTGCAACGACCGGCGCTGGCCCGAGGCGTTCCGCGTGCTGGGCTTGCAGGGCGTCGAGATGGTGTTCTGCGGCTACAACACCCCGGTGCACCACCCCCAGGCGCCGGACCACGACCGGCTGGGCCAGTTCCACAACGAGATCAGCATGCAGGCCGGCGCCTACCAGAACTCGTGCTGGGTGGTCGGCGTGGCCAAGGCCGGCATCGAGGAGGGCGTGGACCAGATCGCGGGCTCGACCATCATCGCGCCCACGGGCGAGATCGTGGCGCGCAGCGCCGGCAACGGCGACGAGCTGGTGGTCGCGCGCTGCGACCTCGACCTCGGCAATTCCTACAAAGCAACCACGTTCAACTTCGCCAAGCACCGGCGCGTCGAGCACTACAGGATGATCGTCGAGCGCACCGACCGCCTGCCGCCGAATTGACGCGCGTCAGCCCAGCGCCGCGAACCGCTTGCGGTGCCAGTCGGTGTCGCCGTAGAGCAGTTCCAGCGCCGTCAGACGCTTGAAGTAGCGCCCGGCCGGATACTCGTCGGTCATGGCGATGGCGCCGTGGAGCTGCACGGCCTGCTGCGCCACGTAGCGCCCCCACTGCCCGGCATGCGCCTTGGCCGCCGACACGTCGCGGGCGCGGGAAGCGGCATCGGCACAGTCCGCCGCGATCGCCGCGAGCGCGGCCATCGAGCCCGCGCTTTCGACGGCCATGAACATCTCGACCAGGCGGTGCTGCACCGCCTGGAACGAGCCGATGGTTTGGCCGAACTGGCGGCGCTGCTTGGCATAGCCCAAGGTCATCTCGTAGAGCGCCTCCATCGCCCCGGCGGCCTCGGCTACGGCCGCGGCCGCCGCGCGGTCGAGCGCGCGGTCGATGGCCGCCTGGCCGCCGCCGGGCAGCAACTCGCCCGCCGCGCCCGCAAGCGCGATTTCGGCGGCGCGATGGCCGTCGACGGTGGGATAGCCGCGCACGCGCACCCCCGGCGACTTCGGTTCGACCAGGAACAGGCCGATCCCCGCATCCGTGCGCGCCGAGACGACCAGCAGGTCGGCCGTATCGCCCCACATCGCGACGTCCTTGTGCCCGTCGAGCGCCCAGGCCGCGCCCTTGCGCGCCGCGCTGGTCGCGACCGCGGCCGGATCGAAGCGCCCTTCGCGCTCGCCGTGCGCGAAGGCCAGCAGCTTTTCCCCCGCGGCGACCGCGGGCAAATGCGCCTTGCGCTGCCCGGTCGAGCCCGCCTCGTCCAGCAACCCGGCCGCCAGGACGGTCGAGTCGATGAACGGCAGCGCGGCGTCGGCGCGGCCCAGGGCCTGCATCGCCACCATCGCCTCGGTGCCGCCGCCGCCCGCGCCGCCCACGTCGTCGGCCAAGGTCAGGCCCGCCAAGCCCAGCTCGGCCAGCCGCTTCCAGCGCGCGCGCCACTCCCCCGCCGCGCCGGCCTTGCGCGCGCCGCCCCCGTGCCCGCCGCAAGCGCGATCGAGCGTGTCATTGAGCTGTTGCTGCTCCCAGGTGAGCGACAGGTCCATGCGCTAGAGGCCCAAGACCGCCTTGGCGATGATGTTGCGCTGGATTTCGTTGGTGCCGCCGAAGATCGAGGTCTTGCGCCAGTTGAAGTAATAGGGCGCGATGCTGTCCGCGTAGTCCGGGCCGATCGGCGCGGCGTTGTCGCCCTCAGGGAAGCGCGCGCGGTCCGGCAGCGCGTCGGGCCCCACCGCCGCGACCAGGAGTTCGGTTACCGCCTGGGCGAGCTCGGTGCCCTTGATCTTGAGCAGCGAGGCCTCGGGCCCGGGCGAGCGGCCCTGCTGCTCGGCCGTGACGATGCGCAGCTCCGTCATCTCCAGCGCCTTGAGCTCGATCTCGACTCCGGCGATCCGGTCGCGGAACAGCGGGTCGTCCAGCCTGCCCCGGTCGCGCGCGATGCGCTTCAGGCGCGCGAGCTGCGCCTTGGTCTGCCCGACCTGGGCGATGCCGACGCGCTCGTTGCCGAGCAGGAACTTGGCGATGGCCCAGCCCTGTCCTTCCGCGCCGACGCGGTCGGCCAGCGGCACGCGCACCTTGTCGAGCCGCACCTCGTTGATCTCGTGCCGGCCGTCGAAGGTGACGATGGGGCGCAGCGCCACGCCGGGCGCCCGCATGTCGATCAGGAGAAACGTGATGCCTTCCTGGCGCTTCGGCCCATCGGCGGTGCGGACCAGGCAGAACATGCGGTCGGCGTGCTGGGCGAGCGTGGTCCAGGTCTTGACGCCATCGACCACGTAGTGCTCGCCCTCCAGCGTGGCGCGCGTGCGCAGGCTGGCGAGGTCCGAGCCCGATTCCGGCTCGGAATAGCCCTGGCACCACCAATCTTCGCTCGCCAGGATGCGCGGGAGGTACCTGGCCTTCTGGTCGGCCGTGCCAAACTCGACGATCACCGGCCCCACCATCGCCAGGCCGAACGGGATCAGCCGCGGCGCGTAGGCCAGCGCGCATTCCTGCTGGAAGACGTAGCGCTGCACCGGCGTCCAGCCCGTACCGCCGTGCTCCCTCGGCCAATGCGGCGCTATCCAGCCCTTGCGGTAGAGCGCGCGCTGCCAGACGAGGTAATCCTCCTTCTCTAGGCGCCGCTGGTTCTCGACCTTCTCGGCGATGGCGCGCGGCAGGTGCGCGGCGATGAAGCGGCGCACCTCGTCGCGGAACGCGATGTCGCCGGAGCCAAGGTCGAGGTTCATCTGGGTCACGCCGCCCGCAGCACACGCTCGGCCTGGCGCCAGGCGAGCTCCGCCACCGGCCGCGCCTTGGCCCCGGCCTCGCGCGCCCGCGCGTCGGTCGCCGTGCCGTCGCGCACCCTGCCCATGATGCCCTGGAAGATCGCCGCCATGCGGAACATCGTGAAGGCCATGTAGAAGTCCCAGTGCTCGATGCGCTCGCGCCCGGTGCGCCGGCAATAGGCGGCGATGTAGTCCCGCTCTTCGGGAATGCCGAGGGCCGCGCAATCGACGCCCGCGAGGCCCCGGAACAGCTCGGGCGTGAAGCGCCAAGTCATGACGTGGTAGGCGAAATCGCCGAGGGGATGGCCGAGCGTGGACAGCTCCCAGTCCACCACCGCGACCACGCGCGGCTCGACGGGGTGGAAGATCAGATTGTCCATGCGGTAATCGCCGTGGACGATCGCGGTTTCCTCGCCCCGCGGTCCAGGGGGCGGGATGTTGGCGGGCAGCCAGTCGATCAACCGGTCCATCGCCTCGATGCGCTCGGTCTCCGAGGCCTTGTACTGCCGGCTCCAGCGCGCGATCTGGCGCGCGAAGTAGCTGCCGGGCTTGCCGAAATCGCCCAGGCCGACGGCGGTGTAGTCGACGCGGTGCAGCGCGGCGATCACCCGGTTCATGTCGTCGAACATGGCCGCGCGTTCGGCTTTCGTCAGGCCCGGCAGGCGCGGGTCGTAGAACACGCGGCCGTCCACGTGCGCCATCACGTAGAATGCCGTGCCGATCACGCTCTCGTCGGCGCATAGCGCCAGCGTGCGCGGCACCGGCACGTCGCTTTCCGCGAGCGCGGCCATGACGCGGTACTCGCGGTCGACCGCATGGGCGGAGGGCAGAAGCTTGCCGCCGGGCTTGCGCCGCAGCACGTAGCGGCCGGACGGCGCGCTGAGCCGGTAGGTCGGATTCGACTGCCCGCCGGCGATGGGCTCGACGGTCAAAGGCCCGCGATAGCCCGCGACCGAGCGGCGCATCCATTGCTCCAGCCTCGCCGCGTCGATCGCCTCGGCCATTCGCTTGCCCGCCTATACGCTGCCGGTTTGCGGATGCTAGCATCCGGCAAGGCAAGGGAAGGGTCAAGGAAGGCGCGATGGAACCGGGCGTCGCCGGCAAGTTCGCCGTGCTGGAAGCGCAGCTCACGGGTATCGGTCCCGCCGCGGTCGCCGTCAGCGGCGGCGTCGACAGCCTGACGCTCGCGGTGCTGGCGCACCGCCGCGCGCCCGGCGCCGTTGCGATGTTCCACGCCGTCTCGCCCGCCGTGCCGCCGGAGGCGACGAAGCGCGTGCGCGCCATGGCCGAGCGCGAGGGCTGGCGGCTCGACGTGCTCGACGCCGGCGAGTTCAGGCGCGAGGGCTACCGCGCCAACCCGGTGAACCGCTGCTACCATTGCAAGACCAGCCTGTATGCCGCGATCCGTGCCGCGACCGACGCGCAGATTCTCTCCGGCACCAACACCGACGACCTGGGCGAATACCGCCCCGGCCTCGATGCCGCGCGCGAGCACGGGGTGCGCCACCCCTATGTCGAGGCCGGCATTTCGAAGAACGACTTGCGCGCGATCGCGCGCGGCCTGGACCTGGGCGAGATCGCCGAGCTGCCGGCGGCGCCCTGCCTCAGCAGCCGGATCGAAACCGGCATCCGCATCCAGGCCGACACGCTGGCGCTGGTGCACGCGGCGGAACGGTTCGCGGCCAGGCTGGCCAAGCCCGCGACCGTGCGCTGCCGCGTGCGCGCGGACGGCGTGGAGATCGAGCTGGACCGCGCGGCGCTCCAAGCGCTCGGCGCGGGGCCGCGCGATGCGCTGCTGGCGCAGCTCCGCCGCCTGTTCCCGGACGCCGCCGACCACCGCCTCGCGCCCTACCGCAGCGGCAGCGCGTTCCTGACCGGGCCCCGTGCCGAAGCGGTCTGACGTCACGCTCGACCTCGAGCGCCGGGCCCGCATCGGGCTCGACGAATCCGTGTTCTGCCGCGGCAAGACGCCGGAGCAGATCGCGGCGATCCTGGCGCGGCTGATCGCGGCGAAATCGCCGGCGCTGCTGACGCGGCTCGACCCCAAGAAGCTCGGAGCGCTGCCCGCGGACTTGCGCCGTCGCCTCGACTACGACCCCGCATCCTGGACCGGGTTCCTGGGAAAGCGCCCGAAGCCGCGCGGCAAGCCGGCGGTGGCGGTGCTGACCGCCGGCACCTCGGACAGCGCCGTGGCGCGCGAGGCGGCGCGCACGCTGCAATACTACGCCGTGGCCGTGACCGAGATCGGCGACATCGGCGTCGCGGGCCTGTGGCGCCTCCTGAAGCGTGTGGACGAGATCCGCCGCCACCGCGTCGTGATCGTGGTCGCGGGCATGGACGCGGCGCTGCCCAGCGTGGTCGGGGGGCTGGTGCCGGGCGCGGTGATCGCGGTGCCGAGCTCCGTGGGCTACGGCATCGCCAAGGGCGGCGAGACCGCGCTCAACGCGGCGCTGTCGAGCTGCGCGCCGGGGGTGACGGTGGTCAACATCGACAACGGCTACGGCGCTGCCTGCGCGGCGCTGCGCATCCTCGGCGTCCGGCGCTGACCTACCGCTCGCCGTAGAGCCTCCATCCCGCCACCGGCAAGTCCGCGCGCAGGATTTGCCCGGTCTGCGACTCCGTGATGAACAGGGTGCGCCCCTGCGGCCCGCCGAAACAGCAATTCGTCGTGCCGAGCCCGGCGCAGGAGCGGATGCGATGCAGCGGCTCGCCCAGCCGCGACAGGTGCCAAACGGTGCCGAGGCCCACATGGCACACCAAGAGCCCGTCCTCGCCGTCCAGCGCCATGCTGTCGGGACCGCCGAGACCGCCCGATAGCTGCGCGAACACGCCCACCTTGCTGACGCCGCCGTCGCGCATCAGCGGCACGCGCCACACGGCGTTGGCGCGCGTCATGGCGACATAGACGATCGATTCGTCCTTGTTGAGCACGATGCCGTTCGGGCTGGGGCCGGTCGAAACCAGACAGTCGAGGCGTCCGTCCGCCGTCAGCCGGTACACGCGGCCGGTCGGGTCGTGCAGGCCGGTCTGCCCTTGGTCGGTGAAATAGAGATCGCCGTTGGTGGCGAATACCAGGTCGTTCGGCCCCTTGAACCGCTCGCTGTAGCGGCGCGGGTAGAACGGCTCGACCTTGCCGCTCGCGACGTCGAGCACCACGATGCCGTTGCGGTAATCGGCGATGAAAGCGCGACCGTCGCGGTGAAACGCAAGCCCGTTGGGCTCGCCGTCGTATTCCGTCACCAGGCTCCAGTCGCCCTCCGGCGCGACGCGGAAGACGCGCCCGAACGGCACGTCGACCACGTACAGGTTGCCCGCCCGGTCGAAGGCCGGGCCTTCGAGAAAGCAGTCGACCTCGGCCCCGCGCATGTTGCCGTCGGTCCAGGCGTTGCGCCGCTTCGTGCGGAAGCGGTCGGGCACGCGCGCGAACACGCTGGTGGGCACGTCCTTGGGCGGGGCGAAGTACATGGTTATGCCTTCGGGATCTACCTTGGGCGGATGGAACGGCGGGCGGCGATCCTAGCAGCACGTCCGGCGTTTCACATCCGCGCGAGCGTGCTGACGCGCCGGCGGCGCATTGGTACGCTGCGCCCGCCTTGGAGGGGGAAACCATGCGGTGGACTGGTGTGGCGTTGCTGGCCCTGGCGCTCGTGGCGCCCGGCGCGGCGCATTCGCAGGGGCGGCTGCCGATCTTCGACACCCACGTGCATTACGGGCAGAACGACTGGGCGCCCTATCCCACATCGAAGGTGCTGGAGCTGTTCGCCGCCGCGGGCGTGGCGCGCGCGCTGGCCTCGAGCACGCCCGACGACGGCACGCTGATGCTGCACAAGGCGGCACCCGGCCGCGTGGTGCCGGTCCTGCGGCCCTATCGCGCGGGCGTGGGTTCGTCCAACTGGTTCAACGACCCGAACCTGGCCGAATACCTGGAAGGCCGGTTGAAGGCAGGCGTCTACAAGGGCATCGGGGAGTTCCACCTGTTCGACGCCGGGAACGCCGGAACGCCGCAGGTGAAGCGCGTGATCGAGCTCGCGGTCGAGCGCGGCATCTACCTGCACGTGCATTCCGGCGCGGCGCCGGTCGCGGCGCTGTTCAAGATCGAGCCGCGCCTGAAGATTCTGTGGGCGCACGCGGGGATGAGCGAGCCGCCGGAGGTGGTGGGGCCGATGCTCGACAGATATTCCAACCTGTGGACCGAGCTGTCGTTCCGCGCCGGCGACGTGGCGCCGGGCGGCAGGCTCGACGCGCGCTGGCGCGCGCTGTTCGAGAAGCATCCCGACCGCTTCATGATCGGCACCGACACCTACGTCACCCCGCGCTGGGGCGACTATGTGGGGCTGGTCGAGGCGCACCGGCAATACCTGACGCAGCTGCCGCGCGATCTCGCCGAGAAGATCGCGTTCCGCAACGCGGTGCGCCAGTTCGGCGCGGGGGAACTGAACGAGCTGAATTAGGACTGGCGCTACGGCACGTCGGGCATCAAGAGGATGCGCCCGACATGCTCGTTGCGCATGAGGGCGTGGTGCGCCGCCGGCGCGTCGGCGAGCGCGAACTTGGCGACCGGCGGGGCGTTGAGCGTGCCGCGGCGCATGAGCGAGGTCAGCCGCCCGATGGTCGAGCGCAACGCGGCGCCGTCGAGCACCTCCGAGCTCCACCCGCCCATCGTGATCCCCTCCGTCAGCGACCACGCCGAGAACGACACTTGGTCGCCGCCCGCGCCGCCGAGGAAGCACAGCTTGCCGCCGGGGCTGAGCGCCTTGACCAGCGCGCCGAACATCGGCCCGCCCACCAGGTCGATCACGCCGGTGACGACCGGCAGTTGCGGCGGCGGTCCGCCCGCGGGCGCCACCACGACCTCGTCGGCGCCGAGGCGCCGCAACTGGTCGACCTTGCGCCGGTCGCGCGTGACGGCGACGATCGAAGTGCCCAGGGCCTTGCCGAGGCTGACCGCCGCACTGCCCACCCCGCCGCCCGCGCCCGTGACCAGCACGCGCCGGTCGGGGCCCGCGCCCACGAAATCGAACCCCGCCAGCGCCGTGACGCCCGCCAGGCCCACCGCCGCCACGTCCACCAGGTCGATGTCCACCGACAGCAGCGAGCAGTCCGCGGCGCGCAACGCCACCTCTTCCTGGTAGCCGCCCGGGCGCTCCGCGCGCACGCCGCCCAGGCCCATCATCATCGAGATCACGGCGTCGCCCAGGCGCAGCGTGGTGACGCCGCCGCCGATCTCGATCACCCGGCCCACCACCTCGACGCCGGGAATGTAGGGAAACGGCTGCGGCTTCTGGATCGGCCAGGTGCCGG
>Ga0114930_10001072_pt1 | contig 26956 bp, 19 predicted proteins | sample AnhtaG_FD_87300 | JGI IMG/M metagenome (GOLD analysis project Ga0114930, IMG submission 87300) | Deep subsurface microbial communities from Anholt, Denmark to uncover new lineages of life (NeLLi) - Anholt_01485 metaG | ecosystem: Environmental > Aquatic > Marine > Oceanic > Sediment | place... | reverse complement strand
TCAAACCAGCGCACACGGACAAAGGCCCTAGAAGACAATGACGAGTTGCTTGTGCGCAGGGTTTGAAGCGGCACGCTGAGGCCCCCTGTTATAGGGCATGATGTAAAAAAAGACACCTCCATGCTCAACGCAACGTTTCTTTCATGAATAACCCTGAAGCGAAGCGCTGGGGTCATTTGCTGAGTAATAATTCTAAAAAAAGGGAATAATATGGAAATTAAAGTAAATTTAGCCATTGAGAAGAAGGAAAAACCAACAGATGAATCCAAACTTGGTTTTGGTCAAATATTTACCGATCACATTCTCCTTATGGACTACGATACTATTCATGGTTGGCACAATGCCAGGATAGAGCCCTATGGCTATCTAAAACTTGACCCGGCTGCTGCTTGTCTTCACTATGGTCAAGAGATCTTTGAGGGTCTAAAGGCATACTACGGCAAAGATGGCGGAATATACCTGTTCAGGGCGGTCGAGAATTTTAAAAGATTCAACCATTCGGCAAGAAGGGTATGTATGCCAGAGCTTGATGTAGACCTTGCCATGGAGGCCCTAAAAAAACTGATCCTCATTGACAGGGACTGGATTCCTAAAACTCGGGATACCTCCCTCTATATTAGGCCTACCATGATTGCAACCGACCCGTTTTTAGGTGTCCGGCCAGCAAATAAATATCTATTCTACATTATTATAGGGCCTGTTGGGTCTTACTATCCTGAGGGACTAAATCCTGTGAAAATTTATGTAGAGGATAGATATGTCAGGGCCGTTCCTGGAGGTACTGGAGAGGCCAAAACCGCAGGCAACTATGCAGCAAGCCTGCTTGCAGCAGAAGAGGCCAAAGAAAAGGGCTTCACCCAGGTTCTCTGGCTGGATGGATGCGAAAAGATGTGGGTAGAAGAGGTGGGAACCATGAATATATTCTTTGTAATAGATGATGAGGTTATAACCGCACCTCTGACAGGAAGTATTTTAGGGGGTATCACCAGGGATTCCGTAATCAAGATAGTCAGGGACTGGGATTTGAAGATGAAAGAGAGGTTAGTATCTATCGATGAAGTTGCTGCTGCTGCTACCAGTGGCCAGCTTAAGGAGGCCTTTGGGACTGGAACCGCAGCTGTTATATCACCAGTTGGTCAGATAACATATAAGGGTAAGGACTATGTGATAACTGGCGGTAAGATGGGGGAATTATCGCAAAAACTTTACAATGAGATTGTGGCCATCCAGTATGCTGAAAAGCCGGATCCTTATGGCTGGACAGAAAAAATAGGATAGGGGCATGGACTATGAAGTAGTTATAGGCTTGGAGGTTCATGCCCAGTTAAAGACTGCAAGCAAGATATTTTGCGGCTGCTCTACAACCTATGGAGCAGAACCTAATACCCATACATGCCCTATATGTCTTGGACTTCCTGGAATCCTACCTGTGCTAAATAAAAAAGCATTAGAGTATGCCTTGACGATGGCATTGTCTTCACATTGTCAAATTGCAACAGAGAGCCATTTTGCAAGGAAAAACTACTTTTACCCAGACCTTCCCAAGGGATATCAGATATCCCAATATGAACGCCCCTTAGCTGAACATGGACAGATTGAGATAGAAACAAACCTGCCTGAGCGAGAGCGCTCGCAGACAAGTCAGGGGATAAAAAGGATAGGTCTTACCAGGATACATCTTGAAGAGGATGCAGGAAAATCTATCCATAATGATGCAGAAGGCTTAAGTTATATAGATTTCAATCGCTGTGGCGTTCCTTTAATAGAAATCGTTAGCGAACCGGATATTTCCTCAACCGAAGAGGCAGTAACATATCTAAAAAGACTGCGTTCCATTTTAAGCTATCTTGGTATATCAAGTGGGAACATGGAGGAGGGAAGCTTCAGATGTGATGCTAATCTATCATTAAGGAGAAAAGGGATGAAGGGCTTTGGTACAAGAACAGAGCTGAAAAATATGAATTCATTCAGGCATGTGCAGAAGGCCCTTGAATATGAAATTAAAAGACAACTGGATATCCTGGAAAGCGGTCAAGAGGTTATTCAGGAAACCAGGCTCTGGAATGAGAATGAAGGAAAAACTTTTCCGATGAGGAGCAAGGAAGAATCTCACGACTACAGGTATTTTCCGGAACCGGATCTTCTCCCATTAGTTATAGATCAAAAATGGCTCGATGCTATCGTCGACCGCCTTCCCGAACTCCCTGATGAAAAGATGAAACGCTTTATGGATCAGTATGGATTACCAAAGTACGATTCAGAAGTGCTTACATCTTCAATAGAACTGGCTGATTACTTTGAACTTTGTGCTCGGGGAACAGGCGATGCAAAAATGGTCAGTAATTGGATTATGAGCGAGCTTTTAAGGGCGATAAAGGGTGATGATAGGGAGATAGAGGATTGTCCAGTAAGTCCCTCAGCACTCACTGAACTTCTAAAAATGATAAGAGATGGTACAATCAGCGGTAAGATAGGTAAAGATGTATTTAAAGAGATGTACAGAGAAGGAAAATCAGCCAGGGCAATTGTAAAGGATAAGGGATTGCTCCAGATTTCCGATGAAGCAGAGATTGCCGCTATTATTGAGCAGGTTTTAAAAGGGAACCCCGAACAGGTGGCTAAATATAAAAAGGGCAAAGAACAGTTATTAGGTTTTTTTGTTGGTCAGGTGATGAAAAAAACAAAAGGAAAGGCAAATCCCAGACTTGTCAACGAGATCTTGAAAAAGGCAATAGAAAAAACTTAGTTCGCTTCGCTCATTGCTGCTAACCTTAAATGTAACAGTTCACGGATTCAGAGGTTCAAAGGTTCAGGGTTGACCGAAACTCTGAGAATGTGAACGCCTAAGTTCGTTTTCTTAGATATGCGAAACGCTTTTGCACAGAAGCCCAAAGTGAGCTTTACGTGGCATAGGATTAACAATACATAACGAAAGCTGAATTCCAGGATGTGTATGATCATGCCGGACGCACCCGCGCTGCCATTCGTTGTTTCATCAAGTATTTGCCGGCCTACAAGCAAGGTCAACGAAAGGAAGGTAACCCTGAACGGTGAACTCTGAACCTGTGAACGCATACCCTTAAATCAATATAAATTCCCAGAAACTTATCAAGTAAATGAAGAAAGATAGTTCATATAAAGAGAGATCCCCATTTAAAAAAAGAGTCTTTGATATATTCTGTTTTTTACTTGTTGCCCTTATTATCTCAGTCACATCTCTTTACTTTACAAACAAGGATTTTGCCACTGAGTTAAGGCAGATTAGGCAGCCTAAACCCAATCTATTTTATATTGGGATTGATGTATCTCAAACTATTAAGCCAGATATTCTTGCCGATTTTAAGGATGCCCTTATCTCACGGCTAAAGAATTTTATTGGGGAAAAGAAGGTTTCATACCATATTTCCATCTTTGGAACCCCAGGTTGCGGAAAGGATGCTATCACCGATATAATTTCAACTCGATCGCCAGAAGATCCTCTTTCCTTCAGTTGGAGGGTTAAGAGAAGGATTAAGGGTATATCAATTGCTGGAAAGGCAAAGGGAGATGGAGATGGAGATGAGACTCCTTTAACTACTCCATTGTTCTATTTTCTTGAGAAGATATTGACAGAAAGGATAGGGGGGAGGGTGATAATCTTGTCAGATCTTGTGAATGATGATAGAGGCTGTCAAAAGCAATATACCTTTCCTTTAGAAGCAATAATAAAATTTGGCATGAATAAAGAGGGCCAGATTATTTTTTTATATCCTACTCCTTATTTAGCAGGTAGATATAATACTCTGGAAATACGTGAAAGATTGCTTAAAAAGCAGCAAGATTTTATATTTAACATGAGGAGACTAAGGGATAAAGGTAAAATGAGGGTATTCTTTTACCATATTCCTGATGATCCTCAGAAAAGTTCAAATTTTTTGAGATCGAAATTGGAAGATTCTATACCGGCAACTCTGTTTGAGATTATCTGGGAAAGAGTTTCTAAAATGATTGATACTATTATCGGTGCTGTCAGGGGGTAGAAAGAGATGCAACTTGAATTTATCGAGGCAAGGGACCTGCCGGATGCCTGGTTCCAGTGTGTCTACCAGATACTTGAAAAGGGCAGAACATACATAATAGATAGGGGAAGCTATGAGGGACAAAAAAGGCTTGAGTTTGATTATATAACCATACACATAAAATTTCCAGGCACAAGACCACTGTTACCTGACATACCTCCTGCTCTCGGGATACCAAATCCAGTGGCCAATGATTACCTGGATCAATATCTTCCATATCTTATGACATCGGCAAAAAAGGAAGGTGAGGACTACACATACGGAGAGTATCTTGAGCCACAGATAAAAGAAGTCATCCGTATGTACAGGGAAGATGGTTATGGCACAAACCAGGCCTATATGACAGTAGGTGATCCACAAACAATATATCTCCTTAAAGATCCTCCCTGTCTCAGGGGTATTGATACCAGGATCAAGGATGAAAGGCTTCATTTTGTTGTCTATTTTCGATCATGGGACCTGTGGAATGGATTTCCGGCTAATTTAGGTGCCATTCAATTATTAAAGGAGTACATGGCTGAAAGCATAGGTGTTGAAGATGGAGAGATCATAGCTGCAAGCAAAGGCCTTCATCTTTATGACTACATCTGGGAATTAGCAAAACTACGGACTATGAAATCATAGTATTTTGGATTTCGGCCTGCCCTGCCCGCCCTGGCGCGAATTGCCCGGCATATATAGTAACGTAACAAAGCAGCACTATTTGATCGGCAAGTTTCGCAAGCTATCAAAGCCAGGTCTGGGCCAGGGGCGCGACTTGCTTGGAACGCTAAATTGTGGCTGTAATAATTTGGAAATTGAAGCTGTATAACTCGGTCCTTGCAAGCCAGCCCGCTCTGGCGCGATATGATTGTAATAAGCTATTGTCCCTTTAACATTAAGGAACTGGAGCTATAAAATTCAGCCCTTGCATACCAGGTCTGGGCCAGGGGTCTGGGCCAGGGATTGCGGATTGCGGATTTAGTTCCACCCGCCTGCGGGTAAATTAATCGTACGAATGACGTTTAATTATCTTGTAAATCTTGTCTATATTAATCATGGCCAAGCTGGATTTCAAGGATATGGACCTGGAAGAGACCACGGCATGGATAGAAAAACGTGGGCTTGAAACCTATAGGGCCGAACAGATTAGGCGGTGGATATTCGGCTGCCAAACCGATTCATTCGATGAAATGACCAATATCTCTAAGGAGTTGAGGAATTATCTCAGCTCAAGTGCCATTATAAGCCAGCTAAAAATAGCTAAAACCGAGGTCTCTCTTGATGGCACGAAAAAATTCTTGTTTGAACTTGAGGATGGCAACAGTATTGAGTCTGTCCTTATCCCTGAGAGGAACCATTATACGGTATGCATATCATCCCAGGTTGGTTGCGCCATGGGATGTAAGTTTTGCCTAACTGCCAGACAGGGCTTTACCCGGAACCTGAAGAGCTCAGAGATAATAGACCAGGTTATCAAGATCAGACAGTCAATGGATCAACCAGATAAACTTAAAAATATCGTCTTGATGGGTATGGGTGAGCCATTGGAAAATTACGCGGCTGTAAAAAAGGCAGTAAAAAATATAATTTCTACAGATGCCCTAAATTTTTCCCGCCGCCGGGTGACTCTATCCACATGTGGTCTTGTGCCCGAGATAGAAAAACTCGGGAGAGAACTTTCTATCAATCTGGCTGTTTCCCTTAATGCCTCCGATGATAAAACCAGGAACCTCCTTATGCCCATTAACAGGAAATATCCTTTAAAGAAATTAATTGACACTCTGACCCGTTTCCCTCTACAAAGGGGGAGGAGAATTACATTTGAATACATCCTTATTAAGGATATTAACGATAGGCTTAGTGATGCTACAAGCTTGGCAAAACTTCTAAAAAATATCAGGGCAAAGATAAATCTGATTCCATTCAATCTATATAATGGGAGTCCCTTTGAGGCACCTGATGAGGGAAAGATTCTTTCCTTTCAGAATGAACTAATCAGAAAAAACTACACAGTTACGGTCAGAAAAAGCAAGGGAAGTGACATCTCCGCTGCCTGCGGGCAATTGATAACAGGCCACTAAGGTAGCGCGGAACATCTCTCCAACAAAGAATCTTTTGCTCAATGAAGGCTGACTCCCTGCCTTTACTTTTCAGTACTTAACTCTATTTTGACTTCCGTAAACCCCACCGGTCACCCTAAAGGGCTACCTTTTTTCCCTGCAATTTTCACCCCCCCTGGTCTTCATCCCTACTTCCTTTGAACGGGTTTGCACCATATATATACCCCCGGCTGGGGTCAGATCCAGCTCCCCAAGCTGGGCAGCAGAGGCATAAAGGGTAATGTTCTCCTCCCCAAAAAAAGTCCAATACCTAATAAAAAAATACACCACCTCATCATCTATTACCCTCTATTTATTTGAAATTTTCAGTACTGACAAGTGAAACGGTTTAATTTCCTTCTCTTCAAATTATGATTGAAGAATTATCGAAGAACAATTGCTGAGGCTCATCAGTAAAAACTATTTCTCTCCAACAAAAAAAAGAACCTCTCCTTCACCTTCTAATCTTCCAAATAGAGGGGTTTGAGCCTGCTGAGAAGCATTAGACACAGTTGGCCTAAGATAGGCCCCAAGTTCAGTGCCTGTTACAACGTTATCCTTATTAATGTCTGCTTCTCCACCAAGGGCTTGCAAAAAGTATCTGGTAAAGAGTCCATGCCCTTCTTTTTCTTGTGCCTGTTCCCCCTTGCCACCAGCGGTAATTATCTGAACGACACGCATAGAGGATACCTTCCGTAAATAATCACTTATCTTCGATGAAACTCCATATGATCTACTCAGTCCAAGGCCAGAATAGCAGGAATCCATAACATAAAGAATATGTTTTGCAGGGATGCGGCTGGAAAGACTTCTTATTTGCTCCATAGAAATGGCTGTAGCAGGATAATTGGAAGTGTCGGCGTCAACAGGGATGATATATCCTTTTTTACCTCCCTTGGGTAAATCCTCAGTTTGACCGTGACCAGCGAAGTAAAAAACTACACGATCATTATGTCCTACCTTTTTGGGAAGTTCATGAAAAAGCTCTGTCAGGATTCTCCTTTGTGTAGCCTCTTTATCTAAAATGGTCGTGATCTGATCGAATCCAGTTTCCTCAAATTTTTGCCTGACAGCTTCTGCATCAACAACAGCAAACTCTAATGAAGGCCATTTCTCGTAATTATTTATTCCAATCACTACTGCAAAGGATTTTCCATAAAGGTCATTCATCTGTAAAGAAGATTCAATCTTACTTATTGCAGGTAGTGTAAATTTTTCTCCTTCCACCGTTACGGAAAAATTAGATCGATTGCCGAGGCCATCAGCCGCCTCAACAATGATGGTGTTGGTCCCTATCTGAATAGGTATGTCTTTTAGGAAGTTGCCATGTTCATCAACAGATGCATCCAATTGGTTTACTTTAACCCAGGAAATCCCGCTTTTATCAGTGGCTATACCGCGTACAGTTAGATTTTCATATTGGTGAACAATCTTTATCCCACGATGGGTTGGAGGATCATAAAGGATAATCTTTGGTCCATCCCTGTCTAAGGCTTTTTCAATCTTCGCTTTTAGCTCTAGGGACTTGGGATAGTCTTTCCTGATGCTCAGGGATTTTCTAAGATATCGGCTGGCGTCATCAATATCGCCCTTTTCAAACAAGAGGCTGGCCAGCAGGTAGTACAACTTGTAGTTGTTGCTTCCCAGTTCCACCGCCTTCAAAAAGTAGTCGATAGCCTTATTGGTCTGCCCCTTCTTTCGGTATAGGTTACCGACCAGCTCATAGGGTCTGATAAATCCAGGGCACAATTTAATGGCCTTCTCATAAAAGTAGAGTGAACTCTCCGTCTTGCCGTATCGCCCTTTCCAAAAGATATGCAGAGCCATGTCACAATCGCTGATCGCCCACGCGGCTGATGCACCGAATCCTGCGACCAGACATGCGATTATTGAGATCGAGAGCCAAGTAGTAAGCTTCCCCCTCATTTCCATTGCTCTCCCTGCCTGCCTTCGGGTGTCCATATGCTGTCCTTCTTTCTGTTTCCCTGGATAAGGCTTATCATATCTCCTCTTCGATGATCTCCTGCGCAGCATTTATTCTGAGATTGTCGAACTTAGCAACCACCGGCTTTGTGGCATTGATGGACTCCCTTATCATTGTGAAATTCTGAAGCAGGATTCCGACGCTTGCGTCACCGCCGCCAGCCGGGAACGTATTCCGTTTCTTCCAGCTCCCTCCTTCCTTCCTATAGTAGGTGCTGATTTTGTCACCTATCCTGGCAAAGCGTAGGGACCCATGGAAATCTCCCATAGGGAGCCAGCTTTTGCCTTTAATGTCATGCATACCAACACGGTAACTGGAGAAAATACCGCTCCCTTCCCCAGGTTTCTTTAATAACGTTATGGCTACAAGGTGGCTTGCCTGCGGCACAGGACCCTTTTCCACTACTCCTAAGGCCATGATCTGATCCATGTCGCCAACATCCTTCAAGAAATCGAGGTGACAATCGATTTGAATATCAAAGTCGCCCCTTAATAAATATTTCGATACGAGCCCGCCTTTGCTAAAACTTCCCACCTGGGTCTCAATGACCAGTTGACCGTTCTCAATGCGCATCTTTGCGGCTTTATAGTTTTTCATCTGCTCCCGCTTATAGATAAGGCCCGTTTGATCCCAGAGGTCATCCCTGAGTTCGTCGAAATTATCATTGTAGTACGCAAGTTTACTTTGAGGTAAACTCTTTTCAATTTTCAAAGAAGCCTTCTCCGTGACACATCCTTGAATAGAGACTAAAGAAGCTACAAAAAAAATTATAATAACCCACGAATTTATCTTTTTCATACCAAAATCCTCCTTCCCGCTTGTATTTTAGAAAGTTAACACTTTAATTGTATGACTGCAATAAAATCCGAACAAAAATGAGTTTTAAGGATATCACTATCTATTCTGGTTTTCAGTTAAGTGGGTGAATGATATAGACCTCCTTTTGTTTGAAGAAACCATAGGATAAAGTCGCTTGTATATCAAAGGGATAATTGCTAAGGAGAACAGGTTTTTCCTTTCTAAGGATGATTTGTGGATTAGAAAATATCTGCTGATATAAAAATCACAGATAAATATGGATTTGCAAGGAAAATCAGGCTAGTTTTGGTCCACAGGTACTTCGTACGTGCTAATGAACTCATCAAATCCTTTAACCTGAATTTGTACAAGCGGGCGTGTGTGTACATGGTCTTTTACGAGGTTATATGTGCGCTGAGAAATCAGAATCCCTCCCACAGGTGCGTTGGATTCGAGCCGCTGGGCTAAGTTTACGGCCGACCCCAGAACAGTGTATGAGAGTCTCCGTGCAGACCCCATATTTCCCACTACAACCGTGCCAGTATTTATGCCGATACGAATTTGGATCGGCATGTCTCCTTGCCTCTCCCACTTTATTTTGATCTCACGGACTTTCTTTTGCATTTCGATTGCCGCGTGGACACAGCGCAGTGCGTGGTCAGGCTGCGGATCAGGATCACCGAAGAAAACCATCAAACCGTCGCCGATAAATTTATCCACCGTCCCGTGATACTTGAACACGATCTCAGTCATCGCCTCAAAATATTCACTTAACAGTCTCTGAATGTGATCCGGCGTCATTTTAGCCGAGTAACTGGAGAAGTTTTTGATATCGCTAAACAAAATAGACAATTCTTTTTTCTGTCCCCTGGAGGCTATCATTTGCGGGTTTGCCATAATCTTCTTTACGATCAATGGTGGAAAGTAGGCTTCAAACGTCCTCCGAAGAATCCCTTTCTCTTTTTCCTCGTTGATGTAACGAAAGGTTAGAATGGAGATCAGAGTAAAGGTCGCCATGAGGAGCGGACGGACGATATGAAAAATGAGGTGGCCATAAAAAAAGAAAAGTGCCGAAATAACAACATAGCTTCCTCCAACAGCAAGGCTGCCAAGCGAAAAGGGAAAAGGCGAAAATCGGAGCGATAATATCAAGATAATGAACAGGAGAAGCAATTCGATAAAGAGCATTTCGCTGTCCGAAAGTTCCCTGAGAAACGACTCCGCAAGGATAGTGTGGATAACATTTGCATGTAAACCGGGTAAGGGAAAATTGATATCGGTTGGCACCGGTCCCACGTCCGACGATCCTGTAAAGACTTCTGAGATCACAACGATCTTTCCTGACAGCTCCTCTCTCCACATCTCCATTTCATCACGGTCCTCTGAGGCACATAAGACATCGGCAAAATTATAGTGTTTCATCCGCTCCCACGGACCGATAAAGTTGATTAACATGTTACCGTATTGGTCAATGGGGATAACGATGTCATGCCCTTCCGCCTCTCCGGGACGTTTGGCATCTTTCAGCGTAATAGTTTTCCCCGGTGTGACAATGATCTTTTCTGGAGGGACATTAAGATAGTCACAGATTGCTCGGAAAGAAAAGCTCGGATAGAATGCTCCTTCATAGCGAACAAGAAGCGGCAGACGGCGGAACACACCATCAGGGTCAAATTTGAGGCTTAGATAGCCCAGCCCTCGCGAGGCAGAGGCGAGTGCTGGAAATGTAATCAGTGGGTTCGTGCCAACATAGAATGCTGTGGGACCTCCTTTTACAACTACATTCCATTTTGTCTTATCCAGATATAGCACATCTTTTGCACCTTTGGGCTGTTTACTTTGCGGCCTCCCTTCTTTTAATAATTCGAACGCCAGTCCAAAGTACACATTACCAGCCTTTTCAGTAGCATCAATCAATGCCCTGTCTTCCTTAGCGTTCGACCGTGCAGCAAAAATAAAGTCGTACAATTGAGTTGACACGTTCATCGCTGTTAGATTGCAGACCAGTTGTGCATGATGAGATCGATTCAGGTAAAAATTGTCAAGCTTCTGGATACTGGTCTCATTGAGGTCTACATGGACAATAGTATCATCATAAGGCGGGCGAAGATGTTCTAAGGTGGATCGGAACAAAAAGAGCCGATCAACGGTTTTAGCATTCCACGTCTTAAAGACGTTTGGCAAAAGCCAGAAGCAGAGGTGTGCCGCGATAAATGAACTCACGACCAAAAAGATAGTGACTTGCAGGTTTCGTTTTTTATTGGTGATCAATCGTGAATGTCCTGCTGTAGAAATTGTTTGCGGAGATCTCAACCGCAATGGTGGCAATATCAGGAAGGTGTGCTTTCTCTTCTTTGGTAATCCCGCGTACACTACCTCCAATTGGCACAGGGCGCTCAGGAATTGTCGTAAATTTTCTATGCTTCCTTTTTATCTTACGGATTTCAGTAAGGATTTGGTTTTTTAATTCTTGTTTTCTAACCGTGCCAGCGGATATGTACTTTCCGAAAAGTGCCTCAAGTTCGATTAATCGTTGAACTGATGCAAGTAAATAAAACGTCTCACGACCGATATTCTCATCCAACTCAAACCACATGTCACCCTGAGGCATATAATATTTTTTGGCCGTTGAATAATTTGTGGTGAACTGCTGTAGGTGGTACGGGAATAACATGTACACTTCACCCTGGGTGCTGTTATAGATTACATAAACAAAGCACTTCTTTTGCAATTCCAGAAGCATCTTGAATTGATCGCCTGTTTTCAATGTCATGTCACGTGTTATGGAGACAAACTTCAGATTATTCTTAGGTCCCACTATCGCACCGAATGCCCAACGGAAGCAAACGTTTTTATCTTCTTTTTCTCCGGCCTTTGTTATCGTGCTCCCAGATAACACAAAATAAGATACAACCAATAAGTAGGTCAGCAGAGACAATTTAAAACATTTCATTTGATATCCCCTAAGAATTCAATGATGGCGTATATTTTCAACCAATTATTGAAGTTAAATGGATTCCTTGAGACCCTTATTTATTGTGGAATCTTGTTGACCGCTTTTCCTTACAGCTCCTTTCCGTAAGAGACAAAGAGGTGAACCCTTTCCTTCTTTGCCTTTTGTCTGGCATCTAAATGAATTCTGAATCCAAACATGAGGTTAAAAGTTCTTCAAAATCTTCCCGAGTGGGCAACCGATCTTTAAGTTTCTCCTAAATGCAATGGTCAATCAGGCTTATAAGCGCCTTTTTTGCCTCTTCACTAAATTCAGTTAATTTCTCCATGTAATAAGCCTCATATTTCAGAAAGGATATTGGCTACTTGTAAGCTGAATTTAGGCTTTTTAATTAAAAACTTTATACTACTTAGATGGGAATTTGTCAAAATATCTGTGTGAGGAATACAGTATTCCCGAAGAGATATTAGAGGCAAAGGGTTACGGGGAATTCATGCCGGTTGCTCCCAATGATACTGAAGCAGGCAGGGCAAAAAACCGGAGGGTGGTATTCAAGCGGTTGGATTGAAATGCTCATAAGATAAAAAAAGATTCTGCCCCATATTTTTACCCTACAATGTCATTTTTGGATTTCATCGCTAAATGTAGTGGATCTATCTTTGGCAAAACCAGAATACATTGCATGGAATTCAATAAGTTACGTAGTAGGGTTAATCAAACACGAAATAACAATCTGAAACCCTGTCTTTGATCCAATCGGATTATGCCTGCACTTTTAGCCCATTGCAGGGCCGCTGAATATTCCTTTGAAGAGATCCTTTGATTAATATATTCATCCTGATATGCTGTGCCGCATGGCCTGTATTGATCCATAACATTTACGTAGGTATTGGCAGATATCTCTTTAGAGAGAAATTCCATAACCTCTTTGGTTCCGGCAATCCCATTAGGCATTACAAGATGTCTCACAAGCAATCCCCTCTCAGCTATACCATTCTTGTCTATTTTTAAATCGCCCACCTGGGAGTGCATCTCTTTAAAAGCCTTAACTGCCATTTCTCTATAATCCGGCGCATTGGAGTATCTGTCTGCCCATTTTTGATCCCAGAACTTAAAATCAGGCATATAGATATCAATAATTCCTTTCAGGAGCTTAAGGGTCTCTACCCTCTCATATCCGCCACAATTATAGACTATTGGCACAGTAAGCCCATTCTCAACAGCCAGTAAAAGGGCATTCAGTATCTGGGATACAATATGGGTAGGGGTAACCAGGTTTATGTTATGACAACCCCTTCCTTGCAACTCTAACATTATTGCTGCTAAATCCTTTGCTTCCAGTTCTGCTCCCTCACCCAAATGGCTTATCTCGTAGTTCTGACAAAAAGAGCAGCGCAGATTGCAAAAGGCAAAAAAGATGGTTCCTGATCCGAATCTTCCAACCAGTGGTGCTTCCTCTCCAAAATGGGCATTATAGCTTGCAACCTTTGCCCTTCTACCAGTTTTGCAGAAACCTTTTTCATTGTTCAAACGGTCAACTTTACACTGTCTGGGGCAAAGACGACATTCCTTGAGCAATTCAGTAGCCTCTTCTACCCTTTTTAAAAGTCGACCTTCTCTGTATAGTTGAAGATAGGATGGCTCATGCATGATATAGAATTTAGGATTTTAGATTTTGGCCCGCCCTGGCGCTACACACCTGGAGCAGTCTGTTCTCTCTGTAATATTTCGAGACTGGAGCCCTTGGATTTTAGGCCCGGTCAAACAGGTCTGGGCCAGGGATTGCGGATAAATGCCCTATCTTTTTTGGTTGCTCTTTGATGACCCCTGATCGTCTTTCAGGGCCATCCTCCTTTTTATCTCTTTTTCAAATGCTGCCTCAGTTGGCCGATAGAATATCTTGCCCCTGATTTTTTCAGGGAGATACTCTTGTTTTATTCGGCTTTCTGGGTAATCATGAGGATAAATATAGCCTTTAGAATAACCCATCTCTTTCATCAGTTTTGTTGGGGCATTCCTTATGTGTAGAGGCACAGGCTGGGGGCCTGATTCTTCAATCTCCTTTGTTACGGATTTTTCCGCTACATAGAGTGCGTTGCTCTTTGGTGCTGTGGCTAAATAAACGACTGCCTGGGCAAGAGAGAGCTTTGCTTCTGGTGGACCTACCTTTTCCCAGGCCTGATAGGCAGTGAGGGCTATTTCAAGGGCCTTAGGATCAGCCAAGCCAATATCCTCAGAGGCAAATCGGATGAGCCTTCTACCTATAAAAAGTGGATCCTCCCCTGCTTCCAGCATTCTATAGAGCCAGTAGATAGAGGCCTGGGGGTCACCCCCCCTCATGCTTTTGTGAAGTGCCGATATAAGGTTGTAATGTTCCTCTCCATTCTTGTCATACAGAAGAGGTTTTTTATTCAAGGCAGTAGCAACAGTAGCAATATTTAATAACCTGTTATTATTTTTGTCCGGCTGAACAAAATAGCTGGCGGACTCCAGATTATTAAGGGCTGTCCGGGCATCTCCGTGGGAGATGTTGATGATATATTGCAAGGCATCTTCTTCGATCCCAATATGTAGATCTCCGAGACCTCTCTTTTTATCCTGAATGGCCCTATTCAAAATTATGGCCATATCTTTGAACCCTAATGGTTTCAGGGTCATAACCCTGGTTCTTGAAAGTAGTGGTGGAATAATTTCAAATGAGGGATTCTGGGTGGTAGCTCCAAAGAGAATGATCAGACCACTTTCCACATGGGGGAGGAATGCATCCTGCTGGGCCTTATTAAAGCGATGGATCTCATCAACAAAGAGGATAGTTGGTTTTAGCTCATATCTATAAGTCCTTTTTGCTGAATCAATTATTTCTCTTAACTCCTTCACCCCGGATAGCACTGCCGAAAATGATTCAAAGGGGCAATCACTGTATTTTGCTATTAATCTTGCAATTGTTGTTTTGCCTGAACCTGGTGGTCCCCAGAATATTATGGAAAACAGATTGCCTGTCTCAAGTGACCTTCTTAATGCCCTTGATGGGCCAAGAATATGATCCTGACCTAATATCTCTTCAATCCTTTCTGGTCTTATCCTCGTGGCTAAGGGGGTGGTTTTAAATTGCATTTTCTACAAGTTCTAAAGTTTTATCCATAAAAAATGGTTTGCTAATAATGAAATCCGCACCAGAGTCTTTTAACTCTTTTGCATCAAGTTCTTTATCCCATCCTTTAATTAGTATAACCGGTGTTTTCTGACTGATTTTTTTGATTTTTTTTGCCACACTCAAACTACTAATATCGGGCAGACCGATATCAATCATAACCAGGTCAAATTTTCCTTTCCCCTTTTTAAATTTCCTTATTCCGTCAAAACCAACTGAACAGGAAATCACCTCATGACCATTAGTTGTCACTATCCTTGTCAATATGTTCCTGACTATATGCTCATAGACAATAACAAGGATGGTGGCCACCTTTGTCTTATTTCTTGGTATCTCTTTCATTAGTAGTTCAGATTTTGGAGAAATAATAGTGAAAGGAAGTGCCTAAAATTTAACCCGCCATAAGCCTGCCCGCCGGACGGCAGGCGGGTCTGGCGGGTAAAAGTGAGTTAAAGTTAGATAGAGATGGACGTAAAAATAGCCAGTAGCTCACTACATTCTTCTTGGCCATTACCTGATCCCACGGAAATATTTCTGTCTCTACAACTTCTTCAAGACAATATTGAGTTTCTCTAACTTCACTTCGCAAACCTTAATCATCCATCTTTTAACTTTACAACTTTAGTGCACTTTAGGCACTTATAACTTTGAGTACTTTTATCTAAAAAAGCTTGAAGCTATCTTTTCTTTACCTTATGATAACCCCAGATTTTGTCAAATCGTTTATTTGTGTATTAGTTATTAATGAGAGAATAATATTGTTTACATTTTCCATTGTGCTTTATAACCCAGATAAGAATTAATTAATCAAACGTAGGGGCTTGATTCATCAAGCCCGAAAGCGGGCCTGCCCTGGCGCGATGTACTTAAAGCAAACCGTTAAGTCTGTAATGCGCTATGTGCTTTGATCAGCCAATTAGGATTATAGGCCAGGTCTGGGCCAGGGTTCGATAAATCGAACCCCTACATTTTTTAATATTTTGGCTTCAATAAATAAAATTAAAAAATGTAAACTATTTTATGATACGAGTAATAAGTGTGTTATTTTTACTGGTTGATTAGTTGAATAGTTGACAGAGCATGGTTTTCAGCCCTCAAAAACTCGACCACTTAACAACTCAATGGGAAAATAAATAAAATTCAATATATCGTAACATCTCAATAAATAGGTGGATTATATCCCTGAAAATGTTGGTTTCGATTTTCGATCATTAGTACATATCATTGTAGGGCGGGGTTTTATACCCCACCGATACAACGGTGGCATATAAAATGCCACCCTACATACAGATCTTACCCCAATTTATTGAGAGAATTCAATCTATCTGATTCAATAAAATTCGTCAAACATATATGTCAAAGAAAGAAAAAAATAAGTCCATAAAAAAAGACCAATCTCCTTTCGTTCACTTACACGTTCACACTGAATTCAGCCTGCTTGATGGGGCTATCAGGATAAATCGAATGTTAAAAAAGGCTGCCAGTCTCGGCATGGAGTCGGTGGCAATAACTGATCATGGGAACATGTTTGGGTCAGTAGAGTTTTTTTCACAGGCTATTAAAGCCGGTATTCAACCTATCATCGGTTGCGAGGCATATATAGCTCCTAACAGCAGGAAAGATAAGTCACCATCAGGAGATGGTCAGCCAAATGCATATCACCTGGTTCTTCTTGTTATGGATGAGACAGGTTATCGGAATCTGAGCAGGCTTGTTACATTGGGTAATCTGGAGGGTTTTTACTATCATCCCAGGATAGATATGGAGATCTTAAGGAAATATAATGCAGGATTAATCGCCTTTTCGGCATGCCTCAAGGGCCATGTTCCCTATTATCTGAGGATTGGAAGGGTAGAAGATGCCAAAAGGCATGCACTTGAGCTGGCATCAATATTTGACAATGACCGGTTTTATTTAGAGGTGATGGCCAATAAAATGACTGAACAGATTTCTGTTAACAGGTCTTTAAAAGATTTAGCCCAGGAATTGTCTCTCCCCTTGGTTGCCACAAATGACTGTCATTATTTAAATAAGGAGGATGCTGAAGCCCATGATATCCTCTTATGCATCCAGACAGGTAAAAGTGTTGATGACGCAGACAGGTTAAAATTTTCTGCTAATGAGTTTTATTTTAAATCTGGGGAAGAAATGGCCCTTGATTTAGATGGATTTCCCGAAGCCCTGGATAATACCCTGAACATAGCTAAACGCTGCCACTATGAGATGAAATTTGGCCAGTATAAATACCCTGTTTTTCAGGTGCCAGGGGATATTAGTCTGGAGGAAAAATTAGAGAAAGATGCCAGAAAAGGCCTGGAAAAGAGATTGGCTCAGAAAGAGGCCCTTGATGGATCATTATCCTCTGAATCAAGAAAGGAATATGAGGAGAGACTGACCTATGAGCTTAAAACCATTATGGAAATGGGCTTTGCAAGTTATTTCTTGATAGTGGCAGATTTCATAGACTATGCAAGGCGGTCAGGTATTCCTGTTGGTCCAGGTAGGGGATCCGCTGCCGGCTCCCTCACTGCTTATGCACTTAAAATCACGGATATTGATCCAATCAAGTATGGCCTCCTGTTTGAGCGTTTCCTAAACCCTGGTCGAATAAGCATGCCTGATATTGATATAGATTTTTGTATTAAGAACAGGGATAGAGTGATTGATTATGTCAGTGAGAAATATGGAAGAGAAAACGTCTCCCAGATAATAACCTTTGGCACAATGAAGGCCCGAGCTGTCATAAGAGATGTCGGCCGATCTATCAATATGCCTTATGCAGAGGCAGATAGAATTGCCAAACTTATTCCAGAGGGCATTAATATTACCTTAGATGAGGCAATAGAGGCAGAGCCACAGCTAAAAGCCATGGAAGAAGGAACGGATGATGAGAGAAGACTTTTAAGGATTAGCAGGTCCTTAGAAGGCATAACCAGACATGCCTCCACCCATGCCTCCGGTATAGTCATATCTGATAAGCCTTTGGTTGAATATCTACCCTTGTTTAGGGGACCAAATGGAGAGGTCATGACCCAGTATACCATGGATCAGGTAGCCCAGCTCGGGCTGATCAAATTCGATTTTTTAGGGCTTAAGACCCTGACTGTTATCCAGGATACTTTGGACCTTATAAAAGGGACAACTGGCCAGGTTGTTAATTTAGATGAAATTGAAATAGGGGATGATGAAACATTTAGATTGACCAGTGAGGGTAAAACCACTGGGGTATTTCAACTGGAAAGTTCTGGCATGAAAGAGCTCCTTAGGAACCTTAAGCCAGGTGTGTTTGAGGATATAGTTGCATCGGTTGCCCTTTATCGGCCGGGCCCCTTGGGCAGCAATATGGTTGATGATTTCATTAAAAGAAAACATGGCGAAATCAAAATGACATATCTCTTGCCTCAATTGGAAGAGATCCTGGCTGAGACATATGGGGTTATTGTTTATCAGGAGCAGGTTATGCGAATCGCCCAGGTACTTGCCAACTATACCCTTGCAGAGGCGGACCTATTGCGAAAGGCCATCAGTAAAAAGAAGCCTAAGGAGATGGCACGGCAAAAAGAACGTTTTCTGGCAGGCACAACCGAAAATAGATTAGATAATAATAAGGCAGGGCATGTTTATGAATTGATGGAGAAATTTGGAGGTTATGGCTTCAATAAATCCCATTCAGTAGCCTATGCTATGATAGCTTATCAGACTGCCTATCTCAAGGCCCATTATCCGGTGCAGTTCATGGCAGCATTGCTCACAGAAGATATGGGAAGCCAGGATAAAACCATTAAAAATATTGCCGAGTGCAAGGAAATGGGTATACCTATACTTCCTCCTGATATCAACGAGAGTCAGGTAGATTTTGCTGTTGTTGGCGAAAGTATTCGCTTTGGTCTGGCTGCAGTAAAGAATGTTGGTGTTAAGGCTGTAGAGGCGATTGTTCATGAGAAAGAAAGGGAAGGGCTCTTTAAATCGCTTACAGAGTTTTGCAGAAGGGTAGATAAAGCAAAGGTAAACAAGAGGGTGTTAGAAGGTTTGATCCAGTGTGGCGCCTTTGATTTTACCGGTGTCTTTAGATCGAGACTTTTTGCATCACTGAACGATGCCCTTGCTTTTGGAGGGATTAGTGAAGACCCAAATCAGCTAAACATGTTTGACCTTTTTCCATCCAGGGAAGAAGGTGAAACAGTTGAGTTCAAAGATATCGATGAATGGGTGGATGATGAAAAGTTAAGGAGAGAAAAGGAATCCCTCGGGTTTTATATTACCGGCCATCCCTTGGATGGATTTGCAGATGTGATAAACAAGTTTGCAACTACAACAACACAGGACCTTGTTGCAATTAAGGATAAATCAGTAGTCAGGTTGGCCGGGCTTGTTAACAGTATGCGGATAAAAAGGACAAGAAGAGGGGAAAAGATGGCAGTCATTAATGTGGAGGACAAAAAAGGCTTCACTGAGGTTGTGGTGTTTCCAGATGTCTTTGCAAGATGTGCCACCTTATTGAATGATGACAGGCCCCTTTTAATAACAGGAGAGGCCGAGGTTGGAGATAACCTGGTAAAGATCAGGGCCCAGGAGATAGTTGCCCTGGAGACAGTAAAACAAAAATTAATCAAATCTATAGTAATACCTGTTTCGCAGGAAGGGCTTACCCGCTCCAGCCTCATGAAGTTAAGGGATATTATCTTTAGATATCCAGGAGAATGCCGGCTTAAATTCAGGATCAATCTTGATGGAGACAAAAAGGCAACTGTAGTAACCCATAATCGCTATAGCGTTCTGCCAGAGGAGAATCTAATTGAAGAGATCGAGTCTTTGGTAGGAGCAAAGGTGATATTTGAAGCGTAGACTAGGATTCTGGATACTGGAAACTTGATACTTGATAAATGCTTTGGCAGGAACTAATACCAAGCTGCATTCAAACAGATACTATTTGTAGACGTCATTGCGAATCCGCCAAAGTTCTCTGGCGGATGAAGCAATCTCAATAGGATAGATTGCCACGTCGCTTCCCGCCACGTTTCACTCGCGGCTTCGGCTCACCCTCGCAATGACAGGATTGCAACTTGGTATAAGGTGACATATGAGGTTTAGACAGCAAATTGCTCGTTGCTGGTTATTGAGAAACGCAAACGAGAGATGAGAAAAGAGAAATGAAAATTCGACTCACAAACAGATTTATAATAAGTCTTCTCTCCTGTATTGCAATATTTGTTTTGAGGCTAATACTGTTTACCTGTAGGGTTCAGTATATAAATAAGAAATATATAGACGAATTTATCCTTGGAGATAAAAAGGTTGTTATAACTACCTGGCATAGATGTACCATCTATTTTATGATTAAATATGGTTTTCTTCACCCTATGGCTCTCCTCTCTTCAAGTAAGGATGGGGATCTGCTCGCTGATTTTTCCCAAAAACTGGGTTTTATTCCAGCAAGGGGCTCATCAACCAAGGGTGGTAAGGAGGGGTCCGAACAGATGGTTGAATTTCTGAATACTACCGGAAGGATTGTGACCACTACTGCTGATGGTCCACAGGGGCCAGCATTGAGGGCAAAATCAGGACTTGTCAGGATTGCCCAGAAATCAGGTGTACATCTTATGCCCCTGACCTGGTCTGCCAACAAGGTATGGATGTTTGTAAATGCATGGGATAAGATGATAATCCCTAAACCATTCTCAAAGATAGTTATCTATGCATCAGAACCATACCTCATTCCCAAGGAGGCCAAGGGTGAGGAATTTGATATATATGTGAAAGAAATGGAGAGAACCTTAAATGCCATGACCCGGCATGTTGATACAATGGTTGATCATCATGATCCTAATATGGACCTCCTTAAAAAAGAAGAGGGGGTTTTCCGGTAACCAGGAACAAGGAACCTGAAACAAGTAACGAGAAAGGATGCTTCTCTATGGAACGAAAAATACAAAGTCTGGCAAGTTTGGGCACAAAGAATTTCACTGTATATCTGGATGAAGTGAGCCTGAAAAATGGAAGGATAAGCAAGAGGATTTGCATTGATCACCCCCAGGCCGCAGCTATCGTCCCCTTTGTCTCAGATAATGAGATTATAATGGTTAGGCAATACAGGTATGCTTTAGGAAGGGAAACACTTGAGATTCCCGCAGGTAAAATCGATAAAGGTGAGAGCCCAGAGGAATGTATCAAAAGAGAGTTGGTGGAGGAGACAGGCTTTGAGGTAAACACTCTAAAATGGCTATATACCTATGCCCCTGCTGTTGGATACTCCAATGAGCTTATCCACCTCTATTTAGGCAGGGATCTAAAGAAGTTAGAAAAAGAGATTGACGAGAATGAGATATCATCCCTGGAGATCTTGACTATTGAAGATGTGTTAGGGATGATTAGAAATCAAAAGATAATTGATAGTAAGACGGTTATAGCCCTGGCCTTTATTCGGTCTCTAATTTAATTGTATAGGTATTTCCTTTTTAAGTACTTGTAGGGGCGGCATTTATGACGCCCGTGATCGCGGGTTCGATAAATCGAACCCCTACAGTTTCGCACCGAAGGTGCGCTATGTTAAGACTATTTCTTTTCTTCTTTTGGAGTCTGATCAGGAGGGTAAATATACTTAGTATCTATATCATAGGTCCAGGGAAGTCCCCACCACTGCCAGCCATAGAAACGGCGGTGATTGTAAGCAGGGATCTTGTTTCTTATAGCCAGTTGCCTGTAAAATTTATGCCTGTTCTCATCTTCGAAGTATGGAAAAGGTGGTCCCTCAAATCCATCCTTTACGTTGTAAACATGTTTAAAACCGTTCTTAATAAGCTCCCTGGCTGCTAAAATGCTTCTGGTGCCGTCTCTGCATATTATGAGGAGGTTGTTTGTTTTTTGAAATTTCTTGCTTATCTCTTCAATAAAGGATTTATTTTTATCATCGATTTGATATATCCAGCTCTCTTCTTTTTGTGCGAGTTTGTTAGTAAAAAAGTAGTAAGGAAACAGGTAGGCCATTGATGGGTGACCTATCAATTGATATTCTGCCCTCGTTCTAACATCAATTAGATATGTATTAGGAACGGTATTTATCATGTCATAGGCCTCAATGGATAAGATATCTTTAGGTTCCTGTGCAACTGCGAGTACCTGAAAAAAGGTAGTTAGACAAATGAAGGATCCTAATAGAACAAAAAGTAACTTCTTCATGTTAATCAAGTTTCTCCTTAGCTATCTTTATCTGTTTCATGTAAACCCTGTTAGTCCACTCCAGCGGATAAACCCTGCTCACACTTATTGGTTCTCTCACCCCCTGGCCCGGACCTGGCTTATAGGCTTAATAGGAATGGATATTACAAGAACCTAAAACTTCCAAATAAAGTTATTAACCAGGTTAAACCTCCGTATAAATGGAGAGGCCTTATTTATGAGAGGATAAAATTATGATTGACTTAAACAAAGTTGTCTTTGTTTGTCAATAAAAAATATTTATAAAAAATATTTATTGTTTTTCCTTGATCTTTCTTTTTCCCTCCTGTCTGTATGAAGGAAAAAATTTCTTTTAGGGAAAAAAGCGGTTATTGATCCTGTATGGATCATTGGTTGTTGTGGATGCATTGCATCGGTTATGACAAATTTTGGGGTCTTTATCCTGAAATATTGGTGATTTCATTTCTATCACGCCCTGGCGATAGGCCAAGAACTCGTAATGATGAATTAACAAGATCTATAAAGTTGATAGCTTCTTCGGGGCAGAAGCAAGAACCAAAATCTCACCTGGCCTGATAATTGAATTACCATCAGTCAAATTATTCCATTTTCTTAACTCTGACAGATCTATTTTATGTTTTCTGGCAATCTTACAAAGTGTATCTCCTTTTTGAACAATATACACTGTTTTTTTATTCCTATCTATATGTTCAATTTCTCTTTTTGCTAAGACCTCTTTTTTCTTATACCTAATCGGTATAATCAGTGTCCTTCCAGCCCTTATTTTATGAATTGATGAAAGGCGATTAAAATCCTTGATAAGTATTACGCTATTTCCGTACCGTCTGGCAATATTTGATAATGTCTCCCCCTTTTTTACCCTATGGACAGTAAAAGTCATCCTCTTCTTGGTGTCCATCCTGGCCAATCTTTTTTTGAATATGTCTCCCTTCCCAATGGGAATCTTCAAAGTATATCTAACCCCAGGTGGTGTGCACCATCTTTTTAATTCAGGATTAAATAACCGGATCTCCTCTTCAGTGGTATCAACCAGGGATGCTATCAATTTAAGCCCTATAGCATCCTCAACTGTAACCCTATCAAAGGCCAGAGAGGGTAAATATTCGAGATTGTTGAACCTGTACCGCTCCGGTTCCTTGGCTATTAAAGTGGCTGCAATCATTTTGGGTACATAATTCCTTGTCTCCTTTCTTAGTAGTCTTTTTTCAGCAAGGTGCCAGAAATCTTTTATGCCTGCCTTCTTTATAGCCCACCTGATCTTTCCAGCTCCAGCATTATAACCTGCCATAGCCAGATACCAGGAACCAAATTCCTGATATAGATCTAATAGATGTTTTGCTGCAGCTATAGTAGCTTTTTCAGGATCACGCCGTTCATCCACCCACCAGTTGATTTTAAGACCGCATCTTTTCCCTGTCCCTTTTATAAACTGCCAGATCCCAACAGCATGGCAGCGAGAATATGCCTTATGATTGAAACCAGATTCAATAAGTGCCAGATAGGCCAGATCCTCTGGAAGTTTATAATCCCTAAGGGTCTTTTTAATCATTGTAATGTATCTGCCTGACCTTAAAAGCCAGGACTTGAATGTCTCCCTTTCTTGAGAGGTGAAGTAATTTAAATACCACTTTACCTGTTTGTTTATGGTAATGGGGATATCATAGGTGATCTTTGCCCTGTTAGAAGGAGTGTCTTTCCATTCATGGCGGGATGAAAAAACCAACAAGTTTGATTGGGATTTAAGGCTCCCCCCTGTTAGATTTTTAATGTCTAACTGGTCACATTGAAGATTTCTAACAGGATTTAAACCATTTTTTTGTTCTGTAACTATAGGTCTTACTATTTCTGGATTTGTTTTTCTCTCAGCTTTAAAAATGTCACAAATTCTCGGTGAATCCAAAAAGGGTTGAGATTGCTTCCCTTCGCCCTCCCCTCCGGCCTGTAAGCCCTCCAGGCTGGAAGCGGGGGCGTGGGCTCCTGCAGGCCGGAGGCTCGCAATGACAGAAAAGGTCTTTGTAATGTCATTGTGGGGAGTCCCGATGTTTCGGGACGATGAAGTCTCATCTGCAGATTGCAGACAAGATGATTTTTCACCAAGAATTGTTCCCAAAATTATATCAAATTGTTCATTCTTAGAGGATTTAGTTGTAGCTATTGATAGAGAGGCTGTTTTTTCTTCCTTTGCTGATTCTTGTAGTTTTGAGGTGATTGATTTTTCTCTTTCTGTATTTTCCTGTAATTTGGGAGAGGGGGGAAGAGGCGTTAAGCCCTTAGGGGTTTTTGATAATGGAGGGGAAGAAATTTTAGATATAGAAGGGGTAAAGGTACAGCCATTAAGAAATAAAAATGTAATAAAAAGGATTACGTATCTAAGAATAATAATCATAATAACTATATATAAGAGCTAATAAAACAAATATCTAAGTAAGTATAATTTAGTATCAAAAAAGTTGTCAATTCTTATAGGATATTTTCTAGATAGAGGCAAACATTTTTTGACATTAAAAACATTTATATATAGCATAGTTAAAAAGAGTGATTTTCTAATTCCCCAATAATGGGGTCTAAATTGGCGATGGAATGTTTACAATAACCGTAGTTTTATTATAAGAAAGGAGGAAGATAGGGGAGTTATATCAGTCGAAGACATCATCATTAGGGTAATGAGGGAAGATGATCTTGAGAGAATCATTGAGATAGACGATATGGTTCTTGGAGAAAAGAGACCGGATTACTGGGAAAGAAAGGTTGAGATGACGGAAAAAAATCTCCCCTCCCATCTCTTGTAGCGGAAATGGAGGGCAAGGTCATCGGTTTTATTCTCGGGGATGCAAGTGGATGCGAATATGGTGTGCCAGAGAATATTGGCTGGGTAGAAACTATCGGAGTTGATCCATCTTATCAGAAAAAGGGTGTGGCCAGGATTCTAATGGAAGAGATGCTCAACTATATGAAAAAGGTGGGTGTTGATACCGTTTATCCCTTTGTAAACTGGCGAGATTGGGGTCTTCTTCAATTTTTTGATGCCATAGGATTCAGAAGAGGTGATATGATCAATCTCGAATTTAAGATAGAGGATTGATTACTGGATCTCTCTTGATATGCCAGAAACTCTGGACACCCATCTTTTAAAGGACATTTTGCCTGGCATATTCGAACATCTATTCGGGGATTATTTTTTTTCCTTAAGCAAAATATATAATCAGCCATCAGTTATCCTCTCTAAAGATAGATTTGTTTACAATTAGATATAGTTATGTTATAATTTTTATATTTAATAATATAAAGGAATTAATATGTCAACTTTTTTTATCAAAATATTAAGAATAATTAAAAATGTCAGTAGTCAATTGTTTTTCTCTTTCTAATCACCTTCATTCACCCTGTTAAAAAAGTTGTTCATGATTTTTTAGTTTAAAGGCATCTACGGCTGTGTTGATAATCCGAGATAGACAATGGGAATCCTATTTAACAGCGTAGATATAGCAATTAGCATTGTTTTTGCTATCTGTTTGAATTAATTGATTTTCTGATTTCTTTCAACAGCTTCTGATCCCCCGATTCTCCCGAAGTGATCCCGATCCCATCGGGACGGGGCGGGACTCGGAAGCCGGAATTCGGAAACAACTATCAAACCTCGATGGACACTACTGAAGATTGAATAGGAAGATTAAAAATAGCGCACCTACCTTTAAATGGAATAGGATTTTTCTCCTTTCAGTTACCATTTCCTTTATTGTTGTAATCTTACTCATTCATTTCCGATCAAGTGATGATATAGCAGCCAGAGATAAATTAATTTCCCATTCCTTGGTTAGCTCTGATGATTATTTTGAGTCAAGGCAGGACTGGTTTTTAAACCATAAGAGGATAAGAGAACACTTTATAAAGGGTAAAACATTTTACGAGCTTTTAGCTGAATATGGTATCTCAGCCCAAAATATCATGCTATTAAATAAGGCAATTAAGCCATTTTTCGATCTATCCAAGACAAAAGTGGACCAAGCAATAGATATCTGGCTAAATAAAAAGAGCAAAAGGGTAGAAAAGATTTCCCTACATATATCACCAGATAAGATCCTCCATATTATCAGGAATGGTCATGATTTCTTTCCCAGCCTTGTTTCTCCATCAAAAATAACCATTCAAACCATAACTAATGGAGAGGTCTACAATTCCTTTTACCAATCGGCTATTGACAGGGGCATACCCCCTGAAGTTATCATGGAGATTGCTGATATCTTTGCATGGGATATAGATTTTTTAGTTGATATCAGGCCCGAAGATACTTTTCAGGTAATTCTAAACAAGTATTATAGGAAAGGCGAATGTATAGGCCATGGTAAGGTACTTGCAGTAAGATTTGTCAATCAGAAAAGGATTCACGAATCCTTTTATTTTAATGATTCTAAAGATAGATCAGGCTATTACGACAAGGGGGGAAAAAGCCTAAGAAAGGCCTTTCTGAAATCCCCCCTAAGATATAGGAGGATTAGCTCTTATTTCTCTTTGAAGAGGTTTCATCCGATTTTGAAGATCTATAGGCCCCACTATGGTGTTGATTATGCTGCGCCATCGGGAACACCAGTGGAATCTATAGGCGATGGTCGAGTAATTTTTATTGGATGGAAGGGAGGATATGGACGCTACATAAGTATAAGGCACAATCATATATATGAAACTGGATATGGGCATCTTAGCAGGTTTGCAAAAGGTCTCAAGAAAGGTTCAAGG
>Ga0114930_10001071_pt1 | contig 26965 bp, 26 predicted proteins | sample AnhtaG_FD_87300 | JGI IMG/M metagenome (GOLD analysis project Ga0114930, IMG submission 87300) | Deep subsurface microbial communities from Anholt, Denmark to uncover new lineages of life (NeLLi) - Anholt_01485 metaG | ecosystem: Environmental > Aquatic > Marine > Oceanic > Sediment | place... | reverse complement strand
TTGTAAACCTGCGGAAACTATATTTATCGATGATCAAAAAGAAAATGTTAGAGCCGCCAAAGAACTAGGTATAAAGGGAATTCTTTTCAGAACAGCTGAAATTTTAGAAAAGGATTTATCAATATTTTTTGATACTGATGATGAGTTTTACATCTCGGAATGATAGAACTGCCGTACGGCAAGGCTTCCTCGCTAGAGCTTTTTCCTAAACAAAACAACACTAAACAAAACAGCACTTGACAAATTTTTAAAATTTGGTATAATATTATACATAATGCGAACTGATGGCAGATAAGATGAATGCGACAGTAAAAAGAGATTCTCCTTTTACTCTCTCATACCAACTCAGGCAAATCCTGGAGGATAAGATTTCAAGCGGTAAATATAAACCGGGTGATCCATTCCCCACAGAAAGAGAAATAGCCGAGCAATTCGGAGTCAGTCGAATAACTGTGAGGGAGGCGATTGGACATCTAGTTTATCAAGGGATATTAAAACGGGAACAGGGACGGGGTACATTCGTTAGCCAGCCAAAAGTTTATGAGAAAGTTAACAAACTAATTAGTTATACTCAGGATATGCTTAATCGAGGGCTAAAACCAAGTTCTAAGATTCTGGAAATTAAACTGGAACGACCAACCTGGGAGGTAATGAATTCTTTGAGGCTGAGTGAGTCAGATAGAGTTATTAAACTGGCAAGACTAAGGCTGGCAGATGAAGAGCCTATGACCATTCAGACTGCCTATCTTCCAGATAGCCTTTGCCATGAAATTTATGAAAAACAACCAGACTGGACAAGCCAGTCGCTAAACCTAGCCTTGAGAGATTTGGGTTTCGAAGTTGTGGCTGCGGTTCAGCGGATTTCAGCCGACGTAGCCGATAGCGTAGAAGCCGAGCTACTACAAATTCCTGTAGGATCCCCTTTGTTGGTAGGTGAGCAAGTTTCATACTTGACTGACAATCGGCCAATTGAATCTCTAAAGTCTGTTTATCGGGGAGACCGATACGATATTATGGTTAATCTGACTCGAGAGATGGGAAAGAGAGGGTAAACAAATTATAGGGATTGTTTTTCATAATATTGGTATAACATAATACCATATCGAAGGATCCAGGAAGGAGATAAGACAATGATAGTCGATTTACATTGTCATCTTTTGAAGGAGGAAGGATATCTGGAAAATCTGGTAAGGGAGGCACAGCGACTGGGAGTGAGTAAGATATATCTCAATGGGCTTGGTTCTCTCTATGATGAGCTGGGCAACGAGGAAGTAAAACAAGCTTTTCTGAAATATCCTCGCTTTATAATTGGGTTCGGCCACCTAAGATTAGGGAAAGATTCAGTAGAAAAGATCAATGAACTTTATCAGGCAGGATTTCGTGGCCTGAAAGTGATTAATCCGACCAAAAATTACCACGATAAGGGGTTTTATCCCTATTATGCACAAGCCGAGAAACACGGTATGCCTATTCTCTTTCATACTGGAATGGTTCAGCGGACAGATAAAGATAAGCTTTATGATATTTCCTGTGAGAGGATGCGTCCCATTTATCTGGATACCATTGCCAGGGCCTTTCCTCGTCTTACCTTAATTGGCGCTCATCTTGGTGGTCCCTGGTTTAGAGAAGCGGCAAATGTACTCAGGTATAATCCTAATGTTTATTTTGATATCACCGGATCAATTCCTGGCTGGATAAGAAAAACTCCCGAGTTTTTCCGCAATTACTTCTGGTGGGAGGGTGCCTGGGAAAAAATAGTTTTTGGCTCAGATGTCCATTTTAGCCAGACTGAAAAGGTAATAGCTAACTACCGAGAGGTACTGGAAGCTTTAAAGGTAGGCAGAGCCACTCAAAATAAGATATTTTGTGAAACAGCCATGCAAATATTAAAAATGAAAATAAATTAAGAATGCCTCATGAAGAGGCTTTGAAAAGAAGGGAAAAATGAGGGTAATCATCGTCAAGGATTATGAAGAGATGAGTAGGAAGGCGACCAAGATCGTCTCAGATAGGCTTCACCGAAAACCTGATCTAGTTTTATGTCTGGCCACTGGTAGTACTCCAGTGGGGCTCTACCAGGAGCTTATCAAGGCTCACAAAGAAAAAGGGCTTGACTTTTCCAAAGTGAGAAGCTTCAATCTGGATGAGTACTGTGGACTTTCCCCGGATCACCCCCAGAGTTACCACTACTTTATGTGGTACAATCTTTTCAATCACATCAATATCAAGCCCGAGAATATCTATATTCCCAGAGGTGAGGTAGAAAATGCAGAGACCTTCTGCAACTGGTATGAGCAGAAGATAAAAGAAGAAGGGGGAATTGACCTGCAGGTTCTGGGAATAGGAAAGGATGGGCATATCGGATTTAATGAACCTGGTTCCTCTTTAGGCTCGAGGACAAGGATAAAGACCCTGACCGAAGAAACCGTAGAGGATAACTCTCGCTTCTTTGAAAGAAAAGAGGATGTTCCTCGCTACGCTATTACCATGGGGCTGGGTACCATTTTTGAGGCCAGGGAATGCCTTCTTCTAGCAAGCGGGGCTAGTAAAGCTGAAGCTGTTAAAAGATGTATAGAAGGACCGGTGGGTGCTGAGACTACCGCCTCTTTACTTCAGCTTCACCCAAGAGTAATCATTATCGTAGATGAGGAAGCAGCTAAAAACTTAAAGCGAAAAGATTATTACAAATATACAGAAAGAATGGCTGAAAAACTGGAGGTTAGGTAAGGATAAGATCCAATTTAGAGTTAATGTAAAAGGAAAATAATGGATTTAATAAACCTGTTCAAAAAGAAAGCCAGGAAAGATCCTCAAAGAATCGTTCTTCCCGAAGGAGAGGATGAGAGAATCGTAAAAGCAGCAGGGATAGTTAGTGAGGAAGGAATAGCCTATCCTCTTCTTCTAGGAGATAATAAGAAGATTAAGGAGAAGATTAACCATTTCGGGATAGATTTGGCTAACTTAAGAATAATCGACCCTCTCAACTTTCCTAAGATATCCGAGTACGTCTCTTTCTATTGTACAATGAGAAAAGATCACTCTATCTCTGAAAGGATGGCCAGATTAATTCTAAAAAAGAGCCTTAATTTGGGAGCCTTGATGGTCAAATTGGGAGAGGCGGATGGTCTGGTAGCCGGAGCAATCAATCTTACCGCCAGCGTTATAAAATCGGGAATTCTTATGATAGGATTGAGAGAAGGTGTTTCCATTCCGTCCAGCTTCTTTATTATGAGTATACCAGGGGTTTCTCTGGGGGAAGAAGGACTTTTAATCTTTGCTGATGCTGCTGTCAATCCTGATCCTAATCCTTCCCAGTTGGCAGAAATAGCTATCTCTACTGGTAGAAGTGCCAAGGTTTTATTGGGGTGGGAACCGAGGGTAGCTCTACTTTCCTTCTCTACCAAAAGGAGTGCCTCTCATCCCTTGGTGGATAAGGTGATAGAGGCTACTCGGATCGTTCAAAGAAAGGCTCCTCACCTCTTGGTTGACGGAGACCTTCAGGCTGATGCTGCTCTAATTCCAGAAATAGCTCAGACCAAGGTTAGGGGTAGTAAGGTGGCGGGTAAAGCTAATGTTTTGATTTTTCCTAACTTAGATTCAGCTAATATTTCCTATAAATTAGTACAGTATTTAGCTCAAGGCCAAGCCTATGGTCCCATCCTGCAAGGATTCAACCGGCCCATCAATGATTTATCTCGCGGAGCTAGCGTAGAGGATATAGTCACCATAATTACCCTTACCGCAGTCCAGGCACAAGATAAAGAGAATTAAAAATGAATATTTTGGTCATAAATTGTGGAAGTTCCTCCATAAAATACCAACTTTTTGAAATGAAGAAGAAAGTGCCTCTGGCTAAAGGTTTAATAGAGGAAATAGGCAAGCCCAATTCTTTCCAAACTCATTGGATAGGAAAAAGAATCATCAAGAAAGAAGGAAAGATTGCCCACTACCAACAGGGATTGGAAAGGATACTTGATTTCTTGACCGATAAAGATAATGACATAATTAAAGATACTTCAGAGATTTCCGCCGTGGGACATCGAGTAGTGCACGGAGGAGAGAAGTACTTTGAACCTATTTTGATCGATAATAAAGTGATGGAAACTATCCAATCTTATATTTTTTTAGCTCCTTTGCATAATTACCCTAATCTTATGGGAATAGAGGCAGCAAGGAACTTGCTTGCAGGAGTACCTCAGGTGGCTGTCTTTGACACTGCTTTCCACCAGACTCTTCCCCCCAAAGTCTTTTTGTATGCTCTGCCTTACGAATACTATGAGAAATATAGAATCAGAAGATATGGATTCCATGGAACTTCTCACCGCTATGTTGCTTACGAGGCAGCGGAAATTTTAAGGAAGCCATTGAAAGATCTAAGAATTATTACCTGTCATTTGGGCAACGGGTGCAGCATCACTGCTATAGACAAGGGAGAATCCATAGATACAAGTATGGGGTTTACTCCCCTGGAGGGTCTAGTTATGGGAACTCGCTGCGGTGACATCGATGCAGCAGTAGTCTTGTTTTTGATGAAAAAAGAAAAGCTCGAAATCAATCAAATGGATAATATTCTTAATAAACAAAGTGGGCTTTTAGGAATCTCTGGTTTAAGCAATGACCTAAGAGAAATCCAAAGGGAAGCACAAAAAGGCAACCGAAGGGCAAAATTAGCCTTGGAAATATTTATTTACCGGGTTAAAAAATATATAGGGGCTTACAGCGCTATCTTAGGAGGATTAGATGTCTTAGTCTTCACTGCGGGCATCGGTGAGAACCAACCGGATATTCGAAGCAGGATCTGCCAGGGATTGGGATTTTTAGGGATCTATTTGAATGAGAAGAAAAACAAGACCCCAAGCAGGAGTGCCAGACTTATCAGTGCTGAAACCTCCCCAGGTAAGGTTCTAGTTATTCCTACCAACGAAGAAGCCATAATTGCCGACGAGACCTGGCAAGTAGTGCGTAGATTAGTTGCCTGACTTTTTGACTTTGTTTTCCGCCTAGGACTTAGGACCTAGGACATCGAACTTAGGACCGAGGACAGTTTTTATATAAGGAGGTCTAAAATATGAGGATCTGCATATTTGAAGATGAGGGATATGAGAGTCTTTATCCCTTATCTTTGACTCGGCCGGTTTTTCAGTTAAAGTGTGGACAGATTACTTTAAGAGAGAGAATCTTGAGGAGTTTTCCCGGAGAGAAAACCTCTTACTTCATACGGGACTATCTTGTCCCCATTTTTCAAAAAAACCAACCAGGGGTTTCCGTTAATGACACACAGGTCTTAAAGAATGAGGATGTGCTCTTTATTAACGGACGTTGGCTGTTGGGCAAGAGAGAGTTAAGGCGGGATGGCCATGAAGAGATGGGAGTTTACGGAAAGGATATTCTCTATTTGCGGGTCCGAGCAAAGAGCATAAAGGACTGTTTTTCTCCAGATTTTACAGAACTTTTCACCTCTCTCAAGCAAAGATTAAAGAAAAGACAAATAAAAGCTAGCCTCATTACCTACCCCTGGGATCTTATAGATAATAACTCTCGGGTTCTACGAGAAGACTTTGATTTTAGAAACAACAAAGGCATCCAGGGAGAATTTTCCTCCTCGGCTAGAATTTATGGAGAAGAGGATAACGTATTTGTGGCAAAATCAGCCAAGATTCAACCTCTGGTTCTTTTGGATACTAAAGAAGGTCCTATTTATATTGATGAGGAAGCGACAGTCTTTGCCCACAGTCATATCAGGGGTCCATCCTATATTGGAAAAAGATCCCAGATTCTAGGAGCTAAGATTGGGGAGGGAACTTCAATTGGACCGGTATGCCAGATAGGGGGTGAGGTAGAGGAAAGCATCATTCATGGATTCATCAATAAGCCCCATGCCGGTTTCCTCGGTCATAGTTATGTAGGAGAATGGGTTAATTTGGGAGCTCTTTGCACCAATAGCGATCTCAAAAATGATTATAGCCCAGTTCAGGTGCATATTAAGGGAAAACTATGGGACTCAGGGGTAGTTAAAGTGGGTTCATTCATTGGGGATCACAGCAAGCTGGGTATTGGTTGCCTGCTTAATACGGGCACAGTAATTGGGGTAAGTAGCAATGTGGTAGCTGCCGGCGGCGTGCTGCCCAAGTTTATTCCTTCCTTTACCTGGTGCTTAAACGGTAAGTTTTACAAAGGATATGGTTTTGAGAAAATGATGGAGACAGCAAAGGTGGTCATGAGCCGAAGAGGGGTAACTATGAGTCTGGAGGAAGTTGAGATATTAAAAAAAGCTTTCAAGATAACCGAAAAAGAAAGAGATCGCCTTATAGAACGAAGTAGAAGGTAAACTCACCACCAGGAGATAAATATGTCTATAGAAGAAAGAGTAAATAAAATAATTATGCGACAACTAAAGGTAAGAAAGGACGAGGTCACTGATAAGGCCCACTTTGTCCAGGATTTGGGCGCTGAGTCCATTGACAGCATAGAACTTATAGTTGCTTTTGAGGCTGAGTTTGACATTGAGATTCCACCTGAAGAAGGAGAAAGAATACAAACTGTGGGAGAAGCAGTTAAGTATATTGAAAATAAACTTAAGGAAATGAAAAGAAGCTAATAATAAAACCTTGACAATTCGCTCCTTTTTATGATAATCTTACCTAAGTCCCCACCTATTCATTTCAAATTTAGTTAAATAGGTAACCAGTCAAGAATTTGAGACAAAAAAACTCCAGGTAAATATCCAATGAAGGACGTTCCATGTTGTTGACTGCAAAGAGCAGAGCGGGTAGCCGCACCCTTTAGGGTGCGTATAAACGCAGGCTAAAGCCTGCGACTACCGAGGTTACCTCGCTTCGCAATGGCGGGGTTCACTGAGTATCTACTGCTCCAGTAAGGAGAAGAGATGAGGGAAAAGCGGAGGTAGAATAAAGATGACCAGAGCTCTATGTATTTTTGAAGATAAGAAGGTGAGAAATTTTTATCCTCTTACCCTAACCAGGCCAGTGTATGAGCTAAGATGTGGGATTAGCACTTTGTGGGAGAAGATTAATCGGATCTCGGAGGAAAATTCGCATCTTCTCTGCAGGGAGTACCTCTCCAGGCTTACCTCGCAGAGGACAAAGAAGGCCAGAGTTAATCAACTGGAGGATCTAAATAACGAGGATATCCTCTTTGTTAATGGGAGGTTGCTCCTCCTTGATGAGGAAATAGCTTTGGAGGGAGATGAGGAGATAGGTATTCAGGGGGAAGAGATTGTCTATGCCCGGTTGAATAAAAATACTTTGGAAATACCTTCCTTTAGCTCACCGGAGAAGATTGAGGACATTCTGGCTCAGGCAAAACAGATGGTTAAGGTAGAAGAGGTTGAGGTTAATCTGCTAGAATATCCCTGGGATCTGATAAGACTTAATGGTAAGGCCCTAAGGGCTGATTTTAAGCTAATGAGAAAAAGTGGTATAGAGGGTAGGGTGGATAAAGGTGCTCACCTCATTAATCTTTCTCAAATTTACGTAGGGAAAGGATCGAGAATAGAGCCAGGGGTGGTACTAAATGCTGAAGAAGGGCCCATTTATATTGGGGAAGAAGTAAAGATTCGTCCTCCCACCGTTATCGATGGACCCTCCTATATAGGGAAAGAAACCATAATAGATGGAGCAAAAATAAGAGAGGGATGTAGCGTCGGACCTGTGTGTAGGATCGCCGGGGAGATTGAGGAATCGATCTTCTATGCTTACAGTAATAAACACCACGATGGCTTTACCGGGCACTCCTACGTAGGGGAATGGGTAAACCTGGCTGCCTTGACTACTACGAGTGACCTTAAGAATACTTATGGCGAAATAAAAGTGCATCTCAAAGATGGGGTGATCGATACAGGCGAGATTAAGGTAGGCTCATTTATTGGAGATCACACCAAGACAGGAATTGGCACCCTCCTTGAGGCAGGCTGTGTAATTGGCGCAGCCTGTAACATCTTTGGAGGAGGTACCACTCCTAAGTTCATTCCCTCCTTTAGCTGGGGAGGCGAGGCCAGACTTGTGGAAAACCAGCTCGATAAAGTAGTTGAAGTGGCCAGGCTGGTAATGGAGCGTCGGGGAGTAAAACAGACAGAAGCAGATAGAGATCTATTAAAGAAGGTATACAAGCTTACGGCCGATGAGCGCAGGAAGAGAAAGTGATAGATACAGCAAGAGAACATGGAGTATATCCTTTGGATCCTGAGATGCTAAGAAGATACAAGACTCACAACTACATTGCCAAGTTTGGAGCGTAAAGCTATCCAACAAACTGCTTCTTGATTTGTCTATACTTACCTAGTTACCCACCTGAAGTTTTTAACATTATATTTCTTGGAAAACCAAAAGCGGACTTATTAGCTTTTACAAAAAGCCGACATTTAAGCTTTTACGCAAAAAAGTCTTGACAAATTTTTAAAATATGCTAAGCTATATAATAATAAAAATAAGAAGCTATGAGATTTAAATGCAAAAGACCATACTAAAGTATATTAAGGAAAATAAGTTTTCCAGTAAGTTAGATATAGTCCAAAGGCTTAATTTAAGCCTTTCCAGCATTACTAAAAGAATTAATGAACTATTATTCGATAAAATAATTGTGGAAAATGGATTTGGGACCTCTACTGGTGGGAGAAAACCCACTTTATATAGTTTAAACCCTGATTTTGGTATAACAGTTTCTGTAATAGTGGACTTTGATATGATAAACATTAGCATTAATGATTTTCTATCCAATATTATTGCCAAAAAAAACATACCTGTGAATTTATCCAGAGAGGCCCATAGTGTAATAAAAAAGATTATAGCCTCCGTGGAAGCTTTAATGCAAGAAAATAATTTGCCAACATCTAAAATAAAAGGTGTCGGTATTGCAGGGGGTGGAATTTTAAATAAAGAAAAAGGAACGATCCAATTTAAGATGATAAACAAGATTATTAATTTTTCCCCCGCTTTAAGAAAAATATATGATGATGTTCCTCTTATACTTGAAGATGTAGTATATGCAGAAGCTATGGGAGAGAAAAACTTTAGTCAAGCCCTGGGAATAAGCAATTTCATTTATGTTCGTTATAATAAAACAATAGGGGCTGTTATCTGCAGTGATGGGAAAATCCACCGGGATTCAACTGGATATGTAAGTGAATTGGGTCATGTAACAGTAGATAAAGAAGGACCTATTTGTTATTGTGGCAGCCGGGGATGTTTAGAACTAATAGCCTCAGAATGGTATCTGGAAAAGGAAATTGAAAAAGCACTGAACAGAGGAGTAATTACTCACATAAAGAATCTACGCAGCTACAGAAAAAAAAGTGTATTGGAAGTTATCTCTGAAGCCGGTGAAAAGGGAGATAGGCTAGCTTTAAGTTTATTAGATCAAGTCAGTGAAAACTTTGGCATTGGCTTAGCTACCCTAATAAATTTATTCCATCCTACATTGGTGATAATGGGAGGAAATTTTCCTGAGAAACAAAACTCATTCTTCAGGCTGGTAAGGCAATATACTAAAATGTATAGTTTAAGGGGATTAGAAAAGAATGTTGAATACAAGTTATCTTTTAATACAGATGAAATGGGTCTTAAAGGGTTATCGGAATTAGTCATGGATGAGGTTTTACAAGACTTTTATAACCGTTTCTCTGAGAAATAAAGAAACAAAAGGGTATCAAATGGGTAAATTGGCAATAAAGGGAGGAATGCCGGTAAGGACAAAGCCTTTTCCAAGTTGGCCTATCCACGATGAGCAAGAAGTTAAAGCATTAACTGAGGTGGCAAGATCTGGCAAGTGGTGGAGAGGTGCTTATAGTGCTGCTGAACTCGGAGCGGAAAAAGTTAGTGGTCGTTCAAAGGTAGAGGAATTTGAGGAGAAATTCAGCTCTTATCATGGCGCACGATATGCTGTAGCTACTTCCAGTGGGTCAGCGGCTCTGGATATCTCCATTAAATCAATTGGTGTTGGGCCAGGGGATGAGGTGATAGTTCCCCCCTATACTTTTGTAGCTACAGCTACCTCGGTTCTCCACAATAATGCTGTCCCTATTTTCGTTGACATTCATCCTGATACCTACAACATTGACCCGGATAAAATAGAAGAAACTATTACTGAAAGAACTAGGGCTATAATACCGGTACATTTTGGCGGCAGTTTAGCTGACATGGAAAAGATATGCCGGATAGCCAAAAAATATAATCTAAGGATAATAGAGGATGCAGCTCACGCCCATGGAGTTGAGTGGAAGAACGAGAGAATGGCTGGTACCTTTGGGGATATCGGTATGTTTAGTTTTCAGCAGTCAAAAAATATGACGGCCGGAGAGGGAGGAGCCATTATCACCAATGATGAGAATTTATTTAAGCTATGTTATTCCTATCACCACTATGGCCGAGTAGAGGGTCGGCCCTGGTATGAAATCCATAGATTGGGCTGGAATTTTAGAATGACTGAATTTCAGGCTGCAGTACTACTTATTCAGTTGGAGCGATTAGATGAGCTAAACTCCAGGAGGAGGGGAAATGCTAACTATTTAACTCAAAAACTGAGTCAAATAGGGGGCATCGAATCATTAAAGATTGATAGCAGGATTACCAAACACAGCTATTACCTTTACATTTTCAAATACAACAGCGAATATTTTGATGGTGCACATCGGGATACATTTATCCAGGCTTTAAATAAAGAGGGGATCCCTGCAACTCAAGGATACACTTTCCCCATCTATAGCAACCCCTTATTCCTCAATAAAGATTTCTTTAACAGGGGATGTCCGCTGAGTTGTGAATTTTATGACAAAAAGATTAACTATGCTGATTTTAAGGAGAGGTGTCCTGTAGCAGAGAAAGCCTGCTATGAGGAAGCAGTCTGGCTCACCCACAATATTTTATTGGGAAGCAAGAAAGATATGGATGATATAGCAGATGCTATAGAGAAAATCAAGGAAAATATCCATGAGCTAAAGGAAATCTCCTTAAAAGGAGACCGGGCCAAAAAATTGTGAAGGAGGTGATTGCAGAAGAAAAAGGAGGAGTACATTTTCACCTTAAGGCTAAAAATAAGAGACCTTGAAGGGAGGTGTAAAATTAGACAGGCTAGTCTGGTTTGGGACAAAGAAGGTTCCCAAGAAAAATGTTGAATAGTTACCTTTTCTGGGAACCTTCAAGGAATACGAACCACGTAAAAGGAGGAAAGAACAAATGGGCAAGAAAATTAGTAGAAAACTACTTTCTATAGTGATAAGTGTGGTGTTTCTAGCGGTAATAGTGATGCCAGGTATTGCTTTATCCCAACAAAGGGAAATAACTGCAACCTATATGGCTGCTGGCACCTACGATGTAGTAGCAAAGGAGTTAGTTCCCGAATTTGAGCGATTAACCGGGATTAAGGTAAAAATTGCTGCTTTCCCTTGGGCAATTTTAAGGGAAAAGAATATGACGGATTTGATCACAGGTACCGGAAACTATGACGCTATGTGCGGATCTTACTATTTGGCCAAAGTATATGAGTTGTTCTCTTCTCTGGATGAGTATATTGCCCGGGACAATTATGGAACAGGCATGATCTCGGGATTGATGGAAAAATGTCAAAGGTATAAACGACATCAGATTGGAGTACCTTATGGTTCGGATGCTTATAGTTTGCTCTATCGGACAGATCTACTGGAGAAGGCGGGGTTAGGAATTCCTCGTACTTGGGAGGCCATAATAGGAGCCGCTGGAAAGATGGATGCTCTTTATGAGAAGGAAGGTATTGATGGATATGTATTCTCTGCCGGTGCAATAGAACAGTTACCCACTTTACTCTTTGCAAAGTATAATGGAACCTTTATCACTGCCGATAACAAATACTACCTGGAACCAAAAGAAGGGGTACAAGCTATCAAAAAAGCTCAACAACTCTTTAAGTATACCCCTCCTGGTGTATTGGGTTTGAGTATAGATGAGGCTAATGCTGTGTTTTTGCAGGGAAAGGCAGCTATAATTGAATGTTGGCCAAGTTTTATTAGGGCAGCTGCTAATGACCCAGCCCGATCAAACATTGTAGGCAAATGGGCTGTCCTTCTCTATCCTGAAGTTGGTTTCCCTTGGTTGAGTATGTGGGAGATGTTCATTTCTACCTACTCCAAGGATAAAGATGCAGCTTGGGAATGGATTAACTTTTACACCAGAGAGAAAAACGCTAAGTACTTCTTCACAAAATACGGGATAGGATCAGTTTATACCTCCACTTATAAGGATCCGGAACTTCTGAAAAAATATGGGCACGACTTCCCTGGAATTTTAGCTAACCTTAGAAGAGCTAAAAACCCCCCTCTCACTGGAGAAGCGCAAGATTTTATGGCAAGCACCATTAGTCAAGTATTAGTGGGCGAACTGACCCCAGAAAAGGCCGTTGAAAATATTAATGTCAAATGGGCGACTTTGGAAGTACCCGAGCCTATGATAGAGATGGCGGAAGCTACTGGTTTAAAAGCAAAGAGGTAAAAGGTGGAAAATGGGCAGGTAGAAATTTCTACCTGCCCATTTTTTGCAATGTCGGTTTATAGGGATAAAAGGAAAGTGAAGTCTTCCAAATTTAAACAAAGTGAAAGTATTTTACTTGTATTGTTCCTCCTCCCCACTTTTTTCTTCATAGTCATCGCTCAGTTTTACCCCTTGCTATATTCCGTTTATATAAGTTTTACGAAGTGGTCGCTGGTAAAGTGGAAACCAATTGGATTCATTGGACTATTTAACTATCAGCAAGTCTTGCAAGATACTTTATTTAAACATGCAGCCAAGATAAGTCTTCTCTTTGCCTGTATTGCTACACCTGTAGAACTTATAATAGGTTTCTTGTTGGCCTATATGGTGATAGGGGAAAGAAAAATAATCAGAATTACACGATCCATTCTAATAATACCTATGACCATCGCTCCTGTGGCGGTGGGAACCATGTGGCGTATGTTACTCAATACAAGAGCTGGTCTGGTTAATTATTTACTCCAAGGAATAGGGATTACTGGTCCCAATTGGTTAGCGACCCCTCTTACCGCGTTTCTCTCCATCCTTATGGTGGATATCTGGCAATGGACTCCCTTTGCCATGATTATCTTTGTGGCAGCTCTAAGCTCTCTCCCTCCTGATTTATTTAGTGCTGCCCAGATTGATGGCGCCTCCCGTTGGCAAATTTTGAGATATATTATTTCACCCTTGATAGCTCCCATTACTATTTTGGTAATTTTATTTCGTTTTATAGATTCTATCTTGGTTATAGATATTATCTATACGACAACTTATGGCGGTCCGGGATTCAGTACTAATGTCATCACCTTTCATATCTACAAACAGGCTTTAAAATATTTCAATGTAACTTATGCTGCCGCAGCATCCTGGATTTTACAGATTTTCTGCTTATCAGTAGCTATAGTTTTATTGGCATACAGTGGTAAGTTACAGGAAAAATTTTGAATAGATTTTTGTAAGATGAAAAAAATTTATCCTAAGGAAAAGGGCTGGGGGTCTGTTTTTTCTTTAATAAGGGCAATTGTAATTATCTTAGGGACGTCAGCGGTTTTACTTCCTTTTATTTATCTTTTTTTGAATAGCATAAAACCAGAATTTGAGTTTCTCTCTATCCCTCCCCGACTGCTTCCTTCCAGAATTGTGATGAAGTATTATAGTTCTCTCCTAACTCCTGAGAGTGAAACCCTGAGTTTTTTATATAATTCTTTAATTGTAACGAGTGCTACTACCATTCTTGCGGTATTAGCAGGGGCATTAGCAGGCTATAGTCTATCACATTTTAGATTTTCTTCAAAGATCATAGCTATTGCTGTTTTTTCCATCTTATTAGTTCGTTTCTATCCAAAGATTACAACCATCATTCCTTATTTTATCCTTATGAAAAAATTCCATCTCTTAGATACTCTAGTCTCAATTATAATAGCTCATGTGAGCATTACGCTTCCTTTTGTAGTATTACTAATGATGAGTTTTTTCCGAGATATACCTCGCAGTGTGGAAGAAAGTGCCAAGCTTGACGGATGTAATGTATGGCAAGTTTTTTGTAAAATAGCTCTTCCTCTTAGCACTCCTGGGTTAGCAACTTCAGCTGTTCTTACGGCTATAATCTCCTGGAACGAATTTTTAATCGCTTCCAGTCTAGCTTCTGTGAATGCAAAGACTTTACCTATTGCTGTTTCAGCTTTCATTACTGACAAAGGAATACTTTGGGGACCGATGTCAGCGATGACAGCGTCGATAGTGGTTCCCATTGTTTTGTTTACCTTGCTGTTGCAGAAATACTTGGTGAGGGGATTAACTTTAGGAGCAATAAAATGATTCTTGTATGGGTTGCGTTAATTCAAACTTGGCACTTATTACTGTAAGTTTTATTGTGTATTTACCCATTATGTAACATGGTAAGAAATTTACCTAATTCATAGATAAGGAAGGAGGGGAAAGAATGATCCAGAAGCTAGAAAATCCGGGAGATATCCTTTTTAGCCTTCTCAACACCACTTATGAATTTTTAGGCAAAAAAGGGGGGGAGGGAATGATCAAAGAATGGTGTGAATATGTTGCTGAAAATGGGCTGTGGTCTGGAGTAGTGGAAGCAACTAAAAAAGATGGAATAAAGGGCCTGAAGAAGTTCTGGGATGATTTTATTAAGGCCGAACAAGTACCCGAAGGTGTCTGCCAGACTTCTCTGATAAGTGAAAATGAATTCTTAATGGTTATTAACAAATGCCATTCACAGGGAACATTGAAGGAAATTGGTGCTAAAGTGTACGAGAATGCCTGTTTACATTGTGTTTATATCTGTCAGAAGATGGCTGAGATGATTGGCTATGAGGTAGAGCTTAAGTATGACTCGGAAAAAGGTTGGTGCAGTCGTAGGTGGATAAAGAAAAAATAAGCCATCTTATGAGGTAAAATTCTTTGTGAAGCCAAGAGATAGAGTTTTTGCCACTATAAGAAAAGAACCAACAGAATTTATGGCTATTTTTCAGTGGAATGATCTTTTAAGACCCATTGTCTATCTTGACACGCCCACTAAAATGCCTCTTTCTGTAGGATTAGTTATGATGCAGGGAAGGTACACAGTGCAGTGGAATCTATTGATGGCAGCATCACTTCTTTCCATACTCCCTATGTTGATAGTATTCATTGTATTGCAAAGGTATTATATCCAGGGTATAGCTACCAGTGGGCTTAAGGGATGATTGAGTCTTACTAATATTTGCTGAACCTGTGTTGAGTCTCCATTAAGAGATCTGTGGAAGAAGGGATACTTTGTTCGAGCACAGGAATAAGTTGGCTGATATGCTTAAATCTTAGTTTTCGCCTGTAATAGAATAGGATTACAAAGAGCATTGAGGAAAGTGAATTTTAGTCTGGAGAGTACATGTTTTCTCGAAGTATGCGAATAATAGCCTATAGGTAGTCTGATCAATGGTTGGAATGAGAAATAAAAGAAATGAAAATAATTGATATGCACTGTCATATAGGAAAAGACATTGATGTGGAGGTAACTTGTAGGGGCTTGATAAAGATAATGAACAAATATAAAGTGGATATGGCAGTGATTTCTCCTTTGGGAAAAGGGCTCATTCATGAATTTAAGCAGTTTAACCAGCAAATTGTTCAATGTGTGGGAGAGAATGAAGGCCGTTTAATCGGCTTTTGTAGCGCAAATCCCTGGTTTGAAAATGCTGTGGCAGAACTCGAGAAAAGAATTGTAAAGGATAAGTGTAAGGGTCTTGTGCTTCATCCTGCTAAACAAGGTTTTCATATTAGCTCTCCTTTGATTTACCCATTGATCGAAGAATGTCAAAGTTTAGAAATTCCTATTTATTTTCATACTGGAACGTCAACATACGATCTACCTCTTGATCTATCGTTACTTGCTGCAAAATTTCCGAAAACAATTATGATAATGGGACAGATGGGCACTTCGGATTATTGGATGGATGTTGAACCAGCGGCTAAATTAGCGAGCAATTTGATGGTGGAGACTTCTGTAAATCCTAATATTGCTCTTATACAAAAATTAGTGAAAAACATTGGAGCAGAGCGGATAGCTTTTGGCTCTGGATTCCCTTTCACTGATTTGGAATACGAAATTAAAAAAATAGAGTTGTGCAACTTTAGTGATAGGGAGCAAGAGTTAATAATGTTTCAAAATGCTTCTCATCTATTAGGAGTGAGATAATGATAATCGATGTTCATGTCCATTCCGGTCAATGGCTAAATGCATCAGGAGCAGAGGTTAAAACATTAATTGCAAAAATGGATGCATCTGGCATAGATGTTTCTATAGTAAATTCGCCCAAAGCTCTCACCGAGCAGAACCCTTCAGGAGGAAATAAAGAGGTGTTCGAAATTGTTTGCCAGTATCCAGACCGTTTTATGGGTATGGCCGCAGTTAATCCTTATCACGGAGAGATAGCGGAGAAAGAATTGAACAAATGCCTGTCTCACTATGAATTCAAGGGATTAAAACTTCATCCCTGGATTCAAGGGTATCCTGCTCATTCAGAAATTACATATGCTCTATTAGACATTTGTGAGGGGTATAATGTCCCTGTTCTTTTCCATAGTGGTACTCCTCCTTATGCTCAAGTAATGCAGATAGCATACCTTGCACATAAATACCCACGGGTCAAGTTTATCCTGGGCCACATGGGCCTTACCTACCAATGGAGACAGGCTATAGAGGCGGCGAAAATTTATGATAATGTATTCTTAGATACCTCTGGAATTACCTATCCCTTTGCTATAACAAAGGCAATAAATGAAGCAGGAGTGCATAAGGTACTTTTTGGTACAGATAATCCCTTTTTGGATCCTCAATTAGAAATTCTAAAGATTAAAAATCTTCATTTGAAGTCTGACCAGTGGGAAGCTATAATGTATAAGAATGCAGAAAAGTTATTTTTAAAAGGATAGAGGCTTAGATTGTATAGATCTGGCCGAAGTGATCAAATATTATATATTAGCACCTATTCAGAACAGATTTAAAGCTAATTTCGGGCCAAAAAATATGCCAAAACCTTGATAGAGAGTAGGCAAAACAGTTAATTCTTATCCTGAGGAGTTTTTAAAAAGTGACTGGCTATGAAAGAATGATGGCAGCCTTGATGAGAAAAGAACCTGATAGGGTCCCTATCTGGGAGCTAATCGTGGACCCGCCTGTAATTAAAGCACTTTACGGTGATATTTCCTATGCTGACTTTGTGGAAAAGGAGGATTTGGATGGTATAACTTGCCCGGAGGATCAAAAAAGAAAGGACTTAGGAGGCAATGTCTACAGTGATGAGTGGAGGATAATCTGGAAGATAGAACCCAGTGGATTGAGCTATCCCATTGAGGGACCTATAAAGTCTGAAAGAGATTTAGATAAATATAGGCCCCCTGATCCTGATGCTCCCTGGCGACTGAGGACTCTGGAAAAATATGTGAAAAGATTCAAAGGAAAGAAAGCCATTGTATTCTTAGGCCATGAAACATTCGAGTTTTCCCATTACCTTATGGGAGGAATGGATAAGTTATTTATGAACTATGTTCTAAAACCAGCCCTGATAAAGCAGCTCTCGGAAATAATCAGTGAATATAAGTGTAAAGTTTTTGAGAATGCGGCAAAAGTAGGGGCAGATGCTTTGCTTACCGGGGATGACTATGCAGGAAGAAAGGCTTCTTTTATGTCCCCCACGCATTTTAGGCAATTTATTCAACCGTACCTGCAAAGGGCGGTAAATATTGCCAAACAAAATGATCTTCCCTTTATTAAACATACCGATGGGAATCTAAAGGAGATAATGGATATAATTATAGACACCGGAATTGATGCCCTGGATCCGATAGAACCAATGGCTGGTATGGATATTGGTCAGATAAAAGAAAAATATGGAGAGAGGATCTGTGTAATAGGCAATGTAGATTGTACAGAGATCCTTCCCCGTGGAACAAAAGAGGATGTTGAAGAGGCAGTAAAGGAGACCATCGCCAAAGCCTCAGGAGGTGGTGGACATATTCTGGCTTCCAGTAATAGTATCCATCCTGCCGTGAAGCCTGAGAATTATAAAACCATGATAGAGACAGCAAGAGAACATGGAGTATATCCCTTGGATCCTGAGATGGTCAGAAGATACAAGAGCCACAATTACATTACCAAGTTCAGAGGGTAAAGTTATCCAACAAACTGCTTCTTGATTTGTCTATACTCACCTACCCTCCTACCTTTATCCAACCAGAGGTCATTTTATGTATTCCTGCTGCCTATGCAGTTGCTCGATTAAGATTTGCTGGCCGAAGATTCTTGCTGTTTTCGTTTCTGGTTGTTCAAATGTTTTCCCCTATCATTGTGGTTATTTCCCTGTTTAAAATTTTTGCCGGGTTGGGCATGATTGATACTCTCTCATCTTTGGTTGTTGTGAATACTGTATTTACTCTGGCATTTTCCATCTGGATGCTAAATGGTTACTTTTCCACTATTCCTATGGAAATAGAGGAAGCTGCCCTTATAGACGAATGTAGTCGTTTAAAAACCATAACTCATGTTACCCTACCCATTGCTATGCCTGGAGTGGTGACTACTCTTATTTACACCTTCATTGCTGCCTGGAATGAGTTTATGTTTGCCTTAACCCTTATCAATACAACAGCAAAAAAACCATTAACACTCGGTCTTTATAATCTTGTTGGAAGGTGGAAAGTCCAGTGGCAGTATCTTACAGCAGCTTCTCTGTTCGCCATCACTCCTGTTATAATTTTATTTATTTTGATTGAAAAACAACTGGTCAGGGGCCTAGCTGGTGGAGCCATAAAGGGATAAACAGATAACTACCTTAGGCTCTAATAATTGAGTTTTCAAGGTGTATCCTTTCCAGCCTTCCAAGGAACTTATAAAATGGCTTCCCTTTTAAATTTGACAGAATTTCTAAGTTGTTGTAAATTGTATTTAAGTCTTTTAATAAGGAATAAATCCTTAACTCTCTTGATTCTTTGGAAATCTTTGTTTCAGAGAATGAGTTACATCTTACAGGGAAAGGAGTTTGATGTGGATATAAAAAATTTTAGGGAGTTGGAGCCATTCTACAGAGATCAACTCTTAGATGATGTAATTCCTTTTTGGCTAAAGCATTCACTTGATAGAGAATTTGGAGGGTATCTAACACTTCTCGATCGAGATGGGTCTATCTATGGAACAGATAAATATATGTGGGTTCAGGGAAGAGAAACGTGGCTTTTTGCCAAACTTTATAACACAGTTGAAAAAAGAGAAGAATGGTTACAATCAGCGAAAATTGGTGCAGATTTCATTAAGAAATATGCTTTTGATTCAAATGAAAGAGTATATTTTAGAGTTTCCCGAGAGGGAAAACCTATTCATGAGCCCTGGAGTATTTTCTCAGAAACTTTTATCATTATTGGTCTTGCTCAGTTTGCTAAAGCATCTGGTGATGAAGAGGCTTTAAACTTAAGCATTAAAACATTTTGGAATGTTGTTTCCTGGTTAAAAGATCCAAAAATGCTCAGTACAAATATCTACGCTGAGAACTATCCAATTAAAACACATGCAATACCTATGATTATGATAGCTACAACCCAAGAGATGCGCGAAGTGGTTGACGATGAACGTTTTGACGAGATCATTGCTCAAAACCTCAATGAGATTCTTCATGTTCATGCTAAAGATGAAGTAGGAGCACTCCTTGAGACTGTAGGTAAAAATGGAGAAATTATTGATTCTCCTGAAGGGCGATGTGTAAATCCCGGTCATGCCATTGAATCAGTATGGTTTTGTTTACGAGAAGCTGTAAAAAGAGGTGATAGAAAAATTACAGAAAGAGCTTTGCAAATTCTTAATTGGTCTCTTGAGAGGGGGTGGGATAAAAAATACGGAGGAATATTATACTTCGTTGATATTAAAGGAAAACCCCCTGAACAGTTAGAATGGGATATGAAACTCTGGTGGCCTCACACTGAAGCTTTGTATGCTTTATTATTGGCTTATTATATCTCAAGAGAGAAAAAATATTTAGATTGGTATGAGAAAATTCATACTTATACTTTTAATCACTTTCCTGACCCAAAATTTGGTGAATGGTTCGGATACTTACACCGGGATGGAACAGTCTCTCTTAAACTTAAAGGATCAATGTGGAAGGGACCGTTCCATTTACCTCGTGCCTTGCTTTACTGTATGCAGCTACTGGAAGAAATGAATAAAAAACCAAAAGCAGGCACTTGACAAAAAAAATGTGTTAATAATAATTAGTAGTGAAGTTAGATCCTTGTTAAGAGAAGAGCTAAAAATAGGGCCGGAGGAGGTGAGAGATTAAAATAGATAGGCCTGTTAGCTTGGGAAAGGAAAGCTTTACAAGAAAGAAAGTGTCGAAAAATTATTTTCTCTTTTGGAAGCTTTCCACAAAAAAATGGACCATGTCTATTATACGAGGAGATAAAAGATGAGAAAATTAGTATTAATCTTTCTGGTTATAACGCTAATAATGGGTGTTTCTCCTACATTGTTTGCTGGAGAGACGAGCAAACCCTATGCTGGTCAAAAAATAACAGCTCTTTATTTCTCCGCAACGTATGCTGAAGCAGCCAAAGCATATGCCGCCGAATTTAAAGAAAAAACTGGTATTGAACTTCTGGTGGTAGATTATCCATATCTCACTCTTTACGAGAAAATGGGTATTGCTCTCAGTACAAGTGATACCACTTATGACGTTGTCACACCTGCCTGCCAATGGGACGGTGAATTTGAACCGTATCTAATTGATCTTAGGCCCTATATAGAGCGAGACAACTGGGATGCGGAAGATGTAATTCCAGGATTATGGGAACAATCAGGTAAATGGGCTGGAAAAATTATGGGCATCCCATTTTCAAACACTCCTCAAATTTTAGCTTACCGTACAGACCTGCTGAAGGAAATACCAGATACGTGGGATGAACTGTTTATAATATTGGATAAGGTTCATAATCCTAAAAAAGGGGTCTATGGAATGGCAATTCCGGGTGTAAAAGAGCAGTTCAGTGGTTTATGGATGTGTGTACACTGGTCTCTGGGTGGAACTTGGGCAGATGAGAATTGGAATATTACCATTGATTCTCCCGAAACAAGAGAGGCACTTAGAATTGTAAAGAGATGGTTCTATTACTCAGATCCAGCTGCTCCTTCATGGGGTCTCCCTGAGTCAGATGCGGCATTTCTAAGTGGAAAGGCGGCAGTTGCTCTCTCTTGGCCAACACTTGGAATTGCTCCCAATGGGGATAATCCAGAAAAGTCTAAAGTTGTCGGTAAATGGGCTCTTGTTCCCTTGCCATATGACAAAACCGGGTTATCAAATCTATCCTCATGGGATATAGGCATTCCGAAAGCTGCAAAGCATAAAGATGCTGCATGGGAATGGATAAAATTTTATACCAGCAAGGAAAAACAATTCCGTAACTTTGTGGAATATTCAATTCTTCCATCGAGAAAATCTGTATGGGGAAAAGCTGAGGTTAAGCAATCAAAACTATATCCGCATAAAGAAGCTTCTGATCGAGGGGCTCTTATCTGGTGGAGAATACCAGCCGGCACCATGGCAGAAACAGTTATTCGTGATGCGGTCTCCAATTTTGTAACTGGCCAATGGAACATGGAAAAGGCAATATCTTTTATGGAAGATGGGTTAAGAAAAATACTTTCCGACTATCCTCCACCTAAGGGTGTAGAAAACATCGAGTGGGATTTTGTAAAAAGTCGTTTAAAAAAATAGTTTAAAAGTGGACCCTTTCATTAATTAATGGAGGGGTCCACTGTATTTTAAAGGATTACTCTAATGTTGATTTCTAGGCATATTGTTCAAAGTAGAAGAGATGTATTGTATTCTTGGTTATTCTTGATACCTGTATTTGTTATACTCTCAATTACAGCCTTCATTCCGCTGGGATTTGGGTTTGGATTAAGCTTTTTTAAGTACAAATTAAACTTACAGAGGGCTCCGATATTCAATGGGATTGGAAATTATATTGAGATATTTCAGGATGAGTTATTCATCGACGCGGTTAAACATAACATTTTTTTTGCGGTACTTGCTGTTTCAATAGAGATGAGTGTTGGTATAGTAATAGCCACGATGCTTTCCGATGATAGTAAGATTACTCGCCTTTTGATAAGTTTGTTAATGATACCAATGATTATTGCACCTGTGGCAGCGGGTACTTTATGGAGAATGATGCTGGACAGAACATATGGAATTGTTAACTATTTATTAACCTTAGTAGGCTTACCTGCTGTATCCTGGATAGGAGATTATCGAATAGCTATTTATACAATTATTTTCGTCGATTGCTGGCAGTTTATTCCATTTGTGGCAATTCTCGTGCTTTCTTCTATCAAGGCGATTCCAATTACTTTAATAGATGCTGCACGGGTGGACGGAGCGTCACCCTTGAAAGTATTTACCAGAATAGTGTTACCAATCACTGCTCCAGTAATTATTATAATAGCCATGATTCGTTTTATGGATGCATTTAAAGTTTTTGATACAATATTTGTTATGACCCAGGGAGGACCAGGTACTGCTACAGAAATGCTTCCCACATATATATATCGCCAGGGAATAAAATTTCTAAGAATTGGGTATTCATCGGCAGCAGCGGTTCTTTTTATCATTTCTATGTCACTTATTGCATGGGGGTTTATTCATTTAAGAACAAAACAATTGGAGAGAATTGGATAATGACCAAACGTCTTGTAAAACAACAAAGTAGAAACTATTTATGTAACTTTCTTGGCTTTCCTACACGTGTAATAGTATTGATTTTTCTTTTTATTATCATATTATTCCCATTTTATTGGTTGATTACCAATGCATTTAAGGTTGAACAGGAGTATTTTGCCTCACCTCCTGTTATTCTCCCATCAAGAATAACTACGCAGAATTTTGTAGATGCGGTTGTTAAGTATGATCTTTTTAAAGGTTTGAAGAATTCCTTATTGATTGCAACAGGAACAAGCATTGTTACGGTTTTAGCTGGCAGTATGGCAGCCTATACCCTTATAAACGGTGCCTTACCAAAAAAGCTCAAGAATGTTTTTGCTGGATGGTTTCTTGTTCAAAAGATGTATCCTGCTGTTCTTGTAGCGGTTCCAGTTTTCTATATTATCAGGTCTTTACATCTCATGGATAATGTATTATCCCTTATTTTAATGAATACGAGTTTTAATCTGCCATTGGTAATACTCCTTATGATAGGCTTTTATCAGGAACTTCCTTATGAAATAGAAGAGCAGAGTATGCTTGACGGTTGCTCACTACTGCAACGTTATATCTATATTTCAACTCCTATAGTAAAACTTGGATTAATAGCTACCGGGATGCTCACTTTTATTAATAGCTGGAATGAATTTCTCTATGCAGTAATTTTGACAGTATATCGCGCAAAACCTTTAACTGTAAGTATCGCGGGATTCATTACAGATAAGGGGCTTATATGGGGTCCAATGGCTGCGATGGGTTGTGTGGTGGTGTTCCCGGTTCTTATAATTATGTGGCTAATGCAGAAGGATTTCATAAGTGGTATGTCTGCAGGAGCATTAAAAGGATAATAAAAAGCTTCGCAATCTGAATAATTTTTGAAAAGAAAAAAAGGTAAATATCTGCTGCTCCCCTGCCTGTCACTGTCCCCCTTGACAAAAAAAAACGATTATAATAAAGGTAAGAAACTGGAGATTAAGGCCAGGAGGGAGAAGAAAAGTAGGCCTATCAGCTTAGGACAAAGGAAGTTTTTAGAAAATTTTAGACGTGGTTCACTGAAATGACTTCAAGAGAACTTATTATAAAGACAATTAATTTAGAAAAAACAGAAAGAGTCCCGGTAACCCTTTATTGGCTTAATCCCTTTGCTAGAGGATGGGAAAGCAGAGACCCCAGTTATTCTCGTCTACTGGAATTTGCCCGAGAATACCAAGATACTTTTGCTTTTGCTCCTATAGGAGATCCAAATTTTACCTATTATCTTGAGGCCACAAAAGAGAAACAAGACCCCTTTGTGTATAATGGGATAGGCAATTTGGGGGTATTTTTCTCATCTACAGATGGAATTAAACATGAGGTGAAAAAGACTGTAAAGGAAAGAAACAACATTCTATTCGAAACTACAATTGAAACATCTAAGGGTATTTTACATTCAATTGATCGAGTTGATAAGGATGTAGCCACTACCTGGCAGAGGGGACCTCTTATTAAAGATATTAAAGATGTAGAAAAAATCCTTTCTCTTCCCTATGTCCCTCTAAAGCTTGATCTTTCTCAATTTTTAACTGCAGAAAAGGAATTGGGAGACAAGGGGATAATGGGATTAAGCATGCCCGATCCTTTAGGTGCGGTGGTTCCACTTTTCAATTATTCAGAGTTTCTAATTCAATCCTTTACCAACAGGACTAAGATCTTAAATCTTTTGGGCTTTTTCTACGAGCGGCTTTACCAACTAATTAAATGTGTGAGTGAGGAAGTTAAGGAGACAGTGTTTCGCCTATTTGGACCGGAGTATATCACTCCTCCAATGTTGCCACCGGAATATTTTGATCAGTTTGTGACAAGGTATGATACTAAGCTTGTTAGATTAATCCAGGAAAGTGGTAATTTTGCTTGCATTCACTGTCATGGAAAACTGAAGCCGATATTAAAGGCGATTATGAAGATGAAACCAGATATGCTGGAGCCCATTGAGCCTCCTCCACATGGAGACTTAACTTTATTAGAGTTAAAAGAAAGGATAGGGAGTGAAATTTGTTTAATGGGGTATATGGAGTTTTCTGATCTGGAATTTTGTTCTATAAAAGAGGTTGACAAAAAAGTAAAAAAAGCTATTGAAGATGGTTCGTCAGAAGGAGGATACATCCTTCTCCCTTCCTCTACCCCCATTATTTCTCCTTTGCCTAAGAAAACCGAGGAAAATCTTATCCAATTTCTAAAATCGGGTAGAAAATACGGATGAGATTAGAGATAGAGTTGCTAAAGAGAACTCATTCCTTCCAATAAGGATCTTCCTTTAAGGATCTTCCTTATATATAATTAGTTTTGGAGAAATTTTGATGAATCCAAGAGAGAGAGTTTTTGCAGCGATAGAGAGAAAACCGCCTGATTGTGTGCCTTGGACCTTAGATGTAGGTGCTTTTGAAGGGCTATCGCCCACCCTATTAGAGATATTTAAAAGTAAGACAGGTTGTGAGAGTCCTGAGGAATATTTTAATTATGATATTCGTAAAATAGAATGTGAGTTAACTGCTAATGTGCCAGGAGCTACAGGAGATCTAAGTTTACGAAGCACTTCGGATTTTGAAAAATACATAAGAGAAAAATATCTACCTGAACTTCCCTCTGCAGCAAGAGTTGATGAATGGGGAATAGGTTATACTAAAGCATCACTAGCTCATTTTGAAAAAATGTATCATCCCCTAAGTAAAGTAAAAACAAGAAAAGAAATAGAAGAATATCCTTACCCCTGTTTTACAGGCAGGGAAATAAAGAAAAAAATAAATAAAATAAAAGCACAGGGATTTGTCTCCATAGGTTATGGTGGATCTATTTTTGAGTGGTCCTGGTGGCTGAGAAGTCAGGAATTACTACTTGTTGATATGATGATCAATAAAAGTTTAGCTGAAGCAGTTATGGACAAAGTAACAGATTATACTATACAAGTCTCACAAAAAATGACAAAATGGGGAGTAGATATAATATGTTATTACGATGATGTTGGAGCACAAACAGGTATGCAAATAAGCCCATCTCTTTGGAGAGAGTGGTTAAAGCCTCGATGGAAGAAAGTTTTTGAAATTATTCGTAAGATTAGTCCTCAGATAAAAATATTTTTTCATTCTGATGGGTATATAGCACCAATAATCCCAGATTTAATTGAGATTGGGGTAGATATATTAAATCCTGTACAACCTGAATGTATGAACCCGGAGAAAATAAAGAAAGAATATGGTAAATATATTACACTTTGGGGAACAATTGGATGTCAAAGCACTATGTCTCATAGCGATCCTCAAAAGATAAAGGAGGAAATAAAAAAAAGAATAGATAATATTGGAAGAAAGGGAGGGTTAATTATCTCACCGTCTAACGTTTTAGAACCAGAGACACCTTGGGAAAATATTATAACCTTTGTGAATTCCGCAAAAAAATACGGTAAGTTATTTTAGGCATGGAGACTTTTGGCGAATCCCATTTTCCTTCTGCCAGTAAGTTGGTAGTTATCTAAATGGCGATCTTTTACGAATCCTGCTAAAGCGGGTAAATTACAAAATAGGGAGCTTTAAAAATGACAGGGTATGAGCGGATGATGTTAGCCCTAGAGAGAAGGCAACCTGATAGAGTTCCTGTATGGGAGCTTATCGTAAATCAGCCTGTAATTTTCTCTCTCTACGGTGATATCTCATATGCTGATTTTGTAGAGAAAGAAGATTTGGATGGTATAACCTACCCGGAGGATCAAAAAAGAGACCAGTTAGGCAGCAATGTTTACAGCGATGAATGGGGGATAATCTGGAAGATAGAACCCAGAGAATTATAAAACCATGATAGAGACAGCAAGAAAACATGGTGTATACCCTTTGGATCCTGAAATGGTCAGAAGATACAAGACTCACAACTACATTGCTAAGTTTGGAGGGTAAACCCCGTCAGAAGGCTTGGAAGGAGCCTTAAACTTCTCCCAGGCCATTCGCTTAGAAAACCATGCTTATCTCCGATCTCGTGATTGGGGTCTTCTAACGGGGTAAAGCTCATACGAAGAATTAATGAAAAAAAGTACATGTGGTCTACTTTTCAAAGGAGGAAAAGATGGTTAAAATTGGAATTTTGGGAGCCGGGTTTATGGGGGGTATGCATGCTGAGGTCTATCGTAATCTACCCAATGCCGAGCTGGTAGGGGTAGCTGATAGAGACCTGGATAAGGCCCGGAAACTAGCTGGTAGACAC
>Ga0114930_10001068_pt1 | contig 27045 bp, 24 predicted proteins | sample AnhtaG_FD_87300 | JGI IMG/M metagenome (GOLD analysis project Ga0114930, IMG submission 87300) | Deep subsurface microbial communities from Anholt, Denmark to uncover new lineages of life (NeLLi) - Anholt_01485 metaG | ecosystem: Environmental > Aquatic > Marine > Oceanic > Sediment | place... | reverse complement strand
CTTCCCGGCGGGCTTGGCCGGTTCTTCGGCCGTCGCGGCGTCCGCGTTCTCGTTCCCGCCGGCGCCGCGCGCCCCGCCGCCGAGCCCCATGCCGGCCAGCACCGAGCGGTTCATCGCCTCGATCACTTCGTGGTTGTACTTCATCAGCAGCTCGGCCAGCTCGCTCAGATGCCGCATGGTCGTGTCGGCGCTCTTGGTCAGCGTCGTCATGTTGGACTCGGTCGCCTTCTTGAATCGCTCGGGATTGGCCATCGCCTGGGCGCTGCCCATCAGCTCGCGCGTCGATTGCTCTACCATCGAGGCCTGCCGCAGCGCCAGGTCCTCCAAATCCTTGGCCACGCGCTGGCCCGCTTCCAGCAGGGCCAGCATGGTCTTGGCCTGGCCCGGCACCAGCGCACCCAGGTCCATGCCGCGATAGCGGAACAGCGCAATCAGCCGCTCGAACGTGGTGCGGTATTCCGACGCCTGTTCCGTGTCTGCCATGGCGCGCCTCCCCTCGGGCGCAGGGCGGTCCCGGAACGGGACGATAGCGCAGCCCCGAGCCCAAGGCCAAACCGGGTCCCGGTCCCCGGACACCGGGCGTCAGATCATGATGCCGCCATCGACGACGAAGGGCTGGCCGGTGGTGAACAGGGATTCGTCGCTCGCCAGATACACGCAGATCGCCGCCACCTCCTCGGGCGTGCCGAGCCGCCCCATCGGCTGGCGCGCGATGAAAGCCTTGCGCGCGGTCGCGGCGTCGCCCAGCGCCGCGATGCGCTGGTCCAGCGACGGCGACTGCACCGTCCCGGGGCACACGCAGTTGCAGCGGACGCCCTTGCCCACGTAATCGGCCGCGACCGACTTAGTGAGCCCGATCACCGCCGCCTTGGTGGTGCCGTAGACGCAGCGGTTGACGATGCCTTTGACCGAGCTCGCGACCGACGCGATGTTGACGATCGACCCCTTGCCTTGCTCCAGCATCCCCGGAAGCGCCGCCTTGATGGTGCCGACCATGCTGAGCACGTTCAGCTTCCAGGCGAAATCCCACTCCTGGTCCTTCGAGTCCAGGATGCTGCCGTGATGCACGAAGCCGGCGACGTTCACCAGGGCGTCCAGCCGCCCGGCGTCGCGCACCAGGGCGGCTACGGCGGCCGCGTCGGTCGCGTCCAGCCGCTTCGCGGTCAGCCCCCCGGTCTTCGGCAGCTCGTTCAGTTTGGCCTCGTTGAGGTCGGTGGCGACAACCCGCGCGCCCTCCGCGGTGAAGGCGAGCGCGACCGCGCGCCCGATTCCCTGCGCGGCGGCGGTTACCAGCGCGGTCTTGCCAGCAAGTCGGTTTCCCATCGGCCGTTCTCTTATCCTTGCATCGTCATGGTGGCGTCGATCGCCGGGAAGCGCTGCCTGCCGGCGACGGTCAGGCGAAACAGCCTGTTTGCCGTCGCAAAGGCGATGTTGCGCGCGGCCAGCGGCGATAGCTGGGAGAGGACATAGCGCCAGCGCGGTATATGCGGGATATACCGCTCATAGACGCGCGCGTGCGCGATGTCGGTGCCGGTGACGTAGCGGTCGGACCATTTCTCGAGCACGTTCTTCATCTCGGGAACAAGCCTACCGCCTTCGTCGACGACCAGGTGCATGTATGGGGTGCGCCGCGGCCAGTAGACGCCGTAATGCTCCACGTTCACGCCGGAATACACCATGCCCCCGAGGTCGGCATAGAGGTTCGGGAAGCGCTGGAACATCGCATCGATCGCGATGGCGCTCGACCTGCCGCAATTGTGCGCCCAAATGAAAATCGCGTCGGGATTCGACTCGACCAGGCGCAGCACTGCGGCGCCGACATGCGGCTCGGCTTCGGCGTGGAAGCACATCGGCACCTTGTGGCGCGCCGACAGGTCGGCGCATTGGCGCATGAACCAGCCGTCGGCCGGGTAATCCCGCTCCAAGGTGGCGACGATGCCGAACCTGTTGGTGTAGGGATAAAAGCGAAGCATGAATTCGCCCATCCCGAAGAACTCGCCGCTTCTCAGCTTGGCTTCCGTTTCGCGAAGCAGCTTGCGGCCGGTGTCGGTGGGTTTCCCGATCACGTCGCTGCCATTGAGCTCGGGGCGCTGCATGCCGACGAACGGCACGAACCGGTCGGGATAGCGGCGCGCATACTCGGCGGCCTGCTCGTCCGAACCCTCGCCGTCGTTCACCGCGCCGCCGCCGTCGCGATAGTAGAGCGGCATCAGGACAAGCCGCGCGACCGCGGCGCTGTTCATTCGCGAAATCAAGCCGTCGGCCGCGACGCGCTTTTGCAGGTGGGTGTGGAAGTCCACCATCGGCAGCCGGCCGGCCGACTCGCCGTCCTCGGCTGCGAGCGGACGCATCGGACGGCGCGATTGCGCCGCCGCCAGGCCGCCTATCGCCGCAGCCGCCAGCCCGCCTCCGATTGCGCGCAACGCCCGCCGCCGGCTCCGCCGGAACAAGGATGCCGGCGGACAGCAGGGACAGCCTTCCGCGAGTCCTTCGATGCGCTTCTCGTCCATTGTCGGCCCGCTTCATTGCATGCTTTGCGGCGGTAACGTAAATTGAGCGCCAATCCTGTGATTGTCCAGCCGGTGAGAGAGACGCCATGGCCGATGCGTCGCCGCTGACCGTTCGCCTGAACCCCGCCGACAACGTGGTGGTGGCGCGGGCCGACATCCTTTCCACCGCCGCGCTGCCGGGCGAGGGCGTGTCGACGCGCGCCAAGATCCCGGCCGGGCACAAGGTGGCGACCCAGCGCATCGCGACCGGCGCGCCGGTGCGCAAGTTCAACCAGATCATCGGCTTCGCCAAGCGGGCGATCGAGCCCGGCGAGCACGTGCACGTCCACAACACCGCTTTCCAGGCGTTCGAGCGCGACTATGCCGCCGGCACCGAGGCGCGCCCGACGCAATACTTCACCGGCGACGCGCGCGCGACCTTCCAGGGTTACGTGCGCGCCAACGGCCGGGTCGGCACGCGCAACTACATCGGCGTGCTTACCAGCGTGAACTGCTCGGCCACGGTGGCGCGCTACATCGCCGACCAGTTCAACCGCACCGACGCGCTCAGGGACTATCCCAACGTCGACGGCGTGGCGGCGTTCGTGCACGGCACCGGCTGCGGCATGGCGGGCAGCGGCGAGGGCTACATGAACCTGCAGCGCACGCTGTGGGGCTATGCCAGCCACCCCAACTTCGCGTCGGTGGTGATGGTGGGGCTGGGCTGCGAGGTGGCGCAGCTTTCGTATCTGCTCGACAGCTACGGCATCGAGCCGGGCCCGCATTTTCAGGTCATGACCATCCAGGACTCCGGCGGCACGCGCAAGTCGGTGGAGCGCGGCGTGGCGCGGATCAAGGAGATGCTGCCCGACGCCAACAAGGCCAGGCGGCGGACCGTTGCGGCGGAGCACCTCACCCTGGCCCTGCAATGCGGCGGATCGGACGGGTATTCCGGCATCACGGCGAACCCGGCCCTGGGCGCCGCCTCGGACCTCCTGGTGCGCCACGGCGGCACCGCGATCCTGAGCGAGACTCCCGAGATCTACGGCGCGGAGCATTTGCTGACGCGCCGCGCCGTGAACGCCAAGGTCGCCGATGCGCTGATCGAGCGCATCAAGTGGTGGGAAGAATATTGCCGCAAGAACGACGGTCAGATGGACAACAATCCCTCGCCCGGCAACAAGGCGGGCGGGCTCACCACCATCCTGGAAAAGTCGCTTGGCGCGGCCGCCAAGGGCGGCACCACCAACCTGACCGCGGTATACAAGTATGCCGAGCCGGTAAGAGAGAAGGGTTTCGTGTTCATGGACACGCCGGGCTACGATCCGTGCTCGGCCACGGGGCAGGTCGCCGGCGGCGCCAACATCATCTGCTTCACCACCGGGCGCGGGTCGGTGTTCGGCTGCAAGCCGGCGCCGTCGATCAAGCTCGCGACCAACACGCCCATGTTCAAGCGCATGGAAGAGGACATGGACATCAATTGCGGCGACATCGTGGACCGGGGAGCCGGCATCCAGGAGAAGGGCGAGGAGATCTTCAGGCTGGTCCTGGAAGTCGCCTCGGGCAGGAAGTCCAAGAGCGAGGCGTTGGGTTTCGGCGACAACGAGTTCGTGCCGTGGCAGATCGGCGCAACGATGTAAGGATGGTGGTCCGGCGCGTCCTCGCGGTCGCCTCAGCCGCCACCCTCGCGGCGCTGTTGCTGCCCGCGGTTTCCGGGTTGGCCGAGCATCCGGTGAGCCATGCGCGCGATGCAACGCGCTATAGCGGCATCGCGCCCGTGCCGGACGAGATCAAGCCGGGCCCGGCGGCGGCGAAGCCGGCGGCGCCAGCCAAGCCTCCGGCGAGCGCGGCCTCGCCGCTGGACGATCCCGAGTATCGCTTCGGCCAGGGCAAGCCGCGGCCGCGCCGCGGCGGCCCGCGCGAAACCGTGGACGGCAAGCCGTTGTGGAACACCGACGACCCGCCCAACAAGCGCGGGCCGTTCGCATTCCTCGGCAACAAAGTCGGCGACCCGATCGAGCGCCTGTTTCCCCATCCCGACAGCGAGAAGGACAAATACGGCATGCTGCTGTGCCGCGAGACGCCGGGCGTGCCGGGGTTTCTCGACTGCGCGGACGACAGCATCAGCGAGCTCGTGGACGGCCGCCGGGTCTTGCGGTTCCGCGGCGTGGAGGCGAGCTTTCTCAACTACCGCTATCTCGACCGCAAGCTGGTCGGGTTCGACCTCGGCTTTCCGGCCTCGGCCTTCAAGCGGATGGCCGAGACCGTAGACCGGCTTTATGGCCCGCCCGACAAGGAAGACAAATACGACTGGCGCAACCTGCGCGGCGCCGGATTCGATGTGCGCATGCTGACCTGGCATACGCCGCATGGCGCCATGGTGCTGCGTTCGCACGGCGCGGCGCTTGATTCCGGCCTGCTGTCGCTTATCGAGCCCAAGGCGGAGCAGCGCTACGCCGACCTGCGCTTCAGACAGCTGACGCCGGCGGAAAACGCGCCGCCCGCCAAGCCGGACGCGCCCTACGACCCCTACGACCGGTAATCCGACGGACCGTCAGTCGTTCGCGTTCGCGCTCGCGAGCTTGCGGTAGCGCTCGCGGCTGTTGGTCAAGTGCCGGCGCATGGCGTTGCGCGCCTGTTGCGGGTCGCGGTCGCGGATCGCCGCGTAGATGGCGCGATGTTCGTCCTGGATGCCGGCGAGATAGGCACGCTGCTCCTCGGTCCGCTCGGATGCGGGACGCACGGTGCGCCGCGGGATCACGAACCGGCCGAGGAACTCCAGGAACCGGACGAACTGCGGATTGCCCGTGGCGCTGGCGATGGCCCGGTGGAAGCCAACGTCCTCGTCCACCCCCAATTCGCCGCGCGCGAAGGCGGTGTCCATCTCGCCCAGCGCCGCGCGAATGCTGCGGATGTCGCCCGCCGAGCCGCGCTCGGCCGCCAGCCCCGCCGACTCGATCTCCACGCCCATGCGCAGCTCGACCACGTTCAGGACCTCCTCGATCGAGCGCAGGCCCTCGGGGTCGATGCGGAAGGGCCGGCGCTGCACGTCGGCGGCGACGAACGCGCCCACGCCCTGGCGCGTCACCACCAGGCCTTCGGCGCGCAAGGCGGCCACCGCCTCGCGCACCACGGTGCGGCTGACGCCCATCGCCGCCATCATCGCCTGTTCGGTCGGCAGGCGTTCGCCCGGCTGAAGCCGGCCGCCCATGATTTCGGTGGACAGGCGCTCGACCACCTCGCGCGTCAGGTTGCGCGGCGGCGTGAGCGGCCGAAGAGCGGCGAGATGCGGCGACGGTCTTGACAAGCGCGCGAGCCTTGTGTTGTTGTATGATCATCGTACAAGAAGAATTACAAATAGCAAGAGGGGGTTAGTCCGCCGCCGCGCCAACCGCTCCGAGGGCAGGCCCTGCGTGCGACGACGCGCGCGCGGGCGGCGGGGAATTGACGCAGGGGCCGGGGCGTAGTGGGATCAACCGATACCGCGTGAGCCGTGGCCGGCGCTAGTCGCCGGCGCCATGCGGAGTGCCCGAACAGTCCGGGGACATCAAGAAGCCGAAACCTGAAGGGAGGATAAGCGAACATGAATCGACGCAACGTTCTGTGGACCGGGACCGCGGCGCTGGCGCTGACGGTCGCGGGCCTGGGCGCGCCGGCGCTGGCCCAGGACAAGATGGTGCTGAAGGCGACCGACGTCCATCCGTTGGGCTATCCCACGGTCGAGGCGGTCGTGCGCCTGGGCAAGAAGCTGTCCGACGCCACCAAGGGGCGCCTCAGCGTCCAGATGTATCCGTCGATGCAGCTCGGCGGCGAGAAGGAGATGATCGAGCAGGCGCAGGTGGGCGCGCTGGCGTTCGCGCGCATCAGCGTGGGCCCCATGGGCTCGATCGTCGACGAGCTCAACGTCTTCAACATGCCGTTCGTGTTCCGCGACGTGCCGCACATGCAGAAGGTCATCGACGGGCCGATCGGCGATGAGCTCCTGGCGAAGCTCACCAACGCGCCGACCAGCAAACTGGTGGGCCTGTGCTGGATGGATGCCGGCGCGCGCAGCTTCTACAACAGCAAGCGGCCGATCAAGACCATCGACGACCTCAAGGGCCTGAAGATCCGCATGATGGGCAACCCCATCTTCGTGGAAACCGCCAACGCGTTGGGCGCCAACGGCATCGCGATGGGCTACGACCAGCTCATCAACGCGCTGCAGACCGGCGTGGTGGACGGCGCCGAGAACAACCCGCCCAGCTACGAGACCGGCAAGCACTACCAGTTCGCCAAGTACTATTCGCAGTCCGAGCACCTGATCATCCCCGAGATCCTGGTGTTCTCGAAGGTGACCTGGGACAAGCTGTCGAAGGACGACCAGGCGCTGCTCAAGAAGCTCGGCAAGGAAGCCCAGCAGGAAGAGCGCAAGCTGTGGGCCGAGAAAGAGGCCGCGTCGCTCGCCGAGCTCAAGAAGCAGGGCATCGGGATCACCACCTACACGCCCGCGCAGAAGGCGCAGTTCCAGGCGGCGGTGAAGCCGGTCTGGGACAAGTACGGCGCGAAGTACGCGGCGCTGGTGAAGCGCATCCAGGACGTGAAGTAGCCCAATCCGCAAGACCGAGGGCCCGCCGGGCGCGAACCCGGCGGGCCTCTTCGCATCCGGGGGGCGGAGGAAGGGGATGAAGGCAGCCTTTGTGCGCGCGATGGACGCGCTTTACCTGATTCTCGTGGCCATTGCCGGCTTCTGCCTCGTGGTAATGACCGTCATCATCCCGATCGGCGTCTATTTCCGCTATGTGCTCAACAGCGCGCTGGCCTGGCCCGAGCCGGCGGCGACCATCATGATGATCTATTTCAGCTTCCTGGGCGGCGCTGCGGTCTATCGCGCCAATGTCCACATCGCCATGGTCGCGATCGTAAACAACGTGCCGGCAAACGTGCGCCAGCTCATGCTGTGGGCCGCGCATCTTTGCATGACCGCCACTACGCTGTTCATGTTGATATACGGCTACCATCTGGTCGGCATCACCTGGAACCAGGTGATCGCCGATTTCCCGTGGCTCAGGGTCGGCTGGACCTATCTGCCGATCCCGCTATGCGGCCTGTTCACCCTGCTGTTCATCTTCGAGCGCATCTGGGTGGGCGAGCCGCCGGCGGATTCCATCATGTTCAGCGATCAGCCCACCGGCGGCGTGGAGTAGACGATGGCCGTCATCATCCATCTCGGCTCGTTCACCGCGCTGTGCCTGCTTGGCATGCCGGTGGCCTACGCGCTCGGGCTGTCCTCGCTGTTCGCCGCGCTGTGGCTGGACATCCCGCTCGAGGCGGTGATGCTGAAGATGTCCGACGGCACCGACGATTTCGCGCTGCTGGCGATCCCGTTCTTCGTGCTGGCCGGGGCGATCATGGCCGAAGGCGGCATGGCGACGCGGCTGGTCAACCTCGCCAAGGTGTTCGTGGGCTTCATTCGCGGCGGCTTGGCGCTGGTCAACGTGCTGGCCTCCACCATGTTCGGCGCGATTTCGGGCTCCTCGGTCGCCGATACCGCGGCGATCGGCACCGTAATGATCCCGCAGATGGTCAGAAACGGCTATCCGCGGGTGTTCGCGGTCAACATCACGATCTGCGGATCGCTTCAGCCCCTGCTGATCCCGCCCAGCCACAACATGGTGATCTATTCGCTCGCCGCGGGCGGCACCATATCGGTGGCGCACCTGTTCATGGCGGGTATCATGCCGGGCCTCCTGTTCGGCGTCTGCCTGTTGGGCCTGGTGGCCTATTCCGCACGCAAGCACAACTTCCCGAGGGAACAAAAGATACCCTTGCGCCAGGCCTTGAAGATCGCGCTCGACGCGTTCTGGGGGCTGATGACCGTGTTCATCATCATGGGCGGCATCCTGACCGGCGTGTTCACGCCCACGGAATCGGCGGCAGTGGCGTGCGTATACGCCTTCCTGGTCACGATGTTCATCTACCGGGACTATAAGTGGCGCGACCTGCATCACCTCGTCCACCGCACCGTCAAGACCGTGGCGATGGTGATGATCCTGATCGGTTTCTCGGTCGCCTTCGGCTACATGATGGCGCTGATGCGCCTGCCGGCGCTGGCGACGGAATTCCTGCTCTCGATCAGCTCCAACAAGTACGCGATGCTGTTCATGATCAACGTGCTGCTGCTGGCGCTCGGCACGTTCATGGACATGGCGCCGCTGATCCTCATCTGCACGCCCATCTTCATGCCGGTGATCCTGAAGCTCGGCATCGACCCGATCCATTTCGGCATGATTCTGATCACCAACCTCGGCATCGGGCTGATCACTCCGCCGGTCGGGCCGACGCTGTTCGTGGGCTGCGCCATCGGCAAGGTGACGATGGAGCAGGTATCGAAAGAGCTATGGCCATTTTACGCGGCGATGTGCGTCGCGCTTGCGATCATCACTTACGTGCCGCAGTTCTCGCTGTTCCTGCCGAGTCTGCTGAAGCTGTGACGCGGCGGCGCGGTCACGGCGGCAACGGCTGCCAGCCCTCCTTGGTCCATTTGAGCAAGGTCAGGCTGAGGGGCCGTTCCGCGGTCGTCGCCGCTTCGCGCACCATTCTTCGCATCGCTTCGACCGTCCCGGGGTCGGCGCCATTGCCGTAGATCACGAGATTGTTCGCCGGTACCGCCACGATGAGGTGGCCCTGGGCGACTTTCGCATAGCGCTCCCAGCGGCGATGGTCCAGCAACCGGCTCGATTCGTAGTAGTCGCCCGGCATGAAGCCGATGGACTGGCCCTTCCAGGATTTCAGAACCGCACTCAAGGGCCTGAGGTGCTTCAGCGTATTGGCGGCCGCGAGCGACAGCGCTTCGTCCGCCGTGATTCCAAGTTTGGGCAAGTCCGCGCGCTGCAGCGGCCGCGCGGTGCGCGGGGAGTCGACGTAGCAGATCGTCCAAAGCTCGGCCGTCAGCGCGGCCGCGATCGGCTGTTCGCCGGAGCCCGCGGCCCGGTAGGCGGCGCGCATCTGCTCGACCTGACCGACCGGCCGCACGGCGGCGCGAAGATTTTGCCTGCTCGCCGGTTCCAATTCCTCGAAGGCCGAGCGGCCCATCGTCCTGACCAGGTCCTGCAGCGCCGCGGCGCATTGCGGGCGATTGCGTTCGCAGAATGCCCAAACACGGTCGAGGTAAACCATGTTCGGCGCCGTCTTGCCCGGAGCCGCGACGGACAACCGCAGCGGACCGGCGACCGAGACCGACGCGCTCGGAAACTGCCGCCGCATGAGATCGGCGGCGTGGGCTGTGAAGGCGCCGGCGTCCGCGGGCGGATCGGCCGCCAGCGCGGGCGGAGCGGCGGGCGACAGCGCCAAGATCGCCAGCACGGCGGCATGCGCCCAACACCGACCAGCCGTTTCAATCAATGCTGCTCGTTCCCCTGGTTGCGGCACCGCTTTTTTCTACCATGTGTGGGCATCGCGGGCCAGCCGCGTTTGCAAGCCGCCGCGCCGCGCCGGCGCGCGCGGATGCGGCGGGTTGAAGCGTTCGCCGCGCCCGTACTAGAGTCGCTCGGACATCGACACGCCCAAGGAAAAGGGAACCGCGCCTCATGGCCAAAACGCGCCGCAAGCTGAGATCCACGGGATGGTTCGGCAAGATGGACCGCGACGGCTTCGGCCATCGCTCGTGGGTCCGCAACATGGGCATCCCGACCGACCAGTTCGACGGGCGGCCGGTGATCGGCATCGCCAATTCCTGGTCCGAGCTAACCCCCTGCAACGCGCATTTCCGCGAGCTGGCCGACCACGTGAAGCGCGGCGTGTACGAAGCCGGCGGCTTTCCCATGGAGTTCCCCACCTTCTCCACGGGCGAGGTGCTGATGCGCCCGACCGCCATGCTGTTCCGCAACCTGATGAGCATGGACGTGGAGGAGACGCTGCGCTCGTGCCCGGTCGATGGCGTGGTGCTGCTGGCGGGCTGCGACAAGACCACGCCGGCGGAGCTGATGGGCACGGCGTCGGTCGACCTGCCGGCGATCCTGGTGTCGGGCGGGCCGATGCTGAACGGCCGCTGGCGCGACCAGACCATCGGCTCGGGCACGCACACCTGGAAGCTGAGCGAAATGGTGCGGGCGGGCGAGCTGACGCTCCAGGATTTCATGAGCGCCGAGGCCTGCATGTCGCGCTCGGCCGGGCACTGCATGACCATGGGCACGGCCTCCACCATGGCCAGCATGGCCGAATCGCTGGGCATCGCGCTGTCGACCAACGCCGCGATCCCGGCCGTCGATTCGCGCCGCTACGTGCTGGCGCGCATGGCCGGCCGGCGCATCGTCGAGATGGTCCATGAGGACCTGACGATCTCGAAGATCCTCACCCGCAAGGCATTCGAGAACGCGATCCGCACCAACGCGGCGATCGGCGGCTCGACCAACGCGGTGATCCACCTCCTGGCGATCGCCGGACGCGTCGGCGTGAAGCTCGAGCTCGAAGATTTCGACCGGCTGGCGAGCGACGTTTCCTGCATCGTCAACCTGATGCCCTCTGGCAAGTACCTGATGGAGGACTTCTATTACGCCGGCGGCCTGCCGATGGTGATGAAGGAGATGGGCGACCTCGTGCACCGCGACGCGCTGACGGTCAGCGGCCGCACCATGGGCGAGGAGATCAAGGACGCCGAGTGCTGGAACCGCGACGTGATCTTCCCGATGAAGTCGCCGTTCAAGAAGAACGCCGGCATCGCCGTGCTGCGCGGCAATCTGTGCCCGGACGGCGCGGTGATCAAGCCGTCGGCCGCCACGCCCAAGCTGCTCAAGCACCGCGGCCGCGCCGTGGTGTTCGAGAACATCGAGCATTGCCGCCAGCGCACCGACGATCCCAAGCTCGATATCGACGAAACCTGCGTGATGGTACTGAAGAATTGCGGGCCCAAGGGCTATCCCGGCATGGCCGAGGTCGGCAACATGCCGCTGCCGCCGAAAATCCTGAAGAAGGGCGTCACCGACATGGTGCGCGTCTCCGACGCGCGCATGTCGGGCACCGCCTACGGCACCGTGGTGCTGCACGTGGCGCCCGAGGCCGCGGTGGGCGGCGCGCTCGCGCTGGTCGAGGACGGCGACATGATCGAGCTCGACGTCGCCAAGCGCCGGCTGCATCTCGACGTGCCGGATGCGGAGCTCAAGAGGCGCCGCGCCGCGTGGAAGCCGCCGAAGGAATACCTCGATCGCGGCTACGCCAAGCTCTACACCGACCATGTGCTGCAAGCGAACAAGGGCGCCGATCTCGACTTCCTGGTGGGCAAGAGCGGCCGCTTCGTGCCGCGCGAAAACCACTAGCGGCCGTCGCCGGCGATGTGGCTGGCGGTCGACGCCGATTGCGGCGCGGGCGTGCGCGCCTGGGCCGTCGGCGGCGATGATGCGCCGGGCGCGGCCTTCGAAGCGCCCGACCTGCCGCGGGCGCTGGGGCGGTTGGCGGAAAGGCCGTCGTGCATCGTTGTTGACGGCGCGGCCGACGCGCCGGTGATCGGCCGCCCCGCCGGCATCTCCGATCTGGCTGCTGCCGTGGTGCGGCGGCGCGACGGCGGGTTCCCATGCGCGTTGCTGCCGGGCCTGGCGTTGGACGGCGAGACGCTCAAGGGGAGCGCGCGGCTCGCCGGGGCCTTGATCCGGATGCGGGCCGAACGCCCGTCCGGGCGCGGGCAGCATGTCTGTCTGGCCGGCCGCGAGGTGGTGTGGGGCTACGCCGCCGGCGGGCGCGTCGGCCGCCTGCGCCGGACCGGAACGGGCGGCCTGCTGGATAGACTGCTCTCGGGTGAAATCGTGCGCGGGGCGGGCGGCGAAGACGAGGACGACGACGTGGCGTTCGAACGCGGCCTGTCCTTGAGCGAAGACGGCGGCGACCCTGCGCCGCACCTCAGTCAGGTCCTCGAGGAGGCGAAGGCCGGCGCGCGGCGCGGCGGCGCACTGGGGGCGATGTTGGCGGGGGTGCTGGTCGGTGCCGATGCCGCCGCTGGCTTAAAATTAGGCAGGCTTGGCGGGCCGGTCGCCCTGGTCGGGCCGGCCGACCCGCGCCACGCACTGATGGCGCAGCGCTACGCCACGGCCCTGGGCCGGTTCGGGGTGGCGGTGCGGCGTCTCGACCCGCTGGCGGCGTTGCTGGCCGGCTGCCGGGCGCTTGCCGGGAACAGCGGGATATCAACGGCTTGAAACCATTTTGCGAGACAAATCGGGCGCGGTAGTATGACATTGGCTGGACGGGCAAGGCCCGCGGCCGGGGCGCATTTCGGGTCAACGGAAGCGCCGCCGTGGAAGGGAAAACGGCGCCGGCTCCCTGCCGCCGCCGGTATGGGGAAACGCAAACCGGCATGGCTTCCGTAGAAGTCCGCAACGTCGTGAAGCGCTTCGGCAGCGTCGAGGTGATTCACGGCATCGACATCGGCATCGACGATGGTTCGTTCGTCGTGCTGCTGGGGCCGAGCGGCTGCGGCAAGTCCACGCTTCTGCGCATGATCGCGGGGCTGGAGGAGATTTCCGGCGGCGAGATCGCGATCGGCGGACGCGTGGTCAACAACGTGCCGCCCAAGGACCGCGACATCGCGATGGTGTTCCAGAACTACGCGCTCTATCCGCACATGAAGGTGTTCGACAACATGGCCTTCAGCCTGAAGCTGGCCAAGGTCGAGCCCAAGGCCATCCAGGACAAGGTCAAGCGCGCGGCCGAGATCCTGAATCTGGGCGAGTACCTGGACCGCTATCCGCGCCAGCTCTCGGGCGGGCAGCGCCAGCGCGTGGCGATGGGCCGCGCCATCGTGCGCGATCCCCAGGTGTTCCTGTTCGACGAGCCGCTGTCGAACCTCGATGCCAAGCTGCGCGTGCAGATGCGCACCGAGATCAAGGCGCTGCATCAGCGGCTGCGCTCCACCTCGGTCTACGTCACGCACGACCAGATCGAGGCCATGACCATGGCCGACAAGATCGTGGTGATGCGCGACGGCCGCATCGAGCAGACCGGCGCGCCGCTCGAGGTCTACGACAGCCCGCGCAACCTGTTCGTCGCGGGCTTCATCGGCTCGCCGGCCATGAACCTGATCAACGGCACGCTGAAGACCGCTGGCGGCGCCCGGCGCGTGGAGACCGATGACGGCGTGGCCCTGCCGCTGCCCGCGAACGCGCCGGGCGCCGACGGCCAGCGCGTGATCTACGGCCTCAGGCCCGACCACATGCGCGTCGGCGACGGCGTGAAGGCCGTGGTCGACGTGGTTGAGCCGACCGGCGCCGACACGCTGGTGTTCGCGCGCGTCGGCAAGCAGTCGATTTGCGGCGCGTTCGCCGAGCGCCACAGCTTCAAGCCGGGGCAGACCATCGCGCTCGAGCCCCAGCTCGCCAACGTCCACCTGTTCGACGCGCAGTCGGGCAACAATCTGCGGGCATGAGGCCCGACCGGCCGAATTTGAAAACGATCCCTAGGGAGGAGATCCGCGATGAACAAGTTCACTCGCCGTAGTCTTCTGCAGGGCGGCACCGCCGCCGCCGCGACCGGCCTGCTTGCCGGCTCCGGATTCGCCGGCTGGGCGCAGGCCCTGGCGCAGGCGGCGGCCGCGACGTGGAAGCCCGAACCCGGCGCGGAGCTGACGCTGTTGCGCTGGAAGCGTTTCGTGCAGTCCGAGGAAGATTCCTTCATGGCTTTGGTCGCCAATTTCACCAAGGCGACGGGCGTGAAGCTGACGGTCGTGAACGAATCGCTCGACGACGTGCAACCCAAGGCGTCGGTCGCGGCCAATATCGGCTCGGGCCCCGACATGTTCTGGGGTCTTTACTCGCTGCCGCACCTGTTCCCGGCGAAGGTCATCGACGTCACCGACGTCGCCAATTACCTGGGCAAGAAATACGGCGGCTGGGTGCCCTCGGCCCAGGTCTACGGCCGCAGCGGCGGGAAATGGATCGCCATCCCCGTGGGCTACAACGGCAACGTGATGAACTACCGCATCTCCTCGATGGAGAAGGCGGGGTTCAAGGCGTTCCCCAAGACCACGGCCGAGTTCCTGGAGTACTGCAAGGCCACCAAGAAGAACAACACGCCCGGCGGCATGGCGCTGGGCCACGCCTCGGGCGACGGCAACGCCTGGGTGCATTGGTGCCTGTGGGCGTTCGGCGGCAACCTGGTCGACGCCAAGGACAAGGTGATCATCGACTCGCCCGAGACGGCGAAGTCGCTGGAGTACGCCAAGCAGCTCTACGACAACTTCATTCCCGGCACCGCGTCGTGGAACGACGCGTTCAACAACAAGGCGTTCCTGGCCGGCGAGGTCCACTGGACCAACAACGGCGTGTCGATCTACGCCGCCGCCAAGGCGCAGAAGATGCAGAACATCGTCGACGACATGGACCACGCGCTGTGGCCGGTGGGCCCCGTGGGCAAACCGACCGAGTTCCACGTCGCCTATCCGCTGCTGGCGATGAAGTACACGAAGAACCCGATGGCGTGTAAGGCGTTCATGGCGTTCCTGATGGAGGCCGCGAACTACGACAAGTGGCTGATCGACTCGGTGGCCTACATCACGCACCCGCTGAACGCCTACGACAAGAACCCGGTGTGGACCTCGGACAAGAAGCTGACGGTGGCCCGCGACGTGGCCAAGCGCACGCTGACCGCCGGGCACCTGGGGTCGGTCGGCGAAAAGGCGGCGTCGGCCCTGGCGGACTTCATCGTGCTCGACATGTTCGCGAGCTACGTCAGCGGGCGCGAGACCGTGAAGGGCGCCATCCAGATCGCCGACCGGCAGGCGCGGCGCCTCTATCGCCGCTAGCCGAGGGGAAGCGGGCGGCGGACTGCCGCCGTCCGCGGTCCCTCGCAGGATATTCGCATGACCGATCTCGCCGTCGCTGCACGAGGCGCCAGGCGGCCGATCCGCGCGATCACGGCCTGGGACCGCCTCAAGGCCAACCGCAATTGGCTGGGCGCCTGGTACATGCTGCCGGCGGCGGCGTTCCTCGTCCTGTTCCTCGCCTATCCGCTGCTGCTCGGCGTCTGGCTTTCCTTCACCGACACGCGCATCGGGCAGGCCGGCGAGTTCGTCGGCCTCGAGAACTACGAGTGGCTGTGGGGCGACAGCGTGTTCTGGACCTCGGTGTTCAACACGCTGCTCTATACCGGCGTCGCCAGCGTGGTGAAGTTCGCGGTCGGCCTCTACCTGGCCTTGCTGCTGAACCGGCACATGCCGTTCAAGGCGATCATCCGCGCCGTGGTGCTGATCCCGTTCATCGTGCCCACGGTCCTGTCGGCGATCGCGTTCTGGTGGCTGTACGACACGCAGTTCTCGATCGTCTCGTGGACCCTGCGCAAGGCCGGGCTGATCGCCACCAACATCAACTTCCTGGGCGACGTGTGGAACGCACGCTGGTCGACGATCTTCGCCAACATCTGGCGCGGCGTGCCGTTTATCGCCATCACGCTGCTGGCGGGCTTGCAGACCATCTCGCCGTCGCTGTACGAGGCGGCGACCATCGACGGCGCGCGGCCGTGGCAGATGTTCCGCCACATCACCTATCCGCTGCTCACCCCGATCATCGCGGTGGTGATGACCTTCTCGGTGCTGTTCACCTTCACCGACTTCCAGCTCATCTGGGTGCTGACGCGCGGCGGGCCGGTGAACGCCACGCACCTGATGGCCACGCTGTCGTACCAGCGCGCGATTCTCGGCAGCTACCTGGGCGAGGGCGCGGCGATCGCCACGGCGATGATCCCGTTCCTCCTGGCCGCGATCCTGATCTCGTGGTTCGGCTTGCAGCGGCGCAAGTGGCAGCAGGGAGGCCGCGATGACTGACGCCCCCGCCGCCGCGCCCGCCGCGTCTCGGGCCGCCAAGACCGGCCTCATCCGCGGGCGCGCGGACGTGGCGGGCGAGGGCATGGCCTATCTCGAGACCGTGCCGCGGCGGCTGGTGACGCTTTACCTGCCGCTGTCCCTCATTCTCCTGGTGCTGCTGTTTCCCTTCTATTGGATGGCGCTGACCTCGATCAAGCCGGACGAGCAGCTGCTCGACCTCGAGCGGATCAACCCGTTCTGGACCCCTACGCCGACGCTGAAGCACATCACGAAGCTGCTGTTCGAGACCAATTACCCGAGCTGGCTGTGGAACACGATGTTCGTGGCGATCGCAGCGACCGTGCTGTCGATCGTGGCCAGCGTCCTCGCGGCCTACGCGATGGTGCGGCTGCGCTTCGCGGGCGCGCAGTGGGTGGGCGCGGCGATCTTCCTCGCCTACCTCATTCCTCCCTCGATCCTGTTCATCCCGCTGTCGACCGTGGTCTACCAGTACGGCCTGTTCGACACGCCGTTCGCGCTGATTCTGACCTACCCGACGATCCTGATCCCGTTCTCCACCTGGCTGCTGATGGGATACTTCAAGACCATTCCCTACGAGCTCGAGGAATGCGCGCTGATCGACGGCGCCAGCCGCTGGCAGATCATGAGCAAGATCATCCTGCCGCTGGCGGTGCCCGGGCTGATCTCGGCGTTCATCTTCTGCTTCACGCTGTGCTGGAACGAGTTCATCTATGCGCTGACCTTCATCTCCTCGACGCACAACAAGACCGTGCCCGTGGCGATCGTCAACGAATTCACCGACGGCGACATCTATCGCTGGGGCTCGCTGATGGCGGGCGCGCTGGTCGGCTCGCTGCCGCTGGTGGTTCTCTACGCCTTCTTCGTCGAGCATTACGTCTCGGCGATGACCGGCGCGATCAAGGAATAGCCGGGCGCTTCGCGGCGCGTTCGCGGTGCAGCAGGTAGAGGCCGCTCACCGCCACCACCGCGCCGCCGGCGAGCGTCCAGGGCGACGGCACGTCGGCGAACACCAGATAGCCGAGCAGCGGCATCCACACGATCTGCGTGTAGTTGAACGGCGCCAGGACCGGCGCCGGGGCACAAGCGTGCGCGACGGTCAAGAGCCAATGGCCGATCCCGCCCAGGACGCCGAGCAGCGCCATCAGCGCCCAGCCCCGGGCGTCGGGCGGCGTCCACTCCAGCGCGGCCAAGGGCGCGGTGGCGCCCGCGGCCAGCATGGCGGTATAGAATTGCGTGGCGTGCGCGCCGTCGGCGCTGGCCAGCTTGCGCGACAGGATCTGGTAGAGCGCGGTCGCCAGCGCGGTCAGGCACGCGATTCCGGCCGCCCAATGCACGAGGCCGAGGCCCGGCCTGATCACGATCAGGATGCCGGCGAACCCCGCCGCGATCGCCGCCCAGCGCCGGGGGCCCACCCGCTCGCCCAGCATCGGCACGGACAACGCCGCCACGATCAGCGGCGCCGAAAAATAGATCGACGCAGTCTCGGCGAGCTGAAGGTAGCGCAGCGCCGTGAAATTGGTCGCCGTTGCCGCCACCAGTAGAAGCCCGCGCAGTACCTGCAGTCCCGGCCGCGCCGAGCGCCAGGGCCGCTCGCGCAAGTAGGGCGCGATCAGCAGCGCGGCAACGACCGCGTGCACGGCGAAGCGCGCCCAGATCACCTGCGAGATCGGGTAGGACCGGCCCAGCACCTTGGCCGTCGCGTCGAGGCCGGAGAACAGCAGGTACGCGGCGGCGATCAGCGCGATGCCGCGCAGCGAATCCTGCGCCGCCATCGCCCGAACGGGCGGCGCCGGGCCGGCGGAACGATCGGACAATGCGCGTGCCTCCGCTTGTTCGCCCGCAGCCGCGCCGCTAATGTCGGGCCCGCGAACGCTGCATCGGACACCGGCGGCGGCGCCGGAGCAAGCCGAATCGGGGTATGGGACTCATGCATGTGGTGATCACCGGCGCGGCCGGGTTTCTGGGACAGAAGCTGGCGCGCAAGCTGCTTGCCGGCGCAACGCTGACCGGCCCCGGCGGCGCCGGGGGCGAGCTCAGGAAGCTGACCCTGTTCGACGTCGCGGCGCCCGCGGCGGACATTCTCCAGGACAGGCGCGTCAAGGCGGTCACCGGCGACATCGGCGACGGCGCGCTGGTTGGCGGGCTGATCGCGGGCGACGTTTCCAGCGTGTTCCACTTCGCCGCCGTGGTCAGCGCCGGCGCCGAAGCCGACTTCGACCTCGGCATGCGCGTCAACCTCGACGGCACGCGCCACGTGCTCGAGGCCTGCCGGCGCCTGAAGGCGCCGCCGCGCGTGGTGTTCACGAGCTCCGTCGCGGTCTACGGCGGCGACATGCCCAAGGTCATCCTGGACGACACGCCGATGACGCCGCAGACCAGCTACGGCGCGCAGAAGGCCATCGGCGAGTTCCTGCTCAACGACATGAGCCGCAAGAACTTCATCGACGGCCGCGCGCTGCGCCTGCCCACCATCGTCGTGCGCCCCGGCAAGCCCAACAAGGCAGCCTCGACCTGGGCCAGCTCGATCATCCGCGAACCGCTGCAGGGCCAGGACGTGGAATGCCCGGTCGATCCCGCGACCGAGATGTACCTGCTGTCGCCGCGCCGCGTGGTCGAGGCGTTCCTGCGCGCACACGAGCTGCCGAAGGAGAAGTTCGGCTTCAACCGCGCGCTGTTCCTGCCCGGCCTCACCGCCACGGTCAAGCAGATGCTGGAGGGCCTCAAACGCGCGGGCGGGCAGAGGGCGGTGGATCGCGTGAAGTTCGTGCCCGACGCGAATATCCGCCGCATCGTCGCGGGCTGGCCGATGCGCTTCGACGCGGCGCGCGCCCGTTCGCTCGGCTTCAAGGCCGACGACAGCTTCGACCAGATCGTCCAGGGCTTCGTCGAGGACGATCTCAGCCGCAACGCGGCGTGACCGGTCCCGGGCCGAAACCGATCAACATCTCCAGCGCCGGCGAAGAAGAGATCGGCCGGTTGATGTCGAACTTCGCCGCCACGGCGTTCACGCTCGACGGCCGGCGCTACGCCTCGGTCGAAGGGTTCTATGTCGCGCTCAAGTTCACGGACGAGGAAAGCCGGGCCAAGGCGGCCCAGTTGTCCGGTCCCGAGGCCTACGCGTTCGGCAAGACAAGCGCGTTGACGGAAACCGAATACATGGGCCGCCGCTTCGCCTTGGGCGGCCCGGAGCACCACGCGCTCATCGCCCGCGCCATCCGCGCCAAGCTCGCGGCGCATTCCAGCCTGGCGCGCGATTTCGCCGCCACGCACCCCAGGCCCATTGTCCACGTCACGCGCGAGCCCGAGCGGCCCGGGACGTTCATGCCCGCCGCCGCGCTGTGCCGGATTCTGACGGAAATACGCGACGAACTGGTGACGCGCCGCGTCACATCATGACCACGAGGCCGCCGTCGACCACCAGCATGTGGCCGTTGACGTAGCTGCCGGCCTTGCTGGCGAGAAACACCGCCGCGCCGCCCAGCTCCTCCGGCTTCGCCCAGCGGCCCATCGGGCAGCGCGACTTCACCCAGGCGTTGAACTCGGCGTTCTGGATCAGCGGCGCGTTCATCTCGGTCTCGAAGAACCCGGGGCAGATGACGTTGACCGTGATGCCCTTGGGGCCGAGCTCGACCGCCAGCGTCTTCGCCATGCCGCCGAGCCCCGCCTTGGCGGCCGCGTAGGCGTGGACCGTGGGCCGGGCGACGATGCCCATCACCGAGCCGGTGAAGATGATCCGCCCCTGGCCCTTGGGCACCATCGCGCGGGCCGCCTCGCGCGCCAGCACGAAGCACGCCGTCAGGTTGGTGTCGACGACGCGCTGGAAGTCGGCGTCTTCCCACTCCAGGAGCGGCTTGCGGTGCTGGACACCGGCGTTCAGGACCGCCGTGTCCAGCCGGCCGTGCTTCGCCGCGATGGCCGCCACCGCCTTGGCGGCCGCCTTGAAGTCGCTGACGTCGAACGGCGCGGTGTCGGCCCGCAGGCCCTTGGCCTTGAGGCCCTGGGCGGCCTGGGCCAGCGTCTTGGGGTCGCGGCCGTTGAGGACGACCAAAGCGCCGGCCTCGGCCATCGCCTCGGCCATCGCCAAGCCCAGGCCGCGGCTCGCGCCGGTCACCAGAACCACGCGGTCTTGCAGCGAGAACAGATCGGACATGCGTTTTCCTCCCCCAGGGCGCCGCGACTCTTAGCACGGCGCCCCGCTATACTGCGCAGGCCCGTTCGCATGGGGGAAATGCAGAATGCTCGACCTTCCGTTTCGCTCCGCCAAGCAGCTCGCCGCCGCCGTCAAGGCGCGCAGGATCGGTTGCAAGGAATTGCTCGACCTCTACCTGAAGCGCGTCGCCAAGTACAACCCGCGCCTCAACGCGATCATCGCGTCCGACATCCCGGCGGCCGAGAAACGCGCCCGCGCCGCCGACGCGGCGGTGAAAAAGCGCGCCAGGCTCGGGCCGCTGCACGGCGTGCCGATGACCATCAAGGAATCGTTCGACGCCGTGGGCATGCCCACGACCTGGGGCGTGCCGGACCTCAAGAACAATTTCCCGCCGCGCAACGCGCTCGCGGTCGACCGTTTCCTCGGCGCGGGCGCGGTGCTGTTCGGCAAGACCAACGTGCCGATCTATCTCGCGGACTGGCAGAGCTACAACGCGATTTACGGCACGACCAACAACCCCTGGGACGTGCGGCTGTCGCCTGGCGGCTCGTCGGGCGGCTCGGCGGCGGCGCTCGCCGCGGGCCTTACCGGCATCGAGGCGGGCAGCGACATCGGCTCGTCGATCCGCAACCCCGCGCATTACTGCGGCGTTTACGGCCACAAGCCGAGCTGGGGCATCTGCTCGCCGCGCGGCCATGCCATGCCCGGCGTCGTGGCGCAGAGCGACATCTCGGCGATCGGCCCGCTCGCGCGCTCGGCCGAGGACCTCGACATCGCCCTTTCCGTAATGGCCGGCCCGGACGACATCGACGGCGCGGGCTGGAAGCTCACGCTGCCGGCGCAGCGCCGGAAGTCGCTGCGCGAGTTCAAGGTGGCGGTGATGCTCGACGACCCGAACGCGGAGGTCGACCGCGCGGTGCAGGACCGCATCCAGGCCGTGGCCGACTTCCTGGCGCGCAACAAGGCGAAGGTGAGCGACCGAGCACGGCCCGCGTTCGACACGACCGAGGCGCAGCGCACGTTCATCCTGCTGCTGCGCTCCGCGACTTCCGCGCGGCTGACCCCCGAGGCCGTGCAGAAAACCCAGGAAGCCGCGGCCAAATTGCGTCCGGACGACGAAAGCTATTTCGCGCGCATGACGCGCGGCAACCTGCTGGCGCACCGGGAGTGGCTGAAGCTCAACAACGCGCGCCACCAGATGCGCCTGAAATGGGCCGAGTTCTTCAAGGAATGGGACCTGCTGATCTGCCCGGCCGCGTCGTCCGCCGCCTGTCCGCACGACCACGAAGGCGAGCGCTGGCAGCGCAGCATCGCGGTCAACGGCAAGCGCGTTCCCGCCACGGACCAGCTGTTCTGGGCCGGGTACCCGGGGCTGTTCTACCTGCCGGCCACGGTCGCGCCCGCCGGCTTCACGCCGCAGGGCCTGCCCGTGGGGGTGCAGATCGTCGGTCCGCAATACGCCGACCGCACGACCATCGCCTTCGCGCGCCTGCTGGAAAGGGGATTTCAGGCCTTCGTGCCGCCGAAGGGATACGAGTGACCGCGCCCTATCGCGCCGCGCCCGCGACCCCGCGTTGCGGCGCCTCGCTGCTCGCCTGTTGCTCCGGCGCGCCCGCGAGCGTGCGGTCGACCGCCGCCTTGACCGTTCGGAACCGCGTCAGCTCCGCGCCCGAAAGCTTCTCGCCGCTCGGGAACTTCACCGACACCGGGTTGATCTGGCTGCCGTTGCGTAAGACCTCGTAGTGCAGGTGCGGGCCGGTCGAGCGGCCCGTGCTGCCGACATAGCCGATCACCTGGCCCTGGCGCACGCGGCCGCCCTGCCTCAGGCCCCTGGCGAACGCGCTCAGGTGCGCGTAGGCCGTGGCATAGGAATTGCCGTGCTTCACGCGCACGTAGCGCCCGTAGCCCCCGTTGTCGCCGATCTCCGCGATCGCGCCGTCGCCGGCGGCGTAGATCGGCGTGCCGGCTGGCGCGGCGAAGTCCACGCCCCGGTGCATCGTGGTGTAGCCCAGGATCGGATGCTCGCGCAGGCCGAAGCGCGAGGACAGGCGCGCGCCGTCGATCGGGGTCTTCAGCAGCGCCTTGCGCACGCTGTGGCCGAGCTCGTTGTAGTAGTCGGTGAACCCGCGCGTATCCCGATAGCGGTAGAGCTTGAGCTTCCTGCCGCCCAGGGTCAGCGCCGCGTACTGCACTTCGCCGCCGCGCACCAGACGCCCGTCGGCGAGCTGGAAGCGCTCATACAGGAGGTCGAAGCGGTCGCCCGGCTGGATGTCGCGCTGGAAGTCCACGTCGAAGCTCAGAATCCTGATGAGCTCGATCATCACGCCCGGCGGCACGCCCGCCTGGGTGCCGGCGACCATCAGGCTGCCGCCGGCGATGGCGCCGTCGGCGCGGGTCAGCAACCGGCTCACCTTCTTCGAAATCGCCTCGGCGGCGAATCCGCCGCCCGGCAATGCGCGCACGGCCACCTCGCGGTCGACGGTTGCGGCCAACAGCACGCCATCCAGCCTTCCCAACGACCGGCCGGGAGGCGCGGCAGCGAACCCACCGGGGACGCTCGCGTCGAATCCGCCCGCGGAGTCGGGCACGAAGCTCAAGAGGATTTCATGTCCAGGTTTCAAGTCGCGCGGGTTGAACACCCCGGCGAGGCTGTCGAGCACCGCCTGGGCGTCGTTGCGGCCGACGCCGGCGTCGAGCAGCAGCCGGGCCAGGGTGTCGCCGCGCTGCGCGGTGACGGTCAGGCGCGTAACCTGGCTGCCCGGGGGCAGCGGTTGGGCCGCCAGGGCGGCATCGGGCGCGGGCAGCCCTTCGTCCGCGGCCAGGGTCCTGGCGGTGGCCGCGTCGGCGGCGTCGGGGAGCAGGGGTGATTCGGCGACTTGGGCGACCGCCGCCGGATCATCCGGCTCGCCGTCGTCCAGCCGCGCGGCGTCCTCGGGTGCGACGGGAAGGGGCGGGGCGGGCGGCGCGCCGTCGGGCGCGGCCAGCCAAGCGAGCGCGAAAAGCCCGCCGACAAAGGCGAGCGTGAATCGGGACGGGTCGCTAAACCGCGCGGTCATCCGCGCGCGAACGCCTTCGTGGCCGGCAAACGCAGTCTCCTCGCTAGGCCGCCGGGACCGCGCCTCGGGCGCCGGCCCTCCCGCCCGTTGCCTCGGGCTTTGGGCGACCATGCCGGGCGACGCCGAGGCTGTCAACGAACGACGGGCGTGTCCGCGTTAACCCCCAAGTCGATTTACGCCGGCCGGTGCGGCTCGGGCCTGATCTCGACCCGTGCCTCGGACAAGCGGCGCATCACGCGCTGGGCCTGGTGCAGCGGCCGCCAGTCGTGGATGAAGGCCTGGATCGGTTGCCACATCGCCACCCACCCGCCGATCAGCATGCCCTCCGCCAGCACCCGCGCCACGGCGCTCGGCGACAGGCCCAGGATCAGCTCGCGCAGGCTTAGGCACAGGAACAGCACGATCAGGCCCGTCGCCAGGCGCCAGCGCCCGGCGCTCAAGAACAGCCGCAGGTCGCGCCCCGCCATGTCCTCGCGGTAGTGGAAGTAGTGGCGGATCGAAGCCTCCACCTGCTGGGCATCGGCGGCGGCCGCTTCTTCCGCCGGAAGGTGGATGACGATCCGGATCGGCCGGTCGGGGCCGTGCTCGCGCGCCCAGCCGACGATGTACTCCTCGGCGTCGGAATCGAGGTCCTTCTCGTGGAACGGCGCGGGATCGAGCGAATTGAAGAGCTGGCGCAGCTGCGCCACCCGCACTTGGATGTGCAAGGGGCGGTGGTCCGCGTGGCGCCTCAGCAGCCGTGCGATCATCGCGCCATCATCCCTGCGTCGGCCCCAGGCCGGCCCGGGCGCGCCAGCCCCGGCGGCCGTATCCCGCGGCGTCGCGCAGGCTCAGCGCCAGCAGCGCCGAGGCCGCGGCCAGCATCGTCAGCGCGATCGGCCGCTGGAAGAATATGGCATAGCTGCCCCCCGACATGGCGAGCGATTGCCCCAGGCTCATCTCCAGCATCGGCGACAGGATCAGGCCCAGCACCACCGGCGCCATGTCGAAGCCGAGCTTGCGCAAGGCATAGCCGGCCGCGCCCATCGCCAGCATGATCCACACGTCCACCGCGCTGGCGTTCACCGCGTAGACGCCCAGCACGCAGAACACCACGATGGTCGGATACAGGTAGCTGTAGGGAATCCGCAGCACGTTCACGAACAGGCCTACCAGCGGCAGGTTCAGGATCAGCAGCACGACGTTGCCGATGTACATGCTGGCGATGAAGCCCCAGACCAGGTGCGGATGCTGGTCCATCAGCAGCGGTCCCGGCGCCACGCCGTGGACCATGATCGCGGCCAGCAGCACCGCCGGCACGGGCCCGGAGGGCAATCCCAGGGCCAGCATCGGCACGAAGGCGCCGGAGGCGGCGGCGTTGTTGGCGGATTCCGGTCCCGCCACGCCCTCGACCGCCCCCTGGCCGAATTGCTCGGGATGGCGGGAGAGGCGCTTTTCCACGCCGTACGACACGAAGGACGAGATGATGTGCGCCGAACCCGGCACGATGCCGATCAGGAAGCCCAGCGCCGACCCGCGCAGGCACGGGCCGACGGAGCGGCGCAGCTCCTCGCGCGAGGGCACGAGCTCGCGCAAGCGCGGCTTGTAGACCTGGGGCGGCGCGGCGGCGCCGGCGACCAGCAGAATCTCCGACAGGCCGAACAGCCCGACCGCCACCGGCACGACGCCCAGCCCGTCCGCCAGGTCGGTCACGCCGTAGGTGAAGCGGTGGAAGCCGCTCATCACGTCGATGCCGACCGTGCCGAGCAGCAGGCCCAGCGCCGCCATCGCCAGGGTTTTGGCCATCGGGCCGCTGGACATGTAGCTGAGGACGATCAGGCCCAGCAGCATCAGGGCCGTGTATTCCGGCGGGCCGAACTTGAGCGCGACCGAGGCCAGCGGCGGCGCCAGCAGCATCAGCGCGACCACGCTGAGGCTGCCCGCGACGAACGACCCCAGCGCCGCGATCGCCAGCGCCGCGCCGCCGCGGCCCTTGAGCGTCATCGCGTGGCCGTCCACGCAGGTGATCACCGACGCGGCCTCGCCCGGAATCCGCATCAGGATCGACGTGGTCGACCCGCCGTACATGGCGCCGTAGTAGATCCCGCCGAGCAGCACGATCGCGGTCGTCGGCGTGAGGCCGAAGCTCAGCGGAAGCAGCAGGCTGATCCCGGCCAACGGGCCCAGGCCCGGCAACACGCCGACCATGGTCCCGACCACGCAACCGAGAACCGCGTAGAACAGCACCGTGGGTTGCAGCGCGACCGAGAATCCGAGCGCGAGGCTGTTAAGCGTGTCGATCATCGCGTCACAGGCCGAACGGGCCGGCGGGCAGGGGCACGCGCAGCAGGGTCCAGAACACGAAGTGGGTGCCGAAGGAAAGCCCGAGTGCGACCAGCGCGGTGGGCAGCGCCGGGCGGCGTTCGACCGCGCCGACCAGGAACGCGGCCAACGCCAGCATCGTCAGCCGGTAGCCGAGGCGGTCGAGCATCAGCGCGGCGAAGGCGATGGAACCGAGAATCATCGCGGCGTGGCGCAACTCGCCCCAGCGCACGCTCCCGAGCGTCGGCCCGCCGCGTCCGAGGGCGACGACGACGCCGAGGATCAGCAGGATCAGCCCGTAGACGAGCGGCGTGTAGCCGGGCCCGGGATGGCCGAGCGTGCCGAGCGGCAGGGAGCGCGTCTCGGCGGAAGCGACCGCGCCGGCGGCGATCAGTACGAGGCCAGCGACGCGCCCGCCGGTCCAGAACGCGGGCTTGGTGTCGGCTGCGGCCTCGCTCCCGCCGCCCCCCTCACTGGACACGGCCGATCTTCTTCAGCGCCTTCGCCAGCCGCGCCGCGTCGGCGTCCCAGAACTTCTGGAACTCCGGCGCGTCCAGGTACATCACGCCCGATTCGAGCTTGGTCATGGTCGCCACGAAGTCGCGGTCGGCCGCGGCGGCCTTTGCCGCGGCGCGCAGCGCCTTCATCGCCTGCTCGGGCGTGCCCTTGGGCGCGAACAGCCCGGCCCAGATGTAGAACTCGACCTCGGGGTAGCCGAGCTCGAGGAACGTCGGCAGGTTCGGCATCGTGGGCAGGCGCTTGGCGCCCCAGGTCGCCAGCGCCCGGAGCTTCCCGGCCGCGATATGCGCCGCCACCGGGCCGGGGCCCGACGCCAGCGCCTGCACGTTGCCGCCCAGGATCGCGGTCAGCGCCGGCCCGCCGCCGGAGAACGGGACGTGGCGCAGCTTGATGTCGGCCGCCGCCGCGAACATCGCCATCGCCATGTGCAGCGTGCCGTACACGCCCGAGGACGAGTACGCGATCTGGTCCGGGCGCTTCTTGGCGTCGGCGACGAAATCCTTGACCGATTTCCACGGGCTGTCGGCGGGCACCACCAGCACCGTCGGATCGGCGCTCAGGAGCGCGATCGGCACGAGCTGGTCGATGGTGTAGGCGGGCTTGCGGTCGAACAGCTTGTCGGCCTCCGGGATGATCGAGATGCTGGAGAGCGCCGTCAGGACGGTGTAGCCGTCGGGCTTGGCGTTGGCGGCCGCGGCCATGCCGACGGCGCCGCCCGCGCCCGCGCGG
>Ga0114930_10001063_pt1 | contig 27111 bp, 21 predicted proteins | sample AnhtaG_FD_87300 | JGI IMG/M metagenome (GOLD analysis project Ga0114930, IMG submission 87300) | Deep subsurface microbial communities from Anholt, Denmark to uncover new lineages of life (NeLLi) - Anholt_01485 metaG | ecosystem: Environmental > Aquatic > Marine > Oceanic > Sediment | place... | reverse complement strand
TCAGACCTTCACCACAATCTTTGTGCCCCCTGAGGGCTTTGAAGCACCTTTCGTTGTAGCTATGGTTAAACTGGATGAAGGACCGTGGGTTATGGGTAATGTTGAAGGTGTTGACCCTAACAGTGTAACTATGGACATTATTGGGTGCCGGGTTACTGTAGGCTATAAAGAACTGCCAGCGGATAAAATTTCTGCTGGTGAACGAATAGCACTGACCTTTAGCTTGGTGGGTTAGATTCTAAGCTAAAGACATACCATGGATCTGTCGGTGGCTCATGGTGTTGATGCAATCTGGACTGGGTACGCTAATCAAGCTAAATCCTGACTATCTCATGAATTGTCGCTTAGTGATCGTATGAGGGTCATCTAGGCCCTGATTTCGGACCTATCTAGCGAAGAACCTTGCGTGCTCATAGTAATATTCGACAGTTCTAAGTTTAACTTGTGTCTCCAGCTCAAACTTGAAGCCTTGCAGTAGCCATTCCCATGTTCCATTTTGTGCCATACCATCTTGGGAAGCCCACCCGGTGCAGGTCGTTAAGCCTAGCTTTGTTGCTTATCTGCTGCTCCTGTTTATGCAGCTGGTTATCAGTATCCTTCCCCTATCTACAGTGAGCCGCGGAGGACTCGAACCTCCAACCGGCTGATTAAGAGTCACAAACCTAATGTCCCACCTTATTGTCCTAAATAGCGCCGCGTGTCGTCGGGTTTGGCATCTAGCTTCAGTTTGTATCCGGCTGTGCTATCCTATGCCAGTGACTGCTAAAGCCTTTGTTGGCAAAAGGTCGAGTCCATAATATGTTGCTAGGCGAGGTAACGATTTGGCTGATTGTGACATCTAGGTATTAGCAACAGTCTGAAACATTTCCAAAGTACAGACTGGCAAACGTGAGGAAGATATCACGGGGCTACTTCTATTGAGGGCCTTAATAGGCTGACAACGCCCTTCTTTCCATATGTGCAAAAACGTGGTATCTTAGGTTTAGACCTCTAACCCTGAGGAATGCGCTGATGGCTAGATCTGAAATTGTGCATGTGGCAATATCTCCCCCGGTTAAGCTTGAGGAGAATCTCATAAAGAAAGTGGCAGCCATTATTGATAAAGACCTTTATGGGACACGACTACGCCTAGCCGGGCGGATCCCTAGGATCATCTCACAGTATGACACAGTGCACAGAGCAGAATTAACCGCCCAGAGGTTAAGGGCGCTAAATCTTGTGGCGATTGTGTGTAAGGATTCTGAGCTCCGCAAGCCTTCACAAAGATATAGGGCACACACGCTGGAATTCGATCAGCAAGCAGTATTATTCTCAGATAAGAGTGGCCAGGCGAGAAGATTAGAGTCAAAGAATGTGTTCCTAATTATCAAGGGAAGGATACAAACTTACACAGAGACAGAGGTAATAAGCGCAAGAATGAAGTTGAGTTTGCCTGCAACAGTACTGACTGGTGGCATTCCTATCTGGCGTAAAGTAAAAGAAAAAACCAAGGATAAGTCCGTTCAAACTGAATATTTTATAAGGCTCTACGACCGGATGTCGCCAGAACCTAGTGTGGAGATACTTGATTATGATCTTGACTATTCGTGCTTAGGGGTGAAGATGGCCGCCTCCTCTATCGCAAACTTCAACGCGATCGTAACAAGAATCAGAGATATATTCTCACAGGCGGTTTTCGATGACAGGCTGTTAGAATCTTTCGGTACGGATATACCCTCTACTACTCCCCGGGACAACATTGAGATCAACTGTAAGTTGATTTACTTGTATCACCAAACCATGTGTGACCTCGGCTCGTCAGTATAGACACATTACGGAATGCTTACAGATAACCACCTGCAAATCGGATTCGTCAGATGTAACCACAAATTGCACTTTATGACGGTTTGTTAGTCTTGCACCTGACAACTAAATCCCCTCTCAAAATTCCATCCTCTACAGCTACAATCCCCCTTCAGATATTATTTAGACCAGCAGATTCAGCTGGCGATATTTGACTTCGCCTCGGCTAAGCGTATAATTGAGGGCAAGTATGCGATGGCGTCACCAAGCGAAATGGAGGTACTTGTGAAATGATAAATAAACTAGCTGGTTGGCGGTACATTTTTGACTATGAAGGGTAAGATCCGAGGTATGCAGAACTTGATGACATGCCTCGCTCTGTTGACGTGAGGATTTATGGGCGGGGAAACAAGAGGAAAGCAATCAGCAAAGCTACGGATGAAGTTGAGTTTGAGTATGAATATGCACCTGGGGCTATAGACTGGCTAAAGGAGCACGGGATTGCAAGTAATTGAGCACCTGTGCTGTCTTTGTTACCGCCTTTCTGGCACTTGTTCTGTCTCAGACTGCTGCGTCAGTTTTGTGGAGCTGGGAGGGCCAAAGAAAGGTAAAAGGAAGAATAAAGTGAAAAATCGATCAAGTTATCCAGAAATACTAGCTGGCAGAAATCAATTGGGACCTTATCCTATGGAACAGCTTAAACATGTTGAGAGGCCTACTACCAAAATCACCGATAACATTGAAAGAGTTGATGAGAGGGAACAAGGCTGGAACCGAGCTGCTCGGGGTGATTTCGGTGATTTTGTACAAAGAGAATACGCTCGTTTCTCTCACAAGTATCCACTAAGCTATGCCATGTTAGAAATGCTCTTTGAATTCAGGCCTATGGTGGATGGCGAGGTTGCCCCAAGCCGGGCACCACTGCCGCAGTCGCCAGAGATTTTGAGTAAACACATTAAGAGTTTGGGCTATTTCTTCCGAGCTGATATAGTAGGGGTTTGCCAATTACCACAATGGGCAGTATATAGCTACGACAGGAAGGGTGACCCAATTGAACTTAACCATAAGTCTGCCATTGTAGTCGTGATAGACCAAGATTACAAAACCATAAATGGTTCGACAGGAGACGACTGGATATCCTGTTCTCAAAGCTTCATGAGCTACGCCACCTCCGCTTTTATTGCCTGTATGATGGCTAAGTATATAAGGCAACTTGGTTACCCGGCTCGTGCCCATCACTTCAGCAATTACCAGGTGGCTGTCACACCGCTACTCCTTCTAGCTGGCATTGGTGAAATCTGCCGGGCAGGCATAGTACTCAATCCATTTCTGGGGACTCGCTTCAAGGCAGCAGTCGTTACTACTGACCTGCCTCTAAGACCAGATAAGCCGATTGACTTCGGTCTTCAAGAGTTTTGCCAGAAATGTATGAAATGTGCTATAGAGTGTCCATCTAAGGCTATTGCAACAGGTGATAAGGTTATGTATAATGGCTACGAGGTGTGGAAGTTTGATGTGGAACGCTGTGCTAAATATAGAATTACTAATCAGAATGGCTCAGCGTGCGGTCGCTGCATCAAGGTCTGTCCCTGGAATAAGCCAGAGGGATGGACTCATGACGTGGTAAAGTGGTTGGTTAAGCGCACTCCATCTCTAGACAGCCTCATGATAATGATGGATGATATCTGGGGTTATGGCAAGCAGGTCAAAAAGGATAAATGGTGGTTTGATTTAGAAGATATAGACGGTAAGCTTCAGATTCCCAGAAAATCACAAAATTAGAGATGTAACCAAATTGTTAAACATTACTTAGACATAATGCTGCAAGTCAGATAACAGTCAGGATCAAAAATTAGGGAGAATCGCGTAAATGAAGATTGACATTTTCCCGCATATTTTACCGACCAAATACAAGGAGGCTCTTACGAGTAAAGTAGCACCTGGATTCTATCAGCACGAAATAATCGCTGCTGTCCCAACCCTAGCTGATTTGGATATCAGATTCCGAATTATGGACCAGTATGAAGACTATGTACAGGTATTAACTATCGCTTCGCCACCTATAGAAAACGTTGTTGGACCAAAAGATGCTATCGAATTGGCAAAGTTAGCTAATGATGAGATGGCTGAGCTAGTTACAAAATATCCAGATAGGTTCATATCAGCTGTGGCTTGCTTGCCAATGAATGACATAGATGCTGCCTTGAAAGAAGTAGATAGAGCGATAAGCGAGCTGAAGTTCTGTGGTGTACAGATATTTACTGACATAAATGGTAAACCGATAGATTCCCCGGAGTTCATGCCGCTTTACGAGAAGATGACGAATTACGACCTTCCAATTTGGCTTCATCCACGAAGAGAGAGAACTGTGCCAGACTATCCTGACGAGGATAGCTCAAAATATGGTGTATTTTCCACGTTTGGTTGGCCTTATGAGACTTCAGTTGCTATGACGCGCTTGGTATTTAGCGGCACATTTGACAGATATCCTAATCTCAAGGTTATTACTCATCACTGTGGCGCCATGGTGCCATACTTTGAACAAAGGATTGCGACATTCCATGACTTTGGTAAGATGCGCCTAGGTATCATGCATGAGCATCATTTTAAAGGAAGGCCGCTAGACTATTATCGTATGTTCTATAACGATACCGCTGTTTGCGGGAGTACGCCTGCACTGATGTGTGCCTACGCTTTTTGTGGTGCAGAACATATGCTATTCGGCACTGATATGCCTTATGATAATCAAATTGGCTATAGGTATGTGAGAGAAACGATCCGCTCGATAGAAGAAATGGATATACCCGATTCTGATAAGAAGAAAATATTTGCCGATAACGCCAGAAAACTTATGCGTCTGCCAATGTGAACAACTAGCAACAAGTGCATATGTTAAGAAACCTGGGACGGGTTCCAGAGAAAGCACTCAATTTACGGGGTGAGCCCTTCCCCTAACCAATTAGCAACAATCTACTTACCTAAATGATTTGACACGCCATCTTTACCTTTAATTCTCCTTTCAGGTGTTGGGCTCCCTCTGGTCGATTCTTAGCCTCTTCAGAATGATATTGACGTAGAATTGCCTCATACTTTGTTGGGCTTGGGTATCTCAGTTTTCTTCGTCTGTATCTTCCTCTATTTACTGCTCGACACATTCCCTCTTGTAAAACGTAATTTCAACCTATGCACCCAAAAATGCTCTGCGCACCATGTCATTAGCCGTTAGTTCCTTCATATCACCTTCCAGGACAACTTTACCTACCTCTAGTACGTAGCCCCTATCGGAAACCTGAGCGACCAGACCAGCATTTTGCTCCACCAGAAGAACGCTAATCCCACTTTTGTTGATATCATTGATTACGTTAGCGAGTTCTTCAATTACTCTAGGAGCCAATCCCAGCGATGGCTCGTCCATTAGGAGCAGCTTTGGCTTGGCCATTAAACCCCGGCCGATAGCCAACATCTGCTGTTCGCCACCGCTCAAGGTTCCTGCTTTCTGGTCACGCCTCTCCCACAGAACAGGGAAGCGCTTAAAGATTTCATCCAAGTCTCTATTTATGCTAGCTTTATCCTTTCGCAAGTAAGCACCCAGTCTGAGATTGACCAAGACGCTCATGTAGGGGAAAGGCCTTCTGCCCTCGGGAACATGGGCAATACCAAGCCGGACGAGGTCATGAGCTGCCATGCCGTCTATCCTTTTGTCCAGAAACCATATTTCCCCTGAGGTTAAGGGTACTAACCCGGATATAGCTTTTAAAATACTGCTTTTACCGGCCCCATTAGCACCAATAACGCTGACTACGGACTCCTCAGCTATCTCAAGGGTAACACCCTTTACCGCTTCAGCTTTCCCATAGTGCACGGTTACATCTTTCAGGTTAAGCAGCATGTTCGCTAGCTCCAAGGTAGGCTTGAATTACATCCTTGTTTTCCCTTATCTCTTCCGGTGAGCCTTCAGCGATCTTACGCCCAAAGTTTAGCACTGCAATCCTCTGACACAAACTCATGGCCGCTCTCATATTGTGCTCAATCAATAGAATAGTAGCCCCCCTTTGCCACATCCTCTTGATGAGTGCAACTGCCTCAGTGACTTCCTCAGCATTCATCCCGGACACTGGCTCATCAATTAACAGCAGTTTGGGCTCAGCGGCTATGGCTATAGCGATGCCCAGTATCCTCTGATGCCCATGGGGCAGGCTTCCGGCAGGCATATCTTTTACGCCATCTAACCCTACGAATTGCATGATTTCCAGGGCTCGGCTGAGAATATGTTGCTCTTTCTTGTTGCTGCTAGGCATATGCAGTGCGGCTTCCCAGAAGTTTACCTTTGGCTTTAGATAGCAGGCAGCTATTATGTTCTGCAGGACGGTAAAATCAGTGAAGAGGCTAGTTGCCTGAAAAGTACGGACTATACCCTTCCCAGCTATGGAGTGTGGCTTTCGGCCGGTTATATCCTTCCCGTCAAACATTATCTTTCCCTTCGTCGGCCGAAGAAAGCCAGTTATCAGATTAAAGACAGTCGTCTTTCCAGCGCCATTGGGACCGATTAGGCCGACCATCTCCCCCTGGTTAATACTCAGGTCAAGTCCGTCAACAGCAGCCAACCCGCCGAAGTGCTTGGTCAATCCCTTGATTTCAAGCATGGCTAAGTCTTTCCTTTGACAAGTTTTCTCAATCGCTCGGGCAAACCTACCAGACCCTCGGGCAGGAAGAAGATTATCACCATCAACACCCCAGCAAAGACAAACGGCTGAAACTCTTTTAGCCCGCGGACGAATTCAGGAATGAGCGTTAGAACGAGTGCTCCTAAGATAGGTCCAGAGAACCTCCCCATTCCGCCTGCTACCATATATACCATGGCGTAGACAGCAAAGGGAAAGTCAAAACTGCGCGGAGTTACTACACCAATGTAGTGACTGTAAAACCCACCAACTACGCCGGCAAAGAAACACCCTATGGCAAAGGCGAGGACTTTGAATTTAGCAGTATTTATGCCTATACTCTCTGCTAGAAAATCGGCTTGCTGAATGCTTAGCCAAGTAAGCCCAATGCGGGAGTGTTCGATAGCATAAAGTACTAAAAGGGTGACCAACGTTAGGACTAGAATAAAATAATAAAAATCCACTTTGGAACCAAAATCCATGTTCAACAGCCCGGGGATAACAATAGGGTCTGGTCGGGGGATGTTAAGAATACCCACACCCCCCCCGGTTAGACTCCGCCACTGCTCCGTAGTAAGTATGATCATCTGGCTCAAAAAGATAGTGACCATTGCGAAGTAGATTCCTCTTAGTTTAACAAACGGGAAACCAATGAGAAGTGCAAGGCCTGCTGCTGCTAAACCAGCTAGCAGTAAAGTGGCCCAGGATGAAAGACCTAGCTTCATCACCAGTAAAGCCGATGTATAAGCACCGAGAGACATCATACCCCCATGAGCCAGAGATAACTGTCCCGAAATAAGTATCAGACGAAGGCTGCAGGCCAGAATAATGCTGATCCCTGTCCAGATAAGGATATGCAGAGTATAGGGTCCCTTGATAACGAGCGGGATTAGGAACAAAGCTGCTATAAGGGCACCATAGCTTAAGGGCTTAATCAATCTTACTCTTCTACTCATGTCCCAAAATTCCTTGAGGTCTCAATATCAGAATAAGGATAATGACGCCGAAGCTGATGATACCTGCCATGTGTGTAGTCAACAAGGGTGGAACTATGCCATCTATTAGACCTATAATCAAGCCCCCAATAATGGCACCCGGAATACTACCCATACCCCCCAAGATTATCACCGCAATTCCTTTCACCAAAGCAAAGCCCCCCATAAACGGGGTAACACTAAACATAGCTCCTACCAAACCTCCGGCTACTGCAGCCAGGGCGCTACCCAGGAACATAGCAATAGAGGAAATGCGGTCAATGTTTATTCCCTGCAAAGCGGCGATCTCCCGGTCCTGGGAAATAGCAACCATTGCTTGTCCTACCTTAGTCCTTTGAATCAAGAGCAAGACTGCTGCTACCAATCCAAAACCGACAAGCATAACTAGTAATCTCTCCCAAGAAATCGTGACGCCCAGAATGTTTAGAACACCGGGAAACGGGCTCGGGGTTGCTTTGGGAGTACCACCAGCAGTTACTAGCACTGCATTCTGGAGAAACAGCATGAGCCCGACAGCAATGATTAAGGCACGTAGTATCTGCCCACGAAAGGGACGGAAGAAGAACCTCTCCAGGACTATCCCAAGTCCGCCTACAAGGAGCGCAGATAGGACCAGGGCCAGGAAAAAATTAAGACCAGCCACAGCACAAAGATAATACACAGCGTAGGCACCCAACATATATACCTCGCCATGTGCCAGCTGTACAATGCGGGTGATGCCCAAGACTATGGTCAGACCTAAGGCTACCAGGATGTAAGTCCCGCCTGACACCAATCCGTTGAGTATACTTTGTGCTAGAGCCTCTGTGCTCAACCTCTTCCTCCACCCAAAAAATTTTAACCTAAACTGTCACAACAACGCCTGCTATAAATCAGCTCATCGTAACTCTGACAACTGCGGGGGGCAGCTTAACAAATTCTGCCTCTCAGCTACGTAATCTATCAAAAGCGAAAGAGCGAACTACATTACGGTAAATCCGTAAGTTTTTAGCTCGCTCTTATCGCTAACTGCAAATGTGGCCTCAATGCTTCCTATCTTCTTTGCACTTTTGGCTAGCCTACTTGGTTTAAGGCTCTGTGTTTTCTCGATAGCCTGTGCTACATGATACCAAAACACAGTCCTTACGCAAAGATCTAGCACACTTTAGGGAGTAACAAACTTAATAAACTCCACCTCTCCCTTCACCATCCTGCTAATGGGTGCCGGCCTCATTACCACATGGTTAATGCCCCAAGTCTCCAGGCCCCCCATCCTTGCTTTTCCAAATAGTGTATCGATGCTTTCCATCTTCTCCCAGGTCTCAGCTATCACGGTGGTATCAAGGCTCTGTGCTTCCTCAATGGCCTGTACCATACACCAGAGCGCTTCCCAAGCACCTATATGGGCGTATGTAACCTCCATTCCATACTTTTCTGATACCCGTTTTCCTATTTCCCGTAGTATGGGTGGCATCTCGGGGCTCATTAAGTCCGGTTCTATTAAGAATATTTCATCAGCGAAATCTCTACCTACTAGGTCACGTAGAAGGTAGATATCGCCAGTGGGGCATGCACTAAACATGGGACCGGTAAAACCGAGCTCACGCGCCTGTTTGATAATCCCTGCAAACCAGGGTGTTACGCCTACGGTTATGTCAATGGCATCCGGCTTCTGATCCAACGCCTTAGTCAGTATTGGATAAAAGTCCTCGGTGCCAAAGGGGTACAGCTCGGCGAAAACTACCTCAAACCCCCGTGACTTAGCCTCTTTCTCGGCTGCCGCCACGGCAGCTTGTCCACCGGGGTCATCTGGGCCGGTCATTGCTACCGTTTTTGCCTGTGGGTAACTCTCAACGAAGTAATCATATGCGGGAACAACATGGTTCATGTTCAGATAAGTAGTAAACGTGTAGCGCAGGTCAGGGTTCATTTCTGATGGATGTCCAATGCCATCAACCCTGCAGCGCAGTACTTTATTTTCCTCCGTGATTGGTGTCATCGCCGCGGCACATTGAGGTGTAACCGGCCCTATAATAAACTGTACCTTGTCCTGATAAACTAGCTTATTGGCAGCAGCTACTGCACCATCGGGACTGGACTTATTATCCTCAGCCACAATTTCAATCAGGTATTGCTGACCATTGACAGTAATCCCGCCCTTTTCGTTGATCCACTCTGCTGCCAGTATTGCCCCCTCGATGTTGTATTTTATTGTTGGTGCAGCTGGACCTGTCACCGCAAAAACAGCCCCAACTTTCAGAGTTTTCGCTTCTGGTGGGGCTGGCTTGGCACAAGCTGCCGCAAAGCACAAAGCTATCAGCACTAAGACTACGCCAATACAACCTAGCAGTGTTAATAATCTTTTCTGTTTCATTTGCTCCTCCTAATGATTCAGTCTTTTTTGGTCTCTGCTATTGAAAAGTTATTGTCTCTCACACCTCCTTCAACTGTTTTAGTCACCGTGTAATTTAAGCACAGGCTTTATGACATGTCAAGGGGAGTCTAGCTCCTTTCAAATTGTATGGAACTAGCTATAGGATGGGACAAATCCTACGAGCATCTTTCTCCCACACTAATCAGCACAGAGCCAAATGCTTGTTTGACAGTAATTGCCCCCCATGCTATAATCGTCCCCAACGAACTAGCCAATTTCAGCAGTCTGACACGCCATTACAAAAATTGACGGTGTATGAAAATAAGGATAGAAACTCTGAAGCTAGACAGGTTCGAGACGGACTTCCAGACTAAGAGCATTCAGGGATGCAAAACTTAAGGTTAGAAATGAGTTGAGGTGGGGGTAGAGCCGGCAAATCTTCTATCAAGAGGAGGAACTGTTAATATGCTATTGCCAGCTTACGGTTTGAGTTGGTTAGAATTTGACACGGAGAGAGACACCAAGGTGTACAAGGTTTGGCTGTGTGACTTAGTTCACGGGGTGCCACCATATAAGCCCCTCTATCTCGGGACTCACTGGACTGGTTCTTTAAGATGGGGCTTACTTCATGCTGCCGAGACGCTACATCTGCCAACTACGAAAGGTTGGGATTATAGAGTTGTCGATGGCTATTTGTATCCGACGGTGACAGAGACCACGGAAGAAGAGGCTAGGATGCGGGAACCAATATTTAGAGAGAAACTTAGACCATACCTTGAAGATTTTGATAAGGTTTGGGAGCCACTAAAAGCTGAGATAACAGCTTTGTATGCAAATCTGAAAGAGCGGTACGGAGCTAGAAAGTATGAAGATATCCAGGGGCTTGAGAATATTGAGCTGGCGGGGATGTTTGAGGATTTTGTCAGGGTTGTGAGCAAAAGGGAAGGGGAGATTCATATGATTATGATGGTCCCCGCTTATTACATCTTCGGCTTGTTTCAAAACATGTGGCAGGAGTTGTTTGGGACTCCTGCTAACATTGACCCTTTGTTCTCGCGATTGATGACTGGTTTCGACAGCGCAGTATTTAGGGTCAACAGAGAGATATGGCGGCTAGGTACGCGGGCTATAGAGTTAGGCCTTGGCCAACTCTTCCAGACTATCGATGATAGCGAGGAGATACTGGCACAGCTCGAGAAGAGTAATGCCGGGATGCAATGGGTGAGGGAGTACCACGAATTCCTCGAAGTTCATGGCTGGAGATGTGAACGAATGCTAGACTGGGCTACCCCAACCTGGATTGAGAAGCCAAGTTTGGGTATTCCATCTATAAAAATAGCGGTAATATCGGGGGGCTCCTTTACTTTGGACGAGAAAAGGGAACAGGCGGTTAAGGAGAGAGAAAAGGCCGAGAAAGAGGTATTGGCTAAGGTACCGCTGGAACAAAGGGAATGGTTCAGCGTTCTGATGAGATGTGCCCAGAAAAGTTGCTACTGGAGCGAGGACCACACACCATACCTTGACATGTACGCGCAGGCGGTAGGCCGGTGGATAACCAGGGAGCTGGGGAGGCGCTTCGCCCAAGCGGGATGTATCGATGACCCGGAAGATATTTACTTCCTAGTTCCCGAGGACATAAGGAAAGCCTATGTAGTTATGGGAAATGTCAATTTACGTCCCTACGTAGAGAGGCGGAAGAAAGAGTGGGAAGAGAATCTCAAGAAAGAGCCGAAGCCTTTTATTGGTGACCCAGAAAAGGCGGGAGAAATTCTCATGAAGGATCCCACACTTTCGGTATCTGTTCAGGCACCTATTGTTAGACCAGAATTGAAGGCTGACCTCTATGGGGCCGCTGCAGCGCCGGGGATTATTGAGGGCATTGCCCGTGTCATAATGAGTGAGAAGCAGTTAGGCGAGGTTCAGCCGGGGGAGATTCTGGTAAGCCCGGGAACCTCGGCAGCATGGACTCCTGTTTTTGAGATAGTTAGCGGCGTAATAACTGATGGTGGAGGTGGGACATCACATCCTGTAATTGTAGCGCGTGAGTACGGTATTCCCTGCGTTTCTGGCTGTATTGAAGCAACAAAAAAGATCAAAACAGGGCAGAAGGTCAGGGTGGATGGCAACCTTGGAATAGTTTATATTTTGGGCTAACGACGATTTTTGTCTCCAGGTTTATGTTGAGATTGAGGAGACACCTCGGCTATACACTTATAAAGTTGTACATACTAGATAGGCCAAATTTTGTCACACGAGCGAGGATAGGCTGGAGACCACTTACGAAAAGGAGACCGGTGAGTAAGGAGATGGCAATGAGCACCAAGAACATCGTGGTGATTGGGACTCTTGATACCAAGGGCGAACAAATACTATTTTTGAAGGAACGCCTGGAGGAAAGAAAGTGCAAGCCAATAGTTGTTGATCTGAGCATGGGAGGTAAGCCTTTCTTTCAAGCTGATATCACACCTCGGACTATAGCCCAAGCTGGAGGGCAAAGCATAGAGGACATTCTGGTGTCAAAAGATAGATATACAATTACTCAGGTCATGCAGAGGGGAGCAATTGAAGAGGTTAAGAAATTATATTCTGCCGGCAAGGTAGACGGGATCATAGCGGTAGGTGGTATAACCATGGGCTTTATTGGCTCGGCAGTAATGAAAGTACTCCCCTTTGGCATGCCTAAAGTGATAGTGTGCCCTGCCGTAATGCCCATGTATATAACAAAACTATTTGGCAGTCAGGACATCGCAATACTGCAGACCTTAGTGGAACTTGCCGGGCTTAACGATATGGTTAAGAATGTGCTGACCAGAGCTGCTGGTGCAGTTTGTGGGATGGCAGACGTAGTAGACACCAGAGATGGCTTCAAACTCCCTGCGAAGTCCATCGCCATAACCCAGGACGGCTTTTCTGAGCAATGTGCCGGGCGTGTTAGGCAGCAATTAGAAGAAAAAGGATATACTGTGTATCCATTCCACTCTCAAGGCATAAGTGATAGGGCTATGGAGGATTTAATAACTCAGGGCTTCTTTGATGGGGTCGTAGATATAGTTTCTAACGGAGTAATAGACGAGATTTTCGAAGGTAACCGGCCGGGGGGTCCGGAGAGGCTTGAGGCAGCCGGAAAGAGAGGCATTCCACATGTTATCGCTCCCTCCAGCATAAACACTACCGGCTGTGGACCGACTAGAAAACATGCTGAAAAGTATGCTTCAAGAGAAAGGATTGATAAAATAGATGACTTGCGCATGGCCACTAGGTATAACACTGAGGAATTAACGATTGCGGCCAGAGCCTATGCCGAGAAGCTAAACAAAGCGAAGGGGCCGGTAAAATTCGTATTTCCTTTGAGAGGTTGGTCGTCAGGTGACCGAGAGGGCTCTATACTGCACGCTCCTGAAGAAGACAAGGTATTTGTGGAAGAACTCAGGAGAAACCTTAGACCCGGGATTGAGATTGAGGAGGTGGATTGTAATCTTGAAGACCCTGAATTTGCCGATGTTCTAGTAGAAAATCTAATCAAAATGTTCTCAATTAAGAAAGGATAGAAGATTGGCACATCAATTCAAGGCACACGTTCTTGCTGCGTATTGCCCACGACTATAAGGAGTAAAAATTTTTGCGGAGGTGCTGGTTTGCCAACGAGGCAGATTACGGAGAATTTGGATATAGACCTAGAAGATGAAATGTGGTGTTGTCACCACTGTGGGAAGAAATTGATTTCAGCCAGAGAGAATTATAAGAAGGGATGTCTTGTTTATGAAAGGGATCCTAGAGAGATTTACCGACCTGTGGTCGAGGGCAAGTACAGTTTCTCCCCTAACCCAGAGTGGACAAGAATCGTGGAATTCTACTGCCCGGGGTGCGGAGCAATGATTGAGAATGAAATGCTGCCAATCGGCCATCCAATCACCTATGACATAGAGTTAGATATAGATGCTTTAAAAAAGAAACACAGTGAGGGCAGGTAAGTTGAAGGCTCACATCGATGTAGACACAGGGGGCACATTTACGGATGCCTATATTCTCCTAGATGGGAGGATAGCATACGGTAAGGCGCTTACTACCCCTCGTAGACTTTCAGAGGGTTGCATAGAAGCTATAAAGGTGACGGCTGAGCAATTAGGTATCCCTCTCACGCAAGTACTAGAAAACACGGAGACTTTTAGATTCTCAACCACCTACGCAACTAATGCACTTATTCAAAAAATTGGCCCAAAGTTAGGCTTGATTACAACCGAAGGATTCGAGGACTTGGTCATTATAGGCAGAGGCTCAAGCTGGTCCGACAAAATGACCGTTCGAGAAATGCGTAACCCCTCCAAGGTAGAAAAACCGAGACCTTTGATACCCCGGGAGCTTACAGTTGGGGTAAAGGAACGCGTGGATTTCAGAGGAGGAGTCATTAGGCCTCTTGATGAGGACGATGCCGCCAACAAGATTAGGTATCTGATCAGCAAGGGCGTTCAAGGCTTTGTAGTCAGCTTGCTGTTCTCATATCTGAACCCCGCGCATGAACGAAGAATTCGGGAACTTGTGCGGAAGGAATTTGTGGGATCGTCCCTAGGCTCTACACTACCTGTCATACTTTCTTCTGAGGTATGCCCGAAAGGTGGGGAGTATACCCGAACTACGACAACTATTTTGAATGCTTACCTTCAAAAGCCAATACAAGCGGGCATGATGGACTTGGCGGGTGAAATGAGGGAACGGGGCTACAAGAACACTTTGCTCGCAATTCATTGCACCGGCGGTATGGCTCCTGTTTACCGTACTACTCCTCTTGAAACGTATAGTGCCGGACCAATTGCTGGTTTAATGGCAGGAGCTTACCTGGGGGAAATGCTTGGCTATAAAAATGTGGTTGTTAGTGATATGGGAGGCACTAGTTTTGACCTTTCATTAGTGGTTCAAGGAAGTCCTCGTTTTTATGAAGTCAAGCCTGTGGTAGAGGATTGGTGGGTGGACATGACCATGCTTTGGGTGCGCTCTATCGGTGCCGGCGGTGGCTCTATTGCTTGGCTAAACCCGCTTCTAAATAATCGGCTGGAGGTAGGACCAATGAGCACTGGGGCGGTACCGGGACCGGCTTGTCTTGGCAAAGGAGGACTTGACCCAACGGTAACTGATGCCGATGTTATACTGGGCTATATAGACCCCAATTATTTCTACGGCGGTAGGATAAGAGTCTCTGAGGAGCTCGCGCGTAAGGCTGTGATGAGTAAAATAGCAGACCCGCTGGGTACCGATGTTGTGGAAGCAGCACGACTGATTAAGAAAGTTGTAGACTACAATATGGCAGATATAATTGTTAAAGAAACCTATCTTAGGGGCCATGACCCCAGGGATTTCGTGCTATTTGCCGTTGGTGGTGCCGGGCCTACTCACTGCTGCGGTTACGGCTTCAATAGCAGATTAGAGAAAATCATGGTCTTCCCTTTTTCTGCTACTTTTTGCGCCTTAGGCTCGGCAGGCATGGATATCATTCATATGTATGGGCAATCGAGAAAAATAGTCTTACTAAAGCCAGAGGTGCAGGGATATCTCGAAGATTACAGCGAATTTAACACGGTCATAGAAGACCTTAGGCAAAAGGCCTTATTAGATACCAAAACAGAGGGGTTTTCTGCGAAGGAGCTAATATTTAGGCTTGAACTGGAGATGAAGTTTGGGGGACAAGTCAATGCCATTAAGATCATTTCACCCCGCCTAGTATTGGAAAAGGAAGAGGATGTAAAAGCGGTGTGCGATGCGTTTCTAAAGGAGTTCAGTGAACTCTATGACCCGCTTTCGATGTATCCAGAAGGCGGGATTGAAATACAGGGTTTTAATCTGCACAGCATTTTACGGCGACCTAAGATTAAGTTACCCACCTATCCCCTATCCGGGGAAAAAGTATCTAGAACTGCATACAAAGGGGAAAGAATGGTGTACTGGGAAGAATATAATGGGTTCCAGAAGACACAGGCCATTGATCAAAGCTATCTTAAACCCGGAAACATTATAGAAGGTCCGGCGATTATTGAATCTCCGAGCACAAATTTGGTTCTGAATCCTGGAGCCAAAGCAAAAGTGGACAGATTTCTGTGCCTACAGATTGAAAAAAGTGAAGGAGCTTAATGAGCAGGCTGGCCAAGCAGGCCAACTTGTATTAGAGTGGAGGGAGTAGAATGCGACCAGATTTTGATACCATGCTTAAATGGATACAGGTGGAACCCTTTACCTCTGAGGAACTTGAGGGCGCCAAGTTGTTAGAGTCAGGTGAACTTGAGATTTATAGCGAAAAGTTAAGCCAGTTTTTATCGGAAGCGTTCATAGTGATGGAAAGAATAGGTATGGGGATGATGATACGGTCAGGTGATTGTGTGGTCGGCCTTTACACAGCTAACGGGGACTTGGTTAACTGTAGCACAGGAGTACTGTTGCACGCAATATGGCCGCAGATAGTCCTCAAATGGATAGTGCAAAATTACGTAAAAAACCCTAAATCAAATGTAAAGCCTCAAGAGGGAGATGTCTACTACTGCAATGAGCCTCTCTATGGTGGCGTGCACCCCCCTGATCAGACGGCGATAATGCCAATATTCAATGAAGGAGAATTGTTGGGGTGGGCACTTTCAGCTGTCCACACGCCAGAAACAGGAGCAGTCACCCCCGGCGGCATGCCATTGGGAGCCAAAAATAGATTTTACGAGGGCATGAGGTTACCCCCTGTCAAAATTGGCGAGAACTACTCGCTTCGTGACGATATGATGGAATTGATCTCTAATTATATGATGAGAGCCCCCCGTGAAGCTATCAATGACATAAAGGCGAGGGTAGCTGCCTGCCGTAGGCTGGAATTGAGGATGAAGGGGTTCGCCAAAGAAAAGGGAAATCTATTCGTAAAAGGGTTAATGCGCAAGATGATAAGCCTAGGTGAGGAAGTGGCCAAAGCGCGCGTTGAGGAATTGAATGATGGTACCTACCGCACCATTGCGTTCTTGGATCACATTGGCTTAAAAGAGGCTTTGGTCCGGTGTTACGTCACCGCCACAAAAAAGGAAGATAGAATCAAGTTTGATTTCACCGGAACTTCCCCCGAGCATGATGCTGGCTCTTATCTAGCCTTTCCGAACGTGGCAGTTGGTGGTACAGCATCTTATATATTACAGTATATATTTCATGATGTACCAATAGGCACAGCGGCTTACTCCCGGTTTACATGGCATATCCCAGAAGGGTGTTTATTTAACCCTAGTCCGATGGCCCCGACCTCGCGGGGGAGTTCGCTTACTTTTATTCTGCTTAATGCTTTCCACGAAGTTTATGCAAAGATGCTGTTCGATAGTACACAGAGGGAGCAAATTTGTGCCCCTACCGGCTTGGGTTCTTCGATGAATATATCCGGAATGACTCAAAATGGCATCCGTGTTTCTGATATGCTTAGCTACGTATTTAATACCGAAGGTTTGGGTGCCAGGTATGAACTTGACGGATGTGATAGTAATGCAACGACGTTTACCCCGGCCTCCAGAGGATACGATGCCGAGGTGACAGAGACTGAGATGCCACTACTACATCTATATCAACGACATCGCAAAGATAGCTGTGGCTTTGGGAGAATTCGTGGTGGATCTGGGGTAGAATCGGCTTACGTAGTTTTCGGCGTGCCAGACGTAGCTATGTTTAGTGGAGGCAGAGAAACACACATTCGAGGATGCCAAGGACTCTTTGGTGGTTACCCGGGGGCAGGGAAAGTAGGCATCGAGGTCCATAATACAGACATATGGGAACGGATGGAAAGGAAAGATCCAGACATACCCCGTGATACTGTCGAGCTACTGGAGCAAAGACAAATCAAAGGCGATTATAGAATTACCCACAATACAAGAGAGTACCATAAAGTTAAGAGTGGTGATATCATCGTTCATATGAATGGTGGGGGGGCTGGCTATGGGGATGTCCTATTCCGTCAGCCTGATAAAGTTATGGAAGACTTAAGAAACGAGATTATCTCTCATTGGGCAGTGGAGAATATATACAAGGTAGTTTACGACCATGAAACATTCGCCATCGATTATGAAAGCACCGAAAAGGAGCGGCAGAAGGAACGAGAGGAGAGAAAAAAGCGAGGAAAGCCTTATGATGAGTTTGAGAGGGAATGGCTCAAGAGAAGACCGCCCAAATCGGCCATAAGATATTTTGGTTCGTGGCCTGAGGGTAAGAAAACAAGGGAAATCATAAGGATTTGACCGTATGTCGAGGAGGGAAGGAATAGGTAGATGAGGTCAAAAAGATGTCGGTAAACTGTCCAACCATGGAGGTATGATGAGGTTCTATGCAGCAATTGAAATAGGTAGGACGTATGTCGATGGCATTTTCGAAGATGACTCTGGCCACATGGAGGGCGCTAAAGTAGAAACTACTCCCTATGATTTAATGGAATGCCTTATGGATTGCATTAATGAGGGGGCTAAACGATTGGGCATTCCGACTTTGAGGGATCTCATCGAGAATTTAACAACAGTCAAGCTTTCTGTCCCTGCTATTTGCTACACCACTCTGACGGGAAGAACAGGAACCAAGATCGGGCTTATTGTGACCAGTGGTTTTCAGGATAATGTTTATTTTGAAGGAGAAGGGAGGAATCCAGCCCTAGGTTTCCTTGTTGAGAATGAGATGGTGGTAGGGATCGAAGAGGAAGTAAACAGTGCCGGAGTGAAGGTTTTGGAACCAGAAGTAGGTCGCGTGAGAGATATAGTAAGACATCTTCTGGAATCTGGCGCAGTTGCCATTGTTATCGGCCTCAAGAATGCTTCACTTAACCCAACAAATGAGAACATGATCAGGGAGATGATAGAATCAGACTACCCTAAGCATTTCTTGGGAGCAGTGCCAGTATTTGTTTCGACTGACTTTGGCTATGAAGCTAGCGATTTTTTCCGTATCAATGACTGCTTGTTAAACGTTTACTGTTGGTCAAACGTAGCTGATTTCCTGTCTAAAGTTGAAATCCTCTTGAGTAATCACAAATTTAGCGGTGTCTTGTTAGTTGCACATGCTGATGGTGGGGTAGCCAAAACAACTAGCGTCACCCCAATTAAGACCTTTGCTTCGGACCAAACCACCTCGATTTCAGCAATTCGTAAACGGAATGAAAACTTTGGATTCACTCACATCTTAAACTTGGGACTAGACGGGGATAGAGCTATTGCCACCTTAATTAAAGAAGTCAGCGCGTCCAGCTATGAGGATTTTGACATAGCGGGGATCCCAATTAGATGTCCTTATGCCGTTCCTTCTATAGAACTAGACATAGGTAACAATATAAAAGTTAGCATAGACAAGGGTCGCATCAAATTTGTCACCGACAAGAATGAAGAGCACCTAGTCAATCATGGTCTCAGGGAAGGAAACGGAGCGACAATAACTGATGCTTATGTTGTTCTGGGATATGTTGAATCACAGGACCTCGTCTCTAGCAAAAAAAATATAACTAGGGGAAAGGCCCTTCAAAGGATCACAAACAATATTGCCCAACCGCTACGTATTTCGGCTGAGGAGGCCTCGTGGGAGATACTCAAGGAATTTGAACGCAAGATTGCCAATAATGTCCTCGAATTCTTAAAAAAGCAAAATGTTGGCAAGGAACAACTTGTGTTGCTGCCGAGCGGTTTCAATACCGGATTACATTGTTGCGAAATCGCAGATAGGCTCAATATTTCTCAAATACTCTACCTACCCTTCAGTGCACTCATAGGTGCATTTGGCTACGCCGATATGGGGGTTGCACACATTTACGAAACTTATTGCGGCCGTACAATAGAGCGGGATGCTGAACCTCAAGCGATTGGGTGGTTTAATGAAAAGGTAAATGAACTGAGAAGCCTAGCCTGCCGAGACATGACAGAGGAGAGGGTGGAGAGCAGTGGAATAACTTTTTCGCTAAACATCCAGGCGAACATAGAGGGTAAAGAGATAAAGCTTCAGTATCCAAAGCTTTTTCTGGAAAATAAGGAGGATATACACAGTCTTTTTGAAGCACTTTCAGACGAGGTCGCAAAGGCTGAATGCGTCAAAAAAATGAAGGTTAATTCTTTACTCCTACGTGCTTCGTCTCTGCCAGAATTACGTTGGAACGAGATGCGGAGCGGCTCAGAAAAAAAGGCTAATTTGGAGCAGTCCTTTATTGGGGAAAGGAAAATCTATTGGGGGAAGAAGTTTATGACTCTCCCTGTTTATGAATATGCACGATTGGGGGAAGGCAGTACGATTGAAGGGCTGGCAATGTTACAAGCTATATATGATGTCTTGATCATTCCCGCTGGTAGGAAATTTGTTATCAGCAAATCTGGTGATGGTCTTATATCTAAGGTATAATGACCTAGGTTCTGGCTCTTCCATAAGGTTAATCGCTGGACGAAAGGTAAACATGAATTTTTCAAGCAGAATTAGTTTAGCCATGTGATTTTTGGCCACGTAGATTCAAGAGCAGGTGGAGGACTCAGAGATGGCGTTAAACAAAGTATACGATAGTATTGACGAAGCAGTAGCCGATATACCGGATGGGGCTACGATTATGATTGGTGGTTTCGGACACGCTATAGACAAACCACAGAATCTTATTCAAGCTTTGCGGAAGCAGAGGGCTAGGAATCTTACAATTATATCTAATTCTGCCGGTGGTGCTGGCCCACTAGGTATTGGTTCTTTGGGTGGCAAACCATTTATCGATGAAGAAATCCTGGTAGAAAATGGCCAGGTAAAGAAAGTCATATGTAGCGTTCCGGCTTCTCTGGTAATGTCTAAACCAAACGCCTTCGAGAGGCTATACGCTGCTGGACAAATAGAATTGGAATATGTACCTCAAGGGACATTAGCCGAAAGGATAAGGGCTGGTGGAGCTGGATTGGGTGCATTTTATACACCTACTGGCGTCGGGACAGATATTGAGCAAAATAAGGAAAAGAGGGTAATAAATGGTAAAGAGATGCTTCTAGAATTTGCCTTGAAAGCGGACTACGCCTTGATTAAAGCTTACAGAGCCGATGCGATGGGTAATCTTGTTTATCGGGGAATAATGAGGGCATTTAATGCCATTATGGCCCAGGCGGCCGAGATTGCCGTTGTTGAGGTTGACGAGCTCGTCGAAGTTGGCCAAATCGATCCGGAGACTATTATCACCCCTGGCATATTCATCGATCGCATAGTCCCGATATCAAAGGAGGCAGCAACGTGAAAGCACATCTCGATAGAGAAACCATTGCACTCAGAGCGGCCAGAGAATTCTTTGATGGAGCAGTAGTAAATCTGGGGGGAGGTATACCTTCATTAGCCTCTAACTTCGTGCCAGAGGGTAGAACGGTAATATTCCATACTGAGAATGGGGCATTAGGCTTTGGGCATGTGGCCCGTAGTGAACGGGAGGAGAACCCTTATATTATGAATGCCAGCGGAATGCCGGTTACCCCGTTGCCTGGTATGTGCTTCTTCCATCACGCCGATTCCTTCGCCATGATTAGGGGAGGACACATTGACATTACTCTCTTGGGGGCACTACAAGTATCGGAAAAGGGCGACCTAGCCAACTGGATGTCCCCACGAAGAAAGGTTGGCATCATCGGCGGAGCGATGGATTTGGCCTTTGGCTGCAACCGGGTAATTGTGGCTATGGAGCATACCACACCTAAGGGTGAATTTAAGATTTTGAAGGAATGTACCTATCCTCTTACGGCACCGAATTGTGTTGATATGATTATTACCGATTTGGCAGTTATTAAGGTAGCTAAGGAGGGTCTTATTCTTAAAGAGGTTGCCCCTGACTGGACAGTGGAGGAAATACAGGCTGTTACCGAGCCTAAGCTTATAGTGGCTGAAGATTTAAAAGAAATTGAACTCTAGATTTAGTGAACGATTATTGATCAAAAACAGTGCTTAGCTACTATGTACGTTGTAGGAGGAAATAATGGTTGGCATTACATCCGTAGGCATATATGTGCCTACATATAGACTAAGTCGAGATGAAATTGCTAAAGCTTGGGGGACGAGGAGTTTAGGTGGAGAGAAAGCAGTGGCTAACTGCGATGAAGATTCGGTGACAATGGCAGTAGCTGCTGTTCTTGATTGCTTGAGCGGGAATCAAGAACGGATAGATGGGTTATCCTTTGCTACCACTACAGCACCATATAAAGAGAAACAGGGAGCAGCTATCGTAGCTGCTGCAGTTGACTTGGTGAGGGAAAGTCGAACTGCTGATTGTACCAACTCACTGAGAGCGGCTACTACAGCTATGAATGCAGCTATAGACTCGGTTAGCAGCGGCTCGGCCAGAAACGTAGTAGTAACTGCCTCGGATTGTCGTATTGGAGCTCCTAAAGGTGATTTCGAGATGGAACTTGGTGATGGAGCGGCGGCTGTAATAATAGGTAGTAGCGACGTTATCGCTAGTGTTGAGGGAACTTACTCCGTCTTTGATGAATTTACTGGTGTATGGAGATCTGACGAAGATACCTTTGTACGCTCTGCTGAACAGCGATTTGTCAATACCGAAGGGTATGTGCGCACTGTTCAAGAAGCAGTCTCCGGGCTTATGGAGAAGTACAAGCTAACTCCAAAGGAGTTTTCTAAAGCGGTTTTCTATGCACCTGACGCCAAGAGCCATGCCAATCTGGCGAGAAGTTTGGGGTTTGATCCAAAAACCCAGGTTCAAGATACCTTGTTTAACACTATTGGTAATACCGGGGCAGCTGCTCCTATGATAATGTTAGCTGGGGCTTTGGAGAAAGCCAGCCCCGGGGACAGAATTCTCCTTGCTAGCTACGGGGATGGTAGTGATGTTTTTATATTTAATGTTACCGAAAACATAGATAAAATTCAGTGCAGACCGAGCTTAAAAGAGTGCTTAGCAAGAAAGAAGTACATTAACTATGTGAAATATGCAAGCTGGCGTGGTCTCATAGAAATAGAGGCGTCTCGTCGTCCTAGTCCTCCAACCCCCGCTGCACCTTGTCTCTGGAGAGAGCGAGAGAGCATTTTGACTCTTTACGGAGTTAAATGCCGGAACTGCGGCACTGTTCAGTACCCACCAGCAAGGGTATGCACAACCTGTCAGGCCAAAGATAATTTCGAGAAGTATAAGTTCTCTGACAAACGGGGGCAAATCTTTACCTACTCTATAGACTACCTAGCCGTTACGAGTGATCCTCCAGGTATTAATGCCGTAATTGATTTTGATGGTGGTGGTAGAATGCAATGCGAGTTAACTGACTGCACTCCTGAGGATATTGGAATAGGTATACCGGTAGAAATGACTTTCAGACAGCTTTATCAGAGTGGCGGGATCCATAACTATTTTTGGAAAGCAAGGCCCATAAAATGATTAATGATTAATGAACGTTAGTAATTTCTGGAGGAAATGGAGGAATATGGAAAGTATTAAAGATAAGGTTGCTATAGTCGGAATGGGTTGCACGAATTTCGGAGAGCGTTGGGACAAAAGTGTTGGCGACCTAATGGTTGATGCTGCTTATGAAGCTTTCGACGACGCTGGCATAGAGCCTAAGGATATTCAAGCAGCTTGGGTGGGGACAGTATTTTCGGGACTTACCGCCATCACATTAGCTCCCCTCCAATTACAATATATACCTATGACTAGGGTCGAAAATATGTGTGCCACAGGTTCCGAGGCCCTCAGGGCAGCAGCCTACGCTGTAGCCGCAGGTGTATGTGATATAGCGCTGGCTGTAGGTGTAGAGAAGCTTAAGGACTCAGGTCAAACTGGTGTACTAGGTCCAAGGGTCGTTGGTACCTCTTCAATTGGCAATTCAGGTATAGAGCCTAACTATAGTGCCCCAGCATCGTTTGCCTACTTAGCTAGCAGGTACTTCCATGATTATGGGATAGACCCTGGTGAAGGCAAAAAGCTTCTTGCTCAGATTGCCGTGAAGAATCATTACAATGGTAGTTTAACTCCTAAAGCTCATTATCGGCAAGAAATAACCATGGAACAGGTAGTGAATGCCCCTATTGTATCTTGGCCTCTAGGAATCTTTGATTGTTGCGGGGTGAGTGACGGTTCTGCAGCGGCCATTGTGGTTCGTGCTGATATGGCTAAAAAGTTTAGACCCGATCCCATTTATATTAAAGCACTAAGCATATGTGTGGGGGCTAACCAGGGTAAAATGAGACAGGATTATGATTTTACCCACATAGAAGAGAACGTTCGTGCTTCTAGAATGGCTTACAATGAAGCTGGGATAAAAGATCCACGCCAGGAGCTTAGCATTGCGGAGGTGCATGACTGTTTTACTATTCATGAGATGATAATCTACGAGGATTTGGGCTGGAGTCCTAGAGGTAGAGCAAAAGAAGACATAGAGGCTGGCACCTTTACCCTGCGCGGAGAGTTACCAGTAAACACTGACGGCGGCTTAAAGTGTTTTGGGCATCCACTAGGTGCCAGTGGTCTACGCATGATGTATGAGGTATATAAACAGCTTCAAGGTAAGGCCGGACCTCGCCAACTGAAGAATCCGCAGCTGGGATTAACCCATAACTTAGGAGGAACTAGTGGAGCTGGCATCTGTAGTTGTTGCATTGTAGGCAATCAGAAGTCTTAGGAGCACATTATGATTAAGAAAATCGACCATATTGCTATTGTAGGAAAAAGTAACGAGGAGATGGTGTCACTATTCGCTACACTCTTTGGGTTCAAGGTAGCGGAGACGCTCGAGGTCCCAGAGCAAGGCTTCCGGTCAACCCTTATATCCAAAGAAGATGCCACTATTGAGTTGATTGAGCCGATTGGTTCAGAGGGAACAATAACCAAGTTTTTGCAAACACGTGGCGGCGGCTTGCACCATTTCTCATTGCTGGTCGATGACATAGACCAAGAAGTAGAGTCTTTGAAAGCCAATGGAGTGCGGCTAGTGAGTGGAAAGCCCATGCAGGCTACGGAAACATCTAGAGTTAGCTTCATACATCCGAGTTCTACTGGGGGCATACTTGTCGAACTGATCGAAAGGGCACAGTGTTAAGTACGTAAAGACGCAAATTACTAGTGATATGCGAGACTATGCATAATACAAGAAGCTAAGCAGCCTGGTAGTGATAGGTTCAAACTGATGGATAGGGCTGGCGAAGCCCTTCTCAAATACGTTGTGGTCAATGACTTCGATAAATTCCCATTACCAGAAAAGGTGACTTCGCTAAGTTACAACAGGCAAATCCTCCTTTCAGTGGATTTATAGCTATACCTATCAACAATTGGGAGTCTCGAAACCAGCTGAGGGATTAAAAGTAGACTTTGTTGATGGGGAACAGGCGTTCAAGGATATCAGGGAAATAGCCACTTACTCTGGAGCTGACGTGGTAAGCGTCTGGCTGGAATTTCCTTCGACTGAATCCGTAATTCTACAATCGCTTATAATGTGCAATTAAGGATAAAAAAAGAGACTGGGAGAGTTAACCTCCAATCCCCCTTAAAGTAGTTACCTGGTAATTGTAGAATTCAAACAGTGCCGGCTGCTACTCCTTTTTCTACGTGCTGCCTCCCACTGATGGGCTATCAATTTGGCTGCAAGCAGCTTCTTGTGCCCGCTGGGGCTGAGTCCGGCCTCCACGCACATTGTCCTGAACTCCTTCAGGCTGTACTTCCCGTCGTACTCAATACACATGGCCAATATGTCAACCGAGAAGCCGCTTGCAAAAAGGTCATCAGCTTCTCTATTCAGGCGCTCCTCGGTTGTCAGCTCCTCCCTGGCTGTCAGTGGTGCCTCCCTCCGCCTTGCCGGTTGCCTGGGCTTTTCTTCTTCAACAAACTGGGCGCGGAGCTTTTTGAATTCAGTGGAGTCCTCTCCCTCGGCCTCTACGCTTTCTATCAGCTCATCTAATTCTTTTTTACTAAGTCGAACTATCCCTGGCATATCAATTCACCTTCCCTCTAATCCCTCCAGCAGTCCCAGCATAGGGCCTGGGCTATCCTCGAATCAATCTCCATGAATGTCCTGTCTATGATGTATTGGCTGTTGGTTTCCAGCACCCTTTGCAGGTGCTGCTTCGTCGACTGGCTTCAATAGCAGAAGCTATGGCCAATATTAATGCTTCCATGGGTAACATCTTGCTTCCAGAGGATATAGAAAAATACAATACGGAGCTCGACAAGTTCTACCAGGCATATTCCGAGTATTTACGAAAGGGTATTTGGTATGAGAATCTAAGGCGCAGAACGGTCAATCTGTCTATCTGTGTTGCAAATGACGGAACGGCCCCAGCTGAAGACGTGGACGTGTTCCTTCATTTCCCCGACGGTTTTGAGATAATGGATGAACAAAGTTTCCCCGGCACCCCTGAACCACCTGATCCCCCAGACGTGCCAAAGACACGAATGCAACGGATGATGGAATCCGTGATAAGCCCACCGGAATATTTTTCTCCAATCATGGCGCATATTCCAGATGGAATATTAGCATCACAAAATATATCAACCCCGAATATCAGGAAGACCGGAAGTTACGAAGTAGAGTTTAACATTCAGCGTATAAAACACAAGCTACAAGAAGCGGCTGATCCATTATATATTTTATTTGAGTCCCTTGAGATTGCTCGGTCTTTTCAAATTGACTATCGGTTGTTGGCAGCCAATATCCCCAAGGAGGTGACTGGCCAGTTACACGTTATTATTAAGAAGGATTTGAAAACTCAGTAATCACTTTCAATTTAAGGATTCTCCGCTCTTTTCAAGCACGTCTCAATCTCCTCGCAATATATGCACAATTTGTCTACTGCTCGCGAAGAGAGTATACGGGAATGAGCAATATCGTGTCTGATAGGCTCGATTTCATCAAGCTTTGTTTCGACAAATGAAAGAGAGGGAAATATCTGCCTGAAACACTGATCCCAGTTAGGTTGGAGCATGAGGATTTTTCGATAGTCAGAAAAGTCCATATAGTCCATATTGTTAGCTAGGGTAACTTTTTAGTATGTTGTTACCCGCAACCTTCCAAAGTCTTCACTGTCAGATTGACCACTGTGGTATTGCACAAAATAGCGTAATGTGCAATTTGGGGATCTAAGGCAGCAAAATCAGCCCCAACCACTTGACAAAAGCCTGATACTTTTATATACTTATAGCTAATTAAATAGGAAAGGCTGGGAACGAGACTAGTATGCCCCCAGCGAGGCTCAGAGAGCTGGGTAAGGTGTGAGCTAGCGCTGGCGCAGGGGTTGAATGGACTCGGGAGCTGCAAACCGAACGGGATTTTCCCAAAGTAGGCTTTGACGGAAAGGGCACCGTTACTAGAGCCCAGGGTATCGCTTCAGAATAGTGAGGCCGTACCTC
>Ga0114930_10001054_pt1 | contig 27202 bp, 22 predicted proteins | sample AnhtaG_FD_87300 | JGI IMG/M metagenome (GOLD analysis project Ga0114930, IMG submission 87300) | Deep subsurface microbial communities from Anholt, Denmark to uncover new lineages of life (NeLLi) - Anholt_01485 metaG | ecosystem: Environmental > Aquatic > Marine > Oceanic > Sediment | place... | reverse complement strand
GGTTTTAGTAAAGGAAGGATAAAAGATTTAGCGCCGAAAATATCAAAAAATCTAAGAAATATTAATTATTGCCCCTTTAAACCTGAAAATCAAGAATTTGACTCCGAAAAATTAAAAATTATCTACGATGACTTAAAAATCGATAAATTACTTGAAGAAAGCATTAAAAATGGATTAGAAATAAAAATTTTTTAATATAATAATAGAAAAATTCCAATATTAATGCGAAAGTGAGCTAATTTTTTGAGACTTATTATTTTTCATTATAAGTAATCTTAAAAATTAGTTTAATTTATTAAAATTGAGCCAAACATAGCATAGAATTTTATAAAGGCTTATAAAGATTCGACATAAACGAGTTATAATTTCATGGTTAAAGTGGATTTAAATTTATTAAACATATTTGTGCTGAGAGTGAAAAAAAATACTATACAGTACGAGGGAGATACTGTAGGTGATATAATTTTCCAATTTCTTAAAGAATACAAAGATCTCTTAGATGATAGCATTCTATCTAAAAATAAAAAGAAATTAAACTCACAAATGATAATCCTACTTAACGGAAGAAACATAACCTACATGAAAAATTATAAGACTAAGCTAAACGAGGGAGATCAACTTTATATATCTTTTCCCATTTCGGGAGGTTAATATTTTTATAGTTAAAAGTAATCTAGTTTAATTTCACTTTCAATAATCCTCTAAAAAGTAATAATTTATTAATTCCTTCTACTATAAATATTTTGTAGAGTTATTTCCGACATTTATTATGGAAACGTTAGGGATCACGGTTGTACAATCTGGTGATTAAAAATAAAAAAAATTGCTTTTATAGGGTTAGATTACGCGGGTAAAACTAGTATCATTACAGCGATCACTAAAAAGTTTGGTTTCGAACAAGAAATACTCAAATTGATGCCTACACGCAGAATTGCTCGCGACGCCTTTAAATTTTTGGGTATAGAGTTTGTACGGATGGATTTCGGAGGACAGCTGCAATATAGAGAAGAGTATTTAAAAAACCCTACGAAATATATTAGCGGAACTGATTTACTATTTTATGTTGTCGATGCTCAGGATTACGATCGCTATGTTGAGACAATAGATTATCTTGATCAAATTTTACTTTTCTTAAAGGAGAATCAAGAGTATCCACCTATATGTATTCTTTTTCATAAATTCGATCCGGATTTAACTAAGGAGAAAGTAATAAATCAGAGAATTTTAACGATAAAGCATGCCTTAATAAGGTACAGTCGTGATTTTGATATTTTTTTCTTTGAGACTTCAATTTACGATATCAAATCAATAATGGACGCTTTCTCGTCAGGTTTATCTTTGTTGTTTGAAAAAATGGAAATGGTTTCTCGATTATTTTCCAGAATTAGTAAAAATTACAATTCCATTATGATAGCACTCTTTGATTCTAAAGGAATAACAATTGGAGAATATTATAAACCACATTTACATTTAGTTGAAAAAATTCGAATTTACGATAAATATTTAGAAGCCCAAAAAAAAATAATAGCAGAAAATAGGACGCGGTTAGAATTCTCTGATAAATTTGAAGACGGTAGTAGGTATTCTGGTTTAGTAGAAACCTTAAAGTTTGGGAACTTAGATTTTTATTTATTATTTATTATTGAAGAGGACGAAGAGAATCTAGAAAAAACAGTTGAAATATTAAACAAATTAGAATCAGCTAAAGCACAAATGGAAGTTATAATTTTGCAATTAATTCAATAATATGAGCTTGCATTTTATTTCTTAGAATTTAGTATAAAATCGTTTAGTTCTTTTCTTATGGGGATTTATTAGTTAATAATTTTAAATCTAGCAGCTTGAAAGGCAAACTTCCAGTTACAATAACACTAATTAGTTTTGATGGAATCCCTAATTTAGCTAAAAGCTCAGATGAATTGTGACCACTTCCTCTCCTATTAAATGAACCGGTCCAATTATTTTATTAGGCACATTGGAAAATCCTCTCGTTACAATCTTTTTTAGCACTTCTTTACTTAAATCATCAGGATTATATCTAATAAAATTAGCTAACTGAGAAACGATTTCCTCAATTACTTTATCGTAAAAATTAGACTCATAATATAATTCTTTATTCAATTCACCTAAGACGATAATATTACCAGGCATTATAATATTCTTTATTTTATTTAGTTCGATAATAACGCAGATGGAGGGATTCGAACCCCCGAGCGCTCACGCGCACCGGCTTAAACGGTAATATAGCACTACTTTCGAAGCCGGCGTCTTACCAGCTAGGCTACATCTGCTTCAAAAAATATATCTTATTAGGATTAGTTTAAAGAAATATAAATTTTTTTCTAAAACCTCTGATTATAGAATTGCAAAAAGAATAGAACCATAAGAAAGAGGTTTAATATAGGGAATACTCAATTGTCTAAAAATTAAGAATTAGGAACATATATCTTTAATTTTAAAGTAGGATCTAATAATTTTATTAATCCTTCTTCTTCGCATTGCTTTAATAACAGATTTACAGTTGAGATTCTTACATCATACTTCAGAGCTATATCAGATGCTAGTATTGACTTCCTTTTAGGAAGAGATTCTCTAATTTCCTTTTCTATAGAAACGGGGATAAAAGCATCTCTTTCTACGATACTTATTTGCTTAGTCCTACCGTATTTTCTTCTTAAATTTAACGTTGCTTTTCTGACTAGTAACTTTTCTTCTTTTTCAGACAACAGTTCCACCTTTAAAAAATTGAAATGTCAAAAATTAAAGCTAATTGAAATATTAAATAATTAAAATCTAATAAAATTTTTGATTTATAGACTGATTTAAGAATTCTTTTTCCGTATCTATTAGTTAAGCAAATTTAATGGGCACACTCAATTTGAGCGATGATTATTTTTTTAATATCAAACGAAAAAGACCAGAGGAATTATATAAGAGCGCATTAGAATATTTTAAGGATGAAACTCTTTCTAGTTATGCGAAGTCTAAATCAATTATGCGAACGCAAAGAAAGATTACTTTAAGAGCTTTGGAAATATTGGAACTTAAGAAAAATCATTGCTTAATACTTGATGCGGGTTGTGGTCCTGGTTTTGTTGCTATTTACCTAAATGAATTAGGTCACAAGACAATAGCACTAGATATCGTTTTAAACTTTCTCAAATATTATAATATTAGAGAATTAAATCCTATTCTTTCTGATATGTGTTATATTCCGTTCCAATCAAATTCTTTTGACGCTATAGTTTCAATTTCAGCTTTACAATGGATCTATAAAGATCTGAATGCAAAAAAAATGCGTATAAATTTAATCAGTCTGTTCAAATCCTTTTATGCAATACTCAAGCCTAAATCAAAGGCTGTTTTTCAATTCTATCCAAAAAGTAAAGTTATTTTAGATAGTATTGGAAAAATCATAGCTGAGAACACGAATTTTAACGGAAATTTTATAATCGATAATCCAGATAGTCCAAAAAAAAGAAAAATTTATTTATTTCTAAAAAAGGAATAATTATAGGCTAAATTTTATATTTTCATGTCTCTGATATATTCATGTAATAATTTTAAGTATTGATATAAATTAAGGTAAGTTTACAACCTAAAAAAACATTGAAGGAAGTGCTCTGATAATATGCCAGTTGGTTTAGTGGTCATGAAATGGGACGACCGAGTTGGTACTGAAATTTTAGCGAAATACCCCGAAGAAATCGTAATCACTGATAAGACATTAATGCAGGTTTATAGTACACACGAGTATAGTGGAGAATCTGGAATGATCAGCTTAATGGTTGGTTCTTTGAATATTGCATCTTACTACACAGGACCAGAAAAAGGTTATTATATTCTATTATTGTTAAATATTGATGATGATCCTGATACTTACGAGGGAGGTCTAGTCGACGCATCAAGAACAATTTTACAAAATCTTGAAGATGGTGCCTACAGGAAATCAGTTCCTTCACTTTTCAGGAGACTTTCTATATATCCATCATTAAGCGAGGAACAACAACTAGCGATGACTTATCAAGATGACATAAAACGTTTAATTATCAAGCGCTTAAGAGAAGAAGGCGTAGTTTCTAAATCCGAGTTAATGATTTGGCTTAAAGATAGATATCGCCATGGTTTTGTCGATTTAGAAGGTGCTATCATAGAACTAATTAAAAAAGATATCGTTAAGGAAGCATCAGTGAAAGGGATGCCGTCAGAATTGATCTTCCTAACAAATGACTTGTTGATAATGAGAGTTCCAGCTACTACTCTTCTTAAATCACCTAGCGATAGAGGGTTACCCTCCCAGCTTAGTGATGATTATACAACAGAATCAAAGAAATATTTTAAAAATTATCGCCCTTCTGAGGAAGATAATCTTAGAATTTTAGAAATTCTCATTGATCCTCAAGCGTACGAAGTTTTAAGATTGTTGAGAACCGCAATTGTAACTAAGAACGATCTTGAAAAACTGAAAAAGAAGGGAGTTGAAGATATAGATGATATACTGAAATTACTCTGGGAGAATCAAATGATCTTGGTTTTCAGAGACGATAGAAACAACGAATATTATGCTCTTCTTTCTGATTTTATGATAAAGTTAATTTTTCCAAAGTATTTATTAAATGTAATTAAATCTGAATACGAGAAAAAGTCTAAAGCAGAGCAGGTTTTAATAGAATATCTAAGTGTTCTTGAAAATACATATTTAGGTTTGAAGTCAACTGAAAAATCAAAGAAGTAAGTTTAGTATACATTTACTAATTACTTCTAATTCATTTTGTTCTAATTATGAATTTCATCAAGTCGTTTTTTAATTTTTAAGAAGATAGTTTATTGTTGAAAATTAGTTCTATTAACTTTCTTCATACTAATAATTAAATATGTAAAGCAGTACTAATTAAGTTAAAAAGTTCTTGTTTTAAAGAATATCTAAAAAAAATAAATTTGTTATAAATTTTACTTATAAAAAAAAAGATGAAAAAACAACATGAAGTCAAGTAAAAATAATTCAATAAAGGGATTAAGTCTAATAATAATTATGACAGTAATTCCCTTAATCTTTGTGGCACACCCGACGATATTTAACAACAATGAACAAAGGATTTTTGAGGAAACTCAGCTTGAATCTATTTCACCACCAAAATCTAGTTTACCTGCTTCTAATTACGAATGGTGGAATCAATCTTGGACTTTTAGAATACCAGTTGGATTAACGGCAGTAGGGTATCAACAAGATGCTCCAGTAGAGTTAAGTGTTAATTTTACGAAGTTTTTTAACGATTTAGATGTACAAAATCCTATTTTGAATGTCTCTTCAGTAAGAATTATTGAATATCGATCAATATCTGACTTTTATGAAGTCGAAAGCCAATTTGATCCATATCCCAGAAGCTACGATAATGAATCAAATGCAATTGGAGATGTAATTTGGATATTGAATGGAACAACTAATCACGGGGTTACGAGAGATTTCTTTATTTACTTTAATAATGGATCTAGTTCAGAAGTTTTAGATCCAAATTACGACACGATTAGAATATGGCACGAAGGATTTGAAGATTTTCGAGCTTCAGATCTTTTAAGACCAGAGGATGGACAGGATAGAGAAGAGCATCGTAATTTTTGGGAAATTTCAAATACGACTAAAGCAAGAGGAAATTCTGCACTAAAAATTTGGGGAGACTGTTGGAAAGTTTCAGCTACCGGTACAATTAACATTAACTCTGATACAAGGGTTACAGCAAAAATGAGGTTCGACGATCCCGCTACCGCACCCGATCTACCGCTCAGAGAGATTACAGGTTTAGGATTCCGAGTAGGATACACGGCCATCCCAGCTTCTGGAGATAGTTATAATATTAGAGGAAACCAAGTCTGGGGGTCTGCTGGTTCTTATAAATTCAGAAACCAATTTTATCAAGATAATAAGTTCTTTTGGTATACTTTTGAAGTAGACTCAGAAATTTCACTTAGTTCGTTTGATCATATATTTTATGAAGCTGATGATGACAGTTACTCTAATCTTGATCTATACTGGGATGACATCTCAATTTGGGCTAAACCAGTGCAAACAACACCTAATAATAGTCTTCAAGCGGAATTTGGAGCAATACAACCAATTTCATTTACATTAAAAATGACATGTAAAGATGAAGAGGGAAATCCGGTACAAAATGCACACATTTTCATTTCTAATGATTTGAGTCCAGCCTTAAACCAAGATAATTACGCTGATGAAAATGGCGAGTGGATCTTTACTAACATTGCTCAAGATGGACTATATAACATAACAGTAAATTATACTCAAAATGAATTAAGTAATCCTAAAACTGAAACAGTCTATTATTATGAAGATTTCCCTATTACAATCTTGAGTAGTTCACTAAATGCATATTTGAGTCTTACTACCCTAAACTTCAATGTTTCTGATAGAGACAGCGCTCCTATTGACTTTGGTTATGTTTTATTAAAGGATGGAGCTGAAACGGTCAGCAAAACAATTCTTAATAATGATGGAACTGGTACAATTATTTGGATTAATAATACAGCATATGATTATGAAGCTTATTACGATTACGATTCATTACCAGATACTTCGAATTATAGGTATTCAAGCCTATTAATTGAAAGTGGATCGGTGGGAGCTGGACATGATTTCGATGTTTTAACTGAAATTTCAAAAATTGTTTTTAATGTAACAGATGATACACCGGAAAAAATTCCTTTTACAAACGCTAAACTGAGATTTTATAATCAAACTGATTACGATGATGAAAATCTAATAATTGCTAATGTTTCTGTAGATATAAATGGGTTAGCTAAATTTGTTTCTTTTAGCGACACTTTTGTACCTTGGGGTGATTATACAGTAGACATATATTTTGGAGGCGCTTTACGGAATTTTCATGCAGATTTAGGTCCATTGGATCCTAATTATAATTTCACATTGACTACTGAAACTCAGGTAAGTATCGAAATACCGTTAAACAAAAATAACTATAACTCAACTATAGAGATCATAGATATAACTTCAGATGTAATATGGGGTGATAATGTAAATGTGCAATTTAATTTTACAAAACAAGATCCTTCCTTTCCAGCATCAACGAAGGTAACTCCGAATGATTTATTTGTACAAATATATGATGAGGAACTCACGGTATATAGCCAAAAAGTTGGAATTTTATCGTCTGAAATTGCTGTAGGAGTCTTCAATTTTACATTTAGTTCTGAGGATTTTCATTTAATAGGGGGAAATGTCTATTATATTGAAATTACTGGTAATTATAAGAGCTATGTTTTTAATGCCAAACAACCTAGTCAGATTAAAATTGCTTCAAAAACTACAGGAATAAAGTTCTACGATTACTCTTTAAGTGAATTAACTGATAATAGAATTTCAACAGTGTATCTTGAGCCTGTAAATATTACTATTGATTACTACGATAATAATACTAACATTTCATTGCCTGGTGCAGAAATAACTTATTCTTGGGATTATGGTGTAGGTATCTTAAGCAGTGATCCCTTACACGCAGGAAAATATTATTTTGAGTTTGATTCGTCATTAGCTCCAAGTGATGCCGATTATGTAATTGACATTACAGCTTTTCTCCTAAACCATAGCCTAATTGAAGAAACATTGCTAATTAGTATTCTTGCGAGACCAACATCCATTAATGGAACAACAACTCTTCTTCAAAGTTCACCAGATATATATGTCTTAAGCTCAGCAATCTATAATTTTGTATATAGAGATGTACTAAGTGATGTGCTAATCGGGGATTTAGATATAGCAAGTTATAATTGGTACAAATTAGATGAAGACGGAAATCCACTTTCAGGCCCAGAAAATGAAGGGTCGGGGATTTTGACTGAAGGACCAGGCAATATTTATATATTGGATTTTGATACTGAATTAAAGGAAGTAGGGGAATACACGATTTTTATAACGCTCCAAAAAACTAAATACGAAGTACGGAATGCTTTCATATCTTTAAGTATTAAGGATAGACCTATTGATCTTATTCTAGACGCAACCGGTTTGTCTGGAAGGAGAATTGATGTTGTCCAAGGGACTGATATTGATTTTCAGATTACATTAACTGATCCATCTAATGCTAATCAATTACTCACGGGAGCAATTGTATTTCTTCGAATTGGAAATAATAACTATACAATGAATGAGACTACTACTGGAGTTTATGAATATATATACTCAACCGCCAATATAGATGCATTTTTGTTCCCACAAACTCTAGATGGAACTTATATAACAATTGAAAAGGAGAATTATGAAGATCAAACTATTGAAATTACAATAGTTGTAGGAATGACTGAAATTTTCCCAGGATTCCCATTGTTTTACTTTTTGTTATTAGTCATTGGAATCTTAGCTGTTGTAGGAAGTTTAGTAGCCTCTCGTCAAATACGAAGGGCAAGAATACCTACATTTGTCAAGAAGACACGAGAAATGAGTAAGAACATAAAAGGAAGGAAAACTATTTCGGATTCACTTCTCTATCCATCGAAAGAAGAATATGTCATTAAGAAACTAGGAGATAAGTGGGAAACCCTTGGTTTGTCATTAGAAGAAATCTTAGGGCTTAGTACAAAGAAGAAGAAGAATTTTCCGAAGGAAACTAACTTTGAAGGAGGGGGATTATAGTGCCAGTAGGTTTAGTGGTAATGAAATGGGACGAACGAGTTGGTACTGAAATTTTAGCAAAATATCCCGAAGAAATCGTAATCACGGATAAAACATTAATGCAAGTCTATAGTACACACGAGTATAGTGGAGAATCTGGAATGATTAGTTTAATGGTTGGCTCTTTGAATATTGCATCTTACTACACTGGACCAGAAAAAGGATATTATATCCTCATGCTTTTAAATCTCGATGACGATCCTGATGCGTACGAAGGTGGATTAGCTGATACATCAAGGATAATCTTGCAAAATCTAGAAGATGACGCCTACTTAAAGCTTGTTCCATCGTTATTCCGGAGATTATCGGTTTATCCAACTTTAAATAGTGAACAACGATTAGCAATGACATATCAAGATGAGATTAAAAGAATGATTATCAATCGCCTAAGGGAAGAAGGAGCAGTTTCAAAATCTGAGCTTATGGTCTGGTTAAAAGACAGATATAAACAGGGTTTTGTCGATTTAGAAGGTGTATTAATCGAATTGATCAAAAGGGAGCTAATAAAAGAAACATCAGTTAAAGGCATGCCATCTGAATTGATATTTCTTATTAAAGATATTTTAATGTTGCGAGTTCCCCCCGTTAATTTGTTAAAAAATCCAGCCGATAAAGGATTACCTTCTCAGTTAGCTTCTGATTATAGAATGGAAACTAAGAAGTACTTTCAAAACTACCGTCCTTCCGAACAGGACAATCTCAGACTTATAGAGAACATAATAAACCCCCAAGTTTACGAGACTTTGCGATTACTAAGAACTGCAATTGTAACAAAGAACGACCTTGAAAAGCTAAAAAAGAAGGGAGTCGATGATATCGACGAGGTTCTTAAAATGCTCTGGGAAACTCAAATGATTCAGGTGTTCCAAGACGATAGAAATAACGAATACTACGCTCTATTATCAGATTTTTATGTAAATAAAATCTTTCCTAAATACTTGTTGAACATCATAAAAGCAGAACACGAGAAGAAATCAAAAGCAGATCAAGTATTATTAGAATACTTAACAGTACTTGAAAATACGTATCTCAACTTAAAATCAGCAGTAAAAACTGAATAAATTTAATTTTTTTTATTTTTATTTATCTTTTGTTTTTTTTTTTAATACCAATTTTGAGAACAAATATATTTTTCAATATTCTAATATTACATTCTTCGATATAATTATGGCACCCGAAGAAGAATATTTTGAAAGTTGTGAACAATATTTGGACACTCCGGAAGCTATTGGTTTAGATGGCATTGACTTGGAAAAGTATATTATCGCCTCTTATACTATTAAGCGCCCTAAGGGAATGAATGTGAATTATTTATCCCGATTTGCCGCAATTGAACAATCTACAGGAACTTGGGTACGAGTGCCTGCTGAAACGGAAGAAGTACGAAAGAAGCACGTTGCAAGAGTGCTTGGAGTCTACGAGCTGCCTCACCTAGAATATGTTATACCCAAAGATATTAAGGAGAGAATTTATTTCGTTCAAATAGGTTTCCCTATAGTAAATATTAAAGGATGTGGTATTCCAATGCTATTAACATCAGTCATTGGAAATATCAGTATTACACATGGACTAAAATTAGTAGATCTCGCATTTCCGAAAGAATATTTAAAGGAATTCAAAGGTCCTAAATTTGGAATTGACGGTCTCCGAAAACTCTTGAAAGTACCTGAACGCCCTTTACTAAACAATATGGTAAAGCCATGTACGGGGCACACTGCTGATGTAGCTGCTGATTTAGTTTATAAAGCTGCAGTAGGGGGTTGCGATGTTGTCAAAGATGACGAATTGATCTCAAATCCATCCTTTAATACTTTAGAAGATAGAATAGTTAAAGTTATGGAAGCAGTTGATAGAGCTGACTCTGAAAAAGGAGAAAAAACACTATATACAATTAACATCACGAGTAAATTTCCAGAGATGTTTGAATACGCTGATAAAATGATCGAGTTAGGCGCAAACGCACTTATGATAAATTATCTCACTGCAGGTTTTGAAGCGCTTAGAGCTATTGCCGAGGACCCTTCTATAAAGGTACCAATTTTAGGTCATATGGATTTTGCTGGCGCGTATTTTGGTGGCCACTGGACAGGGTTAACAAGTATGATTACTCTTGGGAAATTCCCTAGAATGTGTGGAGCGGACACAGTTGTAATTCCCGCCCCTTATGGAAAAGCCGAAATTTTAGATGAGAGATACGAACAAAACTTGAAGGTTCTAAGATTCCCCTTCCAACACATTAAGCCAACATTACCTATGCCTAGCGGTGGAATTACTCAAGGAATGGTTGAAAAAACTATGAAAGAAGCCGGAAAAGATATTCTAATAGGAAGTGGTGGAGGAATTCATAGTCACCCTGATGGTCCAACGGCGGGGGCAAAAGCATTTAGACAAGCAATTCATGCAGTAATGAACGGAATTGAAGTTAAAAAATACGCAAAAGATCACGAAGAACTAGGGAAAGCTCTTGGAGTATGGGGCACTGGAAAGACAAAATTAATTGAATAATTTCATTATTTTTTTTTCTTAATTCAAGAATTAGGATGTTAAGCATATCGATTTAGTAAAACTCTCGTATTTGGATTAAAATCATCCTTTTTGATAAAATTAACAATTTCATTCCCGCATAAATCTAAAAATTGGAGCTTTGAAAGCTGTTTTAAATATTCCAGATTATCTGTATCACTAATTTGGTTATTAGATAATACTAAATGAGTTAAATTTTTTAAGCTTACTAACCCTTCTACATTTTTGATTTGATTGTTTGATAGATCTAATTTTTTCAAATACTTTAAATTCCCTAACCCTACTATTTCAGAAATTTTTTCTATATTATTTTTCCAGCCCCATGGGGTGCCTTTTACTTCAAATTCGAGATAATCAGATAAATCTAATATTTCAACCAATAAATTTGTAGAATTTAATTCGAAATAAACATTCGGAATCTCTTCAATTAATGCTTTAATAGTAAAAAAATTGATAAGAATGGCACCAAGTTCTTCATGGGAATAATTATTGATTTTGTTCCTTCTAATTAGAGGTTTTAAAGCTTTCTTGTATCTTTTATTCTCATAACCTTTTTCCAGGCTAATATAGTGAGTTTTTCTAATCTTTTTTATTTGTTCGATTAATACAATTTTTGATTCGCTAGAATTGATTTTCTCTAACGCTTTAACAACTGTTACTAAGCAATTATAAGACTTTTCATGATGAATCGACCATTTAAACACAATTAGACTCCTATTAAGATGTTTAACACTTAAATAATTAGCTGCAGCATTCCTTATATTTCCACTTGAATCAGAAAGTAGTAAGTTTTCGAATAAGGCGAAAAGATTCTCACTAGTTAATTTAATATTTTCAAGAACTTTAATAGAATCTTCTCTTGTTGTATCGTTGTCGTAATTCTCAATTATTGAAATTAATTGCTTAATTGTTGTAGATTTATCCAAGCGATTATTGTTATAGTCTTCATATATTCTATTAGGATTTAATTCCATATTGTGATTTTATTAAAATTTTTATTTTTAGGGAGATTTCTAATAAATAAAGACTGTTTAAGAATAAAAAATTTAAGTAAATTTTCGTCCTGGAATCTTATCAACTAAATCTTTAATTGTAGCTTTCAGTTTATTAAAGGGTCTTAAATTTCCAGAGAACTTGGTATTCATTCCGTGATGTAAAATGGGTTCTAACTTAGCTTCGACTTTTTCAATCTTTTTTAAATTTCCTTCGGATAGGCAAGAAAGGAAATAGTCGTTTCTATATTTTTTAAATGTTAAAAATCGATATTGCTGAAACCCTAATTTAACAGCTATCCAACGAGGGTAAGCACCAGTATTTCCTAATGTATTTGCAGCGATCGCTTCGATTTTTGCTGTTAGAAGAGACTCTTTCATTTCTATTTCCTCCGCAGGGTCCTCAAATTCTCCGGGTACTTTAACATTCAACTTTCCCTCTCTATCTAGTAAGACTGATATCACTCCTATTGACATTGAAGACAATCCAACGTAATCTACTCTAATCCAATCCTCTATATAAGGTATCTCTTGATCTGAAAAAACATCTTCCAATTGTTTATACTCTTTAAAAATAAAGAGGAGATGCCCTTTAAACTTCTTCTCAATGTCAAATTTATCTAACTTACTTAAATTGTTAACATCCTTGCCACGAACTAAATCTGAGAAATATTTCGCCATTTCTTCAAGAACCCATTTTCCTTTTTTATCGGGGAATTTCCCGTAAAGAATGTAAATAATGTTGTTCTTCTCAAAGAATTGGCATTTCTCTGTATCGCCATTGGCAGATTTGAGGAGCATTTTGTCAAGATCCCCCCCTAAAATACTGGTAGCTATGAAATCTAAATTATTGGTTAATTCTAATAAGTAGTGTAATCTTTTATTGCTGGCAAATAAAGGAGTTCTCTTAACCGAAGTAATTCCACAAAATTTTACGTACTCATTTTTTCCTTTTAGATCAATCCTCTCAGCATCTAAATCAATTGGGGGTGATTTCTCTTTTTTTCTTACGCCGGGGATTTTAGAAGATGCCGTTTCAGTTTTAGGTTTGAATTCTTTAGGATCGCGTTTTTTTGGTTCATCATCTATGTTATCAACATATTCGAATGAAATTTGAGGCAAATAAAATCCACAGTTTGGGCAGAGTTTATCTCTTGGAAAAGGTTTTACAATTATATATCCGCAATTTTCACACTTAACTTGATCTTTCTTGGGCGAAAATAGACTTCGAAGGATTCAAAACCAACTCACTAATAATTTAAATTTGTATTGGATAATTAAATCTAATAATTAGATATTATGTAAAGAAAATAAAAAATTTTGTATAAATATATTGGGATTACAAATATTTTTCAGCAATGGAATTAAATCCTTCTAAAAATTTATCATTTTCTTCTTTTGTCCCTATCGTGACTCTAATATAATTATAAAGACCTGGTTTACTGAAATGCCTTACCAAAATTTTGATATCTTTTAAATCCCATAAGAATTTCAGAGTTGTAGATTTATCATCAAATTTTATGAAAATAAAGTTCGCATCTGAAGGAAGAACATTTATTCCATCATAACTGTCCAGTTTTTCCGATAGTCTTTTTCTTTCTGCAATTATCTTCTTATTTTGATCGTTTACTTTATTTCTATGCTTAATACAAGAGATAGCAGCAAGTTGTGCTATATTATTAGTATTAAAAGGTAGTTTAACCCTATTCATCTCTTTAACTATTATCGCATCAGCTAAAGCGTATCCAATTCTTAAAGAGGCAATTGAGAATGTTTTTGAGAAACTACGGCAAACTATTAAATTATTTACATCTTTCAATAATGGTAGACATGTGTAGTCGGAGAAATCGGCATATTCTTCGTCTACTACAACAATTCCAGGGAAGTTGTAACAAATTTTAAGTATTGCATCGTTATCAAACGATTTTCCATTTGGATCGTTTGGTGAATTTATAAACAACAGTTTTCCTTTTTGGTCATAGACACTCTCTGGTATCGAAAAATCGTCGTTTAATTTTATTTCGTTTATTTTTGCATTGTAAAGATTTGCTAAAACTTTATACAAGCTGAATGTCGGATAGAAAACAATTACCTCATCGCCCGGATTAACGAATACTTTAAAAATAACATCTAAAACATCATCGGAGCCGTTACCAATAAAAACAGTATTTCTATTGGTTAATGTATTTTTATCTCTTAAAAGTTGATTTAGAACAGCTTTACGAAGCTCAAGGGCAACCGGATCAGGATACTTTCTAAATAAATCTTTAATTTTTAAAGCTGAATTTATATCTTCGAGTATTTCTTGAACTGGGGGATATGCATTTTCATTAACATTTAATTTTAACCACCCTACACCTTCTGGTTGTTCTTCTGTTTCATACGAATTATACTTTTGAAGATTTTCTCTGAATAACTTTTCAATTTCCATTTTATTTACCTTTATTTCAGAAAGAGATTACTTGCCAGTTAATTCTTAATAATTAATAGTTTAAGTAACAAATTACTACCATTTATTTTTTGTCTTTGTGCTTAGTCTTTTTTAGTCTATTAAAAAAATCAGATTAAAAAACTCAATTTTTAAATGTATGAAATCTATTAATTTTATAATATTATTTAAAGATGATAATTATTTATTGTAGAGAAGAATATTCATGGAATTCGCTATAATGTTTCAAGTTTTGGAAGGTGGCGTAAGTGAGCCTATAAAGTGGTCCAAAGAACATCTAACGGCAGAAAGCAACATAATCATTTTAGACGAAGGGTCTTCTTCGCTTTATCTATGGTATGGCGCTAGTCAGGGTTTAGTTTCACGGAGAACTGCTCTCAGACAAGCACAAGCACTAAAAGGGCATGGTTTTTCAGTGGGTAGAAGTATAGTGGGAAGAGACATTAAAGATTTAAAAGAAATAGATCAAAGGAAAATTGGGAGAGTACCAGAAATCGACGAATTAAACGACGAACTCCAAACACTGTTAAATAAAAAAGTTAAACCCTTAGATGATTATACCGTTACTTTTGAATTAGAAACGGACATCCCTTCAGCAATTAAACCAGCACCTGATCCTGAACCAAAAGTCACACCTAAACCTGTGCCTAAGCCCATGCCCATAAGTAAACCAGAACCCCTAAAAAAAGTAGCTCCGCCTCAACCAACAATGATACATGCTTCTGAATATGATACGGAAGTTGAGATTCCAAAAATCAGCGAACCAATTGATAAACCAACTTCTAAATCTGCCCCAGTTTCCATATCAGAACAAACCAGTGCTCCCAAATCTAATTTAGATCTTGCCGTTCAAGCAAAGATAGGATTTGTGGTAATTGGAGTATTAGATCATTACGATGACATATGGATTTCGAAGAAAGAGTATGGGGGGTATTCTGTTGAACATATGGATGGCAAAGTCTGCGAATTCTCGATTTCCGACGGTAAGATTAAATTCACTTCAGATTCTTTTTCTGGAATTTCTACCAAAGTTAAATCGGAAATACAGAAGAAATTTGTAGAGCTTTCAAAAATAATATAATTAATTATTTTTTCTTAATTTTTTAAATATTGGAGTTTATATCATAAGCCTTTTTCTTAAATAATAAGAATTTCAATAGTGACTAAAGTTAATCTTAGATAAAACCATTGCGTGATAAAATGAAATTTAAAAACTTAGCGACCCTTTTTTCAGATTTAGAATCGACTACGAAAAGGCTCGAAATGATAGGTTTCTTATCAAGTTTTTTTGAGGAAGTGAAAAAGAGCAAAAATTTTGAAGATGTAGATAAAATTATATATTTATTACAAGGAGAGTTGGTTTCAAACATAAAACAATTCCCTAAAATCGGTCTTGCTGAAAAAAAGATAACTGAAGCGTTAAAACTCCATTCCGGTATCGATAAAAAAAAAATAAAAGAAATTTTGATAAAGAAGGGAGATATAGGAACTACTGCAGAACTAATTTTGGCTAAAAAGAAAAAACAGAAATCTCTATTTGATTTCGAAGAAAAGCCAAGTGAAATAGAGCCTTCACTAGAAATTTCAGAATTATATTTAGCTTTACAGAAAATTGCTTTAAGTGAAGGCACAGGATCACAAGATGCGAAATTAGGAATTCTAAGAGGATTAATGAGAAAATGCTCACCACTAGAAAATAAGTATTTATTGCGAATTATTACTTCTACCTTAAGAGTAGGGGTGTCGACTTTGACTATAATTGATGGCTTAGCATTAGGTTTTACAGGAGTAAAAGAAAACAGAAAAATTATAGAAGATGCTTATAATCTGCATCCTGATTTAGGATACATTACAAAAATTTTAGTAGAAAAAGGAATTTCTGAAGTTGAAAAAATCGATATAACCTATGGAATACCGATAAGAATGATGTTGGCATCAAGAGTTCCGTATGGTGAAATAGTTGAAAAGCTCGGAACACCTCTCATCGCAGAATATAAATTAGATGGCGAAAGACTCCAGATCCATAAACAAGGACAGGAAGTAAAACTTTTTTCTCGACGTTTGTTGGAAATTTCTAAACAATATCCTGATGTTTGCAGAACCATAATTGAAAATATTAAAGTAGACAATGTAATTATCGAAGGAGAAGTGGTTGCTATGGACTCTTTTTATGAAAAAATGCTTCCTTTTCAGGTGTTAAGTAAAAGAAGACGAAAACATAATGTGAAAGACATTATGAAGGAAGTACCTGTGTGTTTATTCCTATTTGATATTTTAAAATACAAAAATGAATCCTATATTGGGAAATCCTTTCTAGAACGTAGGAAAAAACTAGAGGAAATCGTATCAGAGAGAGACGAATTACGCTTAGTGAAATCACAATCGATCAGAAATACAGAAGAGCTCTTAGATTTTTTTAATGCAGCTCGAAAGGAAGGAAACGAGGGTATCATTGCAAAATCAATTAAAGAAGATTCCATATACCAAGCTGGAAATAGAGGTTTCTTATGGATAAAACTAAAGGGACTGGAAGGGGGAAAGCTAAAAGACTCTGTAGATGTTGTATTAGTTGGAGCGTTTTACGGTAAAGGTCGAAGAACTGGTGTTTATGGTGCCTATATTGGAGCAGTTTACGATCTTGTGAATGATAAATTTGTTGCATTTACCCGTTTTTTCTCAGGATTGACGGATGAATTATCAGATTCTTTAACAAAAGATATGGAAACATATAAAACGGAGAAAAGACCCCGTAATGTTATTTGTGAGGATATTCCTGATGTCTGGCTTGAACCGGAAGTCGTAGTTGAGATCATAGGAGATGAAATAACAGTTAGCGAGAAGTTTCCTGCTTTGGGATATTCCATGCGATTCCCCGTTTTCCAGAGAGTTCGACCTGAGAAAGGTCCTGAGGATGTAACTACGGTTAAAGAAATTAGAAGTCTTTATGATTCTCAATAAAAGTTAGAATTCATTATTTAAAGATAGATGCATTTTAAAAAGGAATTTATCTACATATAACTTTTAAATTAATTCCATATATGTCTCATAAATAGATTTAGCAGTTTCTTTGATATCGAATTTTTTTGCGGTATTTAACCCGTTTTTGGCAATTCTTTTACTTTCCTCTGGGTGATTTTTCAAATAATATATTTTTTCTATAAATTCTTTATTATTTCTCGCCTTAAGACAGTTTTCACCATCAAAAAGTCTGCCTTCATAAGTAGGTAAATCACGTATTATAACAGGTAAACCACAACTCATAGCTTCAAGGATGGCAATGCCTTCACCTTCATAATAGGATGGAAAGCAAAAGATATCTCCTCCGGAGTAGGCTGCTGTGATATCTTTAACATAACCAGGCATAATTAAATTATTTCTATTAATAATATTATTAGATTGAACTAAAGGAAAAAATCGTTCCCCAACCCATAGGAAGGTACATTCATTCATTTCTTTTGAAATTTCAATAAAATCATAGAATCCTTTTCTTTCTATAGGCATTCCTACACACATTACCGTTGTATTATTTAGTCTATAATTTTTTCTAAACTGAGTTCTTTTCTTAATGGAGTGCTTAAATTCTTGTGTGTTAACGCCATTAGAAATTATTTTTATTGGTTTATCAATTCTAAGTTCATTCTTTACTATTCTCCTTGAATGTTCAGTTGGACAGATTAATATATCACCAAATTTATAATATCTCATTAAATATATTTTAAAAATCTGAGATAGTTGTTTTGAAAATACTAATCCATTAACAGTATCATAATGAGTTTGGTGAGCAGATATTAGGACTGGTTTCTTTAATTTAATTGCTTTCTTCATTATTCGAAAAGTTAAAGGAAAACAACCATGAGAATGAATGAGGTCATAATTCTTTCTAAAATTGTTAAACGCCACTTTCACATATTTCTGCATTTCATCAGCTTGGGTCATAGTAGCAACCAAAGCTCCATTAACGCCAATTATTTTCCTGAACAAAAAGAATTCAGATAAGAAATTTACGTTTAACATCTTAATAGAAAATTAATAAGTTCATTAGTGTATAATAAACTTTTTTTTTAACTCATTAGAACACACAATATAATATGAAATTTGAATTCAAATATAGATTTTTAGTCCCTTTTCTTCTAACTTTTTCAAAATATAAGAATTTGTATCAAGATTGTTTTCACTAAGATATAATTCTTCTAAATTCTCAAGAGAAGCAATTGATTTTGGGAGGTTAGTTAAAAAATTCCTGGAGATTTTTAAAATTCTTAATTTTTTTAAATTTCCAATCGATTCTGGAATACTTTCTAATTTGTTATCCCCTAAATTCAATATCTCTAAAGAAGTAAGGGAACCAATTGACGCTGAAATTTGAATTAGTTCATTTCTTTCAAGATTTAATGATTTTAGAGAGACTAAATTAGTAATTGGTAAAGAAAAAGAAGTTAATAAATTCCAACTTAGATTTAACGACTCTAGTGATTTAAGAGCTGAAATAGACTCTGGAATCTCGGTTAGTTTATTATCGTGAAGGTTCAAGTCTATAAGATTTTTTAAATTCCCCAAATCATAAGGTAACCGTTTAAGTTGGTTTAATCTTAAGTTTAAATATTTTAACGATTGTAACAAACAAATAGAATTTGGAAGATCCTGAAGTTCGTTCTTCCATAGGTATAATTCTTTTAGATGAGAGAGAGATCCTATAGTTGTTGGGAGCTCATTTATATTATTTACATTTAAATTAAGAGATTCTAAAGCATGTAAAGATTCGATCCAAACAGGTATTTCGGTTAATTGATTATATCTTAGAGTTAAGTTCTTGAGATGCGTAAGATATTTTATAGCGTTGGGTAATTTTGTTAAACCTTTGAATATGAAATCTAACTCAATAATTTTGCACTCTTCAATCGTGTACTTCAATCTCCAATATATCTTTTTCAGGTAGACTAATGCAAAGTAATTTATTAAAAGATCAGCTAGCTCCATAAGTGTAAAATCTTTAACACCTTTAGTAGATTTTAGTGTCTCAAAGCCTATCTTAAAATCCTTGTCGTCAATTTGTTTAATTTCATGAACTATGATTAACTTAGCTATAGGTTTATTTGTTTTTTCTAAATTCTTAACTATACTTATCAAGGAGTTAAAAATCGTCTGTAAACAAAGGGGAGATTCTTCGTGATGCAGAGCCCATCTCATTGGATTCAATGCTTTTTCTTTATAACCATAACACAAAATAAGAGCAGCTTCATTTCTGATTTTTTCATCTGTATCCGAAATAAGCAAATTTTCAAAGAGACTAACCATAGAATTGCTTTTTCCCCCAATGTTTTCAAAATTGAGACTAATTTTTCTTAGTAGTTGAAGACTTTCTAATCGGTGTTTCATTTTTGTACTATTTTCTATTAATGCTATTAGTTGTTGAACTGCTGACTGTTTATCAAGGACATTCTTATTTAGTTCTTCTAATATTATAGTTGGCGTACGCTCCGTAATTTTAATCCCCCAGTTATTTATAGATTATTAGTCCGCTTTTTTCTAATTCGTTCAAAAAACTCGGTGTTTCTTCAATATTGTTAAAATTTAAATCAAGAATTTTTAATGATTTAAGTTTTTCAAGGGATTTAGGAAGGGATTTCAATTTATTCCCCCATAAACTTAAAATTTCAAGAGATTTAAGAGATTGTTAGTGCTTTTCCTACCGCAAAACTACCGTTCTCCTCGATAATAAAGGAATCAGTCATAGTACCCCCAGTATCTAATGCAATCGCTTTTAACAAATGTGTTTTATCTACATTATTTGATTTTGCCATATTTTTACATCTCAAATGTTTTTTTTCAAAATATATTTCATAATTAGAGCTAATACTATATATAGATTACAGCTACATAGAATATAAATAAGAATTAAAAATCATATTAAAAAGTGAATTTAGGAATGATAGAATTTATTAAAATTAGAAGATCAAATCCTTTCTATCATCATTCCTCCTAAGATGATTGGACCACCAGTAGAATTATATATTTTCTCTGCTTTTTTTAATTGGCTTTGGCTCTCAGAATACATTTTGAAGATTAAGTCACCTTCCTTTATTCGTGCTCCTTGTTTTTTGAATATCTCAACACCAGAATGTTTTGAATGTGGACAACCAGTAGCTTTAGCTATTTGATTAATAATAGCGTTGTTTACACCAGTGATGTGCCCTGATTTTGTGGCATAAAATTCTTTAATATGGGGTCCTAATTTAATATCTTCCGGTATAATTTCAGGATTTCCACCTTGAACTTCAATAATTTTTTTCATTTTTTCAAACGCTTTTCCTGATCGTAATATTTCCTTTGCTAAATTTTGTCCCATTCCTTTTTGAGCTTTTCCTCCCATTTCAAGTAAAATACCTGCTAAATCTGTAGATTTTTCAATTAAAGAATTTGGACCTACAGAATAGTCCATAAGTAGGGTTAATGCTTCTTTAGCCTCTAATCCAGGTCCAATTGCGTGACCAATGGGCTGGTGAGCAAGCGTTAATGCGCACTCCGCTATAATCCCAACATTTTTTGCAATTTCTTTGAATATATAAGCGAATTGTTTACCATCATCTGGTGTAACAAACTTTGTTCCTTCTCCAACTGGTATATCTAAGACGAGTTTTTTAACTCCAAGAGATATTTTCTTGGTGATTATAGAAGGTATCATAAGACCTACAGGATCCATATGTAATGGGCGCTCAATTTCTATCAATATATTATCCGCGGGTGAAGTGTTAAGAGCTCCACCCCAAATAATACAAGCGTTTTCTTTTGATACAATATTTTTCAATTCTTCGGCTTCAAAAGCAACAGGAGCTAAAACTTCCATAGAATCGGCTGTACCAGAAGGAGATGTTATGGCTCTTGTTGACGATTTAGGAATAGTTAAACCTGCAGCGGCAACAATTGGAACTATTATAAGTGTAACTTTATTCCCTGGCACTCCTCCGGTTGAATGCTTATCGTATACTTCGGGACCAAAATTGAAAATCTCTCCACTTCTGGCTTCCGCATAGGTTAATGATGTCATCTCTTCATTATCCATACCATTTATAGAAACAGCAGTTATAAATGCTGCTAAATCTATTCTTGATAAAGAGCCTGAGACTGCATCCGAGATAATACTATTAATTTCTTCAGTTGATAGTTTATTTCCTTTTATCTTCTTCTGAATAAATTTAAAAGAATCTGGAGGATCTGCTGGTTTTACGGATAAAATCACACCATTTTGAAGTGTAGTTTTCTCTTTAAGAATATCTAAAAATATTCCAATTTCTCCTGGCTCTACGAGAGAATTAGAATAGTCAATTTGTAAAATTGCAATCCAATATTTATCTTCAATAATTTTAGATGCTAAGTTTTTAATATTTATACGGTCGCCGGCTTTCTGACCTAATTTCTGAGCATCCTTAATATTTAAAACAACATCTTTAGTATTTCCCGTCTCAAAATTTATTGTTTTTACTTTTAGCTTCATAATATTAAAATATTGTATATTTAATTATTAATTAGATCATTGGGTTAAATAAATTTACTTGAAATTTCATTAAATTCCTCTTATAGATGTCGTTAACTACTACTTCTTATTTTTCCGATTATTTTACTTATTCATTTTAATAAAATTAATTAAAAACCATTAAATGATTAAAAGTATGAATAAGTTCGAAAAAGCCCAAGAAATACTTAAGGAAATAGATGGAGACGGATGGTTAATAATATGTGTTGAAGATAGCGATGTAAACTCGAGATTTATGCTAGGTGTCGAATCTCACGCCCGACACTACATTTATGTTGGGGTAGATGGAAACCATAAAGTTATTGCTGTTGAGATGGAAGCCCCCATGATTAAACGTTCTTTAAAAAACAAAGGGGTAAATGCCAAGGTTGTTTCATATAATTCCATGAAGGTTTTAGTCGATTTACTAGGTCCATTAATAAATAAACCACGTATTGCTTTAAATTTCGGGGAAAATATTTTAAATCCCGAGGGAACTGCCTTCGCGGATTATATCAGAGCAGGGGATTACTTGTCGATGAAAACATTGGCGCCTCAAACGGAGTTTATTTCAGCGGCACCGATAATAGATAGGTTAAGGAGTGTTAAATCTCCAGACGAATTAAAAGATTTACGAAATGTATGTAAAGCAACTATAGAATTACTTGAGACATTTCCAAACTGGGTTAAAGTTGGGATGACGGAAAACGAAGTAAAAGCTAAACTAGAATATGAATACATGAAATTAGGAAAGCCATCATTTGGGGCGATTGTTGCTACGGGAGCACATTCAGCGGACCCGCATCATAATACTTCGATGAAAAAAATTGAGCCTGGTGTGTTATTAATAGACACGGGTTTACAGATAGACGAGATGTGTTCTGATATAACTTGGACCTTCTGGGTCGGGAAAAAACCCGTGAAAGAATTTACTGACGCATATAATGCTCTTTATGAATCGAAAGAAGTTGCGCATAAATTTTTTACTGATGGTACCCCAAATAACGTACTAGCTAAGAAATGTCGTGAGTACTTAGCAGAAAAAGGATACGATCATGAGAAGCTATTTTTCCATGGATACGGGCACTCACTAGGATTTGAGGCTCATGATATAGGTGGTAGAATTAGCTGGAAAGTACCTGATAATTTTAAGCTTAAAGAAAATATGGTATATACAAGCGAACCGGGTTTATATTGGGCAGATAAATGGGGGATAAGATTAGAAGACGATATTATTATTGGTAAAAATAAATGCGAGCAAGTTACTTATAATTCAAAAGACCCCATTCAAATTTAACCTTAATAGTTTTCTATAAATTTATAGAGAATGGAAACTCTTTTGTTTCCTCTATTGAATTCTGGTCAGGATCCATAAACTTTATATTTATTTTTATAATGTAATCGCCTGCTTCAAGTGGTTTAATATTAATCTCCCACGTTAAGTCTTCGTTAGTTCTTAGTGAATAAATCTGCTTCTTCGTAGTACCTCTCATAATTTTTAACTTTTCGGGGAATTCAACTTCGATTTTTATATCTAGCGCTTCTCCTTCACTTTTATTTTCAATCAAGATTTCTAAAGGGAAAGTTTGGTCAATGAGGGGTGGTCTTAGATTTTTAATTGATGTTAATAATGTAGCAGGGGGGGATATTAACTTTGGTGTTAGTGATTGAGATTCATATGTAAATATCAAGCTATTATTTAGTTCACAAGTAAGTAACATAGGACCTATTATTGGATTATCAATTTGAAAATGTGGTTTAAATATGAACTCTAAATGAGATTCTTTTCCAATATCAATAGCGAACGGAATATTTGGTTTTCTACTGGTAGTCAAATTATCCGAAAGGTTTATTGATATTTTAGTTATGTCAAAATCGCGTAATTCAAATTGATAGTAAGAATCTTTTAAAATCTGTGGTAAACGTGATGTATCAAAATTGAGAGTTAAATTTATAGATTCATTAGTGGTATATAATTCTTTATCTAGTTTGAATGTTGAATCTATCAGTAATTTTAAATTCAGTACCATTAATACCATTTTTAATAACTTTTTCTCAACTTCTCTAAGTTTGTAGTTCTCGATATTTCCTTTAATTTTTTCTACATATTTAGTTTGCTTGTCTCTAAGAGAAATCGTAATTTCAGAAACGAGCTTTATCAATGGATTTTCTTTGAAAAATTCTTTATCTACTTCTTTTTGAATTCTTTTTATATAATCTAATCCCTCCTTTGGAACTCCTTTAAGAAATAAACATAAGTAAGATAAAACAGAAAAATTTACAAGATTCGAACTTCTTTCTCCTTCATTTTTAAGTTTGGGAACATAACTTAGAGCGTCTTTATATATTCGGTTAGCTTCTAAATATTTATCGGCATAAAGACAAGCTTCTCCAGATTGTCTAAACAACTCAATTGCAGTATCAAATTTCTCTATTGCTACAAAAATTTTTGCACCATTAATGTAACAGTCTTTAGCTTCTTCAAATTCATTTAACTTGAGGAATAAATTACCTGCTAAATAAAACTTTTTACCTGCTTTTTTAAATTGTCTTGCTTTAAACAGTTGTTCAGCTTTTAATACTTGTTTTGCAATCGCTAATCTTTGGTCCTTTCCCATTATATAATTGTTAATTAATTGTGAAATTAAAAATTATGGGATTAATTTGACTTTTCTAGTGGTTAAGAGTAAAAATTAAAAAAAAAATATTTTAGATTAATAAGCCATCAAGAGAAGTATGAATGCTACCATGATAATTGTTCCACTAACAGTAGACACCCAAGTAAAGATTACAAAACCAATAATAAGTACAACCCACCATGAATAAGGTATTTTGATATCGATTTTGTCAAATAGCGTTAGAAGTAAAATTATGCCAAAAATAATCCCAACTATTGCCTTTGCAATATCTACGATATTTCCCCCTAGAATAAACAAGATTGATTCATAAATTAAATACCCTACACCAATCAATGCAACTATTTTTGAGGGGGTATATGATTTCTTCTGACTTAATATTTCTATAATTGCTGCTGTTATTATTAAAATCCCCGCTAGGTAAGAAGGGCCTACCAAATATTCAAAGAGAATAAGAACGATTCCTATGATTAGTAGAACCCACCATATATAAGGAATCTTGAGCTTCTTAAAATCAATTATTTCCAAAGAATCGAAGACAACTAAGGCAATAATTAAACCAAAAATCCCAAATAAAATGGCTACCCAGTCTGTAGTATAAAAATAGTTAATACTATCTCTGATTAAGATTAGTATACCTATGAGAGCAACAATTTTAGAAGCTGAAATTCCAACTTTAGAACTTTCACCCATAATTTTTTCACAGAGTTTCGTTTAATTCTATCCTAATTCTATTTAGAACTAGAATATAACTAACACTAGATAGTCTTATATTTATATTTTTATACCATAATATATTAGAAGTTTAATGGAGTTAAACTTCAAAAAATTAAAAAATAAGGGGTAAAACTTTTTTACCGAAACCATTGCAAAATGGTCTGTCTTCTCGCGACTATTATTTTTTCGCGAAAATCATTCATTCGGTTTAATCTTTTTTCTTCTTTTCTTCAGAATCTTTTTTCTCAGCTTCCTTTATTAGAGACTCTTTAATTGGGTTGGTCCCTAGATTCTCTATTATTCCAGATACTCGGGTGACTTCTTCTTGAAATTTTTGACCCTCAGCTGCACTACAGCTAAACATTTGGATTCTCTCAGGTGCTACTCCAGCTGTTTTTAAAATCTCTTTCGTGTATTCTACATTTCTTGCCGCTACTAAATTCCCAGTTTCGTAGTCGCATTCTCCTTCGTATCATCCAGCAACTATTACACCATCTGCTCCCTTACCAATAGCTCTCATCATTAAGCTAGGCGTTACTCTCCCAGTGCAATTTATCCTTATTGGTCTAATTGTTGCGGGATATTGAGCTCGAATCGTACCGGCCATGTCTCCAGCGCCATAACCTCATTTCCAACACATAAAGGCTAAAATCTTTACTTGGTCTTTTACCTTCGCTACCATATTTTACACCTCTCTATATATTTTCCAATATAGCATCAATTTGTTTTTCGTATTGGGGTTCACGATAGTATCTTAAAGTTATTGCTTCTGAGGGACAATTAGCTAAACAAGCACCGCATCCTCTACATAGGATCTCATCAACTTCAGCACCATCGGATTCTACTTTAATAGCATTGTAAGGGCAATTGAGTTGGCATAATCCACATTTCGCACATTTTTCGTTATCAACAGTTGCTCGGATTAAGAGAATTCGGTATTTATCCTTCATCATTAACCTTGCTAAAGAAGACGCAGCTGCTCTTCCTGACGCTATTGAGTCTGAGATCGCCTTAGGCCCTTGAGATACACCAGCAAGCACAATTCCCGGAATCTTTGTATCGATAGGATTTAATCGCGAATGAAATTCCTTGAAAAAACCATCATGGCTTTTTTCAAGTTTCAAAATGCTCGAAAGCTTTTCAATCCCCTTAGCTGGTACCATAGCACTAGACAAAACTACTAAATCGTACTCGAATTCTTTTAATCCAGTAGTTCCAACCGTGTTTTGTAATACAACTTTAAGATTGTGTGTTTCGGGATCTTCTTGAAGTCGGGATACATTTGTTCTAATATACTTTATCCCTTCTTTTCGAGATGCTGTGAAATATTCTTCGTAACCTTTCCCAGCTGCTCTTATATCCATGTATGCGACTGTGACATCTATATTGGGAGCATGTTGTTTAATGAGTTTTGTATTCTTAACTGATATCATACAACATACACCTGCGCTGCAGTATGTTTGCCTAGTTAAATCTCTTGAACCAACGCATTGAATGAACAAGACACTTTTAGGTGTTTTCCCGTCAGATGGACGTTTTAAATGTCCAACCGTAGGCCCGTTAGGTGCTAATATCCGTTCAAGTTTTAATTGAGTGATTACATTAGGATAGACATTGTATCCTAAATAACCCGTTTCAGGTTCGTATTCGTCCCATCCCGTTGCTACAACTATC
>Ga0114930_10001053_pt1 | contig 27210 bp, 25 predicted proteins | sample AnhtaG_FD_87300 | JGI IMG/M metagenome (GOLD analysis project Ga0114930, IMG submission 87300) | Deep subsurface microbial communities from Anholt, Denmark to uncover new lineages of life (NeLLi) - Anholt_01485 metaG | ecosystem: Environmental > Aquatic > Marine > Oceanic > Sediment | place... | reverse complement strand
TGATGAAGAGGAAATTCGAGGCGACCGGGCGCTATCGCGTGGAGCTCACGCGCAGCGACGACCGGTTCATGGCGCTGCGCGAGCGCACCCAATTCGCCGACCGCGACGACGCGCACTTGTTCGTCTCGCTGCACGCCGACACGATCGCGGCCAGGAACGTGCGCGGGGTCAGCGTGTACACGCTGTCGGACAAGGCCTCGGACGCGGAGTCCGAGGCGCTGGCGGCGAAGGAGAACGCGGCCGACCGGCCGAACGGCGGCCACAACGGCGGGGCGGCGGCGAGCTTCGACAAGACCGACTATTTCTTCCGCCTCGAGTTCGACACCATCGGCCAGATCGCGCGGCCGTTCCGCAAGCTCGCGATCGAGGAGCTGCGCCGCGCCGATATCGAGACGCTGCCCACGCCCGACCGCAACGCGGGCTTCGTGGTGCTGAAGACGCGCAAGGTGCCCTCGGTGCTGATCGAGATGGGGTACCTGTCGAACGCCGCCGACGAGAAGCTGCTGCGGCAATCCAGGCACCAGGAGCGCTTCGCCCAGGCCTTGATCAAGGCCGCCGACCGCTTCTTCGTCTGCCCGGAGGTGTGGAAATGGTTCGCGGGCAGCGAGGACAACCCGGTGGCGGGCCGCGGCGTCAGTTGCGGCGCGTCGCTGGCGGAGGGCCAGGCCCCGGCGACAAGGTAGGGCGGCGGAGCGCGGTCGCGCGATCGCAAAATGCGACCAGCCCGCCGCAATTGAGATTCGCCCTCGCACATTCCGAAGACGTCATGCCCGCGCTCGTCGCGGGCATCCACGTCGGGGAAGCGGCGGACCGAGGGCGAGTGGATCGAAACCAAGCCCGGCAAAGCTTTCGAAGCGTGCCGACGTGGACGCGCGGGACAAGCCCGCGCATGACGATTGAAAGAGGGGCTGCGGCAACCGGGGCCGACGCGCGACCGCCCGCCGCCTCTCTCGACTTCGGCACGAACATGCTGCTAGCTCTGGGGCGCCGTGCGGGCTTCGCGCGCCGGGGGACTTTGGGTGGCCGACCGATTCCAGATTCGATCGCAGCGCCAGTCGCCGGCTCTGCCGCGTTCCCTCTCGCAAACCTGGGACGTCCTGGTGGCGGGCGGGGGCAACGCGGGCCTGTGCGCCGCGATCGCGGCCCGGCGCGCGGGCGCATCGGTGCTGGTGCTCGAGGCCGCGCCCAAGTTCTATCGCGGCGGCAACACGCGCCACACCCGCAACATGCGCTGCGCCCACGACGCGGCCACCGAAACGCTGACCGGCCCCTACCGCGAGGACGAGTTCTGGGACGATTTGAGGCGCGTGACCGGGGGCGAGACCGACGAGCCGCTCGCGCGCTTCACGATCGCCGAGTCGAAGGAGATATTGGGCTGGATCGCCGCGCAGGGCGTGCGCTTCCAGCCCTCGCTCGGCGGCGCGCTGAGCCTCAGCCGCACCAACGCGTTCTTCCTCGGCGGCGGGCGGGCGATGCTGAACGCGCTCTACCGCACGGCCTTAAGCCTCGGCGTCGAAGTGGAGTACGAGGCCGAGGTCGCGGACCTGGAGATCGACGCCGGCCGGTTCCGCGCCGCGCAGGTCAGGCGCGGCGACGAGCGCGCCGAGGCGCGCGCGCGGGCGTTCGTCGCCGCGGCGGGCGGGTTCGAGGCCGACGTCGAGTGGCTCGCGCGCCACTGGGGCGAGGCCGCGCAAAACTTCCTGATCCGCGGCACGCCCTACAACCGCGGCACGCTGCTCAGGGCGCTCCTGGACCGCGGCGCGGAGCCGGTGGGCGATCCGACCCAATGCCACGCCGTGGCGATCGACGCGCGCAGCCCGCGCTTCGACGGCGGCATCGTCACGCGGCTCGACTGCGTGCCGTTCGGCATCGCGGTCAACCGCGAGGCCAGGCGCTTCTACGACGAGGGCGAGGACCTTTGGCCCAGGCGCTACGCGGTCTGGGGCAGGCTGGTGGCGGGCCAGCCCGGGCAGATCGCCTACAGCATCCTCGATGCCAAGGCGCGCGCGCTGTTCATGCCCTCGCTCTATCCCGCGATCGAGGCGCCCGATATCCGCACGCTCGCCCGGAAGCTCGATCTCGATCCGGCGGCGCTGGAGCGCACCGTGGCCGAGTTCAACGCGGCGGTAAGGCCCGGAACGTTCGACCACGCGGCGCTCGACGACTGCCGCACCGAGGGGCTGAACCCGCCCAAGAGCCACTGGGCGCGGCGGATCGACAGCGCCCCGTTCCTCGCCTATCCGCTAAGACCCGGGATCACCTTCACGTATCTCGGAACGCGCGTGGGCCGGGACGCGCGCATCGCATTGAAGGGCGGCGGGCCCGCCGCAAACATGTTCGCGGCCGGCGAGATCATGGCGGGCAACGTGCTGGGCCGGGGCTACGCCGCGGGCGTGGGCATGACCATCGGCGCGGTGTTCGGCCGCGTCGCGGGACGGGAGGCCGCGCGTGCCGCCCGGGCCTGACGCGCTTGGCCGGGCCCGCGCCGAGGCCCTTGGGGAAGCGCGTCGGCTGATGACGGTGTGCAACGCCTGCCGCTATTGCGAGGGGCGCTGCGCGGTGTTCCCGGCGATGGAGGCGCGGCGCGATTTCGCCGACGGCGACCTCGACTACCTCGCGCATCTCTGCCACGCCTGCGGCGCGTGCCTGGGGGACTGCCAGTTCGCGCCGCCGCACGAGTTCAAGGTCGACGTGCCCAGGGCGCTGGCGGAATTGCGCGCCGAGTCCTACCGCGCCCATGCCTGGCCCGGCGCGCTTCGCGGGCTGTTCGACCGCAACGGACTGAAAGTGGCGGTCGCGGCGGCCCTGGGCGTGGCGGGGTTCCTGATCGGCTTCGTCGCGCTCAACGAGCCGGCGGCGCTGGTGAGCCGGCACGGCGGGCCGGGCGCGTTCTACCGGCTGATGCCGCACGGCTGGATGGCCGGGCTGTTCGGCGCGGCGTTCCTGTACGCGGGCTTGGCCATGGCGCTGGCGTTGCGCGCGTTCCGGCGCGCGATCCCGGCGCTCGGCGGCGCCCCGCCCCAGGCAAGGCCGCTGTGGCAGGCGATGCGCGACGCCTTGACCTTGCGCTATCTCGGCGGCGGGGGCGAGGGCTGCGGCGACGCGGAAGCGCGCGTCCGGGACCGGCGCCGGCTGTGGCATCACCTCACGTTCCACGGATTCCTTTTGTGTTTCGCCGCGACTTCGGTGGCGACGCTCTATCATTTCGCGCTCGGCCGCATCGCGCCTTATCCCTGGTACGACGCGCCCGTCTTGCTCGGCACGCTGGGCGGGATCGGGCTCCTGATCGGCCCGGCCGGGCTGCTGGCGGAGAAGTTCCGGCGCGATCCCGAATTGCAGGACCCGGCGCGCTTCGGCATGGAGGCGGCGTTCCTCGCCATGCTGTTCGCGGCGTCGCTCACGGGCCTCGCGCTCATGGTCCTGCGCTACACGGCCGCGATGCCGCTGCTGCTCGCGCTGCATCTCGGCACCGTGTTCGCGCTGTTCCTGACCGCGCCCTACGGCAAGTTCGTGCACGGGCTCTACCGCTTCGCGGCGCTGTGGCGCTACGCGCGCGAGCGCCACGGCGCCGCGCCGCGCGCCGAGGAGGGCTGAGGCGCGGGCGGGCCCGAGAATTTGACAACAGACAATTGTCGCTCTACATTGGCGCATGATCCGCCGGTTCCGGCACAAGGGCCTGCGTCGGCTGTTCGAGGACGACGACCGGCGCGGCTTGAGCGCCGACCATGCCGGGAAGATCGCCCGGGTGCTGGCCCGTCTCGACCGCGCCCAGCGGCCCGACCACATGGACCTGCCGGGATGGCGCCTGCATCCGCTGAAGGGCGGCTTGGCCGGCTACTGGAGCGTCGCGATCAGCGCCAATCGGCGGATCGTTTTTCGCTTCGAGGACAGGGACGCGACCGACGTGGATTTCGTCGATTACCACTGAAGGAATGGCTGCAATGGCGATGCGCAATCCGCCCCATCCCGGCAAGTCGGTCCGGCACGATTGCCTGGAGGCGCTGGGCCTCACCGTGACCGCGGGCGCGAAGGCGCTGGGCGTGACGCGCCAGGCGCTCAACAACCTGGTCAACGGCCGCAGCGGCATCTCGCCGGAGATGGCGGTGCGGCTGGACAAGGCGTTCGGCGGCGGCGCCGAGGCGTGGCTCGGCATCCAGCTCGACTACGACCTGGCGCAAATCCGCCGCCGCGCGCGCAGGATCGCGGTGAAGCGGGTGCGGCGCCCGGCGCAGGAATCGCCGCGGCCCTGAAGCGCGGCGCGCCGAGGACGGCTGAGGCGCGGGCGGGCCGACGACCGGCCCGCTCCCACCGGGGGGAGAGGGCTTGCGCCGATTGCCCCTGCCCCGCCCTTCCGCCACAATGGCGCGCGAGCGGAACCGGGACGCGGCGACACGGTTTTGCCACGATTCTCCGGCATGTACGCAAGGCTCCGGGAGGCTTCGCTCCGGGGCGCGGCTCTAGGGACACCGATTCGGGCTGGGTATGCGGCGGTTGTTGAAAATCCTGCTGGGGCTCGGCGTTTTGGCCGTGCTGGGGCTGGGCGCGGCCGCGGGCGGGCTCGGCGTGCTCTACCTGCACTACAACCGCGGCCTGCCCGACCACCAGCAGCTCGCCGACTACCAGCCCCCGGTGATGACCCGCGTCTATGCCGGCGACGGCAGGCTCTTGAGCGAATACGCGGTCGAGAAGCGCGTGTTCGTGCCGGTCAAGGCGATGCCGCGCCTGGTGATCGACGCGTTCCTGGCGGCCGAGGACAAGAACTTCTACCAGCACGCCGGCGTCGACCCGCTCGGCGTCGTGCGCGCGGCGCTCACCAACCTGATGCATTACGGCCAGGACCGCCGGCCCGTGGGCGCCTCCACCATCACGCAGCAGGTCGCCAAGAACTTCCTGCTCGGCAACGAGGTGTCGCTCGCGCGCAAGGTGAGAGAGGTGATCCTGGCCTTCCGCATCGAGCAGGCGCTGCCGAAGGACCGCATCCTCGAGCTCTACCTCAACGAGATCTATCTCGGCTTCGGCTCGTACGGCGTGGCGGCGGCGGCGCTCAACTATTTCGACAAGCCGCTCGACCAGCTCACCGTCGCCGAGGCCGCGTTCCTGGCGGCGCTGCCCAAGGCGCCCAACAACTACAATCCGGTGCGCCGGCCCGAGCAGGCCAAGGCGCGGCGCGACTGGGTGCTGGGCCGCATGGCCGAGGACGGGCATTTGAGCCAGGCCGAGGCGCGCCAGGCCCAGGCCCAGGCCTTGCAGGTGCGCGAGCGCGGCAAGTCCGACGTCTCGCGCGCCGATTATTTCGCCGAGGAGGTGCGCCGCCAGCTGGTGCAGCGCTACGGCGAAGGCGCGCTCTACAAGGGCGGCCTGGTGGTGCGCGCGACGCTCGACCCGCGCCTGCAGGCGGTCGCCGACGAGGCGCTGCGCGCGGGGCTCGTCGCCTACGACCGCCGCCACGGCTGGCGCGGGCCGCTGGCGCGCATCGACGCGATGGGCGGGGGGACCGCCGGCGATTGGGCGCAGAAGCTCAAGGCCGTCGAGCCGCCGCGCGGCATCGGCCGATGGACGCTGGCGCTGGTGCTGGACGTGCAGGACGCGGGGGCGCAGGTGGGCTTCGCCGACGGCGGCCGCGGGCAGATTCCCACGAGCGAGCTCGGCTGGGCGCGGCGCACGCTCGAGAAGCAGAAGCTCGGCCCCCCGGTGCGCCGCGCCGGCGAGGTGCTGAACAAGGGCGACGTGGTGGCGGTCGAGGCGGTCGCGGCCGACCGCGAGGGCCGTCCCTACCCCCAGGGCACGTTCGGCCTCCGGCAGCTGCCGAAGGTGGGCGGCGCGGTGGTGGCGCTCGACCCGCACACCGGGCGCGTGCTGGCGATGTCGGGCGGCTACGACTACGAGCTCACCGAGTTCAACCGCGCGACCCAGGCGATGCGCCAGATGGGCTCGGCGTTCAAGCCGTTCGTCTACCTGCCCGCGCTCGAGTCCGGCTTCTCGCCGGTCTCGATCATCCTGGACGCGCCGTTCGTGATCGACCAGGGGCCGGGCCTGCCGAAGTGGAAGCCCGCGAACTACACGCATCGCTTCTACGGGCCCTCGACCATGCGCCTCGGCGTCGAGAAGTCGCGCAACCTGATGACCGTGCGCCTGGCCCAGGCCGTGGGCATGGACAAGGTGGCCAGGACCGCGCGCGACTTCGGCATCGCCGCCGAGATGCCCGAGATCCTGTCGATGGCGCTGGGCGCGCAGGAGACCACGCTGCTGAAGCTCACCACCGCCTACGCGATGCTGGTCAACGGCGGCAGGCGCATCACCCCCACGCTGATCGACCGCGTGCAGGACCGCAACGGCCGCACCGTGTTCCGCCACGACACGCGCGACTGCCCGGGCTGCGGGCCCGCGGAGGCGGGCAAGCCGCTCGAGGTGCCGGCGCCGCCCGACACGCGCGCCCAGGTGATCGACGCCGTGACCGCCTACCAGATGGTCTCGATGCTGCAAGGGGTGGTGGAGCGCGGCACCGCCACGCGGCTGCGCGAGCTGCGCCGGCCGCTCGCCGGCAAGACCGGCACCACCAACGAGGCGACCGACGGCTGGTTCGTCGGCTTCACGCCCGACCTCGCGGTCGGCATCTACGTCGGCTTCGACGCGCCGGCCACGCTCGGCCCGCAGGAGCAGGGCGCGTCGGTCGCGGTGCCGATCTTCAAGGAGTTCATGGAGGCGGCGCTCAAGGACGCGCCCTCGATCCCGTTCCGCATCCCGCCGGGCGTGCGGCTGGTCAGGGTCAGCGCCGAGACCGGCCTGCCGGCGCGGCCGGGCGACCGCGACGTGATCCTCGAAGCGTTCCGCCCCGGCAGCGAGCCCGCCCAAGGCCGCGAGACCGTGGTGCTGGACGGCGGCCAGCCGCTCTTGGGCCAGCCCGTGGGCGCGTTCGAGCGGCCCGGCCAGGGCGCGCCCGCGCCCGGGCTCTATTGACGGCCCCAGCCTTGTATTGAGGCCCGCGAGGCCTCATCTTTCCGCCATCGACGGACGGTTTTTCAGCAACCCGGAGCCCCGGGAGGAGCCCCAGCCCATGCGCGCCGAGACGCAAGCCCTCGCCGATTCCATCAGCCAGTCGCTCGACCTGGTGCGGAGGCATCTTTGACTTCGACAAGGCGCAGAAGCGGCTCCGGGAGCTGAACGCAAGGGCCGAGAGCAGCGATCTGTGGAACGACCCCGGCAAGGCGCAGGCCTTGCTGCGCGAGCGCACGCAGCTCGACAAGTCGCTCCAGGGCTACAAGGCGCTCAAGCAGGAGCTCGACGACGCGCTGGCGCTGCTCGAGCTGGGCGAGGCCGAGAAGGACCAGGCCGCCGTGACCGAGGCCGAGGCGATGCTCGCGGCCTTGAAGCCCAAGGCCGAGAAGAAGCACATCGAAAGCCTGCTCTCGGGCGAGGCCGACGCCAACGACTGCTACCTCGAGGTCCACGCCGGCGCCGGCGGCACCGAGGCGCAGGACTGGGCCGAGATGCTGATGCGCATGTACACGCGCTGGGCCGAGCAGCGCGGCTACAAGGTGGAGTGGCTGGAGGAAAGCGCGGGCGAGGAAGCGGGCCTCAAGTCCGCGACCGTGAAGGTGCTCGGCCCCAACGCCTACGGGTGGCTCAAGACCGAGACCGGCGTGCACCGCCTGGTGCGCATCTCCCCGTTCGATTCCAACGCGCGCCGGCACACCAGCTTCGCCTCGGTCGGCGTCTACCCGGTGATCGACGAGAACATCGACGTCGAGGTGCAGGAGAAGGACCTGAAGATCGACACCTACCGCTCCTCGGGCGCGGGCGGCCAGCACGTCAACAAGACCGAGAGCGCCGTGCGCATCACCCACATCCCCTCGCAGATCGCGGTGTCGTGCCAGGTCGACCGCTCGCAGCACCGCAACCGCGCCATGGCGATGCAGATGCTGAAGGCCCGGCTCTACGAGGTGGAGATGAAGAAGCGCGAGGCCGCGGCCCAGGCCGCGCACGACGCCAAGACCGACATCGGCTGGGGCCACCAGATCCGCTCCTACGTGCTGCAGCCCTACCAGATGGTGAAGGACCAGCGCACCGGCGTGGAGAAGGGCAACACCCAGGCGGTGTTGGACGGCGCGATCGACGAGTTCCTCGAGGCCGCGCTGGCCGGCCGCGTCGGCGGCGAGGACGCGGAGGCGCCGGAGGAGAAGCGGAAAGGAGCCTAGCCATGCGCGCGGCCCTGCTCGCGGCGGTCCTGTTCCTGTGCGCGGCGGCGGGCGCCGACGCCCAGCCGATCGTCGGCAAAGAGCCGCAGACCGTGCCCGAGACCTTCCGCTGGGACGCGCCGCCGGGCCACGAGGTGACGGTCTGGAGCTCGGGGCTCAACACGCCCTGGTCGCTGGTGTTCCTGCCCCAGGGCGGCGCGCTGGTGAGCGAGCGGCCCGGGCGCATCCTGCTGCTCGACAAGGACGGCAAGCGCCAGCCCCGCGCCTACGCCGAGCCCGCGGTGCGCGCGCAGGGCGAAGGCGGGATGATGGGCCTGGCGCTGCACCCCAAGTTCCCCGAGCAGCCCTACGTCTACGCCATGCTGACCGCGCCCACGGCCGAGGGCGGCGCGGTCAACCGCGTGGTGCGCTTGCGCCACCAGGGCGGGAGCGGCGCGCTCGAGCGCGTGATCGTGGACGGGATTCCCGCCGCCACCTACCACAACGGCGGGCGCATCGCCTTCGGGCCGGACGGGATGCTGTACGTGACCACGGGCGAGAACTTCCGCGCCGAGATGGCGCAGGACCTGAAATCGCTGGGCGGCAAGATCTTGCGCGTGACGCCCGAGGGCGGCGTGCCGGTGGACAATCCCTTCCCCGGCTCGCCGGTGTGGAGCTACGGCCACCGCAACCCGCAGGGGCTCGCGTGGCACCCCGAGACCGGGGAGCTGTTCATCTCCGAGCACGGGCCGTCGGGCGAGTACGGCAGGCGCAAGGACGACGAGATCAACGTCGTGCGCAAGGGCGCCAACTACGGCTGGCCGCGCGTCGTCGGCGCCGCGGGCCTGCGGGAGTACGTCGATCCGATCCTGCTGTGGCGCGAGACCGGCGCGCCCCCCAGCGGCATCGCGTTCTGGCGCGGCGATCTGTTCGTCGCCACGCAGCGCTCGGACGCGTTGATCAAAGTGGAGATCAAACGCGAGGGCCGGGACTGGCGCGTGAGCGCGATCGAGCGCTGGTTCTCGGACCGGCCCGACCGCGGGCGCTACGGCGCGTTCCGCGACGCGGTGGTGGGCCCCGACGGCGCGCTCTACGCCGTCACCACCTTCACCCGCGACGACAGGATTCTGCGGATCGCGCGGCGGTAGGCGCTTGCGCGTCTTTCCCGTCGTCCTGCGCGGGCTTGTCCCGCGCATCCACGGCGTCGCGCGCCGCCGGCTTGCCGCCGGGGGCGATGCACATGGCGGGAACAAGTCCGGTCGCGACGATCCGGGGGAATGGCGTCAGCCCGCGAACTCCGCGCGCCGGTAGCCTTGCGCGAACAGCAAGGCCGTGAGGTCGGCGTGGTCGATGCGCGCGCGCGCCGCCGCGGCGACCACGGGCTTGGCGTGGAACGCGACGCCGAGGCCCGCGGCGCGGATCATCTCGAGGTCGTTGGCGCCGTCGCCCACCGCGAGCGTGTCGGCCGCGGCGATGCCGCGCGCCTTGGCCGCGCCGACCAGGGCCTGAAGCTTGGCGTCGCGCCCCAGGATCGGCTCGACCACGCGGCCGGTGAGCCTGCCGTGCGCGATCTCGAGGCGGTTGCCCTGCTCGGCGTCGAAGCCCGCCAAGGCGCGCGCGTGCCGGGTGAACACGTCGAACCCGCCCGAGACCAGCACGGTGTAGGCGCCGTGCTTCTTCATCGTGGCGACCAGCGCGCGGGCGCCCGGCACCGGCTTCATCGCGTCGCGCACCTTGAGGAGGAACGCCTCGGGTTGGCCCGCGAGCAGGCCGACGCGCCGGCGCAGCGCCGTGGGAAAATCCAGCTCGCCGCGCATCGCGGCCGCCGTGATCGCCGCGATCTGCGGCCCGATGCCGGCGAGCGCCGCCAGCTCGTCGATGGTTTCGCCCTCGGTGATGGTGGCGTCCATGTCGGCGACCAGGAGGCGCTTGCGCCGGCCCGCGGCCGGTTGCGCGACCGCGTCGACGGGTTTGCCGGCGAGCGCGGCGCGCGCGGCGTCCTGCGCGCGCAGCGGGTCCATGCCCGAAAACGCAATGTCGCAGGCCCGTCCCGGATCGAGCCATTCGGGCGCGGCACCACCCACGGCCCGGCGCGCGGCCTCGGCCATGCTAGAATCGGGCCCGGCTTCCCCCGGGGCGGCGATCAGCGTGAGAACCAAGTCCATCCGCGCATTTAAGGCATGGCCGGCCCGGCGTCCACGCGATTTGTCGGGCGCGGCGGCATCGCGCGCCCGCGGCGCCGTTCCCCGCCCGCTGGACTGTCCCTCGCCCGACCCTGGCTGCCGCGCGGGTCGCCCACTTCCGGGGGGAGAGGGTCATGCGCGCGCTTGCGCCGGCCCTCTGCCTCCGGGAGAGAACGGCGAGCGAAGCGAGCCGGGCGAGGTACGCCGCACCGGACCGCGACGATGAAGCCCCCGGTGATCGTCGTCGCCGGGCCGACGGCGAGCGGCAAGTCGGCGCTCGCGCTGGCGCTGGCGCGCGAATTCGAGGGCGCGGTCGTCAACGCCGACTCGATGCAGCTCTACCAGGAGCTCACCGTGCTGACGGCGCGGCCGGGCGAGGCCGCGCTGGAGCAGGCGCCGCACTTCCTCTACGGGGCCCTGAGCGCGGCCGACCCGGCCTCGGCGGGGCGCTGGCGCGGGCTCGCGCTCGACGCGATCGCGCAGGCGCGCGCCGCGAAGCTGTTGCCCATCGTGACGGGCGGTACCGGGCTTTACCTCAGGGCGCTGATGCTGGGCCTGTCGCCGATCCCGCAGGTGCCCGCGGACATCCGCCGCGCGGCCGCCGCCCTGCACGCGAGGCTCGGCGGCGAGAAATTCCGCGCCGAGCTGATGAAGCGCGACCCCGAAACCGCCGAACGCCTCAAGCCCGGCGACACGCAGCGCCTGATCCGCGCCTACGAGGTGCTGGAGGCGACCGGCAAGAAGCTGTCGCGCTGGCAGGCGGAGCCGGGCGAGGCCGCGCCGTTCCGCTTTTTCTCGGTCCTGCTGCTGCCGCCCAAGCCCGCGCTCGACGCCGCGATCGACGCGCGGTTCCGCCACATGATGGGCGCGGGGGCGCTGGACGAAGCGCGCCGCATCGCGGCGCTCGGGCTCGACCCCGCGCTGCCGGCGCTGAAGGCGCTCGGTGTTCCGGCCCTGCTCGACCACCTCAAGGGGTTGATCCCCCTGGACAAAGCGGTCGAAGCGGCGCAGCGCGCGTCGCGCCGGTACGCCAAGCGCCAGGCCACCTGGTTCCACCACCAATTCCAGGCCGACGTCACCATCTCCGCGCAATATTCGGAAAGAATGTTACCGGAAATCTTTGCGAAGATTCGTCGGTTCTTGTTGACCCGCTGAGTCGCGCCCGCTACGTTGCCGCTCCCCTAGGCCGGCCGAAACCCCTGGCGGCGCGGGTTTTTCCCGCCCCGGGACCGCCGCCCGGGACGGGGACACGGGACGCGACCACGGGACGGGAGCCAGGAAATGGCCCAGCATAGGGGCAAGCAACGCGCGGGCACCGGGACCGCGGCGAAACCGGACGGCCAAAAGCCGAACGGCGGCCGGCGCATGACCGGCGCGGAGATCGTGATCCGCGCGCTCGCCGACCAGGGCGTCGACACGGTGTTCGGCTACCCCGGCGGCGCGGTGCTGCCGATCTACGACGCGCTGTTCAAGCAGAACTCGGTGCGCCACGTCCTGGTGCGCCACGAGCAGGGCGCGGTGCACGCGGCCGAGGGCTACGCGCGCTCCACCGGCAAGGTGGGCGTGGTGCTGGTGACCTCGGGCCCGGGCGCGACCAACGCGGTCACGGGCCTGACCGACGCGCTGATGGACTCGATCCCGATCGTGTGCCTGACCGGCCAGGTGCCCACGCACCTGATCGGCAACGACGCGTTCCAGGAAGCCGACACCACCGGCATCACGCGGCCCTGCACCAAGCACAACTACCTGATCAAGGACGTGAACGCGATGGCGCGCACGCTGCACGAGGCGTTCTACGTCGCGCGCAGCGGCCGGCCCGGCCCCGTCGTGGTGGACCTGCCCAAGGACGTGCAGTTCGCCGAAGGCGCGTACGAGGGACCGGCGGACGTGCGCCACAAGACCTACCGGCCGCAGACCGAGCCGGACGCCGAGGCGGTCGAGCGCGCGGTCGACCTGTTGCAGAAGGCGGAGCGGCCGATCCTCTACGGCGGCGGCGGCATCATCAACTCCGGGCCCGAGGCCGCGCGCCTGTTCGCCGAGCTGGTGGCGGCGACCGGGTTTCCCTGCACGCTGACGCTGATGGGCCTCGGCGCCTTTCCCGCGAGCGACCGGCGGTTCCTCGGCATGGTCGGCATGCACGGCACCTACGAGGCCAACTGGGCGATGCACGACAGCGACGTGATGCTGGCGGTGGGGGCGCGCTTCGACGACCGCGTCACCGGCAGGCTCGCCGCGTTCTCGCCCAAGTCGAAGAAGATCCACATCGACATCGACCCGTCCTCGATCAACAAGAACGTGCCGGTGCATCTGGGCATCGTCGGGGACTGCGGCACGGTGCTGAAGCGCATCCTCGAGTCGTGGAAGCGCCGCAGGGCGAAGCCCGACCAGAAGACGCTCGGGGCCTGGTGGAAGCAGATCGAGCTGTGGCGCAAGCGCGACTGCCTGCGCTACATCAACTCGGACAAGATCATCAAGCCGCAATACGCGATCCAACGCCTGTTCGCCCTCACCAAGGACCGGGAGCCCTTCATCACCACCGAGGTGGGCCAGCACCAGATGTGGGCGGCGCAGTTCTTCGGCTTCGAGAAGCCGAACCACTGGATGACCTCGGGCGGGCTCGGGACGATGGGCTACGGCCTGCCGGCGGCGGTCGGCGTGCAGATGGCGAACCCCGGCAAGCTCGTGATCGACATCGCGGGCGAGGCCTCGATCCTGATGAACATCCAGGAGCTTTCCACCGCCGTGCAGTACCGCCTGCCGGTCAAGGTCTACATCATCAACAACCAGTGGATGGGCATGGTGCGCCAGTGGCAGGAGCTGCTGCACGGCGGGCGCTATTCCGAATCCTACACCGAGGCCCTGCCCGACTTCGTGAAGCTGGCCGAGGCGTTCGGCTGCGTGGGATTGCGCGCGGAGAAGCCCGGCGACGTGGACAGGGTGATCAAGGAGATGATCGCGGTCGACCGGCCGGTGGTGGTCGACGTGCGCGTGGACAAGACCGAGAACTGCTTCCCGATGATCCCTTCGGGCGCGGCGCACAACGAGATGCTGCTGGGCCCGGCCGACAAGGCCGAAAAGCCGGTCAGCGAAGAGGGGATGGTGCTTGTCTAGCAGGAAGAAACCCGCGGCCGCGGGCTCGGTCTACGCGCCCGGGCCGGCCGAGCAGAAGGTCGCGACCCACACCATCGCGATCCTGGTCGACAACACGCCCGGCATCCTGGCGCGCGTGGTGGGGCTGTTCTCGGGCCGCGGCTACAACATCGAAAGCCTGACCGTGGCCGAGGTGGACGCCAAGGCCAACATCTCGCGCATCACGGTGGTCACGTCGGGCACGCCGATGATCATCGAGCAGATCAAGAACCAGCTCGCGCGCCTGGTGCCGGTGCACACCGTGCACGACCTGACGCTCGAGGGCCCGCACGTGGAGCGCGAGCTGATGCTGGTGAAGGTGGCCGGCACGGGCGAGCACCGCGTCGAGAGCTTGCGCATCGCCGACATTTTCCGCGCGCGCGTGGTGGATTCCACCACCGAATCGTTCGTGTTCGAGGTGACCGGCTCGTCCGAGAAGCTCTCCGCGTTCGTCAAGCTGATGGAGCCGCTCGGCCTGGCGGAGGTGAGCCGCACCGGCGTGGTGGCGATCTCGCGCGGGCCCGGCGCCATCATGAAGCGCGGCGAAGCCTAGATGGAATTCGTCCTGCCGCTCGGCGCGATCTGGCTTGCCAACATCCTGGCCACGATGAGCCCCGGACCCGGCTTCGCGCTGGTGGCGCGCAGCGCCGCCGAACAATCGCGCCGCGCCGGCGTGGCCTCGGCCCTGGGCATGACCGTGGGCGCCGTCGCCTGGGCGGCGGCGGCGATCTTCGGCCTCGCGCTGCTGTTCGCCCAGCTCGCCTGGCTCTATCGCGCGGTCCAGGTCGCGGGCGGGGCCTATCTCGTCTACCTCGCCGTCGCGATCTGGCGCGGCGCGGCGCGCCCCGCGGATCCGGGGAACGGCGCCGCCGCCGGCGGCCCGGCGCGCGCCTTCCTGGTCGGCGCCGCGGTGCAGCTCTCCAATCCCAAGGTCGCGGTGTTCTTCGGTTCGGTGTTCGTGGCGCTGTTGCCGGCCCATGCGCCGGTCTGGGTGTGGATCGCCACCCTGGCGATGGTGCTGGTCAACGAAACCGTCTGGTACACGCTGGTCGCGCTCGCCTTCTCCGCGCCCGCGACGCGCCGCGCCTACGGCCACGCCAAGCTTTGGCTCGACCGCGCGGTCGCCGGGTTCCTGGGCGCGCTCGGCGCGAAGCTGCTGCTCGACGCGCGGTGACGCGCCGATGCGCGCGTTGACCGTTCACGCCCTGGCGCTGGGCCTCGCGGGCGGCGCCTGGGTTTCCCCTGCCGCGGCGCAGGGCGACGCCGTGGTGGACCTCGCGGTCAGGCCGGGCGCGACGCTGCGCTACCTCGCGCTGGCCCCGGCCGGGCCGGCCAGAGCCGCGGTGATCCTGTTCACCGGCGGCCAGGGTGTGGCCAACATCCCCGACCGGCCCGACCCGGCCTGGGCGCGCGGGGGCAATTTCCTGGTGCGCTCGCGCGAGCTGTTCCGCGGCCACGGCCTTTACGTGGCGGTGGTCGACGCGCCCAGCGACCGCAAGGGCGAGGGCGGCCTCGGCAGCTACCGCATCGCCCCCGGCCACGCCGAGGACATCGCCCACGCGATCGCGGACGTGCGCAAACGCAGCCCCGGCGTTCCGGTGTGGCTCGTCGGCACCAGCCGCGGCACGATCTCGGCGGCCAACGCGGCGGCCCGGCTGAAAGCGCCGCGGGCGGCCGACGGCCTGGTGCTGACCTCGACGCTCACCGCCAAGGCGCCGGGCAGGTCGCCCAGGCCCGGCACGGCCGAAACCGTGCACGACCTGGACCTGGGCGCGATCCGCGTGCCGGTGCTGCTGGTCTATCACCGCGACGACGCCTGCTACCGCACGCCGCCCCAGGACGTGCCGGGGCTGCAAAGGAAGCTGACCGGCGCCCCGCGCACGGCCGCGATCGCGATCGCGGGCGGCGACCCGCCGCGCTCCGAGCCGTGCGAGGCGCTGGCCGCGCACGGCTTCCTCGGCCGCGAGGCCGAGGCCGTCAAGGCGATCGCGGACTGGATTCTCGCGCCGAAATCGTGACAATTGCGAAACCCCCGTCTCAAAAGGAACCTCCGCCATGCGCGTTTACTACGACCGCGACGCCGACGTTAATCTGATCAAGGGCAAGAAGGTGGCCATCGTCGGCTACGGCAGCCAGGGCCACGCCCATGCGCTGAACCTGCGCGACAGCGGCGTGAAGGAGGTCGCGGTCGCGCTCCGCTCCGGCTCGCCCTCCGCCGACAAGGCCAAGAAGGCCGATTTCAAGGTGCAGACGCCCGCCGAGGCCGCGAAATGGGCCGACGTGATGATGGTGGTGACGCCCGACGAGCTGCAGGCGCAGCTCTGGCGCGACGACCTTAGGGCCAACATGAAGCAGGGCGCGGCCATCGCCTTCGCCCACGGCTTCAACATCCATTTCCGCCTGATCGAGCCCCGGCCCGACCTCGACGTGTTCATGATCGCGCCCAAGGGCCCGGGCCACACCGTGCGCTCGGAGTACGTGCGCGGCGGCGGCGTGCCGTGCCTGGTGGCGGTCGAGAAGAACCCGAGCGGCAACGCGCTCGAGATCGCGCTCAGCTACGCCTCGGCCATCGGCGGCGGGCGGTCGGGCGTGATCGAGACCACGTTCAAGGAGGAATGCGAGACCGACCTGTTCGGCGAGCAGACCGTCTTATGCGGCGGCCTGTGCTCGCTCATCATGACCGGCTACGAGACGCTGGTGGAGGCCGGCTACGCGCCCGAGATGGCGTATTTCGAGTGCCTCCACGAGGTGAAGCTGATCGTGGACCTGATCTACGAGGGCGGGCTCGCCAACATGCGCTACTCGATCTCCAACACCGCCGAGTTCGGCGACTACACGCGGGGCCCGCGCCTGATCAACGACCAGGTCAAGGCCGAGATGAAGCGCATCCTCGACGACATCCAGTCCGGGCGCTTCGCCAAGGAATGGGTGCTGGAGAACGTGGCCGGCCAGCCCAGCTTCAAGGCGATGCGCAAGCGCGCGGCCGAGCACGACATCGAGAAGATCGGCGAGAAGCTGCGCGCGATGATGCCCTGGATCGCCAAGAACAAGCTGGTGGACAAGACGCGCAACTAGGCGTCCGCCGCCCTTCCTTCTTCGCGCGGGCCGCGCCTCGTCAGGGCGCGGCCCGTTTCGTTTCGCGCGTCAGTCCCCGGCGCGTCCGCAATAGGCCTCGACCCGGTAGCCGTCGGGATCGATGGCGAACGCGGCGTAGTAGTGGCCGCTGTATTCGCTGCGCAGGCCCGGCTTGCCGTTGTCCTTGCCGCCCGCCTTCAGCGCGGCGGCGTGGAACGCATCGACGCTCTTGCGCGTCGGCGCGGCGAAGCAGACATGCAGGCCCGATTTCATGTCGGGCTTGACCGGCCGCTCGGCGGCGCCGATCCACAGCGCCACCGCCTTGTCGCCGTAGCCGAGCGACCCCTCGCTCTCGCTCAGGCACGCATAGCCCAGCGGCTTCAACGCCGCGTCGTAGAACCGCTTGGCCCGGGCGATATCGCCGACGCCGATGGAGATGTGGTCGATCATCGAAACGCTCCCTTCGCCTGACTAACTACCTTGATGGTTATAACGCTAGAAGCCGCGCCCTGGCGTGTCAACCCCCTAGCGGGTTAGAATGCCGGCGATGCCCGCCCCCGCCCCGCGCCGGTCCCCGGCGCTGATTCCCGCCCGGCGCGCCGATCTGTGCCTGGAATTCGCGAACACGCGCTTCTGGCGCGGCGCCGCCACGCCCACGGAGACGCTGCGCGAGCTGGGCGACGTGCTGGACTGGTGCGCCAGGCAGGGCGCGCTCGACCCGCCGGCCGCGCGCGCATTGAAACGGGGCTGGCCCGACGGCGGCCGCGGCGCGGCATTCGCCGGCGCCCTGGCGTTGCGCGAGGCGATCTACCGCGTATTCGCCGCGATCGCGCGCGGGAAAGCGCCAGGGGACGCGGACCTCGATGTTTTGGCCCGGGCGCTCGACCAGGCGCCGCGGCGCGCGAAACTGAAACGCACCGAAGCCGGCTTCGTTTGGCGGGTCGAGCGCCTGGATTTCACGGTCGCCGATACGCTGGCCGCCGTGTTGTGGTCGGCGGGCGACCTGTTGGCCGGACCCAAGCTCGGGCGCGTCCGGCTCTGCGCCAATCCACAGTGCCGGTGGCTGTTCCTGGACGAAAGCAAGAGCGGCACCCGGCGATGGTGCTCGATGAGCGCCTGCGGCAACCGCGCCAAGGCGCACCGGCACTATGTGAAATCCAGGAAGCGCTGAATTCCGCCGCCCGGATCGCGTTGTACATGGCCCGTCTGTATATATTACATGATAATTATGGATTTCATTCGTAATTTGACGTTGACACCCGTCCACGCCCTATGATCAGATCGTAAATACGAAACTGTTCTACAGTTTTGTCGCGGGATTTGACGGAAGCAGCTTGCGCCGCGAGGGCCGGACCGGGGCGACCCGGTGGCCCGAACCAACCGCTAAAGCGCCACGAACGCGCTTCGTGGTTCCGCCGCACGAGGGATGGAGAACTGCGATGACGAACCGGACCGAGCCGACCAAGGACGCTCCCCGACCCAAGCGGGGCCGGCGCTGTTGTAGCGGCCGCTGACGATCCCGCCGGGCCGCAGCCCGGCGCCCAACCGATCCACGTCGACCAAGCCCCGCGCGCCGCCGCTGCGCGCGAAGGAGAAGCCATGCCCGAAATCGCGTACCCCGAAGTCCACGTCATCCACGAGAACACGGAATGGGTGCTGCCGCTGCGCCAAGCCTTCGCCGAGCTCGGCACGCCGTACCGGGAATGGTTCCTGGACGAAGGGCTGCTCGACCTCGGCGCGCCGCCGCCCGCGGGCGTGTTCTACAACCGCATGTCCGCCTCCTCGCACACCCGCGGCCACCGCTATGCGGCGGAATACACCGCGGCGGTGCTGGCGTGGCTGGAGCGCCACGGGCGCACGGTGGTCAACGACGGCCGCGCGCTCGGCCTGGAGATCAGCAAGGTGGCGCAGTACGAGGCGCTGGCCGCGCACGGGATCGCCACGCCCGCGACCATCGCGACCGTCGGCCGCCGCCACATCCGCCGCGCCGCCGAGAAGCTCGGCTATCCGCTGGTGCTGAAGCACAACCGCGGCGGCAAGGGCTTGGGCGTGCGGCTGTTCTACAGTCCGGCCGCGCTGAACGAATACCTCGACGGCGCCGGGTTCGAGGCGCCCATCGACGGCATCACCCTGGTGCAGCGCTACATCCGCGCGCCCGAGCCGTTCATCACCAGGGTCGAGTTCGTCGGCGGCAAGTTCCTGTATGCGGTGCGCGTGGACACGTCGCAGGGATTCCAGCTCTGCCCGGCCGACCAGTGCCAGGCGGAATCGCAGCCCGCCTTGAAGGACGTGAGCCCGGCCACCGCCCCGTCCGCGCGCTTCACCATCCTCGACGGGTTCGACAGCCCCCTGATCCCGCGTTACGAGCGGTTCCTCAAGGCCAACGGCATCGGCATCGCGGGCATCGAATTCGTGGTGGACGAGAACGGCCGCGCCTGGACCTACGACGTCAACACCAACACCAACTACAACCCCGACGCCGAGGCGCGCGCCGGCAAGCACGGGATGCGCGCGATCGCCAAGCACCTCGCCGGCCTGCTGGAGGGAACCCATGCCCGCGCCGCTTGACCTGGTGCTGGCGGCCCTCGCGCTGGCGGCGCTGGCGCTGCCGCTTGCGCCGGTGGACGTGCGCGACGAGCTCGCCCAGAGCGACGACCGGCTCGGCGACGACCGGCTCGGCGACGCCATCCTGAACGCGCTGGTGTAGCCATGGACGGCCCGATTCCCGCGAACGTGCCCGCCCAGGAGAAGCTCTCGGAGGTCGAGCGCCTGAAGCGCGAAAGCCGGGGCCTGCGCGGCGACCTGGCCCGGCAGCTGGCGGCGCCGGCCTCGAGCTTCGACGACGCGGGCTACCAGCTCCTCAAGTTCCACGGCACCTACCAGGGCTACGACCGCGACAGCGCGACCGAGCGCAAGCAGCGGGGCCTCGACAAGGAATGGGAGTTCATGGTGCGCGCCCGCATCCCCGGCGGGCGGCTGACGGCGGAGCAGTACCTGGCGCTCGACCAGTTGGCGGGGCAATACGGCGGCGGGTCCCTGCGCGTCACCACCCGCCAGGGCATCCAGTTCCACGGAGTCGCGAAAGGCGACCTGAAAGCGACGATCGTCGCGGTCAACGACGCGATGCTGACCACGCTCGCGGCCTGCGGCGACGTGGTGCGCAACGTCACCGCCACGCCCGCGCCCATCGCCGACGCGGTCCACAAGCGCCTTCAGGACGACGCGCGGCTGCTGTCGACCGCGCTGCTGCCGGCCACGCGCGCCTATCACGAGATCTGGCTGGGCGAGGAACGGGTGGCGGGCAGCGCGCCCGCGGAGGACGATCCGCTCTACGGCGAGCGCTATCTGCCGCGCAAGTTCAAGATCGGCATCGCCACGCCCGAGGACAACGGCATCGACGTGCTGACCAACGACCTCGGCATCGTCGCCTTGTTCGAGGGCGAGCGGCTCGTCGGCTACAACCTGGCCTTGGGCGGCGGGCTCGGCATGACGCACAACAAGCCCGGCACCTACCCGCGCCTCGCCACACCCCTTGTGTTCGTGGAGCACGACGAGCTGCTCGACGCGGTCAAGGCGGTCGTCGCGCTGCAACGCGACCACGGCGACCGCGGCAACCGCCGCCACGCGCGCCTGAAGTACCTGGTCGACGACAAGGGTCCGGAGTGGGTCAAGGCGATGCTCGAGGAGTATTTCGGCGCGGCGCTGGAGCCGGCGCGGCCGATGCCGCCGTTCCGCGTGCCGGACCACACGGGCTGGCACGCCCAGGGCGACGGGCGCTACTGGTACGGCGTCAGCGTCGCCAACGGTCGCATCCGCGACCGCGAGTTCGTGCAGCTGCGCACGGCGATCCGGCGCATCGTCGAGTCCCTCAGGCCCACGCCGATCCTGACCGCGACCCAGGACGTCCTGCTGGCCGACCTGCCCCCCGCCGCGCGGCCGCTGATCGAGGCGATCCTCGAGCAGCACCGCGTGCCCCTGCCCCAAAGCCTGACGCCGATCTCGCGGTGGGCGCTGGCCTGCCCGGCGCTGCCGACCTGCGGGCTGGCGCTCAACGAGGCCGAGCGCATCCGCCCGGCGCTGGTGGCGGAGGTGGAAGCGGCGCTCGCGCGCGCCGGCATCCCGGAGGAGCGCATCGGCCTGCGCATCACCGGCTGCCCCAACGGCTGCGCGCGCCCCTACGCCGGGGAAATCGGCGTCGTCGGCCGCACCGCGAGCGACTACGCGATCTTCCTCGGCGGCGACTTCGAGGGCACGCGGTTGAACCGCCGCGTGTTCGACCGCGTGCCCCTGGCGCGCATCGCGGCGACGCTGGAGCCGATCTTCCACGCCTTTGCCCGGGAGCGCGTCGCGAACCAGGGTTTCGGCGACTGGTGCCACGCGCAGGCGGACGAGCGCCTGCGCGGCCTCGCGGAGAGGCTCGCGGCATGAGCGCGCTTCTGCCCGTGGCGCTGGACCTGGAGCGGCTCAGCGTCGTCCTGGTGGGCAACGGGGCGCGCGCGGAGCGGCGCCTCGGCCTGTTGGACGAGGCCGGCGCCACGCGCGTGCGCGTCTTCGCCGACGCGCCCGAGACCGCGCTGTCGGCGCGCGCCGGCGACCGCCTCAGGCGCCGGCTGCCGGCGGCCGAGGACTTCCGCGGCGCGGACCTGGCGTTCGTCGCCGACCCGGCGCCCGGCGCGGCCAAGGCCGTCGCCGAGACGGCGCGCCAAGCCGGCGCGCTGGTCAACGTCGAGGATGCGACCGCTTCCTGCGATTTCCATTCCGCGGCGGTGATCCGCCGCGGCGACCTGGCGCTCGGCATCACCACGGGCGGGCGCTGCCCGATGCTGGTGCGGGTGCTGAAGGAATGGCTCGACCGGCTGCTGCCGCGCGACCTCGCCCGGACGGTCGAGGCGCTTGCCGACCGGCGCCGGCGCCTCAAGGCGCGGCGGGCGCCGCTCGCGCCGCTGGAAATCCGCGCGAGCCGCGCGGTCGCGCAACTCGAAATCCCCCATGCCTGGCGTCCCGCGGACGCGCGGACGCAGGCTCCCTCCGACCAAGAAGCCTGAAGCGAGAACGAAAGGAGTCCCCCATGGCGATCCAACTGGGCCAGACGGCCCCCGATTTCACCCAGGCCTCGACGCAGGGCGAAATCTCGTTCCACAATTTCCTCGGCAACTCCTGGGGCGTGCTGTTCAGCCACCCCAAGGACTTCACGCCGGTATGCACCACCGAGCTGGCGGAGGCCGCGCGCCTCAAGCCCGAGTTCGAGAAGCGCAACGTGAAGATCGTCGGGCTTTCGGTCGATCCCGCGGACTCGCACCGGAAGTGGGAAGGCGACATCAAGGAGACGCAGGGCACCGCGGTCAACTTCCCGGTGATCGCCGACGCCGACAAGAAGGTGTCGGACCTGTACGGCATGATCCACCCCCAGGCCGATCCGGCGCTGACCGTGCGCAGCGTGTTCGTGATCGACCCGCAGAAGAAGGTGCGGCTGACCATCACCTATCCGCCCTCGACCGGCCGCAACTTCCGGGAAATCCTGCGCGTGATCGACAGCCTGCAGCTCACCGACGCGCACAAGGTGGCGACGCCGGTCAACTGGAAGCCGGGCGAGGACGTGATCATCGTGCCGTCCTTGAGCGACGACGACGCCAAGAAGCGCTTCCCCGAGGGCTGGAAGACGCTGAAGCCGTATCTCCGGGTGGTGAAGCAGCCGCCCATCCCCAGCCAGCGCGCCTGACCGCGCGATGGCGTGCGGCCGCGCGCCCCGCCTCAGGTTCCCTCTGCGGGGGCGCGCGGCCGGCTTTTCCGGGACATTGCGGCGATGGACCGCGTGAGCCCGAGATACGCCGGGGCCGATCCTTCGGGCGGCGGCGCTGGGCTGCGCCGCGGCGGCGGGGTTCCCGCTCACCGACCGGCGCGCGGCCTCCTCGCCGATCGTGGTGCCGGGCCACGAGGCCGGCCACGGGCGGGACGGCGAGGCCGCCCCGGACCGGCGCGACATCGCGGCCAAGCGGCGCGCCATCGCGGTTTACATGGGCTTGAGCGTCGCCGGCGAAATCGCCCGGGAGCCGATCGCGGCGGGCTTGCCCGCCGACACCCCCGCGGCGGTGATCGAGAACGGCACGCGGCCAGACCAGCGCGTTTCGACCGCCACCCTGGGCGAGCTCGGCGGCGTGGCCCGGCGCCACGGCCAGGGGCCGGGATGGTCGGCGATCGGCGACGTGGCGCGGCTGTCGCCGGCCTGGCAGCCCGCGGAATTGGCCCGGACCGCGGCCTGGTAACGCAGTTCGGCTTGACAGCGGGGCCTTCCCGCCAATACTGATATCCCTACGTGGTGATTTGGGCCGGCCGGCTTGCGGACCACGTTAAACAATCCGCTAAAAGGTCGGAGCAGCGATCCGAACGCGCCCGGCCTTCACGGCTGGGCGTTTTTGCTTTCGGGGCCGGGCTTGAAGCACGGACCCCGGCGAAGGGGAGCGGATCATGGCCAAGAGCAACGGCGGCGGCGGCAAGGTCGCGGGGCCGAAATCCGCGGGCGCGCCGCGCACCCGCACCACGGCGGTGCGCGGGGGCCTCAGGCGCAGCAACTTCCAGGAAACCTCGGAAGCGCTGTTCCTGAACTCGGGCTACGTGTACGACAGCGCGGAAGAGGCGGCGCAGGCGTTCGCGCATCCCACGCCCGAGCGCTACGTCTATTCGCGCTACGCCAACCCGACCGTCAGCATGTTCGAGGACCGCCTGCGCCTGCTCGAAGGCGCCGAGGCGTGCAAGGCCACCGCCAGCGGCATGGCGGCGGTGTTCGGCGCGCTTCTCGCGCTGCTGCGCGCGGGCGACCGCATCGTCGCCAGCCGCGCCCTGTTCGGCTCGTGCCACTACATCGTCAACGACATCCTGCCGAAATACGGCATCGCGCACGAGTTCGTCGACGGCTGCGATATCGCGCAGTGGAAGCGCGCGCTAGGCGCCCCGGCCAAGGCGGTGTTCCTGGAAACGCCGTCGAACCCGATGCTCGAGATCATCGACCTGCCGCAAGTCGCGGCCCTGGCGCACGCGGCGGGAGCGCAGGTGGTGGTGGACAACGTATTCGCCACGCCGCTGTTGCAGCGGCCGCTCGAGCTCGGCGCCGACATCGTCATCTATTCCGCCACCAAGCACATCGACGGCCAGGGCCGGTGCCTGGGCGGGGCGATCCTGGGGCGCAAGAGCTTCGTCGACGACCTGCTGGCGCCGTTCCTGCGCCACACCGGCCCGGCGCTCAGCCCATTCAACGCCTGGAACCTGCTGAAGGGGCTGGAGACGCTGCCCTTGCGCGTCGAGGCGCAATGCCGCGGCGCGCTGACGGTGGCGAAGTTCCTGAACGGGCGCACCAAGGTCAAGCGCGCGCTCTATCCCCAGCTCGACTCGCACCCGCAGGCCCAGCTCGCGCAGGCGCAAATGGCGATGGGCGGCACGGTCGTGACGTTCGAGATCGACGGCGGCCGGGAAGCCGCGTTCCGCTTCCTCGACGCGCTGGAGCTGATCGACATCTCGAACAATCTGGGCGACGCGAAGAGCCTGATCTGCCATCCCGCCACCACCACGCACCAGCGCCTGGCGCCCGAGGAGCGCCAGCGCGTGGGCATCACCGACGGCGTGCTGCGCCTGTCCGTGGGCCTGGAGGACGAGAACGACCTGATCGACGACCTGAAGCGCGGCCTGGACGCGGTCTGACGGCGCGGGAGCCCCCCGCCGCGCGCAACCCCGCCCCGACCGCGCGGCGGCTGGCCGCCCGGCGCGGGCGCGCATAAGATCGCCGCGCATGCTTCCCTCGCAGCGCGACACCAACGTGATCGTGGCCGGCGCCATGCTGACGCTGTTCCTGGCGGCGCTGGACCAGACCATCGTCGCCACGGCGCTGACCAAGATCGCGGCCGATCTGGGCGACGTGCACCTGATCGCCTGGGTGGTCAGCGCCTATCTGCTGAGTTCCACCTGCATCATGCCGATCGCCGGCAAGCTCAGCGACATCTACGGCCGCCGGCCGGTGATGATCGCGGCGCTGGCCGCGTTCCTGGCCGGATCGATCGTCTCGGCCACCGCGCCGGCGATGGCGGCGCTGATCGCCGGACGCGCGGTGCAGGGCATCGGCGGCGGGGCGGTGATGACGCTGTCGCAGTCCGTGGTCGCCGACGTGGTGGCGCCGCGCGAGCGCGGCCGCTACGCCGGGTACTTCGCCACGGTGTTCGCGAGCTCGGCCGTGCTGGGGCCGGTGCTGGGCGGATTCCTCACCCACTACCTCGGCTGGCCGCTGATCTTCTGGATCAACCTGCCGCTCGGCATCCTGGCGTTCTTCATCTCGAACCGGGCGCTGAGGCGCATGCCGGCGCTGCGCCGGCCCGCGCGCGTGGACTATCTGGGCGTGATGCTGTTCGCGGCCGGCGCCACGGCGCTGCTGCTGGCGCTGTCGAGCGGCGGGGTGGTGCTGGCCTGGACCTCGCCCGTGCTGCTGGCGCTCCTGGGCGCGGCCGCGCTCCTGGGCGGGCTGTTCGTCAAGCGCCAGACCGAGGTGGCCGAGCCGATCCTGCCGCCGAAGTTCTTCGCGGATGCGGTGATCGGGCCGGTCTATGCGGCGTTGTTCTGCCTGTTCGGCAGTTACCTGGCGGTGGTGGTGATGGTGCCGATCTTCCTGCAGGTGGCCCTCGGCATGCCGGTCAACCAGGTGGGCATGCTGCTGATCCCGCTGACGCTGACCACCGCCGCCTTCGCCTCGATCGCCGGGCGCTACACGCGCTGGTCGGGGCGCTACAAGCCGCCGCCGCTGATGAGCCTGCCGATCGCCATCGCCGCGCTGCTGGGCCTGGCGGCGAGCATCAAGCACGCCTCGCCGCTCGGCGTGGCGGCGCTGTTGACCGTGCTCGGCGTCGGCGTCGGGCCGATGTTCCCGACCAGCACCGTGGCGGTGCAGAACGCGGCGCAGCGCGGCGACATGGGAGCGGTGACGGGCGGCCTCGGCTTCGCGCGCATGCTGGGCGGCGCGGTGATGACCGCCGCCGCCTCGTCGCTGGTGCTGGGCCTGGCGGCGCGGTGGGTCCCGGCGCTGGGCGGCGTCAGCGGCTTGCAGGAGCTGGTGCGCCGGCCGCTCGACGCGGCCGAGCGCGCGCAGTTGACCGACGCGTTCTCGATCCTGTTCGTCGCCGTCGCCTGCGTCATGGCGGTGGGCTGGGCGCTGTTCTGGCGCGTGGCGGAGCGGCCGCTGCAGGAGCGCAAGGACCTGGTCGGCGGCGGCAAGCCGGCGGAATAAGCCCGCGCCTCGGTCCGGCGGGCGTCAGCTCTCCTTCGGGTCGAGCGCGTCGCGCAGGCCGTCGCCGAACAGGTTGAACCCCAGCACCACCAGGCAGATCGCGATCCCCGGCCAAATCGCCATGTGCGGCTGCTGCGCCAAATAGTTCTTGGCGGTGTTGAGCATCGAGCCCCAGCTCGGGTCCGGCGGCTGCTGGCCCAGGCCCAGGAACGACAGGCTCGCCTCGGCCAGGATCGCCGTCGCGATCGACAGCGTGGCCTGGACCAGAAGCGGCGGCACCACGTTGGGAAAGACATGGCGGACGGCGATGCGCCAGTGCGGGTTGCCGATCGCGCGCGCGGCCTCGACGTAGTCCTCGACCTTGACCGACAGCACCTGCCCGCGCGTCAGCCGCACGAAGATCGGCACCGTCGAGATGCCGATCGCGATCATCGCGTTGGTGAGGCTCGGCCCCAGGAACGCCGCCAGCGCGATGGCGAGGATCAGGAACGGGCAGGCGAGCAGCGCGTCGGTGACGCGCTGGAGCACGTGGTCGATCCAGCCGCCGCAATAGCCCGACACCAGCCCCACCGGCACGCCGACCAGGACCGCGATCGCAACCGACACCACGCCCGCGAGCAGCGAGGCGCGGGCGCCCCAGATCAGCCTCGCCAGTACGTCGCGGCCGATCTCGTCGGTGCCCATCCAATGCAGGGCCGAGGGCAGCTTGCGCACCTGGAGCCAATCGGCCTTGGCCGGCTCGAACGGCGAGACGTAGGGCGCGAACACCGCGACCGCGACGAAGAACGCCACGACCACGGCGCCGAACACCGCGCCGCGGCGCCGCCACAGGCGCCGCCAGATGCGCCGCGCGCGGCTTTCGTGCCCGGCTTCCGCGGCGGCGAAGGCGACGGCGGCGTCGGCGGGCATGGGTTCAGCCCCTTAGCCTGGGGTTGACGAAGAAATACGCCATGTCGGCCATCAGGTTCAGCGCGATGTACGCCGTGGCGGTGATCAGCACCACGCCCTGCACCACGACGTAGTCGCGGTTGAACACGGCATCCACGATCAGCTTGCCGAAGCCGGGGATGGTGAACACCTGCTCGGTCAGCACCGCGCCCGAGAGCAGCTGGCCGAGCTGGAGCGCGCCCAGCGTGACGATGGGCATCAGCGCGTTGCGCAACGCGTGGCGCAGGATCACGCGCCGCTCGGCGATGCCTTTGGCGCGCGCGGTGCGCACGTAGTCGGAGCGCAGCACCGACAGCATCGCGCTGCGGGTGTGGCGCATCATCACGGCGGCCAGCGCCGCGCCCAGCACGAAGGCCGGCATGACCATCGCCGCCAGGTTGTCGCCCAGGTTCTCGAACGGGCTGACATAGCCCGAGGCCGGCAGCCAGCCGAGCTGCAC
>Ga0114930_10001050_pt1 | contig 27249 bp, 24 predicted proteins | sample AnhtaG_FD_87300 | JGI IMG/M metagenome (GOLD analysis project Ga0114930, IMG submission 87300) | Deep subsurface microbial communities from Anholt, Denmark to uncover new lineages of life (NeLLi) - Anholt_01485 metaG | ecosystem: Environmental > Aquatic > Marine > Oceanic > Sediment | place... | reverse complement strand
GCCATAGTAGTCATTCGGCCCCAACTCACTCTCCTGCCCCACGCGATTGATGGTTCCCACGAAGTAACCGTTGGCGATGGCGTGAGCGGTCTGTTCGATGTGCCAGAGGTGCATTGACAGCCCTCGCGATGTAGCGGAGGGGATATACACGATTTCGGCCCCCTGTAGCCCCAGGATGCGCGCGCCCTCGGGAAAGTGGCGATCGTAGCAGAGGTAGACACCCACTAGGCCATACCTGGTCTCGAAGACAGGGTAGCCCAGGTTCCCGGGCCGGAAGTAGAACTTCTCCCAGAAACCAGGGAGTTGAGGGATGTGGGTCTTGCGATACGTGCCCAGGAGGGTCCCGTCGGCATCAATGACCACAGCGCTATTATAATAGATACCTGGGGCTTCCTCCTCGAAAAGAGGCACCACCAGAACCATGGAGTGCTTCTTCGCCACCTCCTGCATCCGTCGCGTCGTGGGTCCTGGGATCGGCTCGACTTGGCTGTACCATTTGGCGTCTTGAACCTGGCAGAAGTAAGGGGTCGAGAACAGCTCCTGCAAGCACGTGATCTGGGAGCCTTGACTGGCTGCCTCTTCGATGAGCTCGATGTGCTTGACGATATTCTCTTCCTTGTCCAGGCTACCCGTAGCTTGGATCAGAGCACTCCGCACAATCATTTCACCCTCCATCGCACCCGGGATTGGAATTACAGATTTTAGAACACGGAGCTTGCTTTGTCAAGCGTGCAGAGAACTCGTCGGGAACATGGTTTACACCCTGCGGACATCTTTTGGGTTGAAGACGTGGTACAATTCCTCACATACCGCTACCCCAGGGCCGTGCGGAGGTGAGGCCATCAGTTGGCACGAGGTGCCCGTCGCCCTCAGCCTGGACGGGAGAGTGATCCGCGGTGCCGTAGACGCTGTGTTCCACTCGAGAGATGATCAATGGTTCCTGGTGGACTTCAAGGCCGACAGAATCAAACCAGAGGGTGTTGCGGAGAGAACAGAGGAATACCTGGTTCAGCTCGGCCTCTACCAGGCAGGCGCAGAACAGCCCCTGGGAGAATCGCCCAGGGTTATCGTCTACTATCTGTTCCCCGGCGTGCCGATGGAGATCAACAGGGACAGGCTCTTGGACGCGCAGGGCCAGGTGGAGGCACTTTTCAGTGGGTTGAGCACGTTCTGAGTCCAGCGGCATTCAGATCATCCAGAATCCGAACATGGGGGGCGCCGGAGGGCGCGGTCCGACTCAAGCCGCCGAAGCTCTCACTGTGACAATCGTAGGTAGTGCCCTCCCCTTCTGTGCCCGTCCGGACCCCGGGTCGCGACTCGCCATCAAGCCGGCGTATTTGGGCGCTTGGTGATGACTGCGTGAGTCGATGATGGCGTGAGACAGAGTACGCCGTAGTACCTGCACGCTTCGGCGTGCAGAGTGGGTATAATGAGATCGAACTAGAACGGGTGCTGTGCTTGCGCCAACGTTGAGCGCCAGACTGAAAGCGATCGAAAGAGATGGGTGGACGGCCGCCCAGACAGCCGGCCGGGCATTTGACAACGCGAAGACTTCGCCATATACTGGACCATCCGTTTGCACGAATCTGGAAAGGAGCTTCGCAATGCTGATCAAACGCAGCAAACTACAGCTCCTGCTGTTCGCGCTGGGGTTGATTGTGTCGCTCGCGGCCTGTGGCCAGCCCGAGACACCAGACGTGATAGTGACGGCTGAGCCAGTGGCGGCCATATCTACAAGGGACGCTGTTGAGAGTATCCCGGGTGGCGACTCTGAACCCACACCAAAAGTGGAGCCACCTACACCCACGGAGCCCCCTCCGCCGACCCCCACCCTCACCCCTACGCAGGCGACAACTCCGACGCACACGCCCACGCAAGTTCCATCCCCTACTCCCATGCCGACTCACACGTCTGCTGCATCTCCCACCCCCATACCCTCGCCCACACCACCTGCACCACCAAGGCGACTGCCAACCGGGACTGTGATACGGGAAGCCGGGGCCAGAAACGGCCGCAGCGAACTGACCATCAAAAACGGACGAGATCTGGATGCAGTGGCTGTGCTCACTTACCCTGACGGCAACCCGCTGATCGCCGTATCCGTCCAGAGCAACGACACATTCGCCATCACCGGCATCCAGGACGGCACTTACCGACTCTACTTCTCTCTCGGACGGGACTGGGATACCGAGTCTGCTCGGTTCACCAGGCAAGCTAGCTTCTTCCGCTTTGAGGATGCTTTTCCGTTCGAAACCACTACCTCTGAGACAGAGGTACGATGGACGACGTGGGAGGTCACTCTCCATGCAGTCACAGGAGGAACAGCAGGAACGGAATCCCTGCCGGAGGGGCAGTTTCCCGACCTGTGACAAGACAACTGCCAAATTGTCGTCATCAGCAGATGAGTCGAAAGCGCCTAGTCTGGGGGATCTTGCTGCCGGGCGCGAGCGCATTCAAGTCTCCGTCCCCACCCTGGTCGGGGAATTGTCCCTTGGGGCGCGAGCCCAGGTAGAGAAGCAGTTCAATGAGTTGAGCGCGTACTGAGTCAAGCGGCATCCAGGTCATCCAAGATCCGAACACGGGGCGCGCCGGCTGGCCCGGTCGCACTCAAGGGGGCGAAGCGCCTATTGTGACAACTCCAGCTTGCGCGCCCCCGCTGTGCGCGCGTTCGAATCCCCGGGGCGGTTCGTTATAAAGGGGAGCACATTCCAGCCGCTTGTGGTGTCCTTCTAGTCCCTGCTGCGGGCGATCAGAGTCACAGATTGAAGTGGCACGCAGGCAGGTGTGGGACTCCTCCACTCTTCGACACATAACGACCCGCACTATGTAGCAGGCACAACAAGCGGGCTGCTTCCGAGGCACGCTTTCGATTCCTCGTTCACCGAACACGATGACACCCCAGCGGCATTGTAGCCCCCCGGGGTCCGCTAGCATAGAACTCTCAACTTTCACTCACGTTGTAGGCAGTATGCTGCGAGCCACGGGATTGAGAGCGTCTGAACACTCTGTCCGATGCACGCATGCAGTTACTGAACTGGTTGTCCGCACAAGGCCCACTAGTGTTGCCAGTTCTCTAGAGTGTCGTTCATCGCCTTGAGCACAGGCAAGGGTCGCGCGAGGTCGTTGAAGAACCGAGAGAAGAAGCCCGACAGAAGCTTGCCCTCAGAGACTATGATCGTTCGGCCACCCCATGTGGGCACATTTGACGAACCTAGTTCCTGAGCAGTCTGACTAGCCTCTCTTCGAGTCGACAAGCTGATATCAAGACCAACTTGACGGCCTAGCCAAAGGAATCCAGAAACATCTAATGCTGCTACGGCGAATAGCTTCCCCGTGACAAGCGACATCAGATTGTCGCGTTCTATCCCCCACAGGACAAGCGGTCTGCAAGGCACAGAGACTAGGTTGCTGTGAACCAGATCGATAACCTTGAACAACTCCTTCTTTGGAACCACGGACTTGACCTCCTCAAGCACTATGCTGAACCCTCCCGGTGGCTCCATCAAGTGTCTAACAATGGCGTAGTGAAGAGCATCGATGGCGAGACTCTTGGCTACCTCTGGTTCTCGAGAGAACCCTACTCCCAGGTGGATGCATCTGTCGACGCAGCCTGCCGCGACTCCGTCTTCCTTGGCCTGTGCACACAAATCGTTCAACAAGAGGTCATAGGACTCTTCTTCCAGTTCGGTCTCTGTAAGCCTAATGGGCAGCTTGAGTCCTGGGTCCGTTCCTTGGTCTGTGGCTAGTATCTCCTGGATCTGTGAGACCCTAATCCTCTGGCGCAGCATGCGCCTTGCTTGAACTTTGTACCTCTCGGGGATTCCTGAGTCGCCCTCAACCAGCTTAAGGGACTCCTCTCTTGGGTTGTACTTCTCAAGCTGTGTCATCAACATCTCGTTGACGCGACCCGATTTCAGTTCGATCAGGGAGACGGTGGGCACGGGACCCCGAAAGTCCACACGCAGAAGATCCGCAACATGGATAAACGTGGAGAGGTCAGCCACAAGTGCAAACGTTTGGCGGCTCTGCATGTTCAGTTCGTTTGCGGCCTGTAGGGCTTCCTGAATCACATCCATAGGGGTAGCAGGAGCTACGTCGTGTAACGCTAGCCTGCGAACCCACCATGTCTTCCAAGAGAGCTGCTGCATCGCTATGCCATCAATGACCTTTCTCAAGAGCATTGTTCTGTAGTTCTTTTCGTGTGAAGGCACAGTGGCATCGTCCTCCATTTGCTGCAACAGGCGGACTATGCGGTTCTGGACCTTCTCGAAACCCCGGTGGCATCCAGACAGGAAGTGCCGCCGCTGCTTGGGATCCATTAGGAAAGCTTCCAATGCAGCTCGCTCCTTAGGCAGCGACACACGGCGACTACCGCTCTCAAACGCTCCCTTCAACAGACGGGAGTACTCCTCAGCAAAGTCAGACATTGCAGATACCTCATTGCTCAACCACACAAGGAGAATCGTCGCCAGCCGTGCAACCTTCATACGCGACCGGAGGTGCTTGCGGCACGTACTGCCCAGTCGGCTTCTCCCCAGTGTGGTTGTGCTGCGCACAGCAACTTAGCGGGGTGGTTCGCCGGGTGGACCCCGCCCTTAGGATGTGCGCTCGCTCGAATGCCCGAGGGTGTGCTTCCTACATATACTCTCGAACTCGCGTCTGTGTGACGTGGCAAGGTCAGTACCCAGATGCCTGAGGCGCGAGTGCGAAATGGCAAAGTACAGCTCCACAGTCTGGTCTTTTCGGGTTGGCCCTGCGCAGAAGACCAGCTTGTGACAATCATGTGTAGTCGAACTTGACCCAGACCTCTCTGCCGCATCGGGGACAGTTGACTCAAACGATCTCGCCGAGTATGCTGAAGCCGAACTGGGGCTGGAGATCTAGGCAGCTGGTTGCTCCTTGAGAACTCGCTTCCAGACTTCCAGATGACCAGTGTCTATCATATCACTCGAAGAGAACTCCGGAGTAGTGTCTTCAAGCTCGGCCATCAGTTCTTCCATCCTGTGCTCGGAGACCCTTTTCAACTCCTGATGACGAGCATTCAAGAAATGACTTTGGCAAAGGCCATGCTTTCGCATTTGCCCAAACCGATCCATATTCGTTCCAAAAGTTCGCACGCAAATCTTGCAACTGCACCTGAGTGATGGGTAAGCACGTAACAACTCCTCTGCCGTGTTCAGAGGAACAGCCCTATGAAGGCGTGGGATGTAGTAGTTTGGCTGAAAGGGTCCTCCACCCCTTCCATAGGCAAAGGCATTCTTCGATGAGCCATAACCCAAGCCGCAGGAGAAACCAAGCAAGCCCGAGGGATACAGCAAAGCCGAAAAGTACCCACCAAAGAGCTTGAAGACTGGCTTTCCTGCCGTCGCCAATTGCTTGACGAGTGAGACTAGCCCTTCGTGTTTCTTGACCGAATGCTCACGTTCTTCGCTGAAGTTGTTGATCCATATGAAGACGCCGTCGAATTTCCCTGAGCCATAGTCCCCCACGATGCTTGCTATCTCATCCGAGTTGGCTAGAGATCTTGATGGCATCAGAAGCACAGGCCAAACAGATTCGCCAGCTTGCCTCAACTCTAGTGATTCCTCAGCGAACTCAAGCGAAAGTTCGTACCATGGATCACCTGCGCGCTTGAAGTAGAAGTACGGGGGGATCACGACAGCTGGCGCCATCGATGATGGAACAGGCTCTGGCATCTCTTCGTCGTCCCAAAGGGCGTACCTGTCGTAATAGACATTGAAGAGGCGTGGCTGACCAAGGAAACGAGTCCGTTGGTAGTCGAGTACGTTCTGAGCGATCTCCCGGACGAGGCTTGGTGGTTCAATAAGGTCCGACGGCTCCAGTGATCTTTGAGTCAGAATCTCTCGGACTCGAGGCGCATGTCGCTCACTGAGAGCTCTGATTGATGGCTTCAGCTTCTCTAGGGTTTCATCCAAGAGTCGACGCCTTGGTAGTGCGAGCAGGTACGACATCGGGTCGAGGACAAAGGGCTTCCCGAGGTCGCGAACGAGCCGATCAACCGAACTCGGCAGTAGAGCACTCACGTGTAGGCCATGGTAGACACCGAGACTGGCTCCGGCTTCTAGCACTTTCTTCTCCGCAAGTTGTAGCCGAAGGAAGATGAACGGCCCACGTGCGTCAGAATCCAGCATCACGACAACCTCTGAAAAGTCCCAGAGCAGGGATCCTTGTTGGAACAATAGCAGGGCGCAGTGCCCTTCTGGAACCCCTGACTCTTTGTTGCGAACGGCTTCACCAATGTCCGGTCAGCTCCTCTCGCTAGTACTCGAGTCGCGTCTCGTCCTGGTTTGCTAAGATTTCGTCCCGGATCTCCGACTGATCCGTGTACTCGGGGTACTTCTTGTACACGTACTCTAAGAGCTTCGCCAATGAGATACGGCCGAATTTGTCGCAAATGCCCCTCACCTCTGCTAACAGCGCCGGATTCTGTAGCTCTAAGTGCCTGGCCAGCGCCCGTGCATACATGTGACCCCGACTGGTGAGCTCGTACACTGCTTCCACTGACCCAGAAAGCAGCTCCACGTCCAGCTCTGGTTCCAGTTCGTCGCGTCTTCTTGGCGGCATGCTGGCCTTCACAAGACCAACCTGCTTCAGACCTTCAACATCTTGGTAGATGCGCTTTTCAAAGGGACCGAACCTGCCGCCCGCAAAGCCATAGTAATCCGGTACATATTGACCCACTTCAGTCTCCTTGCCGAGCAGGAAGAGTAGTTTGAATAGCCGTGTTGAGCCCCAGATCTGGCTAGCTAGGTTGAGGAATAGCAGAAGGACGTCCGTGCGCTGCTGAACGGGGATCGGCTCGCCAGCCTCAATCCGTTCACGCAACGTCGCCTTCTCTTGGGGTGAGAGGCCAAGCGAGACATCTTCATGTTCCCTCTGTCTCGCCAGACGTTCCATTGCCGAATCGATTTCACGAGCCTTCCGTGCACCTTCTCTTCCGAGTTCACCAGCAAGAGGCTCTGCTGCCTGAATAGACTGGGCAATGCGGTCGCGCAACATCTCCGCAGCTAGTCGTGCTTCAGAAGAATGCCCATGTTCATGAATCCGGGACAGCAAAGCAACGAGTGCATCCTCCCAATAGGGTGGAACCTCATTTGCGTTGAGCATCTCGCTGAGAAGGGATTCCATGGCAGTGTCCTGTTGGCCACTAGAGAGGCTCTCAGAAGGCGTCATGCTTCCCTCCCATTTCGGTGATTGTGCTCCCGAGCTCTTGCCATTGCTCACGGAAGCGCCTTTCAAAGTCGCGCTTACCTCGATAGTAGCGCGACTCAACACTGTCCTCATGGATGCCAAGTTCCTCGGCTAGTTCACGGAACGTGAATCCCGCTTGTTTCCTCATGAGAATCCTGACCGTATCGCGCGGCATTTCCTTGAAGATACGCCTGGTGAGTTCGATCATTTCCTGTCTAGCGACCAACTCCACCGTGTCGGGCCCTGCCTCCAACGCGGGGGCTTGGTGCAATGGTACTTGCTCCGTATCCCAACGGCTCTCGCGCCGTAGTGCGTTAAGGACCGAGTTTCTGACAACTGTCAGAGCCCATGGCCTATATGGCCGCTCAGGTCGGTAGCTAATGAGATTGCGCGGATCCGTGGCCTTGAACAGTCCTTCGAGGATCGCACTCATGACCTCTGATTCAACAGGACTCAAGTGATCACGATCGTGCCCAAGCCAAGCTTTCAGCGGCCCAACCTGACCGCGTAGCCATCGCTCCACAAGTTCGCACGCTTCTGGCAATAAGAGCTGACACAGTTCGTTCCTGCCCTGTTTTGCCTTCATCTCATCGGGCGACAGGATTCTACGAATGAGCCACAGTGCCTTTTCCTGGAAGGCAATCTCTTCGGACTCCAGCTGAGTCATGATGGTCTTTTCTGAATGCCCCTATCTATATACAAGGAATCACCACCAAATCCGTCACCCCTCAATGACACTCATTCTAACTGCGACGGGAAATCATCGAGCTACTTGTATGTAGGTGTAGACCTCGCATGCGATACTAGGCCTGAAGGCGATCCGTCGGAGGCATTGTCCTCTGCTGCGGTGTTTAGCCACTCTGTACAGGATTCTAGCATTATTCACGCAGTTTTCGCCACATTTGGATGGGCCAACCTCGTTGGCAGCAGCTCCGAGGCTGGGATATTGTACTGAATCTACTCATCCAAAGAGACGGAATGGAAGAGCGATGCAAGAACCAAGCGGGCCGAACCGGCGTGGGGGCGAAATCTTGTTGTAGACAAGACGCGCGAAAGGGGTGAGAGTATGATTGAAAGATTCGAGTATTACGATCTCCTGGGCATCATGATTCCGGGGACACTGCTGCTTGCGTGGATCCACTTCTGCTTCCCCGCAGTTTCCGAACTCGTTTCTCCTGGTGCATTTCCGGAGGCATTTAGTGTGCTTGTCTTGATCGCGCTTGCCATCTTTCTGGGGCATCTCGTCCAGGCCATTGCGAGCAACATTGAGCCACTAATCTATTGGACATGGGGTGGCAAGCCTTCTGATCAGGCCCTTGCGGGAGGATTGGCCGGATACCTTCCCAAGGACTCGGCCGCGCGCACAAAGACGGTCTTGAGAGAAGCTATGGGGGGTAATCCCTCGGACCATTCCGTGTTTCTGTTTGCCATGCAGAAGGCTCACGCTGCGGAAGTCGGACGGGTCTCTCAGTTCAACAGCCTCTACGCCTATCATCGGGGCTTACTGACTCTACTCGCCCTGGCTGCCGGTTTGCTTATCGCGGCAATGGTCTGGGGACAGGCTCTCTCCTGGATCTGGGGCCAGAAGGCAGGTTTGTTGATCCTGATAGCACTTCTGTTTGTCCTAGTGTGGCACAGAACCAAGCAGCGCGCCTGTTACTACGTTCGAGAAGTCTTGCTCACGGCTGAGCGTATTCTAGACGAGCAACATGTGGAAAAGGAGTGAGACATGAGAAACATCGCGAGAGACATAATCTGGCCACCCGACACGGATATCCTTGTAAGGGTCGTCTTCTTACACGTCGGACAAGGCAGTAGCGCCATTGTGCTCATCGCTGACGGTGATGCGTATAGGACACTGTTGGTTGATGTGAACCTCGATGGGAAACGCAACGGAATCGACGTACCCCGCCTAATCTCCGACCTCCTTGACGATGAGGGCAACCGACTCGGTGTCTTCGTCAACACTCATCCCCACACGGATCATCTTTCGGGAGTCCTGGAGCTTTCCGAAACAGTGGGAATAGGCGAGGTATGGCATTCCGGGCACAGGCCCGGCAAGAAGCACATGGACGCCTACGAGAAGCTCCAGGAGGTGATCGGCAAGGTCAAAGATGCCGGTGGGTCAGAGGTGGAGCTACAGGGCAGCCGAAGTCCAGCAGAAATCGGAGAAGCGGAGTGCTACGTACTGGCACCCGCTGAGTATGTTGTGGATGAGATTGCGGGCGAGTCGGATGATGAGCGTCAGCGTCGAATCCACGAGCAGTGTGCCGTGCTCAAGTTCGGTATCGGGTCGAAATGGATTATGGTGACCGGCGACGCGGACCGCGATGCGTGGGAGAAGCACATCACCCAGTATCACAGCGAGAGGCTTGGAGCCGTTGTCCTTGAGGCACCTCATCACGGTTCCCGGACGTTCTTCCACTACGATGAAAGCGATGACCCCTATCTAGATGCACTAGAAGGGATCTCACCGACGTATGTTGTGATCTCAGCGCCCAGAGGTGATGAAAGTGAATGGGGCCATCCCCACAAGGATGCCGTCCAACGGTATGTCGACGCTGTTGGTGCAGACAATGTCCTGCATACCGGCGACAAGCGGCATTCCTTCATCTGCGACATTTTCCGCGATGAAGAGTATGCGATCCAATCGGATAATGGTGACCTGGTGGATGCGTACCCCATAGACAAGCAGGATGATGGTGGCAAGGGACAAGACCGAGCGGCAACATCCTTTGTCAGCACCCGTGTTGACCGTCGCCCCATGGGGGATTCATGGGAATGAGGATTTCTTGGATCACCTTGCATCCGCAGTGGTACGTCGAGGAACGACGGAGCATGGGCACTCACTATCCGCAGTTCTGGGTCCACGAATCTGCGCTGTCGAAGGGCTGTCTCTGCTATTACGGGAACGTTAAGGTTAGACCCTCAGGTGGCACTGTCAGGCACCCAGTGAGGATGCTGTACCCCGAAGGCACCCCCTTCAGGCCACCTACCGTCACCCCACTTCATTCTTTGCCGGAGGTAGCGGACGATCGCATGTCCGACCGCACAGCCGAGGTGCGCATGTTTGACCAGCGTCATCAGATGCCTGATGGTGCACTCTGCCTTTTCCAGCGCGAGACACGGGCCATTCCCGGTGGTGATATTGTACGTGGCATCGACGCTCTGAAACGCGCGGAGCAGTGGTTCCTTGGATTTCACACAGGTCATTGGCCTCCCGACTCTGCCGAAAGCGAACTCGAACCACACTTCGCGTACGCAACGGATGTGCTCCTGGGCGACGCCTTTTTTTCGCCCGACATTGAAGGACATGGGCGATTCTTCATAGTACGTGACCTGCGCCGGTTGATGGATTCAGGATTGGAAGGCCTCTGCCCCATGATCGTCACGGCGTTAACCGAGGAAACCGACGTTATCAAGGTGTCTGATGCTCGTGAGGACCTGTCAAGCATATATCCTTGGATTCAAGCCGAAGCATGGAGCCCCGTAAGGATAGCTGACATCGACGATGGAAATGATGACACGCCTGGCATCGTAGAGAAGGGATACTGGTGGTCACTTCCAAAGGAACCTGGACCATTCCATGACGGTGCAGGGCTACTTCAAGAGCTGGCCCCAATCGCACCTGACGGAGATGCCTGGGCTATGGTATTGTCGATGCTAGGGCATGAAATCAGCACCTCTGGCAGCCACTTGTTTGGGCTTCGATACCCAGGCCGCCACGGCGGTGTCGAATGGTTAATGCTTTGGATGCCCCGCGGGAGGCGAAGTGGCGCCGTTCCGATTCAGACCGATGCGGTCAAACGAATGGAATTCCAAGCATCGCCAGTGGGCTGCGTGCGCGTTCATTCTGCTCGTCCAGCCGACCTTAGGTTCCGGAATACTGGCGTAGTTGCCAATGCTGTTCAGAACAAGGTCGTGGCCTTGATAGGCCTTGGAGCCCTCGGGTCAACCGTAGCGGAGTTGCTGGCTAAGGCGGGAGTGGGTAGATTTCGCCTCTGCGATTGCGATTATCTTGCGACAGGGAACGTTGCGCGTCACGTCGGAGCCTTGAATGAATTTGGTGCCCCAAAGACGCGGATAGTCATGAGTCGACTGGTGGAGATCAATCCTTACCTGAGGTTCTCCGAGGCAGATGTGATCAGCGGCTCAGCGGTCGATTCCCTGGATGGACTCGCCAAGTTCTTGGCCCCTGCCGACCTTACGATTTCCACCACAGCGGACGAAAGTGTTGAATCAATCATAAATCGGGTAGCTGTAATCCATCGCAAACCTGTTGTCTATGGCCGCGCCCTTCGCCGAGGGAGCATGGGCCGTGTATTCCTCGTTAGACCGGGACGAGACGCATGCAAAGAATGCTTGTCGGAGTATGCACGAAGTGACGGCCAAGGTAAGGAAGTGCCGAGCGATTGGATTGATGTGATCGAGTCTGAGGATGATGTCCTCTTGCATGAGTGCGGAAGGCCAGTCATTCCCGCAAGCGCAATAGATATGTCCTTTGTCGCTGCTCTGATAGCCAGGGTGGCTCTGGACATTCTTGAAGGGGGCGAAGCGGAGGCCAATCACTGGATTTGGTCCCGACTACCAGCTGTGGACTTGCATCCGCGTTTGGATCGAGAGATCTGTACCTTCTTGGGTCGCTTGGAACCGCGATCTGGCTGTCTTGCTTGCCAGGAGCCAGATGTGGTTGGGCTCATGATGAGTGAGGAAGTTCGCAAGACCATTGTTTCTACTGCAGAGTCGTCCCCAGACGTCGAAACTGGCGGAGTCTTGATAGGATTTGTCGACGAGGCTCGACATGCGATCGCGTTGAGAGCGACGGGCCCTGGACCAAAGGCGCAGACATCCGAAGGAGGTTTTTCCCGGGATGTTGAGCATGTTCAGGCGGAGCTTCTGCGAGCAGAGTCCGAGTTGGGCGATCACGGAGCATACATCGGAGAATGGCACTCTCATCTTGTCGCAGATCCGAAACCGAGCGCTGTTGATATTGAGTCCCTGTTTGGTATTTCTGAGGCTCCCCACTACCTGACCAAGTGCCCGGTGATGATCATCGTTGGCCTAGATCCTTCAACTCGAAAGGTGGCCAACATCAAATCGTGGACATTCCCTGTTGGCGGGCGGATGTACCCAATTGACAATGAGACTGATAGCGTAGCGAAGCCCGCGCAAGCCCCTCGAGCAGTTGATGAGGTACCTTCCTGACCGCAGAGTTCTTCCTGGCGATGCGCCTTGCAGGGTTTTGGCTAGGGACCTCATGCGCTAGCCCAAGCCTGCTCCGGTGTCCGCTTTCCGCCAGGTTCTGATCGCGAACTGTCGGCCCTGCAAAGATGCAACCACGGCTCTCAGCTCCCCCTGGCAACAAGTGACCCTTTCAGGAACAAGCCGTGATCGCCCTTCAATAGACTCACAACGGGCTTAATCCTTCCTCATCCGCATCTCCGCTTCGCCCCAAGCGTTCACGTATCCCGCCGGAAGAGCACGCGGGGAATAGGGGCGAGACGTCGGCGCCTACGCCTGCCACCACAAACGTCTGACTGCGGATGAACATCGCCGGCGAGATATTCCTCCTCGCCGAATCGAGTCTTGGCGAGACCACCCCCAGCAGGGTGTCCCTCCAGGTGGAGGCCCATGCCTGGGATCTGCTGTGGTCCCCGTTCGGTCACTCTCGCAACTGATCACCACGCCACCCGGTATCACCCAACCCCAAAGCACTTCGATCTTCACTCCTCACCCGCTCCGATTTGCGCCTCGATGATCTGCCGAAATACCTCAAAGGGCTGTGCCCCCGCCACCAACTCGCCGTTGATCATGAAGGCCGGCGCGCCCCTGACCCCCAGCGACAAGCCCATGGCTGTGTCAGCGTCGACGAAAGAGCTGTATGTCCCTGAGTCCAGACAGGTGTTGAAGGCCGTGGTGTCCAATTCCAACTCTGCCGCAAACTGCTTCAGGTTGTCTTTCTCGAACCCCCGATTCTGGCGTGCCTGAGGGTCGTGCAGAGGGTCGTGGTAGGTCCAGAAGACATCCTGCTCGGCCGCGCACTCGCTGGCCAGTCGCGGTCCGACCACAGCGCGACCGCCAGCGTCAGAGCAGCTCCCCTGTATGTGCGCCTCAAGTCTCCCATGCCACCTCTCGCCTCCCCACAAGGGCTGGCAGCGTGCGCTCCGTCGCGACTGCTTGGTCCTGTCTAGCTACGTCCAGTCTTGGGTCAGCCGAGCTGGATAGACGCCGACGTGGGATTCGTGCCCGTGGCGCGTCACACCGAAGCAGGATCGTCCCCTCGCCCAGGCTACCCCAGTTTGAGGGAGATCTCTGTGGCAACTCCCCGCAAGATCTCCAGGGAATGCATCGCCTTCTCGCGGGTCAGGCTGTACGCATGGCCGACAATGCTCAGCGTGGCGACGACCGTACCATCTGACCTGGCCAAGGGTACAGCGATGGCATTGGCGCCGTGTTTCAACTCCTCGAAACAGGTGGCAAAGCCCTGTTCACGGACCCGCTCCAGTTCCGTACGCAGTCTCGCGGGATCCGTGATGGTGTTTGCAGTGAAGCGAGGGAGCCCCCCCTCCAAGAGCGTGGTCAACTCATCCTCTTCCATCTGCGCCGCCAGGATCTTCCCGCCAGCGGTGCAGTGAAGGGGAACCCTGGCCATCCAAGACACGGGCTCCTTCAAGTCAGCGGGTCGTTCGTACATGGGACAGAGCATCTCGAAACCAGCTCGGACCCCCAGATGGACTGGCTCGCCCAGCGTGTTCGCCAAGTAGTGTTGGTACGGATGCACAAGTCGCAGCAGCGGATCAGTCTGAACCACCGTCTGGCCCAACTCAACCAACCCTAGGCCCAGGCGATATTCGCGGCTGGTGGGGTCCTGTTTGACCAATCCCCCCTGTAGTAGCGACGCCAGCAGACGGTGAACGGTGCTCTTGGTCAAACCAAGTCTCCGACTCAACTCGCTCACACCGAGTTGAGGTTCATCCACACTGAATTCCCTCAGGATGGACAGTGCTCTATCGACCGATTGTGTGGGCATGTTTCCAGCTCCCTGTCTTGCCTCGTCAGCCTGGTTCTCTTAGTGAAAGGTGTCAGTCGTGGTAACGGCCTCGACACCACCTAGTTGTCATTGTGCTGGATAGTGGCTGACAGAAGCCCATTGACGGTATTGCTGATCGCCACCAGATCCCGGCCAACTGGTTGGTGCCCCACATCGCGATTATTATGGCATGGCTTTGACGTTTTGACAAGTCAGCCTTGGCCATCGCAGTGACACACAACCCAGCCCTCCGATCATGGTCGTACTCCGAGGTTGCCTCCAGCATGCGAAGTTTGCCCGCGAGTGCCATGACGTCGAACGGCGGTCAGTGCGCGTGCTGTGTCACTTGACAGGGTGCCTGGTGAGGGACCTGACAACTCTAGGCTCTCGATGAAAGAAGCCCTGGCGTCGGCCAGTGTCGTTGGTGATTGCACGGCAACCTCCCAACTGCTTCGCCACTGACCACTGCAGGGCCCACTTGAAAGCAGTGTGTGCTCTTGAGAGTGACCCGCCCAGGCCTCGAACCTGGAACCTACTGATTAAGAGTCAGTTGCTCTGCCAAATTGAGCTAGCGGGCCTCGATCACACATTATATACCCGATACTCCCCGTTGTCAAACTTGACACTACTCCGAGAATTCCGCATGCTTATGTCAAGGTCTATGTCTGTGCGAAACGCAGGCGGTGCTATGGAAGGCTGGCAACTGCCTCTCTTTGCCGATGAGAGCGACGACGATCAGACGGCAGCTCTGACAGCGACCCCAAAGGCGTCTGTGACACGAGAGTCTCTTCGAGTGCACGGCTCGCAGCCCGGAATACGTCTTGGCCGCTGCGGCCGAAAGGGCGGGCCTGAAGACTCTCTCCTTCGAGCTTCTGCGCATGACCTGCGCGGTGCGAGACCATAGGGCAGGTACGCCTTCAGAGAAGCTGCAGAAGAAGCTAGGCCTCTCGCCAGTCACCTGGAGAGAGAGGAAAAGGCAGATAGAGCAGCTGGCTTCAGCCCCGCTGTGACGCCATCGCCGGGGAGACTTGGTCTCATCACGGGAGATCGGGCAGATAGTGGGTAAACAGAGCCTGATACTCCTGGTTCAGGTTAAGGTAATCACCGTTCCACCCACCCAGGGCATAGATCTTCGTGTTGCTGGCGACAACGCCCAGGTTACGCCATTGGCCGAAGACCGGGGTCTCGAAGGAGGACCACTCGTCGGCGATCGGGTCGTACTTCTCGTTGTAGGCCAGGTAGCCGTTCCACCCTCCTCCAATCGCGTACAGCGTGCCCGCGATGGCAGCCACTCCCAGGCCACCTCGACGGGCCATCATTGGTGACTTGACCACCCAGGGATCAGCCCTCCCCTCCAATGACGGGTCGTATACCTCAACGGTGGCGAACTCCACTCCCCCGTCATACCCGCCTACGACGTAGATCTTGCCCTCGATGGCCGCGGCCGCAGCAAACCCCCGCGCGGTCGGCATTGGCGTCCTCTCCGACCAAGCGCCCGTGCGGGGATCGTACTCATAAGTGGAGTTCACGTAGGTGGAACCGTCCCATCCGCCGAAGAGGTACATCTTTTCGTCAACCACAGCGAGGGCATACGCGCACAGTGGGACGGGCAATGATGTTCCCCGCCCCCAGGAATCCTGATCTGCGTCGTAGATCTCCACGTCGGCGATGACTTCCCCAACATCCGTGAATCCTCCAGGCACGTATACCACGTCTCCAAGAACCGCGGCGCCGACATTGTGAACGGGGATCGGTTTGGGACTTCTCACACGCCAACTGTTGGCGGACGGGTCAAACTCCTCAACAGTGCCCGTTACTCCATCCGAGGTGTCCCCTCCAATAGTGTATACTCTTCCATCATAATACGTCACTGCGAACCGGCTTCGAGCAGCGGACAGGGGAGCCACGGCGCTCCAGCGATGCAACTGCAAGGCAGTATCTACAGCATTCGTGGAGGCACCGCTGTCGACGAACTCGCTTGAGATCAGCGGAGCCGGTTCGCTCCTTACCTGAGGAAAGAACACCAGCAGCGCAACCGCGGCAGCAGCGATCACGAAGAACACACGTTTGCCCAAGGAGATGTGCTCCCCGGGCGGTGGTTTCACTTCAGCCAGCTTTCGTTCAGCCTCCGCTGGAGTGCCTAGCTCTACCCATCCCTCACGGACGGCATAGAGGGCCACCTCAGTGCGCGACTGGATGCCCAGCTTGGCGAAGATGTTTTTGAGATGGACCTTGACGGTATTGACACTGATCATCAGCTCCCGGGCGATTTGCTGGTTGGTGGCCCCAGTGGCAACCAACCTCACAATCTCCAGCTCCCTCTCGCTAATGACCTCGCGCTTCTTCTCCATCAAATCCGTCTCCGAAAAAGGCCACCGCCCGCTGCGGGACAGGTGGCCCTTCTGTCTGATGACATCACTCCGGGATCTGCCTAGTTCAGGTCACCCGGTACATCTCGTTCCCAGAATCCTACGCTTCCCTGAATCCTTCGCTCGGCCGCTGCACGAAGTAATTGGCGCACGCCTGATCTATGTTCTCCTCGGTCAGGACAGGCTTCCGCTCATTGTATCGAGCGATGGTCACTATCTGATCTGTCAAGTCCCGGGGATGGCATGCTCTCAGAGGTCGATCAGCATCTCGGTAGTACTTCTCCAGCAAATAGGAGAACCCATCCTTGTCGAATGGGACGCCTTTGGTGTGGCACACCCTCTGGAATAGCAGATAGTACTCGTACAGATTCGGATTGGGAATCATCACCTTGTGAGGAATCCGTCGCAGAAACGCCTCGTCCAGAGTGCTGGGATCCAAGTTCGTAGAGAAGATGACGAGAGAATCGAAAGGGATCTGAACCTGCTTGCCGGTGTGCAGGGCCAGGTAGTCAACCTTGGCTTCCAGAGGAACTATCCAGCGGTTCAGCAACTCCTCAGGCAACAGCAGTTGTCTACCGAAATCATCTATGAAGAATATGCCACCGTTCGCCTTCATTTGCAGCGAAGCTTCGTGGCATTTGGAGATGGGATCGAAAATCAAACCGAGCGAAGACAGAGTGAGCTCTCCACCTACCATGACCACCGGTCGCTTGCAGAGGGTCCACCTGGTGTCCCTCTCAACATCCCTGGTCTGTGCGCCTCCATCCAGCAGGTCGTGATATTCCGGATCGAATATCTTTATGATCTGTCCCTCAACCTCACAGGTGTGCGGGATGAAAATGCTGCCCAGGACCAAGTTGACTATGTTCTGTGCTATGTACGTTTTGCCGTTGCCCGGAGCGCCATGCAACAGGATCGGCTGACCCGAATTGAGCGCCGGCCCTAGCTGATTGATCACCGAGGGACTGACGACGAGTTCGTTCAATGCCCGCTCCAGATCCTCTCGTCTGATAACGGAGCAGGCCATGGCCACGCTCTGTCTCTTGACAATCTCTACATAGGCGGCTAGCGATACCGGAACCGGGCCCACGTACTCATTTCGGGACAAGGCCTCGCGAGCCCTCTCCACACCCAGCTCGGTGATGCCGTACCGATAGACCGGCAGTACGCCTCGGTCGCTCCCCAGCACCGAGCACAACTTCTCCCTGCGAAGTACGTCCAAAATGTCAACCGCAACGGGCAGGGGGATCTTGAACTTGTCGGCGATTTCAGTGCCGTCCAACTCCCCTTCTGTGTATAGCAGCTTGACAGCGAGATCAATCAGCACGCCCCTTGAGACGCCCAAGTCCTCGATTGACAGAGGCTTGCTTAGAGGACCGCTCGCTGCTGTCTTTGGACCCTCCGATTCTCGCCTCATCTCACCTCCCCATCCCAGTGGATCCCAGGCATGTGGCTTGTTCCTTACCCTCACCGGCGCCATGGATCAGATACCATGCTAGTACCAGCGCTTCACACTTCATTATATTACACTTGGTAGCTCTGAGCAACCCCCCAAGGAAAACCCCTTGCCCTTTCCGCCCTTCTCAGCTACAATACCGTCCAGCCATGGCCAGCCTCGTGAAGCCCTACTTCAGCATGGACACGATGCGTCTCGGATTCCCGGTCAACGTGCTAGGCCAGCCTGGGTTGAAATCCCATGATACCAGACGCTGGCGGAACCACCCCCACCTCAGTGTTAGCTTGGCCTACTTGCGCGACATCTTCGTTTACCTACACAGACAGGGCATCCGCATGTATCGCATGGCGTCGGATCTGGCACCCTATGTGACTCATCCTGACATGCCATGGTTCCACAGTCAGATTGACGAGTGCGCCACCGAACTCACTGTGCTCGGGGAAACGGTCAAGAGTCAGAGGCTGCGGCTTTCCTTCCACCAGTCTCTGTCGAACGTCATGAACGCCCAAGATGAGGCCATTGCCCGAAACAGCGCTGCGCAGATCACAGCGCAGGCAAGAATCCTGGAATCGATGGGGCTGGGGCCAGAGGCAGTGATCGTGACGCACGTTGGTGGTGTGTATGGCGACAGGGAATCTGCTCTTGAGCGATTCACGGAAGGATATCGCCGTCTGCCCGAGTTTGTGCGCCGCAGGCTGGCTTTGGAGAACGACGATAGACACTTCTGCGTGGCTGACATCGTCCACATTCATCACGAGACCGAAGTCCCTCTGGTGTTCGACTACCTACATTTCCTCAACCACAATGCTCAGGGAATCCCCATGATGGAAGCCCTGGATCTGTGTTTGCGCTCCTGGCCCCATGGTGTCAAACCCAAGGTGCACTTCAGCTCCCCTCGCACCGCCATGCGTGTCATCGAGCAAACGCACTCCGAGACGAGCCAGAAAACCCGACGTCTACGAGCACCGCGCCCCATCCAGCACGCCGACTTCATCGACCCTTTTCAATTTGTGAGCTTCGTCAGGGCGGCCAAAGACCGGAACCTGCGTGCATTCGACGTGATGCTTGAGGCGAAGGCGAAAGACCTCGCCGTGCTACACCTCCGCAAACAGATGGCTCGCTTCGCACCGGAAACAATGTCGGAGTAGGGCAATGACTGCGGAAGACAACGATCTCGCAGAGGACTCTCCAGTACTCGTGGCGGTGATGAACAACCGCCGGGATTTCAGCATTGCACGCGACCAAGGCTGGTACCGGATTCCCCGTGAGCGCGCCCCCTCTCGAATCGGAGCCGACTATCTGGCCTTCTACCAGACCAAGTCTTTCGGTGAAGAGCGGTGGGCGATCCACTACTACGGCCCCATCAGGCACTTTCGTATCGCGCCCAGAGGAGACTTGCTTCCCGAGGAACCAGATCATCCGCGAGTGGATGAGCTGTACTACAAGATCGAAATCGGGCCTCTACAGCACCTGCCGCGCCCGATACCCAGTCGTCGTTTGCGGCGAATCACCTTCATTCCCACCACGTTGGACCGTCTGCTGCATGCGGAAGAGATCAACGATCTCTGGATCGGCGGAGTCGTGGAGGAGAGGCTCTGGCGCGCCTTCAAGGAGCACGGCATCGACGCAGAGCGCAACTATCCCCTGAGAGAGAAGGACGAAGCGTACCAGATAGACTTCGCCGTCTTGTGTAGACACGGAAATGTAGCCATTCTTCTGGAGGGCGAACCCTCGGTGGAGAACGTCCACATCATCCGAGAGCAGCCGCGAATAGAGGATTACGACCTCGCCGCCCACGGCTGGACCATATTGCGGGTTCCGTGTTCAGAGATCATCGACTCACTTCCTGGATGCCTCGACAGCATATTGACCGCCATGGCCCGACATGGCGCGCCATCCGCCCACCCACAACGCTGAATCGAAAGGTCACTCGGCAAAAGTATGTCACTGAGAAAACGGCCGCCCTTCGCTTGACAAGTTTTCTCAGGTATACTATAATTATGTTCGCAATCTATCATTCTGTTCGTTGGAAGCATCTGGAGACGAATACGTGGGGTTTGCCAACGTATCAGACAACCTAGGCACACTTCATCTCGTTGCAAGAGGGGACAGTTCGTTATCATTATCGAGGCAATGGCCACACCAGGCCATTGCCTCGACTGTTTGTGCCCCAGGCAGGGGACTTGCACAAACACAAAAAACAAGGAGGTAGACGATGGCAACAGTACCGTCTGATCTGGACATCGCCCAAGCGGCAAAGCTGAAGCCCATCCTGGAGATCGCCGAACTGGTGGGCTTGACCGAGGATGACCTGGATCTCTTCGGGAAGCACAAGGCCAAGATCCATCTGGATGTCCTTGAGAAGCTCAAGGACCGCTCCAACGGCAAGTACATTGACGTCACGGCTATCACACCCACTCCTCTGGGTGAAGGAAAGACCGTGACCACCGTTGGTTTGAGCCAGGGCCTGAACCACATCGGCAAGAAGGTGCTCACCGTCATCCGGCAGCCTTCTCAGGGTCCGACCTTTGGCATCAAGGGTGGGGCGGCCGGTGGGGGCTACTCTCAGATCGTACCCATGGAGGACTTCAACCTTCACCTCACTGGCGATATCCACGCCGTGGGTGCAGCCCACAACCTTCTCGCCGCGGCGATGGACGCCAGAATCATGCACGAGGCCAGGTTGACCGACGAACAACTGGCCGACATGGGGCTAAGAAGGCTGGACATCGACCCCTACAGCATCACCTGGAACCGCGTGGTTGATGTCAACGACAGGGCCCTGCGGAACGTAATCGTCGGCCTGGGAACCAAGTGGGATGGACGCCCGCGCCAGTCCGGTTTCGACATCACAGTCGCTTCGGAAGTCATGGCCATCCTGGCCCTGACGACCGGGTTGCAGGATCTGCGTGAGAGACTGGGCAAAATCGTCATCGGCACTGACAAGAAGAGGAACCCCGTGACTGCCGACGACTTGGGCGTGGCTGGTGCGATGACCGTGCTCATGAAAGAGGCGCTGATGCCCAACTTGATGCAAACGCTGGAGAACAGCGCGGCCATCGTGCATGCTGGCCCCTTCGCCAACATCGCCCATGGGAACTCCTCCATCATCGCCGACAAGATTGGCCTGAAGATGGTCTCAGATGGCTACTTGGTCACTGAGTCCGGCTTCGGGGCCGATTGTGGCATGGAGAAGTTCTTCGACATCAAGTGCCGTTACAGCGGTCTGATCCCCAACTGCGTGGTCATAGCGGCCACGATCAGGGCGCTGAAGATGCACGGCGGTGGACCGAAAGTTGTGGCCGGCCGGCCCTTGGACCCAGCCTACCAGGAAGAAAACCTGGAACTGCTGGAAAAGGGCATAGACAACCTGAAGGCCAATATCGCCATCGCCAAGCAATACGGCGTCCCCGTAGTTGTCGCCGTGAACAGGTTCACTGCCGACACAGATGCTGAGGTCGAACTGGTGAGGCAAGCAGCGCTGGACGCCGGGGCGTACGACGCAGTGGACAGCAACGTTTGGGCCAAGGGTGGCGAAGGTGGTGCGGCGCTCGCAGACGCGGTGGTGAAGGCTTGCGAGCAACCCAGCGACTTCAAGTTCCTCTATCCCCTCGATATCCCTATCAAGGACAAGATAGAGATCATCGCCACCAAGGTGTACGGAGCAGATGGGGTGGAATATACGTCTCAAGCGGAGGCGAAGGTCAGGCTCTACACCAGGCTTGGCTATGACAAGCTGCCGCTCAATATGGCCAAGACCCACCTCTCCCTCTCGCATAACCCAACGTGGAAGGGCGTGCCCAAGAACTACAACGTGCCTATCAGTGACATCAGGGCTTCAGTAGGTGCAGGCTTCCTGTATCCGCTCCTCGGCGAGATGCGAACGATGCCCGGTCTGCCGTCCCGCCCCGTCTTCTTCGATGTGGACATTGACGAGACGGGCAAAACCGTAGGTCTATTCTAGGGTCTGCGCTGCTATGGCGGACACCTTCCATCACAACCCAACAGATCGGTAGTCGGAGGGGGCGAGCTGATCGCCATCGGTTCGCCCCCCAACCCCGCTTGGGGAACCTGTTCTCCTGTTGCGGCGCTGAACGATCTATGCTATCGTATACAAATAGGAGCAGATAAGTCAACTTTGAAGGAGGTGACACAACATGGCAGTCTCAACTTTGCCGGTACCTTCGATGTACGCCGATCACCACGTGACGGCGGTACGAGAGTCGCTGAGCGCCCTGTCCGGCGTAGAGGACATCGACGCCAGCGCCGCTTTCAAGAAAGTGACCGTCAAGCACACCAAGCAGGTCTCCAAGAAAGCTCTGACCGAGGCTCTGGAGAAAGCGGGCTATCCTGTGGTGCAAGAGAAGCCGGTCGAGGAGGAACCCTCCAGATTGGGCGATCCCGCCTGGTACGAGTGTGCCTCGCGCAGTACTAAGACCGACCAGGCAGACCTCGAGATGTCTGGTGACTTCCGAGTGTACTAGAGGTGAGGGGCATGAACACCATGCTCTTCTCAACCGTTACCGGAATACGTGCAACAGTACACCAAGTGAGAGGAGAGCCAAATGGTAAAAAGCGATAGGACTGTGAGTCCCGCAGCTGAGCTCATGCTGGAGAAAGCTGCGGAAATGGACATTGGGACAGCTTTCGACCGTGCGGATGAGATGAAGCCCTGCCCCATCGGTTCCAAGGGACTGTGCTGCAAGAACTGCGCCATGGGGCCCTGTCGTCTGACCAAGGAAGGTCAGGTGGGCATCTGCGGGGCGACCGTCGAGACGGTGGCAGCCAGGAACCTGGCCCGTGGCATAGCGGCGGGTGCCGCAGCCCATTCCGATCACGGGCGGGATCTGTGCTTCGTGCTCCACGGTGCCGCCACAGGCGAAGCCCCTGGGTACCAGATCAGAGATGGATTCAAGCTAAGAGAGGTCGCTCGAGATCTGGAGGTGGAGATCGAGGGCCGCACCAAGGAGGAGATAGCCATCGATGTGGCAGAGAGGGCCCTGGCCGAGTTCGGGAGGCAATCGGGAGAGCTCCTGTACGTAGCACGGGCACCCAAGAAGCGGCAGGAGATCTGGCGCGATCTGGGCATCGCTCCGCGTGGCGTGGATCGTGAGATAGTGGAAATCATGCACCGTACGCACGTCGGCAACGATCAGGATGCGGAACACATTCTCGACCAAGGCTTGCGTGCCGCTCTGGCTGATGGTTGGGGAGGTTCGATGCTGGCTACGGATATCTCCGACATTCTCTTTGGCACTCCAAGTCCTCTGGTCACGCAGATAAGCTTGGGCGTACTGAAAGAGGATGAGGTCAATATCATCATTCACGGCCACGAACCGACTCTGTCTGAGATGATAGTGGCGGCAGCACTGGACCCAGAGATGATCGAGTACGCCAAGTCCAAGGGTGCCAAGGGCATCACTCTGGCTGGCATCTGCTGCACTTCAAATGAGACTCTGATGCGGCAGGGCGTGCCTTCGGCGGGCAATTTCTTGGATCAGGAACTGGCGGTCCTCACCGGGGCGGTGGAGGCCATGGTGGTGGACATCCAGTGCATCTTCCAGGGATTGGTGGCAGTGGCGGAGAATTTCCACACCAAGATCATAACTACCTCGCCGAAAGCGATGATTACCGGCGCTCTGCACATGGAGTTTGACGAGCACCGCGCTCCTGAGATCGCCAGAGAGATTGTCAAGACCGCGATCGACAACTACCCGAACCGCGCGTCAACCTACATCCCTGACATACAGGAGAACATGGTACCCGGTTTCTCCCACGAGTATGTCCGCTACATGTTAGGCGGCCACTACCGTGGTTCTCTGCGACCCCTCAACGACGCCATCATGGCTGGTCGTCTGCGGGGCGTGGCGGGCGTGGTGGGATGCAACAACCCGCGCGTCGTCCACGACGAGGCCCATTTCGAGATAGTCAAGGCGTTCTTGAAGAACGACGTGCTAGTCGTGCAGACCGGATGCGGGGCTCTGTGCAACGCAAAATACGGCCTGCTTCAGGGTGAGGCGCTCGAGGTGGCCGGCCCTGGGTTGCGGGAGATCTGTGAGACGGTGGGCATACCGCCGGTTCTGCACATGGGCTCCTGCGTGGACAACAGCCGCATTCTGACCGTCCTGGCAGAGATGGCCACTGAGGGCGGTTTGGGCGACGACATCTCCGACATCCCCGGCGTGGGCCTCGCTCCGGAGTGGATGAGCGAGAAAGCCTTGTCCATCGCTACCTACTTCGTGGCCTCGGGGGTATACACCATAATGGGTGTCAAGTCTCCGGTGGAGGGTAGCGAGGCAGTAACAGACATCATCGGTGCCGGCTGGGAGGAGAAAGTCGGTGGCAAGCTCGAGTTCGAGCCCGATATAGAGAGGACCATACAGAAATCGCTGGACCATATCGACAAGAAACGCGCCGCCTTAGGCTTGCCCGAGTACGATCCAACTCGCTTTGGCCAGAGTGGAGATCGTCGTTGGCAGGCTTGGCTCAAGGATCGAGAAGAGGGGGCGGAGGTCAGCCTGTACAGCATGGCTGGTGTCTCCGTCGAGGAAGCGTAGGGAGGATAGAGATCAATGTCGAGATACATAGCTGGTGCCGCCATGCGTGGCGCCAAGAACATCTATCAGGAAGCCGACCAACTGCTCCAAAAGACCCTGGCGGAGAAGGGACCAGACTGGCCCATACAGTTCCCCAGCACCGCCTATTACCTGCCGGTGATCAACGGCCTCACGGGCATCGAGGTGTCCAAACTGGGAGACCTGCCACCGGTGCTTGACCACGCCAAGAAACTCCTTCACCCTGTGCCCAGGGCAAGCCTGTGGACCCCATATCTGGGCGAGGCTCTGGACTCTGGCGCGGCCACGTTGCTGGCCGAGGAAACCATTATGGGTATCAAGTACGCCCTCGGAGAGCAGCCGGAGAAGCTGGATGGCTACCCGCAGCTTGTGACCGCCGGCGGCGAGGGCTACTGTAATGGGCCCATTGATGACATACAGTTGCGCGCCTGGGGCATCCAGTTGGTGGATGGACGTATGCCAGGCTTCGCCGCCATAATCGGTGCCGCCAAATCCAACGAAGTCGCGGTGCAAATCGTGCGCGAACTGCAGCGCCGCAACATCCTGGTCTTTCTCTCCGGCAATGTGAACGGCCGCAGCATCATCCATCAGTTGCTGGAGGAGGGTGTGGAGATGGGCTATGACACCTACATCATCCCCTTCGGCACCGACACCATCGCCACCATCTATCCCGCGGGTTTCGCCACCCGCTCAGCGCTCACCTTCGGAGGCCTGAAGGCCGGCCAGGCGCGGGAGATACTGGTCTACAATAAGTTCCGCGTCTTCGCCTTTGCCCTGGCCCTGGGTGAGGTGGATGACCTCAAGTACGCCACTGCCGCCGGGGCTATCAACTACGGCTTTCCCGTCATCGCAGACACGGTTATCCCTGAGATACTGCCCAGCGGCGTGACCGAATTCGAGCACGTCATCTCTATGCCGTTCGATGACATTGGGGGCAAAGATGACCTGGAGCGCGCGGAGAGGTTGGTCGCCAGGTGCATAGAGGTACGAGGGGTGAAGGTGCAGATCTCCGAGATCCCCATTCCCGTCCCCTACGGGTCGGCCTTTGAGGGAGAGCGGGTCCGCAAGGATGACATGCGCGTCGAGTTCGGCGGCAAGAAATCACGCGCCTTTGAGTATCTCTTGATGAAAGACCCCGATGAGATCGACGATGGGAAGATCGAGTTGGTGGGTCCCGACTTCGACGAGTATGAGGAAGGCGCAGCCGTGGACTTGGGTATTGTTGTCCAGGCGGGGGGTCGCAAGATGCAGAAGGACTTCGAGCCGGTCTTGGAGCGCCAGATACACTACTTCCTCAACGCCGCATCAGGCGTGCAGCACATTGGGCAGCGGGATATTGCCTGGATACGCATTAGCAAGGCTGCGGCGGACAAGGGATTCACGCTGAAGCACTTCGGCGAGATCCTGTATGCCCGATTCAAGGGTGACCCCTGGAACAGCATTGTGGACAAGGCGCAGGTGACGCTATTCACTGACCCTGACGAGATGAAGAAGTGGCTCGAACTGGCTCGTGAGGCCTACAGCGAACGAAACGTTCGCGTCGCAGGGCTAACCGACGATGCGGTAGAGGACTTCTATTCCTGCACCCTTTGCCAGTCCTTTGCTCCCACCCACGTTTGCGTCATCTCACCCCAGCGACTAGGGCTTTGTGGGGCCTACAACTGGCTAGACTGCAAGGCAGCCCACCAGATCAACCCCACCGGCCCCAACCAACCCATCCCCAAGGGGGAATCCCTGGATCCGGAGTTGGGACGTTGGACTGGACCTGAGGAGTTCGTGTATTCCCACTCCAACCAGACGGTAGAACATGTAACCATGTACTCCATCATGACCGACCCCATGACCGCGTGCGGGTGCTTCGAGTGTATGGTACTCGTCATCCCGGAGGCCAATGGGGTGATGATAGTCTCACGAGAGGATCCCAGCATGACGCCTGCTGGCATGACCTTTTCCACCATGGCCGGCATGTTCGGCGGCGGTTTGCAGACACCGGGCGCTATGGGAATCGGCAAGTACTACCTCACCAGTCCCAAGTTCGTCTCCGCGGAGGGAGGGTTCAAGAGGGTGGTGTGGATGTCCTCCTTCCTTAAGGAGAGCATGCCTGAGGAGTTCAAGGCCGTGGCGCAGAGGGAGGGCGTTCCGGACCTCATTGATCAGATCGCCGACGAGCGTCACGTGGAGACGGTCGAGGAACTGCTTCCTTGGCTCGAGGAGCATGATCACCCGGCCTTGAAGATGGATCCGATTCTGTAGGCCTGATAGGAGGGGATGGTCTGCCAGGGACGGCAGACCATCCCTCACAGCACCACGTGCGCGTGCTCCGAGAGGGCACCGACTGGGATTCGTAGGAAAAACCTGAAGGGAGTAACAATGATGGCTGTTGCGGTGGAGGTCCCGAAGAAGAAGTGGACCGGTCAGGTGAGAGAAGCAGTCCTGGGCGCCACCGAGGCCGAAGGCGGTACCCGCAGCACGACCGTGACCGTGGGCGGTGAGAGCACACTGCCTTTTCTCGATTTTGAAGCGCCGATGCCCAACCCACCGCGCATAGCGGTAGAGATTCAAGATCGCAGGCCCAGCGACTGGTCTCCCATCCTGACGGGCGTCTGG